>Ga0114993_10000639_pt1 | contig 40671 bp, 39 predicted proteins | sample ArcticOcean_MG_C_FD_87042 | JGI IMG/M metagenome (GOLD analysis project Ga0114993, IMG submission 87042) | Marine microbial communities from western Arctic Ocean - ArcticOcean_MG_CB2_150 | ecosystem: Environmental > Aquatic > Marine > Oceanic | place: Arctic Ocean: Canada Basin | collected...
GATCTTTCAATTAAGCTAAGATCGTATAATTTAATTAAAGGTTTAGATCTATACTCTTCACCGCCAGCGATTCTTTCTCCACGCCCCGCTGCTAAAATAACTGCGGTAATAATATTGTTATTCAAAGGTGAGGTTGTTTTCATTTTTTCTTTTTTTATAAGTTGAATTTATTGGCGCGCCCTACAAGATTCGAACTTGTGACCCTCGGTTTAGAAAACCGATGCTCTATCCAACTGAGCTAAGGGCGCTCTTTGTTTGTTCCCAATGCTTATTCGTCTATCGCACATTAAGAAATAATATCAATACTTAACTTTATCTTTCTATGTACTAGTCACGTACTAGTTTCCATTAAATTACCTTAATATTTCCTACGTTTTTTATATCATAAGCTACGTTAAAATCTATTTCAAAAATTAAATTTTTGCTGCAAGCCCAGAACCAAGATCCCTAAAAGTTTTTTCATGATGCCTTCCTAAAATCCCATGGATATTGAAACGTCATCGCCCACATTCCTAGTTTATTAGCTTTTGCAAACTCTTCATCTTTAACAAATTTTGTTGAATATTTTCGGTATGCAAAGGCATAACCGCTTCGCACAAGAAATTTTGATAAACTTTCACCGTTCACGAAGCATTCAGCTAACGTCCGTTTATATGCATCTTTTCCCTCGTTGATGCATTCAGGTGTGTTGTTACCAATCTTTTTAACCAACAACATCTTTGCAGTCATACCACAGCCTACTTCTTGATCTTCTTGCATACATGTCTGTTTTAATTCAGGTGTATCAATGCCTGTAAAGCGTATCTTCTCACCGTTGAGAACAATGGTATCACCATCTACTACTCTTAAGTTATTTGCAAAACTAATGTTGCAAGTTATAAGACCCAGAACCAAGATCCCTAAAAGTTTTTTCATCTCACTTAATTATAACAAGATTTATCGCCTTATGTACTACTCAAGTACTACTTTTAATGAATCTGTTTACGACAAAAAGTAAGTTTTTTAAGAAAATTATTTGTTAAAACCAGGTAGAGACACACTGGGAAGGTGAAAGTGTCATATTAGAAAACCGATGCTCTATCCAACTGAGCTAAGGGCGCAAAGCATATGAGTTTATATAATTTTATGTCTAGATAAACATTTAACTCTGATGATCTAAGGAAACAATGAAAAAAATGTTTTTTTTTAATCATTAACAATAAGTTAAATTTTCTCAATTATTGCTTAAAAACAACTTTTTTTAGTAAAAATAAAACAGTAATAACCTCTATTTTACCCAATATCATGAAAGCTATTAAAGATATCTTAGAAAGAATACTAAAATCAATAAAATTTAAATTTTCAACACCAAACAAAGAAGAATTTGTTGTATTGGTAAGCGTTAATAAGGATAATTTGAAATAGCTTTCAAAATTTAAATTTTCAAAACTTAAAATGGATGACAATATGAAAATTGAAATTATAAAAAAAATAAAAATTAAGAAAGCTATTTTAGAATCACTATCGTTTATTTTTGTATCAGAATTGAATAAATTATTATCTGTAACATTGATTGGTTTAACTAGTCTGTACATTTCTTGGTATGAAATTTTGAGCAGTATATAAATTCGAACATATTTAAATCCAGATGATGTAGAAATTAACGATCCACCAATTATAGTTAATAGTATAAAAAATAAAGAGAGATCGTAGTTTTGTGGATATACAGATATACCAGATGTTGAAATTGAAGAAATTACTGCTAATAATGTATTAGCAAACCCTTCCTTTGGAACAATAAAAAAGTATAGAAATAAAATTGTAAAAAAAATTAATATAAATAAATGTTGATCCTCATGGTGTTTTTTAAAACTAAATTTATTAGATAAAATATTAACTAACAAATAAAAGTTAAAAACTGGAAATAACAAAGTAATTGATAATGTGAAAATTTGAATATCATTTCTAACAATATCTGATAAATAATTTTTTGATAAAAAACCTCCAGATGAAATAGCTGTAAATGCTAAATTTAAACCATCAAAAAATCTTATATTTGCTAATTTATATAAAAAAATAATAAAAACTGTTGAAAAAAAATAAATTAGTGTAATTTTAATAAAATTATAAACAAAATTATTATAGAAATTTCTACCTAAAGTCCCACCAAAAACTAAATGCAAAGGTTTAATTTTAATCTCTCTCGACCCTATAGTTCCTATTATTGAGATTAAAAATAATAAGCCTCCAAGCCATTGAGAGCTAGATCTCCATAATAGAAGAGGTTGGTCAATATTTTGTGTATTTTCAATTATGGAAAAACCAGTTCCCGTAACTCCTGAAACTGATTCAAAATATGAGTTCAAAAAGGTAAAGTTATAAATACTTAAATAATATGGAAGACTGATTAATAAAGGTATAAAAATAAAGCTTGTTACAATAAAACCTATCTGAGTATTAATAGAGATGTCTTTATTGTGTTTCTTCCCAATAAAAAAAAATAGAAAACCAATTAATAAAGAAATAATGAGAGTAATAACGTAAGAATTTAAATCTAAAGCAAAATTAAAATATACTGAGTATAAAATATTTAAAAAAGAGAAAAATGCTACAATGAATGAAAAAATACCTAAAAAAAATAATATAGATTTATAATTCATTAAGCCAATGAACTAACTCTAAACAAACTCTCAACTTTTGGCATATGTTCTCTTTTGCTCAGAAAGACTACTAAATCTTTTTTTTCAAATTTAAAATCAGATTTTGGTATAATTACATTTTCTTTTCTTACCACAGCGCCGATTCTTATTTCCTCAGGAAGATTTGAGTCTTTTATTGATTTTGTTATCAATTCTGAGGTCTCTAAAACTTCAGCTTCAATAAATTCATATTGTCCATCTAAAAGAGTGTAGACAGTTTCTATTGTTCCTTTATGAACGTGCTTCAGTATTGTAGATATTGTTGTAACTCTTGGATCTACTAAATCATCTATTTTTAAAGATGATTGTAATAAACTATAATTTTGTTTATTTACTAGAGCTATAGTTCTCTTATTTGAGTTATTTTTCTCTGCCAATACGCATACCATAATATTGTCTTCATCATCATCTGTTAAAGCTAAAACTGTTTCAACTTCTTCAATATTGGCTTCCTTTAAAACATCTTCATCTAATCCATTGCCATTTATAACAATGGTATTATTTAATTCGTTTGCAATAAATTCTGCTCTCTCCTTGTCTTTTTCAATAATTTTAACTCTCACGCCTTCTGAATCTGTCTCTAATTTTTTTGCTAAATTAAATCCAATATTACCACCACCAACAATTAAGATTTTTTTTGCTAATTTTTCATCATGTCCAAACGCTGAAAGTGTTGCGTTAATTTGCGAAGCATTTATAACAACAAAAGCTTTGTCATTAATTAAAATTTTATCCTTCTTTTTTAAAATAACAAATTTTTCATCTCTAATAACACCAAGAACATTTGCTTTTAAATCAGGAAAACGTTCGGTGAGTTTGCTTAATTCTGTATTTATTAAAGAACAATTTTTATTAATATTAATTTCTAATACTTTAATTTTTCCTCCAGCAAAAGGAACGCTATCTAGTGCGCCTGGAGCATCTAATTTCCTTTGTAAAGATTTAGCTACTTCTAGCTCAGGCGAAATTATAACATCGATCGGAAGATTTGACTCTCCATATAATTTTCCCCACTTTCCTACTAAAAATTCCTGACCCCTTACACGAGCTATTTTTTTATTTATTTTAAAAATTGAATAAGCTACCTGGCATATTACCATATTTGTTTCATCATTTTGGGTAACTGCGATAATCATATCAGCATCTTCAGCTCCAGCTTTTTCTAATACAGACGGAAAAGTAGCTCTTCCCACAACTCCTTTTACATCTTGGGTTTCGTTTATTTTTTGAATAAATTCACTTGATTGATCAATAACAGCAATAGAATGACCTTGTGCAGACAATTGCTTTGATATTGAAAAACCCACTCTACCGGCACCACATATGATAATATTCATTTTAATTTACGCCTTTAATTCCTAAAGATTTTAATTTTCTATGAAGAGCTGATCTTTCCATACCAACAAATTCTGCAGTCTTAGATATGTTTCCTTTATGTTTTTTCAATTGAGAGGTGAGATAATCTTTTTCAAATTTTTCTCTAGCTTCTTTAAGGGGGTAAGATAAAACATTTTCATAAGTATCAGAAACATTATTTTGATCTTTTTGCAACAAAGCATCTTGAACTAAACTATTAACATTAATTTTTTTTTCATTTACCGAAAGTATTGATACTCTTTCTACTAAATTTCTTAACTCTCTTACATTCCCAGGCCAATCATAGGTATAAATTAAATCAAAATCACTATTTATTTTAGTTTCGCTTATGCCATTGAGTTCTGAGATCTTTTTAGAAAAATATTTTAATAACAAGGGAATATCTTCTACTCTATCTTTTAATGGAGGAAGGTATATAGGAACAACATTAAGTCTATGATATAAATCTTCTCTAAAATTACCTTTATCAATTTCCTCTCTGATATTTTTGCTTGATGTGCTAATTATTCTAACATTAACATTTATTTCTTTATTATCGTTAACTCTTTTAAATTTTTGCTCAATTAAAACACGTAAAATTTTAGCTTGCGTTTCTAAAGGAATTTCTGAAATTTCATCAATAAGTAATGTGCTGTCCTTTGCTCTTTCAAAAAAACCATAATTTATTGTTCCATCAGAGTTTTTTGATCCAAAAAGTTCAAGTTCATATTTGTGAGGATCTAATAATGCCCCATTAACAACAACAAAAGGTTTATTAGCTCTCATTGACTTTTTATGAATTTGTCTTGCAACTAATTCTTTGCCAGATCCAGCTGGTCCAAAAATAAAAACTCTGCTTTCAGTAGCACTTAACTTATTTATTAAATTCTGAACCTTTACTATTTCTTGGCTTTGTCCAATAATTTCGTATGATGTAAAAAGTTTTGATTCTAAAATATTTTTTTCGTTTTTAAGATCCTTAAACTCAACTGCTCTTTTAACAAAGTTTAATAGTCTTTCTGAAGAAAAAGGTTTTTGAATAAATTCAAATGCACCAAGTTTTAATGAATCTACTGCCATTTGTACATTTGCATGCCCAGAAATCATAATGACAGGGACATCTTCATTAATTTTTTTTATATGAGTTAATAAATCTATTCCATCATTATCACCTTTATCTAACTTAACATCTATAACCGCTATATCTGGAAGTTTTTTATTTATTTCAAACATAGCCTGGTCAAAGTTAGCAGCTTCTCTTACAGCAAACCCTTTGTCTTTAAAAACACCCGAGATTAGTACTCGAATATCTGAATTATCATCAACTACTAATATTTCATTACTTGTACTCATAGTTTTAAATTGGAATAGATATTTCTACTTTTGCTCCTTCATTAACAGAGTTAAATAATATTGTACTATTATGGTCACTTATGATTTTGCTGACTATCGCTAAACCCAAGCCTGTTCCTTTTTTTTTAGTAGTAAAATATGGTGTTACCATTTCTTTTTTATCTATGTGGCTGAACCCAACACCATTATCCTCAATAGAAATATATATATAGTCACTATAACTATTAATTTCTACTTGAATTTTTCCTTTAAAATCAACGTTTTTAATTCTTTTTTCGTGGATAGATTCTATTGAATTTTTTATTAAATTAATAAATACCCTATTTAATTGCTCTTCATCTCCATTTATAAAATTTGAATTTTCATTTTTAGGAGCATAAAATTTGATATGTGGTTCTGATAATTGGTTTAAACTTATAGCTCTTCCTACAAGTTGATCTAAACTGATTTTTTTAAATATAGGTTTTGGCATTCTAGCAAAGTCAGAAAATTCATTAATTAAATGTTCTATATCCTTAATTTGTTTATTGATTGTCACAAGATAATTAGAAAAATTTTCTTTATCATCAACGATTTTATTTAAATATTTTTCTTTTATTCGATCAATAGATAATTGAATAGGTGTAAGTGGATTCTTGATTTCATGAGCTAGTCTTCTTGCTACATTTTCCCAAGCAGTATGTCTTTCAGCAAAAAGTAACTTTTCTTGTTGTTTTTTTAATTTATCTAACATCAAATTAAAAGTTTCGTTTAACTTTTTTATCTCATCATCTGTTTCAATAAATGGAACCTTAAAATTCAAATTTCCACTACTAATTTTTTCCGAAGCAGCAATTAAATTAATTATAGGTTTTGTAAATCTTGTGGCTACATTAATAGCAATAATTAATGAGAGAAAAAGCAACAATGAAACAAATAAAACATAAGTAATTACAAAAGTTATTTTAATACCCGTTTTTTGATTTTGCACACTATAATAAAAACTTATAGCTTTATCTGTTTCATCAAGATAATTAATAACTTTTGGATCCATAAATTTAACAATATAAAGATATGTATCGATAAAATTATTTAATTTAATCAAAGAAGAAGTTTTATTTGAAGACTCATCGTTAATTCTAACTGGTTTACCATTAAGTGAAATTGTAAAAGCTTCTTCGGGTGGAGGCTCAAACTTAAATGGGGAATCTATAGTATTAGACATTATAACATTTGCTGAACTATCTAATAAGTATACTTCATCTAATCTCCTAAGCATTCTTTGAGAAGCCAAAAGATTTAAGAAGAGTTTAGGATTATCATAAAATACATGAAATTTATTATTTATATCATAAGCTATAAGCAAAATGTCAGCTTCTAAAGATTTTCTAGTTTCTTCAACATAATTTCTTGCAACTTCCGAAGAGTTGTTAACAACTGTTTTAATTTTTTTATCAAAATACTTTTGAAACCCTACATTAAATAACAAAAGAGAAAAGGCTGCTATTAATATTGCCGGCAACAAAGTGGAAGCTGAAAAGAAAAGTATATATTTTGTGCTTGTTTGTGATCCTACACTACCTTTTCTTCTTTTTTTTAAAATTTTATAAGATTCACTAATTATAAAAGCAAAGAAAGTCATTAATAAAATTGCATCAATAATAAGTAGCGCTTGAAGGTTAAAATCATTTAGCTCGATAAAGCTTTGGTTAATAAAGGTAAAAAATGTTAATAGTCCCACTGATAGAGTGACTAAAAATATTGTGATTACCCATTTATTATTTTTAATGATATGTATCATTTAGTGAATAATAGTTAACATTTATAATAAATATATGGCAAATGTAAAAAAATGAACATATTTCTTATACTACTAGCTGCCGGTGATAGCAAAAGATTAAGATCTAATACACCAAAACCATACCAAATTATAAACAATAAAACCTTACTAGAGCACACTCTTAGTGCGTTTAGTAAAATTAATGAGATTAAAAAAACTATAATTGTTTACAACAGTAAGCATAAAAAACATATAAAAAAACTATTATTAAAAAATACAATTAAAATAGTGGGTGGAAAAACTAGACAAGAATCAACTTTTATAGCTCTAAAATTTATTAAAAGAATGAATTGTAAAAAAATACTCATACACGACGCAGCAAGACCTAACCCCTCAAAAAAACTTATAAATGAAATAATTAATAAACTTAATCGCTGTCATGCTGTTACTCCAATAATAAAAATAACTGACGCGACTAAGCGCTATGAAAAAAATTCAATTTTTAAAAATATTAAACGTGAAAGTTTAGGTTTTTCTCAAACTCCACAAGGTTTTACCTTTAATAAAATTTATGAAAAACATATGAAAAATACCAATAATACTTTTGATGACGATTCAGCTTTATTTACTATTTATGGAGAAAAAGTTTTTGTAGTAAATGGAAGTAAAACAAATTTAAAAATAACTGATAAAGAAGATTTAAATATTTTTAAATCTTTTCAAAAAGGAAAGACTTATAGTGGGATTGGTTTCGATATTCATAAATTAATTAAGAATAGAAAATTATATTTGGGAGGGATAAAAATACCCTTTGATCTAGGATTAGAAGGTCATTCAGATGGTGATCCTGTATTACACTCAATCATAGATAGTTTGCTTGGTGCATGCAGATTAGGAGATATTGGAAAATTGTTTTTAAATACAAATAAAAAATATAAAAATGTTAGATCTACAATATTGTTAAAAAAAGTAGTTGAATTAATCAAATCTAATAATTTTTTAATCAACAATATTGATATTAATATTATTGCCCAAAAACCTAAAATAAAAAAATATTCAAACAAAATGATACAAACTATTAGTAAATTATGCGAAATAAATGCCAATCAAATAAATATTAAAGGAAAGACAACAGAAAAACTTGGTTTAATAGGAAAAGGAAAAGCTATAGCATCAGAAGCAATAGCTTCGGTAACTAAATATGCCTAAACCTGATTACATGTTAAAACCTGATAAATATGAAAAATTTTTAAAAGCAATGTTAACAATGTTCGGAATTGGTTATTTTAAAAACGCACCAGGAACTTTAGCTTCATTTGTAACATGCGTAATTTATTTTTTAATTTATATGTCAAGTTTTAGTCAACTTAATATTAGTCTATTTCTATTACATTATAACCCTGAATATGTAGTTTGGTTTTTAATAATAATTACAATTTCCTCCATTAATTTAATAAATGATCGTATTTTCACAGATAAATTTGCAAAACTTTTTAAAAAAAAGGACCCTAAAGAAATTGTTATTGATGAATTTATTGGTCAAAGCATTCCGATAATTGCTTATTCTTATTTAAGTTTTTTTGCAGTTGGTTCTTCTTCTGACGCTTTCTTTATTTTTTTTGAAGGTCGTCCATTTATAGGTTGGTTAATCACTTCTTTTATATTGTTTAGATTTTTCGATATCTTAAAACCTTTCCCAATAAATATTATTGATAAAAAAATGAAAAATGGTCTTGGTATAATGCTTGACGACATAATTGCGGGTATCTACTCTACCATTGCTGGTGTTATTATTTGGGCTTTATGGTTCTAAATAACAAATCAAAAAAAATAGTTAGTCTATTAAATAAAAAAAAACTTAAGATAGCTTTTGCTGAGTCTTGTACTGGTGGATTACTTTCAAGTGCCATTACTTCTGTTAGTGGATCTTCTAAAGTATTTACTATGGGTTTAGTCACCTATTCTAATCAATCTAAGATTAAAGTCCTTAAAGTTTCAAAAAATACCATAAGAAAATATGGATCTGTAAGTGAACAAGTTTGCAAAGCAATGGTCAAAAACGTTAGTAATATAGGTAAAGCTAATATCTCTGTTTCTATAACAGGAATAGCTGGTCCTAGCGGTGGCACGAAGATAAAACCTGTGGGTCTAGTTTATATAGGTATTAAAAAAGGTAATAAAGTTGAGGTTAAAAAACATTTATTTAAAAACAAAGGACGTTCTTATATTCAAAAAGCCACAGTTAATAAATCTTTAGGATTAATTTTAAGTTTTCTCAAATAATTGTATTGCTCTTTTTTCAAAAGCATCCACTATTTTTTTCAAACCTAAGTCAAAAGATTTGATCATTAAAACATTTAAAATTTTATTTTTTAATTCAAAATCAACATTAAATTCTACTTCGCTTGCATCACCCTCTTGCCTAAAAAGCCATTCATTTTCTAAATGTTTTAAAGGTCCATCTATATTAGTTACATGTATCGAATCTTCTGACTTATTATAAATAACAAAACTTTTATAAGTATCTCTGAAGAAACTTTTTCCAATAGTTAGGTCAGCTTTAATCTCAATTGTATCGCCCTTGTCGGTTTTATCATGAATTTTACTATCTAAACACCAAGGAACAAATTCAGGATATTTTTCAATATCAAGAACCATTTCAATGAGATTTTTTTTAGAGCAAGGGATTTTTTTCTTTATTGAAGCGGATGGCATTCAACTTGCTTTTCCCTTAATTTTTTCATTTTAGAAAAGTCTTCATCAGCATGATATGAAGATCGCGTAAGAGGTGAAGAAGCAACAATTAGAAATCCCTTTGATAATGCAATTAATTTAAGTTCAGCAAATTCATCTGGATGAACATATCGATCCAAAGGAAAATGTTTCACTGTAGGTTGAAGGTATTGTCCAATTGTTAAAAAATCTACATTGGCCGCTAGCAAATCATCCATTACTTGCAAAACTTCATCTCTTGTTTCGCCAAGCCCAAGCATTATTCCTGATTTAGTAAATATTGTTTTGTTAATTTCTTTTACAGATTTTAACAAATTGACCGAAGCAAAATACCTAGAACCAGGTCTGACTTTTAAATACAGGCTTGGAACCGTTTCAATATTATGATTAAAAACATCCGGGTTTGCATTGACAACTTTCTGGTACGATTTTCCTTTTCTAAAAAAATCTGGCGTCAGAACTTCTATTGTTGTTCGGTTGTTCATTTTTCTTGTTTCTAAAATTATTTTTGAAAAATGTTCAGCACCACCATCCTTAAGATCATCTCTATCAACAGAAGTAATGACTACATGTTTTAAATCTAATTCTTTAGTTGCTTGCGCTATCTTTGTAGGTTCCAATGGATCCAAATGCGTTGGTTTCCCAGTTTTTACATTACAAAATGCACATGCTCGTGTACACGTGTCTCCCATTATCATAAATGTTGCATGTTTTTTGCTCCAACATTCTGAAATATTAGGGCAGCTAGCTTCTTGACATACAGTATGAAGTTTTTTTGTGTTAATAATCTCTTTTGTTTTAAAATAATTTTGGGAATCTAAAATTCTAGTCCTTATCCAGTTGGGTTTTTTTTTAATTGGGTTGATTGGGTTTTTTACTTTTTCTGGATGTCTAGCTGGCATTTAATTAATTTTTATAAATTGTTTCTTTAGATTTTCCTAACATAAACTTTTCCCTATATAAAATCTCTAGATAGTCCAAATCAATAACATCTGTTAATAAATTATTTTTTAATTCAACTAAACTTAAACTGCTTAATAATAATTTTTCTTCCTTAATAAGTTTTTCCTTAACTTTTTGTTTTTCAAAATATGAAATAAGACCTCTTTGGCCATCAAAAAGATTAAGACCAACATAAAGAAAAAGGAAAGTGCTAATTAGTATAAATTTTTTTTCTTTTATTATTTTTAAAAATAACATGTAAATTATAGGATAGCCATTTTTACAGATTTTCCAAGCTCCTCTTCTATTCTTAATAAACGGTTATATTTAGCGACTCTTTCGGATCTAGTTAAGGACCCAGTTTTAATTTGAGAGGAGTTTGTTGAAACTGACAAATCAGCTATAAATGTATCCTCTGAATCTCCAGATCTATGAGATATTATAGTTTTGTAACCATTATTTTGAGCTATTTTAATAACATCAAGTGTTTCTGTGAGAGTTCCTATTTGATTGGGTTTGATTAGAATTGTGTTGGCTGCTTTTAAACTTATACCTTTTAAAAAACGTTCTGAATTAGTTACAAACAGATCATCACCAACTATTTGAATATTTTGATTTATTGATTTTGTTAAATTTACCCACGAATCCCAATCGTCTTCAAAGAATGGATCTTCTATGGATTTAATTGGATATTTTTTAGTCAAGTCTAAATAATAAAGCAAAGTTTTTTCTGGAGAAATAAATTTAGGTGATGAAACTGCATATTTTTTATCTTTATAAAGTTCATTAGCAGCAACATCTAAGCAAATAGAAACATCCTTTCCAGATTTAAAACCAGATTTTTCAATAGCTTCTAATATTAATTCAATAGCTTCTTCATTATTAGATAAAGAAGGAGCAAATCCTCCTTCATCTCCAACAGTGGTAGATAATTTTTTTTTGTTGATAATGGTTTTAAGTTTTTGAATTACTAAAAAGCAAATATTTAATGCCTCAGAGAAAGTTTTTGCTGCATCTGGACGAATCATAAATTCCTGTATTCTTAAAGAATTATTAGCATGCATTCCTCCATTTATTATATTCATTAATGGGAATGGTAAAGATCTTTTGGCACCTATATTTTTATATAGAGGTATTCCTTTTGAAACAGCAGAAACTTTACATGCTGCTAAAGAAATTGACAAAATAGTATTAGCGCCAAGTCTCTTTTTCTGTTTTGTTCCATCAAGTTTAATTAAAAAATCATCTATTTTTTTTTGATCTCCAACATCGAACCCTTTGAGTTCATTAAAAATTTCACCATTAATCTTATTCACTGCTTTTAAAACACTTTTTCCTAAATATTTTTTATTTTCAGTATCTCTTAACTCAAAAGCTTCATATGTGCCTGTTGAAGCTCCCGACGGAACTATTGCTGACGCCAAACTTCCGTCGTCTAAATGAATTTCAGTTTCTACAGTAGGCATTCCTCTGCTATCAAAAACTTGCCTGGCTTTAATATTATTTATTTTTGTCATTCTTTATTAGTTTATCTATTTCAACTAATTGCTTTAATAAATCAGGCATTTTAGATAATGGAACCATGTTAGGTCCATCTGAAGGAGCATTGTCAGGATCTGGATGTGTTTCTATAAAAATTGCAGCAACACCAACAGCAATCGCAGCTCTAGCAAGATACTCAACAAACTCTCTCTGCCCACCACTTTTGTCACCCATTCCCCCAGGTTGCTGAACGGAATGTGTTGCATCAAAGACTACTGGGTACCCATTTTTTGCCATTATAGGCAAAGATCTCATGTCAGATACTAAAGTATTATAACCAAAACTAGCTCCTCTTTCTGTAACTAAAATATTTTTGTTTCCTGAGTCTTCTAATTTTTTAGTTACGTTGACCATATCCCATGGAGCTAAAAATTGACCTTTTTTAACATTTATGATTTTTCCAGTTTTTGCAGCAGCAATTAATAAGTCTGTTTGTCTACATAAAAAAGCTGGTATTTGTAAAACATCAACATGATTAGCAACAATTTTACACTGATCTATAGCGTGTATATCTGTTAGGACAGGCAATTTTAAATCTCTTCTAATTTTATCAAAAATAGGTAAAGATTTTTCTAAACCAGTTCCTCTTTTACCCTTAAGACTAGTTCTATTAGCTTTATCAAAAGATGTTTTGTAAATTAAACCAATGCCAAGTTTTTGAGTTATATCCTTTAATTTTTTTGCTACATCCAATGCATGATTTTCATTTTCAAGTTGACAAGGCCCAGCAATTAAAACAAATCGGTTAGAATTTGAAATGGCTAAATTTCCACATTTAATTATTTTTTGTTCCATTAGTTTTTTCCTTTTTCTTTAAAAGCTGCCTTTATAAATGATGAAAATAAAGGATGTGGTGTAAAAGGTCTTGATTTAAATTCTGGATGAAATTGAACACCAATAAACCAAGGATGATTTTTTAACTCTATAATTTCAGGCAAAGTTCCGTCTGGTGATAAAGCAGAAAAAATTAATCCTTTTTTTTCAAAATCCTTTACATACTTGATATTTACCTCATACCTATGTCTATGTCTTTCTTTAATTCGCTTTGCAGAATATATTTTCGATATTAAAGAATTTTTTTTTAAAACAGCATCGTATAAACCTAATCGCATAGTTCCTCCTAAATTTTCCTTACTACCTTTAAAAACTTTTTTTCCCTTTTGCCATTCTTCTAATAAACCTACAACTGGCGTACAATTATTGCCAAATTCACTTGTAGAAGCATTTTTTATATTTAACATATTTCTAGCTGCCTCAATTATAGCCATTTGCATTCCAAAGCAGATTCCAAAGAAAGGTATATTATTCAATCTAGCATATTTTATGGCAGCTATTTTACCTTCGCTTCCTCTTTTTCCAAATCCACCTGGAATTAAAACACCTGAAACATTTTTTAACAATATATTCAAATCTTTAGGTTTAAGCTTTTCAGAATCAATTCTAGTAAGATTAACTTTAAGATTGTTAAATATTCCACCATGAGTTAATGCTTCATCTAAAGATTTGTAGGCATCTTTAAGGTTCATGTATTTTCCTATTATACCAATGTTAACGCTCTTTTTCGATCCAAGAACATTGGAGGTTATATTTTTCCACTTTGCTAAATTTGGTGATTTTTTACTTTTAATATTAAAATATGACAAAACTCTTTCATCAAATTTTTCTTTATAAAAACTAAATGGTGCTTCATAAATGCTTCTCACATCCACTGTTTCAATAACATTTTTATAATCTACATTACAAAATAAAGATATTTTTTTTCTTTCGCTAACTGGAATATTTTTTTCAGACCTACAAATAATAATATCTGGTTGAATCCCTAAGCTTCTAAGCTCTTTAACAGAATGTTGAGTTGGTTTAGTTTTTAGTTCTCCAGAAGCTTTAAGAAATGGAACTAAAGTCAGGTGAACAAATAAACTATTTTTTTTACCAACGTCATTTGAAAATTGTCTTATCGCTTCAAGAAAAGGTAAGCTCTCTATATCTCCAACTGTTCCACCAATTTCACAAATTATAAAATCTTCTTTCTTTATATTATTAGATATAAATTTTTTAATTCTATCTGTAACGTGAGGAACTACTTGAACTGTTCCTCCTAAATAGTCGCCTCTTCTTTCTTTCTTTATAATATCACTGTAAATACCTCCGGTTGTTATATTGTCAGACTTTGTTGCGGAGATTCCAGTAAATCTTTCGTAGTGACCTATATCTAAATCAGTTTCAGCTCCGTCATCAGTCACAAATACTTCTCCATGCTGAAAAGGGTTCATTGTTCCTGGATCCACATTTAAATAAGGATCTAATTTTCTAATTCTTACTTTAAAACCTCTTAGCTGAAGCAGTGATGCTAGTGACGCAGATGAAAGACCTTTTCCTAAAGATGAAACCACGCCGCCAGTTACGAATATATATCGCGCCATGGAAGAACAGTATAATTAAGTTTTTAGATAAAATAAAGACAATTGTTAGTCTGATTTTGGAACTTGAGGCTCAGATGAATCTTGTTTTTCTTCGATTTTTTCTAAAACCGATCTAGTTGAAATTTTTTCTTGAGATAAAACTGTTAATAAAACACTAGTTATAATGAATAATGTAGCAACTATAGCTGTGGCTTTAGTAAAGAAATTTCCAGCAGATCTAGAAGATATAAAACTATCCTGAGAAGCTCCTAGACCTAAGGCCCCACCTTCCGATTTCTGCAAAAGAACAAAAGCAACTAGTAAAATTGCAAAGACAATGTTTAATATTAAAATAAGATTTTCCATGAGTGCTATTTATAGTAATTTTTTATTATATCAATGAATTTTTTTGATGATTGAGAGGCTCCACCAATCAAAAAACCATCTATATTACCTATAGATGAAAAGTTTTCTATATTTTTATCATTAATTGAACCACCATACAGAACTACCGGGTTATATTTAGTTTTGAATTTTTTTTTGAAATTTTTTTTAACTAAATCAAAAATTTTTTCAAGATCATGCTCTTTCGGGACCTTGCCTGTTCCGATTGACCAAATAGGTTCATATGCAATAATAATTTTTTTAAAATTATTTTTTTTACTGATAGATTTAAAAATTTGATTATTCAAAACAGAAATTGTTTTATTGTTTCTTTTTTGTTTTAAAGTTTCCCCAATACAAAAAATAACATTTAATCCATTTTTTTGTGCTGATTCAATTTTCTCTTTTATTGATTGGTTGGTATCTCCATCAGCTCTATTTTCTGAGTGCCCTAGAATTATATATTTTGCTCCCGCTGATTTAATCATGGATGCACTTACAGAACCTGTAAAAGGTCCATTAAAATTTTTATGGTGACAATTTTGAGCTCCTATATCAATATGATTTGATTTCAAATTATTAACAAAATAATTGATTAGTGTATTTGGAACACATACAATAATTTTATTTCTTTTATTATTTTTTTTGAATTTGGTTAAGAATTTATGAATTTTAGCGATGATCTTAATGGAGGCAAATTCGCCAAACATTTTCCAATTTCCAATAAAATATTTTAATTTATTTGTCATGATTTAAAATTTAATTTATAGAGTATCTAAATGTATAACAATAAAATGAAAGAGTTTGAATTAAAATGTTAGGAAGAATAAGAAAATTTTCAACTTCAATTTACTCTAAGGTTTTTTTAGGTATAGTCGCCATACCTTTTATTTTTTGGGGTATGGGTGACTTATTTAGTGGTGGAAACGTAAGTACGATTGTAAAAATTGGAAAAGAAAAAATTCATACACAAGAATTCATTAGTTATTTAAGGACAAAATCTCTAACAACAAATCAACTAAATGATTCGCAAGTAATTCAGCAGATGCTTTATGGTTTTGTAGGAGAAATGTTAATTTTAAAAGAAATTGACGATCTTGATTTAAGATTATCTGACAGCTCGTTAGCTAAAACAATTAGAAGCCAAAAGTTATTTCAAAAAGATAATAAATTTTCCAGAACAGAATATGAAAAGTTTTTATTACAAAATAATTTTAGTGCAGTATTGTTTGAACAAAAAATTATATATGAAGAAAAAAGAAAACAACTTTTTGCTTTTTTATCTGGAGGTGTAATACCTTCAAGCTTTTTAATAAATAAAATGTACAATGATGATAATCAAAGAAGAAATATAGAATATTTTAAACTAGAGAACATAATTAAAAAGAAATATAATTTTACTGAAGAAGAAATATCAGATTTTTATAATGCTCAAAAAGAAGATTTTAGTGAAATATATAAATCAATTAATTACCTAAAATTAGATCCAAATAATTTATCAGGTGACACAGAATACAATGATATTTTCTTTAAAAAAATAGATGAAATAGAAGACATGGTTGCCCAGGGGAAAAATTTAGATCTTATTTTGAAAAAATTTAATCTAAAAGATCCAAAATCACTATCAATAAATCGTTTAGGAAAAAGCAAACTGTTAAATGAAAAAAAGGATTTGCCAAATGAACTAATAGAAAAAATTTTCAAAACAGACACTCTAGAGCCTACCGTATTAACAGAAATTAAAAATAGTTATTTTATATTTGAAATTAAATATACTGAAAGTGTTCAAAAAAGTTCTAATGATGAAACGGTTATAAAGACAATTATTCAAAATTTACAGAAAAGAACAAAAAGAGAATTTGTAGTTAATATAATTGATAAAATTAATAAAAATGAATTTAACAAAAATAGTTTTAATAAGTTAGCAAGTGATAATCAAACACAAATTAAAAAAATAAAATTAAAAAATCGTAACGATAGCAAGATACTTAAAGAAGGTATTGTCAATCAAATTTACTCTTATGGTGAAAAAAGAGTAATTATTGTTACTGATATTATTTTATCTGAAGTTTATCTAGTTTATATTAATAATATAGAAAATGTTAAAATTGATAAAAACTCCGAAGATCAAGAAAAATATTCTTCACTAGCAAAAGGTAAAATAGTGGATAGTCTATATAGCACATATGACATGTATCTAAAAAATAAGTATAAAATAGATATTAATTATAAAGCATTAAAGGGTATCCAAAACTATATTAGATGATTTTAAATACGAGTCTTACAAATTTTAAAAAAAAACACAAAAATAAAAAAAATCAAATATTATTTATCAAAGAAAATTGCAAAAATAATAATATTATAGAAAATATAATTAATAATTTCTTGATTAAAAAAAATACCTTTATATTTGAATCTGTCGTAAAAAGAACAATAAGAGGAAGGTATACAATAATTGGAGCTGACCCAGATAAAATTTGGGAGTTCAATAAAAAAAAAATTTACGTTATTGAAAATCAAAAAAAGAAAATAATTAAAGGATCTCCTTATTTATTTTTAAAAAAATTGATTCAAGATTTTAAGTTTCCTTTACCTAAACAACTTCCTCCTATTTCATCACTTTTGGTTGGGTATTTTTCATATGACATAATTAGATACATAGAAAAAATACCAGACAAATGTATTGATGATTTAAAAATACCTGACGTAAGAATACTAAGACCCAAAACTCTTATAATTCATGATAATCTTAAAAAAAAAATATATTTTATAATTAATTGTTTTGCTGATAAAAAAATAAAGAACTATTCAGATTATTATAATAAACAAATTGCAAATATACAAAATCTTAAACATCTTGCTTCAGCTACAGGGTATAAAAAAAATATTTCTATTGCAGTGGTTAAAAAAAACAAAGTAAAATCAAACATTTCAAAAAAAAGATTTAAATATATAGTTTCTAAAGCAAAAGAATATATTAAAAAAGGAGATATCTTTCAGGTTGTTTTAAGTCAACGTTTTGAAACAAAGCTTACAAAAACTCCTTTGGAAATTTATAAAAAGTTAAGAATAAAAAACCCTTCACCTTTCATGTATTTTTTTAACTTTAGTGATTTTCAAATAATTGGAAGTAGCCCAGAAATTTTAGTTAGATTAAGAAATAATAAGATTACGATTAGACCAATTGCTGGAACACGCCCTCGTGGGTCAAATTCTTTTTTTGATGCTAAATATAAAAAAGAACTTTTAAATGATAAAAAAGAATTGGCTGAACACTTGATGCTTCTTGATTTAGGCAGAAATGATGTTGGGAAAGTTTCTAAAGTTGGTTCGGTTAAAGTTACTGAAAATTTCAAAATTGAAAAATACTCTCACGTTATGCATATTGTTTCAAATGTTGAGGGAAAATTTACCAAAAAACATCAATTACTTGATACTTTACTAGCTGGTTTTCCTGCCGGAACTGTATCTGGCGCTCCAAAAATAAGAGCTATGCAAATTATAGATGAATTAGAAAAATCAAAAAGAAAAATGTATGCTGGAGCAATAGGATATTTTTCTGCAAATCAAAATTTTGATACTTGTATTGCTTTAAGAACTGCTCTTATTAAAAATAATAAGTTTTATATTCAATCTGGCGCAGGCATTGTTTTAGATAGCATTCCTGAAAACGAATATTTAGAAACAGTCAATAAAGCTAAAGCTTTAATTTCATCATTAAATTAATTTATGAAAATTCTACTTATAGATAATTATGATAGTTTTACATATAATTTGTATCACTATTTCTCATATTTAAATTGTAAAGTTGAAGTTTTAAGAAATGATAAAGTAGATATTAATAAAATTAAAAAAAATAAATACCAGAAAATTGTAATTTCTCCTGGACCGGGTAACCCCAATAATGCAGGATCTTGTCTTAAAATAGTTAAACATTTCTACAAATCAATACCTATACTAGGTGTTTGTTTAGGACATCAAGTAATTGGTCAAGCTTTTGGATCTAGAATTATTATTTCAAAAGAAATTATGCATGGGAAAACAAGTCAAATTATTCATGCGGGTGAGGGCATTTTTAGAGGTATAAAAAATAGTATTGTTGCCACAAGATATCACAGTTTAATTATTGATAAGAAAACTCTTACTAAAGATCTGATAATAACCGCCGAAACTAAAGATAAAATAATAATGGGTATAATGCATAAAAAGTATAATATTCATGGTGTTCAATTTCATCCTGAAAGTATTAAAACTAATATGGGTATGAAAATTTTAAAAAATTTTATTAATTATAAAATGTAATGAATATATTTATAGACAAATTAAAAAATAAACAGGATTTAACATTTGAAGAAAGCAAGTCAGCTTTTGAAATTTTAATGAATGGTAAAGCAAATGATGACGAAATATTTCAATTTTTAACATTGTTAACAGCTAAAGGTGAATCTTCTAGCGAAATAGCTGGTGGAGTATATGTTTTAAGAAATAAATCAAAGAGAGTTAATGTAGAAAACTGCATAGATACATGTGGAACTGGTGGTGATGGAAAAAATACTTTAAACATTTCTACAGCTTCAGCTTTGCTCTTAGCAAGCATGGGGATTAAAGTTGCTAAGCATGGAAATAAAGCAGTTTCATCAAAATGTGGCTCTGGTGATGTATTAGAAAGTTTAAAAATAAAAATTAACTTAGAGCCAAAAGAAATAGAGAATCAAATAAATAAATATAATTTTGGTTTTATGTTTGCTCCAAATTATCATAGCGCCATGAAATATGTTGGTCCTACAAGAAAAAAAATTGGCAAAAGAACTATATTTAACATGATTGGTCCACTAAGTAGTCCTGCTCTTGTTAAAAGACAAGTTGTTGGAGTGTTTGATAAAAAATTACTTAAAATTTTTGCCAACGCGTTAAGAAATCTTAATATCAAATTTGCTTGGATAGTTAATAGTGAGGATGGTTTAGATGAAATATCACCTTATGCCAAAACAAGTGTGGTACAAATAAATGATAATAAAATTTCTGAAATCTCAATTGACCCTAAAAAGTTAAATATTAATCCAGATGGTTTTAATAATCTATTGGGTGATGATGCTAAATTCAATGCAACAAAAATGATTGATATATTTAAAGGTGAAAATAATGATTTTTCTAAAGCCGTCTGTCTAAATGCGGCAGCAGGTCTAATTGTTGCCGAAAAAAATTCTAAATTTATTGATGCTTATCAAAAAACTAAAGAACATATATTAAGTGGTAAAGCATATGAACATTTAAAATCTCTTCAAAATGCATGATAATATATTACATAAAATAATAAATAAAAAAAAAGAAAGTTTGAGTAAATTAAAAAAAACGATTTCAGTTGATTCGTTGCAGGAAAAAATTAAAGAAAATAGTTCTTTTATTAATTTTAAAGAAAAAATTCAATACAATATATCTAATAATAAAATATCACTTATTGCTGAAATCAAAAAAGCAAGTCCTTCAGCAGGTATTATAATAGAAGATTATGACCCTGTTAATTTAGCAATTAAATATTTTCAGAATAAAGCAACTTGTTTGTCCGTTCTCACAGAGGAAAATTTTTTTTATGGAAATTTAATTCATTTATACAAAATTAAAAAAAAAATTAATCTACCTATTTTATGTAAAGACTTTTTTATTGACCCCTTTCAAGTACCACTTGCAAAAAGCTATGGTTCGGATGCAATTTTAATTATTCTTGCTGCAGTTACAGAAAGTGTTGCTAACAAAATATATGAAGATGCTTTAAAGTTAAATATGTCAGTAATTATTGAAGTTCATACGAAAGAAGAAGCGAAGAATTCAATTCGCTTCGATGAAGCGTTAATTGGAATAAATAATAGAAATTTAAAAACTTTAAAGACTGATATTAATACAACTTATGATATCCATGATGTTTTGGTAAATCATCGAGGTCCATTAATATCTGAAAGTGGTATTAAAACAAAAGAAGAACTTTTAGATATTGAAAGAAAAACAAAAATTAAAACTTTTTTAATAGGTGAATCGCTTTTAAAAAACTTGGACAAAAACTCAATTTTTTCTGTCCTTTAATCAAATAAACCCCTATTTTGTTACCTTTTAAGCTATTGTAGAATCAAAGGAACTTTTATAGAACATTACTTGTACTGGATTTGTTCTATGCTTACAAAAAAACAAAAAAACCTACTTTTATTTATAAATAAGAAATTAAGATCTACAGGTGTTTCTCCTTCATATGAAGAAATGAAAAATTCGTTAAATTTGAAATCTAAATCTGGAATTCATAGACTTATTTCAGCGCTTGAAGAAAGAGGTTTTATAAAAAGATTAGCTCATAAAGCTAGAGCTTTGGAGGTTTTAAAATTACCTGAAACAGCAAGTGCTAATGATATTTATAATTCTTTCTCACCTAGTGTTATTAGAGGTGGTCTTGATATTGAAAAAACGAAAAAAAAAACAAACGAGATCTCCGTATTAGGTAAAATTGCTGCCGGAACTCCCATCGAAGCTATTCAAAATGAAGTTAATAAAGTATCAATCCCAGAAGAATTTAGCAAAAATGGTGAACATTTTGGTTTAAAAGTTTCTGGAGATTCTATGATTGAAGCAGGAATAAATGATGGGGATACAGTGATAGTTAAAAAAACTAGTACAGCAAATAACGGACAGATAGTTGTGGCTCTGATTGATGACCACGAAGCTATGCTCAAAAGGATAAGAAAAAAAGGTAAAGTTGTGGCACTAGAAAGTGCAAATAAAAGATATGAAACTAAAATTTTTGGGCCCGATAGAGTTAAGGTTCAGGGCGTATTAGTATCTTTGTATAGAAACTTTCAATAAAATAGTCTAATAATAAATAATGAGTTTAGTAGCAACAAGATTTGCTCCATCTCCTACTGGTCCTTTACATATTGGTGGAGTTAGAACAGCTCTATTTAATTGGTTATTTTCAAAAAATCATAAAGGAAAGTTTTATTTAAGAATCGAAGACACAGATAAAGAAAGATCTGAAGATAAATATAAAGATCAAATTATAAAATCACTACAATGGATTGGGATACAATATGATGAGAAAGAATATATTCAATCAGAAAATGTTAATAAACATAAAGGAGTAGCAGAACAACTTTTAAAGAAAGGTTTTGCCTATAAATGTTATTGCTCAAAAAAAGAAATTGAAGAACAAAAAGAAAAATCTAAAAAAGCGGGAGTACATTTCGTTTATAATAGGAAATGGAGAGATCCTAAAAATATTGAAATTCCTAAAGATATAAACCCAGTAATAAGATTTAAAAGCAAGATAAGTGGAAATAGTATTATTAAAGATCTAGTTCAAGGAGAAATAAATATTTCAAACTCAACTATTGAGGATTTTATTATTCTTAGAAAAGATGGCACTCCAACTTATCAACTATCAGCAGTAGTCGATGACCATATAATGAGTATTACACACGTAATTAGGGGTGACGACCATAAGATCAATACATTTAAACAAAAACAAATATATGAAGCAATGAAGTGGAGTTTACCAGAGTTTGCACATATCCCATTAATTCATAGTACAGATGGGAAAAAGTTATCCAAAAGAGATAAGGCAGCAACTATAGATGATTATAAAAAAATGGGAATATTACCTCAAGCTTTAAGAAATTATCTTCTTAGATTAGGGTGGTCACATAAAGATCAAGAAATATTTTCATTAGAAGAAAGTATTAAATTTTTTAACCTATCTAATGTAGGTAAATCACCATCAAAACTTGATATGGATAGAATTTTATCAATTAATGAACATTATATTAAAAATTTAGATGAAAAAATATTGTTTGAAACACTAAAAAAATATTCAGAAGAATATAAAGAAAAAATTGATGTAAAATTTGAAAATAACTTAAAAAATTCTGTTCATTTTCTAAAAAATAAAGCTAAAAAATTAGAAGATATATATCAGAATGCAAAATATATTATTAATGATCATATACAAATTTTAGAAGAAGACTTAAAATTATTAGATGGAACTTCAAGAAAAATCCTAAAAGATTTTTTAAATCATTATAAAAAAATAGATAAAGTAAATAAGGAAAATCTAGAAAAATTAATAAAGGAGTTGATAAAAAATTATAATACAAACTTTAAAGGGGTCGGGCAGCCAATACGAATTGCTTTAACTGGATCAAAATTTGGACCAGGAATATATGACATCATTACATCGCTTGATAAAAACGAGGTAATAAAAAGATTAAAAATGATTGAGTAAGACAGAGCAAGCAAGGTTAGAAGAGCTTTCAGTTTTAAAATCCTTAATTATTGATTGTGATCTTGATAATTGTGTTTTTAAAGCTTCCTTGTTAGTTAAGAGTTTATTAACAACACTAAAAATATTTTCTGGGGTACATTGAGACTGTAGCAATTCAGGAATAATTTCTTCATTAGCAGCAATATTAATAATATTGGCAAATTTTACTTTAACTAACATTTTAACAATAAAGAAATTGATCATTCCCATTTTATATATAATAACTGATGGAATATTAGATTTACTAACCTCAAGAGAAATTGTTCCAGATTTAGTTACTGCAAATATTGAAGATTTTAAAATTTCAGATTTAATTTTTTTGTCAGAAATAGTGGTGCAATTTTTTAGTCCTTCTTTAAGAATTAATTTTTGAATTATTTGAACAAAGTCGATAGTAGAATGAAAAACAAAATATATATCTTTGTGGTATAGATTCATCATTTTAATAAATTTAAACAAAATTGGAATAAGAACATTTATTTCAGAAAGACGACTCCCTGGAAAAATAGAAAATATTTTTTTATTACCTTTTATAATTTGTGTAATATCAATTTTGTTGTTGTGCACTTCTTCAAGTAACGGATGTCCGACAAAAGTTGATGAAATATTTTCATTATCAAAATATTTTTTTTCAAAAGGAAATAATAATAAAATATGGTCTAAAAAAGCCTTTAATTTTTTTGCTCTACTCTTTCTCCAAACCCATATTTGAGGAGCTACAAAATGAATAGTTTTTATTTGTGGATTCAATTTTTTAATTTGTTTTGACACTCGTAATGTAAAATCAGGACTATCAACAGAAAATAAAATATTTGGATTAAATTTAATAATTTCTTTTACTGTATAATTAATTTTTTTTTTAATTTTAAAAATGTTTAATAAAACCTTAGTAAATCCCAAGTATGTAATTTCCTTTAAATCGTAAAGAGATTTAATATTCAAAGCTTTCAAATGTTCACCGCCAACAGAGAAATACTCAATTTCAGGATTTAAGGTTTTAAGCTTAGAAATAACTTTTGCTGCTAACTTGTCACCTGAAGGTTCGGCCGTAAGAATAAAAATTTTTTTCATTTTACTGTTATAAACATGCCATTATTATTAACAAAAGTTAAACATTTCTTTCTTTCTAAAAAAATATTTTTGTTACTTTTGAGAACTAAACCTTTAAGTCCAGACACTTTACATTGAATTAAAGTTTCTAAACCGACAGTAGGTAAATCAATTTTTAAATCTTGTTTTTTTTTAGGAAATTTTACTAAAACTCCTGTATTTTTAAATTTTTTATTTTTACACTTTGTAAGCATTTTTTGAGTCCCACCCTTGCCTTCAATTGCTATAACTTTTTTGTTTCTAACAACTACTGCTTGACTGAAATCATACTTTCCCAATCTATTTAAAGCTATGATTGCTTTTTGAATATCAATTTTATCGCTGCTATTAGGTTTAGTATTTGAATAAATACCTCTTTTCAAAGATAATTCAGGATTAAAAGTTAAAGAGCTTATCGTTTTTATTTTATTTTTTTTTAAAATTTTTATTATTTCTTTTAAAACTGCAGCATCTCCTAGTTTTGAGCTTTTAATAATTTGTGGAATATAATAAAGACCTTTAATATCTAGTCTAAGTTTAGTGAAATTCGGCTTTTTAACTTTTCCAGCAAACAAAACTTTATTACATTTATTTTTTTTAAGTATGTTTATTACTTTACCAAACTGCCCCACTGATACTTTATGTGAAAACCTGTCATTTTTAAAATAATTTTTTTTCGTTAAATCTATGATTAAGTATTTGATTTCTTTATTTTTTACTTTTTTTAATATTAACTTAGGTAGGTCATTCTCTCCGAATATTAAACCAATCATTTTATTCTTTGTCTACAGGTGAGCAAATAGGTCTTTTTTTGTCTTTTAAAATAAAACTTGTTACTTCTTCAATTAAACTATTGTTTTTATATTCATCTTTAATTTTATTTACATTTTCATGGAGATTAGTAGATGAAAAAAGTTTTTTATATGCTTCGGCTAATTCAATTATTTTTTTATTTTCATATTTATTTCTTCTTAATCCAATTAAATTTAGACCTTTTAAATAATTCCTATTTCCAAATGATAAACCAAAAGGAATAACATCTTTAAGGACTCCTGTCATTCCACCAATCATTGCTAGTCTTCCAATTCTTGTAAATTGTTGCACAGCTGAATTACCACCTATTATTACTTCGTCTTCGATGATGGCATGACCACCTAATGGAACATTGTTTGCAATAACAACATTGTTACCAACTTTACAATCATGAGCTATATGTGATGAAATCATAAATAAACAATTGTTGCCAATTGTAGTTGTTCCTCCACCACCTTCAGTTCCTGGGTTTATGGTTACATACTCTCTTATAGTATTTTTTAAACCTATTATTAGATTATTTTTTTCTCCTTTAAATTTTAAGTCCTGTGGATCTGTTCCTATGCTTGCAAAAGGATAAATTTTTGTTCCGGCTCCAATTTTTGTACTTCCAGCAATATTTACATGTGAATGAATCTCAACATTTTCTTCTATTTCAACATTAGGACCTATGACTGAATAAGATCCAACTGTTACATTTTTTGAAATTTTAGCTTTTTTATCAATAATACTGCTTTTGTGAATCATGTAATATTATTTTTTGTCAACAATAGAGGCACACCATTGGGCGTCAGCCATTTTCTTTCCATTAACTTTTGCAATTCCTTTATATTTCCAAACTCTACCATGTGATCTTACAGCTTCTATATCTAGGTGAAGTTCGCAATCAGGTAAAACTGGACTTCTGAATCTGGCTTTTTCAACGTTCATTAAGTATACAAGCTTATTCTCATATTCTTTAGGGTCAATTCCATAAGCAGTAAGTGCTGCAGCCGCCTGTCCGAAAGCTTCTACTATTAGAACTCCAGGCATAACCGGTTGACCAGGGAAATGACCTTGTACAAAAAAAGAATCTTTTTTAACTTGAACGATTGCTGTCGCAGACTTTAAATGGACAATATTAATTAATTTATCAATTAACAACATAGGATCTCTATGAGGCAATAAATTTTCTATTTTTTTTTTATCTAGTGAATTTTCTTTCATTTATTTTTTTCTTTGTTTAATAAATTCTCTTAGTGGAATAGCAGGATATCCCATTACTTGTGAATTATCTGGTAAATCATTTATAACACCACTTCCTCCTCCTATTTTAACATTATTTCCAATTTTTAAATGACCAGATATTCCAGCTTGACCTCCTATTACAACATTATCTCCAAGTATAGAACTTCCAGCAAAACCAACTTGGCCAGCTATCATACAATTTCTTCCTATTTTAACATTATGAGCTATATGAACCTGATTATCGATAAATGTATTCATTCCAATAATTGTATCTGATAGGGATCCTCTATCAATTGTACTATTTGCTCCAATTTCTACACCCTCTTCTAATATAACTCTACCAGTATGTGGTGTACGAATATTTTTATTTTTGTTAGGTATAAAACCAAACCCTTTTACTCCAATTTTGCATCCATCTTGTATGTTAACATGATTAGAAATTAGGGAATTTCTTATTGTAATAAATGAACCTATAATACAATTTTCACCAATATTAACATTACTTTCTATTATACTATTACTTCCAATTTCTGAATTTTTCCCTATAACAACATTTTTTCCAATTAATACATTATTACCAAACTTAATATTTGGATACAAACTTTTTAATTTATTTGAGGGTAATAGGTTTTCGTCAAGATAATCAGTTTCAGCTTTAGGGTAAAACATTTTTGCTACAAGTGTAACCGAAAAAAGAACATTTTTAACATTAAGTTTAATACATTCTTTTGGTAAAAATTTAGATAAGTTTGGAGAAGTTATACAAGCAGCAGCTTTTGTACTTAAAGATTCCTCTTTATACTTGTTAGAGTTTAGGAAAGTCATATCATTATTTGTGGCACTAGAAAGCGATTCAAAACCATGTATTTTTAAATTACTTTTATCAGAGATAGCTTCATTAAATCCTACAACTCTAGCAATTTCACTTAAAGGGAAAGGTCCCTTTATTTCATGAAAATGATTTTTGGTCATTTACTTTAAATTTAATGATGGAAGTTCTTTATTTAATTTTTCAACAATAATATTTGTAATATCAAAATCAGTACTTGATGAAACTACGTTTTTTTTATCTATAACAATCGAAATATTATTTTCTTCAACATATTTTGACAAAATAGGATTTATTTTTTCAAAAAGTTTTTTTCTTGCATCAGATCTTTGTTTAGCTAATTTATCAAGTGATGATCTTCTTTGTGATTGATAATCAATAACCTTTTTTCTTAATTCATCAGTTTTTTTAATATATTCCTCTTTATTCATGTCAGCTTTTTTAGACAACAAATCTATTTCTTCTTTTTTTAATTTTTTTTCTAAATCCATAAATTTCTTTTGGTTAGCTTTAAAAGATTTTCCAAGAAAATCTTGAGCGCCTTTTCCAGCTTTACTTAAGTTTAAAATATATTTTACATCTACATAAACTACTTTTTGCTCTGCTGAAGCATATGTACAATTTATAAATAATAATGTAACTACAAAAAATTTTACTAAATATTTCATTAAAAGGATGTTCCTATTCTAAAACTAAATGATTCTGTTTCGTCATTTATTTCTTTACTCAAATCTTGAGCCAATGTAAAGCTAAGAGGTCCTACTGGAGTCCAGGTATTAGCAGCAAAACCTACGGCTGATCTTATTCCACTAGCGTCATCTAAGGTGTTGCTATAGTCAACTTCCCACACATTTCCAGTATCTAAAAACAAACTAATATCAGTTTTTGTTGATTCTGGCAGTAAATTTGGTAACTGAACATCAAAACCCATAGTAGAGACGTAATTTCCTCCAATATAAGCCTCTCCATCTTTTGGTCCCACTTTTAAGACATTAAAACCACGTAGTCTTTTTTGTGGAATATATAGCCGTTCTGTTAGTCTAACATTGTCTTTGTCAATTGCATTTACAGCACGAGCGTAAATCTTAAGTGAGACAATAACATCATCTGATACAGGATGGTAAGCACTTATATCAATATTATTATCTATTGAAGAAGAGTCCATGATCAATGGAAGTGCTTGTCTAAACTTTGCTCTATATCCATCTGTAGGTTGAAAGCCTTGGTCTCTTTTATCTACAGTTATTGCATATATAAAATCTAAATTAGTATAGTTTCCTTGCATTTTTTTAACAGCTGCGGATGCAGAATTCTGAACTTCAACATCTTCGTAAGAAGCATTAAATGCAGGGGAAAGATATATATTCTCATATTGTTGAAACTCTGTTCCTAAAGTAACTCCAGTATTTGAACTTTTATATCCTGAAGTACTTGTTTGGTCTGTTGAACCAACATCTAAGGTTCCAAAAACAGAATTTCCACTAAAATTATAATTTGGATTGGTAACTGAAATATCTCCACTTATACTTTTTTCTGAAAGATTTAATGAAGATTTTAATTTTATCCCCTTACCTAACCAATTGTTTTCACTTACTGCAGCCATAAAAGCAGTTCCATCCGTGCCCACTCCGGCACCAGCAGAAATTTCTCCAGTAGCTCTTTCCTCGACTGATATTTCTAATGTTTTTAAATCTGGGGAAGATCCATCAGTAATTTTACTCTTAACTTCTCCAAAAATTCCTCTAGCTTTAAGGTTATTTATAGATCTATTAACAAGAAGAACACTATATGGGTCGCCTTCATCAATAATTAATTCAGATCTTATGACTGAGTCGTTTGTAACAGAATTTCCAACTATATTTATTCTTTCTACTAAGAATTTTTGTCCTTCAAATATGTCTATTTGAATTTCAATATTATTACCATCCAATGTTTCGCTTACGCTGTGATTAATAAATTGTAATTCTTTTTGCTCACTTAGTTTATCTACCTTTTCTAGTATCTCTCTTACTGCTCGTTGTGAATAATAGTCGCCTACTACTTTATTAAAATCCTTCTCTAAAGATGTAAATGCTGCTTTATCTAGAGCTTCCGAAACATTAGCAAATATTTTTTTAAACCTATATCTTTTTCCCGCATTAATTGTATATGTAAGAACAAACCCTTTTCCCTCTGAATACTCAACATTGCTTGATGAAATATCTGCCTCATAATACCCTTTGTTTTTGTAATATGAAGTTAATAATCTTTTATCTAAATCAACTCTACTTTGATTTAAATAAACGTTACGAGATAAAAATTTCCATAATCTTGATTCTTGCGAAGTTATTATGTCTCTTAATTTTTTATCTCTTAATTTTTTATCTCCTAAAAAGTATATTTTCGATATTTTGGCTTTCTCTTTTTTATCAATTGAATAAATTACATTGACCATATTTTTATTTAATTTTTCAACCTGAGCATCAATTTCAACAAAATAATAACCTAAACTTCTATAAGCCTGTTTTATTATATTTATATCAGATTTAATAAAGGCACTTCTGTAAGATGTTTTTTCTCTCAAGGTAAGTAATTCAGAAATTGTATCTTTATATTTATCTGCTTTTTCACCTTTGAATTCAATTCTGTTTATTATTGGGTTTTCTTTAACAATAAGGCTTAGCAATCCATTTTCTAAAGTAATCGATATAGTTGAAAAAAAGGTTGAATCATAAAGTTTTTTTATTATTAAATTAATTTCTGAAGCATCGTAATCTTTGCCTTCAGTTATGTCTCCAAAAATTTTAATAGTTTCAAGTGTAATTCTGCTATTGCCATTAACTTGAACTTTATTAACAACTTCAGAATATGAATTTGAATTAATAGAGAAAATAATAACAAAGAAACTTAATAGGAAATTTCTGAATTTTTTCATAATTAGTTATCTTACACACATGTCGTTTGTTTTCAATCTAGCCCAATTATCTACTTTTTTTATATCTTTTACGGTATTTAGATTTCTTCTAGCATATTTTTTAAAGTCTTTATCATTAAAAATGGCATTTAGCTTTTTTACTATGTCTAAAAAGGCTATTTTCTTCGATAAAAAGAGATCTACCAATACCTCATTTGATGCATTTAATATTATGAGCGCTGAAGAACCCAAATTGAGACTTTTTTTAATAAGTTTGATTGATGGGAATTGGTTAACATTAACATCTAAGAATTTAAGACTATTCAATTTTTTAATATCTACTTTTTTTATATTTAAGATATGATTTTTTTTACCATACAAAATGTTAGATATGGGGATCTTCATATCGGTATTATACAAAATCATTTTTATTAAACCATTTTTAAAACGTATAATAGAATGGACATAGGATTGCGGATGAATGACTATTCTATATTTTCTTTTATCAAAGTTAAATATTTTGCTAGCTTCAATCACTTCAAAAACTTTATTCATCAAATTTGCAGAATCCACTGAAATTTTTTTTCCCATACTCCAGTTTGGGTGATTAATAGCTTGATCAGGTTTAATTTTTCTTAATTTTTTAAAGGGAAAATTTAAAAAAGGCCCTCCTGAAGCTGTAATAATAATTTCTTCTATTTCATTATCACTTATATTTTTTGTAAGCTCTTTAATTGAAAAATGCTCTGAATCAACAGGTTGGATTATAGTTTTATATTTTTTAATTTCTCTAGATATAATATTCCATGCACAAATTATAGATTCCTTGTTTGCTATAGCTACAGTTTTGCTAATCTTGATTGCATCAAGTGTAGTTTGAAGCCCAGCTACACCAACTATAGCGCACATAGAGTAATCCATTTTTTTATTTATTATTTTATTTAATGGAACGTCGCCTGTATAAACTTTTGTAGAATATTTTTTTAAACTGTTTAATACTTTTTTATAAAATTTTTTATTTTTTATTAAAACATTTTTAGGTTTAAAAATTTTAACTTGTTTGATTAATTTTTTGTAATTATTATTTGCAGATAATAAATAAATATCAAAATCTTTTTTATTTTTTTTAATTACTTCTAAAGTTGAGTTTCCTATAGATCCAGTAGAACCAAGAATTATAATTTTTTTTTTCATCTAATTTAGAATAAAGTTGTAAATATACCTATGCTTGGTATTGCAAATATTATGCCATCAATTCTATCAAGAATTCCACCGTGGCCTGGTAAAATTTTCCCACTATTTTTTACTTTTGCTAATCTTTTAAAATAGGAAATAAATAAATCTCCTATCTGGCAAAATAAAGATAAATATAAACATAAAAATATATTATCTAAAATATTATTATTAAATAAAATAAAATTGTCAAATGTTAAAGAAAAAATAATATAGGGAAATAATGATAAAACAAATGAACCTATAAGTCCGATAACAGTTTTATTGGGGCTAATCTTTGTTAATTTTTTTCCTTTGAAAGTTTTTCCAAACAAATAACCACCAATGTCAGATGTTACACAGATCGATAGTACATAAATAAAAAATATTTTATTATTTGTTATTAAATTAAAACAAATAAATATTAAAAATAAAAAATAGCTTAAGCTTATAAATATCGAAATTATATAGAATAACTTTTTTTTCTTTAAATATATTTTTCTTGTTATTTGAGTAAATTCTAACCATCCTAAAAAAGAAACTAATATTAAAGAGATTAGAGAAACATATTCATTAATAAAAACGCAAACATAAATAAATAAAAAAAGAAGTAATGATGTATTGATTCTATTTTTCAATTCGTTAATCAATTATATCACCAAATTTTCTTTTAATATTATGAAATTTGTTAATTATTCTGTTGTAATCATTTTCATTAAAATCAGGCCATAGTTTTTCTAAAAAAAAGATTTCTGTATATGCGAGCTGCCATAACAAAAAGTTGCTGAGTCTTTTGTTTCCACCGGTACGAATAAGAACATCTGGATCAGGAATATTATTCGTATATAAATTTTTTTCAAAGCTTTTTATATCAAAAATCCTTTTTTTTCCTGTTAGAAGTTTTTTGAAAGCATTAAAAATTTCCTCTTTAGATCCATAGTTTATAGCTAGATTCAGTGTTATTTTTTTACTTTTTTTTGTTTTTTTTTCAATTAATTTAATAATTTTACTAATGTCTTTAGGTAACCCCTGCTTTTTCCCCAAAATATTAATTCTTATTTCATTTTTAATAATATTTTTTAAGTTTTTTTTTAATGATTTTCTTATTAAATCAAAAAGAAATTTTATTTCTTTTTTTGGTCTTTTCCAATTTTCTGTAGAAAATGTATAAAGAGTTAAGTATGGAATTTTTTTTTGTATAGATACTTTTACTGCTTTTTCAACTGATCCAATTCCTTTTAAATGTCCATAATTTCTTGAATTTTTTCTTTTTAAACCCCATCGACCATTACCATCCATTATAATAGCAACATGATTTAACTTATTCATATGGTCATTATTTCTTTTTCTTTTTCTTTTAATCTTTTTTCCAATTCTTCCATTTTTAAATCAGTGGAATTTTGAATTTTTTTTTCATAGTTTTTGAATTCATCTTCGCTTGTTTCTTTTTCTTTAAGACTTGTTTTCATAATATCATTAGCTTCACGTCTTATATTTCTAATTGAAACTTTAGCTTTTTCCGCTAAGGTTCCCATTACTTTTTTTAACTCAACTCTTCTTTCTTCGTTTAAACTTGGAATTGGTATTCTAATTAATTGACCATCTATTTGCGGATTTATACCTAAGCTTGATTTTTTTATAGCTGAATCAATTAGAGGAACATTGTTTGAATCCCAAACTTGAACGTTTAATGTTCTTGAATCTGGTGTAGTTAATGTTGCAACTTGATTAATAGACATATTTTGTCCATATATATCGACTTTAATAATATCAAGCATGGAAATATTTGCTCTCCCTGTTCTTAATGAAGATAAATCTTGATTAAAAATATCAAAAGCCTTTTTCATCTTAATATTGCAATTTTTTAAAGCGTCTTCTGAACTCATTAACTTTCAATCCCTTCGCCCACTTTAAACCTAATAAAATTTTTTATACCTATTTTATCATTACCAGCTATTTCTTTTAAAATGTCTTTAACTTTCTTTTTTGGCTCCATAATCCAATCTTGATTTAGTAAAGTGTTTTCGTTAATAAACTTATTTAATTTTCCTTCAGTAATTTTTTCTACAATTTTAGATTCTTTGCCACTGTTTTTTAATTCTTCAATTATTATTGCTTTCTCTTTATTTATTATTTCTTGATCAAGCCCTTCTTTATCGATAGCAAGTGGTGAAGATGCAGCAATATGCATTGATAAATTTTTACCAAAATTTGATAATACTTCATCATTTTTTCTTGCTGTTTCTAAACTTAATACTACGCCCAATTTTCCAACGTTTTTTTTTATGGCCGTGTGTATATAAGAAAAATTAACGGTTTTATCTTTTTTAATAAAAGAGACTCTTCTAAGAGTTATCTTTTCACCTATTTTTGAAATCAAATCAACAAGACTATCTTTAACACTTTTGTTGCTTAACATCTTTGAATTTAAAATTTTTTCTAAATCTCCAGAATTATTCAAAGCTAATAAAGATATTTCTTCACCAAAAGTTATAAATTCATTGTTCTTTGCGACAAAGTCAGTTTCACTATTTATTTCAACTATTGAAAATTCATTATTTTTTTCAGAAATGCAAATAATGCCTTCAGCAGCTATTCTTCCCATTCTTTTGTTAGCTTTTGAAATACCTTTTGTTCTTAAAAGGTCTATCGATTTTTGGATATCTCCATTTGTCTCATCAATAGCATTTTTACAATCTTTAAATCCTACTCCTGTAATTTCTCTTAATTCTTTTACTTTCTCTAAAATATTGACTGCTGGCATAAAAAATATTTTTTATTTGGGATTATTAAATTTATTTTCAGGCTTTTTAATTATTTCAACCTTTTTGTTTTTGCCTGTTTCGTAAATTTTTTTAGTTGATGTTTGGGATTTTATATCTAAGGTTTTTATTTTTTTTTCTGATTCTTCTTTCTTTTCTAAATTTATTTCATCAGTACTTTTTTTAACTATATGCTTTTGTGCATCAATTATCGTTTGTTTAATTAAATCACAATATAAATTTATTGAACGTCTTGCATCATCATTACCTGGTATTGGAAAGTTTATTCCTGTTGGATCAGAGTTTGTGTCAACCACAGCAACTATTGGAATATTTAACTTTAAGCCTTCTTTTACTGCTAAAGATTCCACGTTTGTATCAATTATGAAAATCATGTCTGGTATAGTTTTCATATCTGCTATACCTCCTAATGATCTTTCCAGCTTGTCTCTCTTCGTCCCTAGTTTTAAAATTTCTTTTTTCGTTAACCCTTGACTTTCTTTCTTTAGGTCTACAGTAAGCTTTTTATAAAGTTTAATTGAATTAGATATAGTTTTCCAGTTAGTTAACATTCCACCCAACCATCTATGGTTAACAAAAAATTGGGAAGTATCCTTTGCTAATTCGGCTATTGTATCAGTTGCTTGCTTTTTAGTTGAAACAAATAGTATTTTTCCTCCACCAGAAATACATTTATGTATTTCATATAGTGCAGAGTTTGTCATTTCTAATGTTTGAACTAAATCAATTATATGAATTGATTCTTTTGATCCAAAAATGAATTTGCTCATTTTTGGGTTCCATCTAAAAGTTTTGTGCCCTAAATGTACTCCAGCTTCCAATAATTGTTTAATAGTTAAACTTGGTAAATTCATAATTTCCCGGTTATTCCACCACAGCTCTTTCCATTTAAGGACCGGAAGGTCTTTCAACCGAAAACTGTGTGCGTAATTAATGTGTGTTCTACAAGTTTAAATGTGAAAAGGCAATAAAAATTAAATACTAATTTTCTTTATAAAATGCTCTTTATTGAGGTTTTTAAAGGTTTCATAATTAAATTTTCTTTTATCTTTCAATTCAAATAAATAATTTTTACCTGTATCATAAATAGAAATTTTAATTATAGAATCCCCCTTTTCTTTCAAAGATTGATAAAGTTTTTCTAAATTATTTGGCTTATCGATCTCTATATGGACATTAGAATAAGTTATTTTAGAAATATCACTTATTTTTTCAACTTTTCTAACACTTATTCTTCTAAATCTGTTATCTTGATTTTGTTTATCTCTTAATATTGTTAATAAAAAAGAGTTTCCAACTTTTAATTTATCTTTATTTTTTTCTAATATTTCAGAAAAAAGAAAAAGTTCAAAAGTTTTACTTAAATCACTAAATTTAACAATAGCAAATAAATTTCCTTTTGATGTTTTTTTTTCTTTTATTGACATAATGGTGCCAGCCAAAAGACATTGCTTATCATCAGTGCTTTCAAATTCTTTAAAGGTTTTTACTTTATGTTGGTCAAGTATATCTTCATAAGCTCTTAAAGGATGGTTTGATAAATAAAACCCAACTGAAGTAAATTCATTAGATAGAATTTCACTGGTAGGCCATGAGGAAGTGTTGTTGTTGCTGATTAAGTATGAAATTTTTTGCCCATCATCTGAAAATAAACTTGTTTGATTATTAATTTTATTTTCGTAAATAGTTTTAGAATTTTGAATTATGTTAGGTATGTTTTCATATAAAACTTTTCTATTAATAAATATTTCGTCAAAAGCTCCTGCTTTTACTAACCCTTCTAATTGCAATTTATTTATATTTTTAGGGTCCACCCTGTAAATGAAATCGCTAATAGATTTAAATAATCCATTTTTTTTTCTTTCCTGAACAATTCTAGAAACTGCCTCAAAACCAACATTTTTAATAGCACCTAAAGCATAGTAAAATACTTTGTCTTTTGGCAAGAATTCTGCAAAGCATTTATTTATACAAGGTCTTTGCACGTTAATATTTAGTCTTTTTAATTCTTCATAAAATTCGCTTAACTTATCAGTGTTAGCAAGTTCATTGGACATTGATGCAGCAATAAATTCGTTTGGATAATAACTCTTTAGATAAGCTGTTTGATAAGCAATAAGAGCATAAGCTGCCGCATGACTTTTATTAAAACCATATTCCGCAAAAGGTTCAATTTTTTTAAAAATAAAAATTGCAGTATCTTTGTTAATTCCATTTTTAATAGCTCCATTAACAAATCTTTCTTTTTGTTTTTCTAATTCAGATCTTTTTTTTTTACCCATTGCTTTTCTTAAAATATCAGCTTCACCGGCAGAGAAACCTGATAGTTCTTGAGCAATCTGCATTACTTGCTCTTGATAAATAATTACACCATAAGTAGGTTCTAGTATTTTTTTAATTTTGGGATGTAAATAATCCGGTTCTTTTTCACCATGCTTGCACTGGTTATAAATTGGAATATTTTGCATTGGTCCAGGTCTATAGAGTGCAACCAATGCAATAATATCGTCAAATTTATTTGGTTTCATATTTATGAGTGCATCTCTCATACCAGCACTCTCCAGTTGAAATAAACCAATTGTATGGCCTGAACTCAACAATTGAAATATTTTAGGATCATCTAATTTAATTTTACTTATATCTAAAGTAATTTTTTTTTCTTTAAGAAGAGATATAGTTTTACTTATTACTGTTAAAGTTTTAAGACCAAGCAAATCAAATTTAACTAAGCCTGCATTTTCAGATGCATACATATCAAATTGAGTTGATGGTAAGAGTGATTTTGATGATGGATCTTTATATAAAGGCACAAATTCAGCTAAGTTCTTTTCAGGAATAACTACTCCCGCAGCATGTGTTGCCATATTTCGATTTAACCCTTCCAGTTTTTTTGAAATTTCTACAAGTTTTTTAACTCTAGGATCTTTTTCTTCTTCTTTTCTTATTCTAGGCTCTTGAGCTATGGCTTTTTCTAAAGATATAGGACGAGATGGATCAAAGGGAATCATTTTACAAAGAGAATCAACATAACCATAAGGTAAACCTAAAACTCTTCCAATGTCACGGAAAGCCATTCTTGCTTTTAATTTTCCAAATGTAATGATGTGAGCAACACCTTTGCCATATTTTTGTTTAAGATATTCAAAAACTTTATCTCTTTTTTCTTCACAAAAATCTATATCAAAATCAGGCATAGAAATTCTATCTGGATTTAAAAATCTTTCAAAAATTAAATCAAACTTAATAGGATCTATATCTGTTATAGAAAGAACCCAAGCTACTAATGAGCCAGCTCCAGATCCACGCCCAGGCCCCACAGGGATATCGTTTTTTTTTGCCCATTTTATATAATCTGAAACTATAAGAAAATAGCTAGAATATTTCATTTTTAAAATTATATTAATTTCGTGATCTAATCTTTTGTTATATAAATTTTCTAATTCTTTTTTGTCACGCAATTTATCATATTGGAAAACATAATTATTTAATTTTTCTTCTAATCCTTTTTTTGATTCGTTAATTAATATCTCAGTTACATTTTTTACTTCACTAGTTTCAATGTTAGGTAAGATTGGAACTGAGTTTTGTGGTCTATAAGAAATTCTTAAAGGAAAATTTATATTATTCTCTAAAGCTTCCGGAAGATCTTCAAATAGTTTAAACATTTCTTCACTAGATTTTAAATAGTGGGAATCTGTATATTTTCTTCTATCTTTGACATTAACATAAGTTTTTTCACCAACGCATAAATAAGCATCATGCGCTTCATGCATATCTTTACCAAGATAAAAAACTTCATGTGAAGCAATTAGAGGTAAAGAAAATTTATTTGATGCATTAATTATAAACTTTTCAAATAAACTCTCTCCCAGATCTCCATGCCTTTGGACCTCAAGATAAAAATTATCTTTAAATTTTTTTTTTAGATTTTTGAATATGTTATATATTTCATCTGTCAGGTTTTTAGAAAATAATTTTCCTATTAAACCATCAAAAGAACCTGAAAAAATAATTAAACCTTCTGAACTAAACACAATGTCTTCTATTTTACAGTGAGGTTCTTCATTATCTTTTATTTCGAGGAAAGACTTTGTTGATAATTTTATTAAATTTTTATAACCTTGTAAATCTTTAGCAAAAAGTGGAATTTTTCCAGTTTCACCTTTATGTTTAATATTAATTTGCGTTCCAATGATAGGTTGAGTTCTTGATTTGGCTATAGACTCTGAAAATTCTAAAGCTCCACATAAATTATTTGAATCACACAAACCAACTGCCTTAACTTTATTTTCCTTGCAGTATTTTGCTAAATCTATAGTTCTTAAAGCACCTTCACAAATTGAATATTGTGTATGAATTTTTAAATGCGTAAACTCTCTTCTTAAAACATCAACCATTTTTTTTGGTTATATTACCATCTATAATATTTAACTTATAGTCTGCTTTACTTGATAATTCTCTATTATGAGTTGCATAAAGTATTGCTCTGTTTTTTGATTTTAATTTTAAGAATAATGAAAATATTTCGTTAGCTGTATTTCTATCTAAACTTCCCGTTGGTTCATCAGCTAAAATTAAATCTGGTTCCGTTATTAATGCTCTCGCCACTGCAACTCTCTGTTGTTCCCCACCTGATAACTCATTTGGAAAATGATTTATCCTTCTTGATAGATTTACTAAGGACAAGATTTTTTTTCCTTTTTCTCGTGATTCGGGCCATGAAATACCATTGTTAATTAACGGGATCTGCACATTCTCCAGAGCTGTAAAGTCACTTAATAAATTGTTTTGCTGATAAATTACTGAAATACCATTTTTTCTAACAATATCTTTTTGACTATCGCTCGATTTAGAAAAATTTTTTTTTTTAAAAAAAACTTCTCCAGAAGTAGGTTGGTCCAATAACCCAATTATATGTAATAAAGTTGATTTACCAGAGCCTGAGGGACCTGTAAGAGAAATTAATTCGCCTTTGTTAATTATTAAATTTATGTTTTTTAGTACTGTAATATTACCATTCTTACGCAAATATCTTTTGGATATTTTACTTAATTTTAATATTTCTTTACTCATACTTTAATGCCTTTACAGGGTCTAACTTGGCCGCAGATAGAGATGGTAAAATTGTAGCTAAAAAAGTAATTAACAAAGAAAAAAAAGAAATTATAGATATATAAAATAAATTAATTTCTGATGGTATTTTACTTAAAAAATAAATTTCTTCAGGAAATAGTTTTATCCCAAATATAGAAGTAATTAGAACTCTAATTTCTTCTATATAAAAAGAAAATGATACTCCAATAACTACCCCCGTAATAGTTGCAAGTAAACCTATTGTAAAGCCAGTTAAGAAAAAAATTTTAGCAATAGAGTTTTTGCTGACTCCTATAGTTCTAAGGATTGCAATTTCTTTAGTTTTGTTTTTAACTAATATTGTTAAACCAGAGACTATATTAAAGGCAGCAACAATAATAATTAGTGTTAATATAATAAACATAACATTTCGTTCAACTTTAAGAGCTGAAAAAAAGGATTTGTTTAAATCTTCCCATGAATAAACGTAATGATTATTATATATTTTTTGAATTTTTTCTTTCACAAGTTTTACTTTGTCAGGTTTATGTAAAAATATTTCAAGATTTATATCTATATCTGTGAGTTCAAATAAAGAATTCGCATCTTCGAATGTCATAAATAGTATATTTTGATCAAACTCAGCTAACCCAGTGCTAAAAACAGATGAAATTTTGAATTTTTCTTGAAGAGGTATATTGCCAAATGGGGTTTCAAGATTTGATGTTGACATTAAAGTTATTTCGTCACCGACAACTAAACCTAATGATATCGCTAATTCCTTTCCTATTGAAACGGATCCTTTTTTAAACAATTTTAAAGATCCATCTATAACGCCTTCTTTAACTAAATCAATTTTTTCTATTTTATTATCAAGATGTGATCTAACTAATACTCCTGTAGTACTTTCTTTATTAATTAAAATTCCCTGTCCACTAAAAGTAAATGCTGTTTTCGAAATCAATTCTTTTAAATTATCAATTTTATTTAGGTTTATTTTGTCAATTTTTTTATCATAAGGTTTAACTATTATATGAGGATTAAATCCTAAAATTTTGTTAATTAATTCAGTTCTAAAACCACTCATAACAGACATTACAATAATTAATATTGCAACGCCTAAAGCTATACCAGTGAATGAAAAGAGGGAAATAATTTTTAAAAAACCTTCTTTTTTTTTGGGTTTAAGATATCTGATTGCTATAGTTCTTTCAATTTTTGAAATCAATTTGCTTTTCTTTTATTTAAAAATTTATTTTTGATATCATTTATAGATAAAGATTCGGTTTTTTCGTTAACTTCTTTAA
>Ga0114993_10000642_pt1 | contig 40656 bp, 38 predicted proteins | sample ArcticOcean_MG_C_FD_87042 | JGI IMG/M metagenome (GOLD analysis project Ga0114993, IMG submission 87042) | Marine microbial communities from western Arctic Ocean - ArcticOcean_MG_CB2_150 | ecosystem: Environmental > Aquatic > Marine > Oceanic | place: Arctic Ocean: Canada Basin | collected...
AACAACAGGTTCTGGAACTGGTTCAGGTTCTACTACTGGTTCAACAACAGGTTCTGGAACTGGTTCAGGTTCTACTACGGCAATATCGTTAGACATATCATTTTCAGTTTGTTCATTAGAGCCAAGAAACAGATAGCCGCCAATTAAGAGAAGAGGAATTAATATAAGTATAGAATATTTGGGATTGATATTAGACATTAAATTACAAGAAGAATTCGTCATATTAATATTTATTTAAAAAGGAAACAATAGTGGTAAAAACATCAATGATGAATTCTTGAATAATAAGGAGAGTATGAAGAACCAACGTCGACTTGATTAAGATTATTATCAATAATTTTATCCATTGATTTGTTAATCTCAAATCCCAAATAATGTCTATATGATGATTTAGAAGCTACCGCAGTAGTTCCGTTACCCATGAATGGATCAAGAATCAAATCTCCAGGTTTAGATGAGTAATCAATACATTTCATTACAAGAGAATGAGGAAGTTTAGTGCCATTTTTTAACTCGTTTGGAGAATATGTTCTATTAATTTCCCAAACGTCAAGTGGATAATTATCGATTTTGTTAAAAAAATAGTCTTTTGATTTTGTAAGGAATAATAAATGATAATGACTACTGACAAATTTTCGTTTAGTATACACGCCAAATTGATATTTCCAGATTACATGGTTGATTAAATTAAGATTAGTGTAAGAGATAGCATTTAGAATAGACGATAAATTAGACCATCCGCTGAATATCCAAACAGAACCCTTATCATTTAACATTCTAGAAAGTTTACTAATCCATAATTTACAAAATTCGTCATAATATTTGTCGACTTCGACATAACCAGATTGTACATTAGATGATTTGCGGTTATATAGGGACTCTTTTCCTGTGAAAGAAATTCCAAATGGCGGATCCGCAATTATACAATTAACTGATTTATCAGGTACAAGATTAGAAGATTTTATAAAATCAAGATAATGGATAGTATTAGAAGGGAAAGAAAAATGCGAATTTTCGTATAAACTAGACGCCTTCTTTTTAGACCAATCGTATGTAGGTCTATAATTATTTATTTTTTTAGTCATTGAATGAAACTATCCCAGCCACGTTTTTTGAGTAATTTATCTTTATAATAAACAGATACACTGCCTTTTTGAACTGTTCCAAACTTATTAAAATCAATATTATATTTATTGAGAATTTGCTCTAATTCATCTACATTAGAGGGCTTGACGGTAAACACAATATTATATTCTTCACCAGAATACAAAAGTAAATCATTGATACATTTATCGTATTTTGAAGCGAATTTTTTAAGACCGTCACAGAATGGAAGTTTATCGATGCATATAGAAACAGAAGAACTCTCTGCAAGTTTATACAATGACAAACAAAGACCATCGCTAGAATCAATACTAGAATTAATTAGTTGACGATTAACTAATTTTACAAATATATCTAAATCAACGTTAGGATTAAGAACTGATTGGATTGCTTTTTTTTCAAAACTATTTGAAGGTTTGATTTTATTAATTAGAAGAAACAAACCAGAGCCAGTTAAACCAAAAGTACCCAAACAATAAACAACGTCATTATTTCGAGCTGATTTTCGTTTAGGTATACGAACATCTGAGAATCCAATAATAGTGCAATCAATAATTAGTTCAGAACTAGAGTTTGTATCCCCTCCAATAAGTTGGATATTATATTCTTTAAGGCCTTTAGCAACGCCTTTTACCAAATTTTTTATATCTTTTTCAGAATAAGACTTAGGTATACCAACTGATAGAATACAATATTTGGGAATTATACCTTTTGATGCAAAATCACTAACAGACATAATAATTGATTTTCTAGAGGCTTGAACTAGATTCATAGAAGGGGGAATATCAGTAGATTCAACAAGCATGTCAGAACTGATAAAAATTTTAGAATTATTAAATTCAATACCAGATACATCATCGTCGGATAGAAGCCTATTTTTAGGCATTATGCGATTAAATAATTTGATAATTTTATCTTCAGAGAGTGAATTTGTCATCTTAAACAGGTATTCTGTTACATTAAATACAATAAATTTTTATGGGCGATTACAATAATCATAATAAATTGATGGAAAAATATAGAGGGCCTTCAAATCAGCATAGTGAAATGGAAAAGAAGTATTTCATACGGCTATTTTTTGGAATAGTTCTAATACTTTTAGCAATCCCATTAGAGACCTATAGAGCAGAATTGGGAGATGTAGAGATACGACAACCTCGACCGGCAGGAGGAGAAGATAGGCCGCCACCTGTGAAAATTGAAACGAATACCAGTCCAGCACTTTCATATATGTTTGTTATTGCAGGTACAATAACGAATTTTCATTCAATATACAGATACAGAAATGAATGCAATGAGATTAAAGAGAATTATTCAAGACCTGCAAATATATTTCTAATAATTGGAATTGTTATTACACTCTCAGCGTTAGGAATTTCATTAATCTCGATATAACTATAAATTAAGATCGAAGAATTTATTTTTTGGATTATTTTCAAAGAAATCCCACATCATAGTAATAATTCCATTACTAATAATTCCAGGGGGAAGGTATTCTTCAAAATTACCATGTCCTGCTGAATAAACTGTATAAACAATTATTTCACGATAATCATTGCAATTATAATATTTGTAGCGAGAAACACCATTAGGAAAATTATTTTCTCTTGGTTCAGAGTTACACATAATATTTTGACTTATTGTAGTAACTGTATCATAAACTGAATTTACATACAAATCATCGGATTGAGCAATAGGGCCACCATTAAAAGGAACTAAATTATCCATTTGTCCATGAAGATGTAAAATGGATACAGGTTGATCAGGATGATTTAACGGTCGTCCTTCCACACATCGTTCAATTACTACAGAAGATTTTTCGCAATCATAATAATTGCCCATTACAAGACCAATAGCCGCAAAGTCATGTTGTCGAGAAACAACTTGTTCATAAAGAAACATGGCGCCTGCAGATTGACCAAATGCAAAAATTCTATTCTCGTCAATACGAGTATTTGACCTCATCCAATCAATCATTTTTATTGTAAATCCATAATCATCTGTTTTGACATAAGCTTCATCGTCAGAAATTACACCAGAATTCCAAGTATTATGAATGCCATTTGGATAAACACCAATAAAATTTTCGGCATTGACCATATCTTCCATAGATGTGCCAGTTCCACTTCCTCCGAAATAATGAAAATAAACGACTATAGGATATTTATGATTAGGAGAATATGACAGCGGGGTTTCGACCCAAAATGTTCGATTGATTCCATCATGTTCAATAACGATACTATTTCGACCAGGGTCTAATACTTGATCATAAGATGGTCCAAAATAAAGATAGGAAGAATTACGGGCATCAAGATAATATGACGTACTATAAAATATCAATAAAAATAATATGATTAACAATATTGGGTTTCTTTTTTTCAAAATAAATAATCATCCAAATTTATAGTGTTTTTTAACATCTTTTATAATTTTCCATGTACATTTCATACCTTTTGGAAATATAACAAAATCATTTTTAGTCAATTTAACAGATGGCTGATTTTCAGGAGTTACAATTACTTCCCCGTCGAGAAAATAACATATTTCCTGAAGATCGTATTCCCAAGAAAATTCAGAGATTTCTTTTGTCCAGATAGGCCAGTCATACACATTTAACGATTGAAGTTTAGATTCATCAGGAGAATTTTCAATTGATATTTCCATATCAGAATAATGCATGTTCTTGTAATTAATTATTTCCACTGATGCCAACTAGGAAATTTTAAATTTGAATTTATATAAGATTTCGCCATATACATAGTGAATATTTTGATTAACAATCTCAGATTAATTTCATATTCTTCATTGGTAGTAAGCAGCATTACATTAATTTTATTATTATATATAATAATAATTAATCCATCTGTTTTTCAAGGTCTTGAAGGACCACAAGGAATGCAGGGGCCAGAAGGAGAAATAGGACCTAAAGGAATACAAGGAGAGGAAGGTAGGCAAGGTCAAGAAGGAATGCCGCCGAGCTATTACGCTCAGAGAGTTTATGAAGAAAGTAAATCAGGGGTAGTGTTCATTAAAGTATATCAATCAGGGCAACAGATTGCAGTAGGTTCAGGATTCATTTATGATGAAAGGGGTCATATTGTAACAAATAATCATGTTATTGAAGGAGGTAGCGACTTTGTGATTGTATACTTTGACGGAACAATGAGTGAAGGAGAAGTAATTGGAAAGGATAGCCAGGGAGATCTAGCAGTTATTAAAACACAATTACCGACTTCTGTAAAAAAACTAGAGCTTGAGAGCGATATAACTATAGGAGAACAGGTATTTCCAATAGGCAGTCCTGCAGGACTAGTAGGATCAATTACTGCAGGAGTGATAAGCCAAGCAAATAGGACCGGTCTATTAATATTACCAATGATACAAACGGATGCGCCAATAAATCCAGGAAATTCAGGAGGTCCATTAATAAATGCCCATGGAAAGGTAGTAGGAATTAATTCAATGGGGTATAGAGGGGGTGATTTTGAGGCTTTAGGATTTGCAATACCTTCAAGCATAGCAAAGATAATTATTCCAAATTTAATTGAAAATGGGTTCCATGAACATCCATTTATCGGAATAAGCGCATCATTTTTAGATCCAATAGAAATCAGAGGCAGAGGATTGCCTGAAAACATAACTTCAGGAGTAATTATTCAAACTGTGAGGCCGAATACTGCGGCAGAAGAACATGAATTGATAAAAGGAGATATAATAATTTCAATGGGAGGATATTCATTAAGAGCCCAACACGATATACCGTATATTTTACATCATTTCTTTGCGCCAAATGATATAATCAAATTAGAGGTATTTCGTAATGGCGAGGTAATAAATATGGAATTAACACTAGGTGTAAGACCATTAAATCAGCAATAAAATAGTTATTTCAAACCACATACTAAGTTTAGTGATAATAATTGTCCGAATTAAGTGGATATAAAAATGAATCATTAAAGATATTGAACAATGCAGGAGTCAGTATAGGAGATTTAATCAAAATTATAACAAAAACAACTGAATATTCAGGGAATCTTCTGCCAAGGTATGAATATTCTGAAGAAAATTATATTGTAATTAAATTATCAAATGGGTATAACATAGGAATAGATGCAAGAAATATCACAAATATACAGAAAATAATGAGTGGAGAAAAACCAAAATTCAGTCCTCCTGAAAAACCAAACGTGAAAGAATCACTGCCAAAGATAGCAATATTAGGAACTGGAGGAACAATCGCATCAAGAATTGATTACAAAACAGGAGCAGTAAATCCTGCATTTTCGGCTGAAGAACTATATTCAATAATACCAGAATTATCAACATATGCAAACATAAACACAGAATTAATTTCTAATATTGCAAGTGAACAAATGAATCCAGAAGACTGGACAAATATTGCAGAAAAAGTAATAGAAAAAATCAATGAAGGTAATCAAGGAATAATAATTGGGCATGGGACTGATACTATGGCATATACATCTGCGGCATTGAGCTTTGCACTAAAGAATTGTCCAATACCAGTAATAATAACCGGGGCTCAGCGATCGACAGACAGGCCTTCTTCTGATGCTTCGTTGAATATGATTTCATCAGTGATTATGGCGTCTAAAAAAGTTCTCAATGGAGTATATCTAGCAATGCATACAAGTATTGAAGATAACGAAGTTTCAATTCATTCTGGAACAAGAGTAAGAAAGAACCACACTTCAAGACGTGATGCATTTCAATCAATCGGGATAGATCCAATTGCCATTGTAGACCATGGTAAGGTTACAGTTGGAGAAGAATCAATTGAGAATAATAGTAAATTTGATCCAAAAATCAAGTTTGAAGAAAATGTTTCTCTTCTAAAATTTCATCCAGGGTTCAATACAGAGATGATAGACAAGCTAATTGAATTAGATGTAAAAGGAATAATACTAGAAGGAACAGGTTTAGGTCATGTTAATTCTCGTTGTAATAAATCAATCAAAAAGGCCATAGACAACGGAATGTTTGTAGGTATGACATCTCAATGTTTGCATGGAAGAATAAAGATGACAGTTTATTCTGCAGGTAGAGACCTACTCAGTATCGGAGTAATACCACTAGAAGACATGCTTCCAGAAACAGCACTAGTAAAATTAATGTGGGCTTATGGGAATTATGAGAATAAAGAAATCAAAGATATCATGATAAAGAATATTGCAAGAGAATATACAGAGAGATCGATATTAGGGAGATAAATAGTGTGGATAAGAAGAATTATGAATTAAAGGTAGGATTAGAAATACATCAACAACTTGCTAGTTCAACTAAATTATTTTGTAATTGTAATGGATTCAATGTTAATGGGAATGAAGTATATTTTAAGAGAATTTTACGGCCAACGCAGAGCGAACTAGGAAAAACCGATCCTGCTGCATTATTTGAGTCAAAAAAATCAAAACAAATGAACTATATAGCGGACACAAATACTAGTTGTCTGGTCGAAGCAGATGAAGAACCTCCGCACGAAATAAGTCAGGAAGCGCTAGACATCGCACTAACTATATCGTATCTATTAGGATCAGAGCCTGTAGATGAGATACATGTTATGAGAAAATTAGTCATAGATGGTTCAAACACTACGGGTTTTCAGAGAACAGTAATCATTGCAACAGGAGGCGAATTACATGTTCGGGATTTAACGGTACCTGTACTATCAATAAGTTTAGAAGAAGATGCATCACGAATTATTAATAAAAACAAAGAAGAATCAACTTATTCCTTAGACAGATTATCAATTCCATTAATAGAAATAACGCTTGCTCCAATGAAATTTAAAAAAGAAGAAACAGAGAAGATTGCATTAACACTGGGTAGATTGATGAGAACTACAGGAAAAGTTGCCAGAGGAATAGGAACAATCAGACAAGACGTGAATATTTCCATAGATGGAAAGAATATTATCGAAGTAAAAGGAGTTCAACAACTCAACATATTAACAGATATTATTGAATTTGAGAATCAAAGGCAATCAAACTTAATAAAAATAAAAGAAAAACTCATAGAAAGAGGTATAAAAGAAGATAATTTTAATATAAAATCAACTGAAATAACAAATATTTTTAACAATACTAATTCGAAATTGATTAAAAAAGTTCTAGAAGGCAATGGTAAGATAATTGCAATTAAAGCGCCAAAATTTAGAGGGTTAATTGGGAAAGAAGATCATAAAGGAACAAGACTAGGACGAGATATATCCTCACTGGTAAAATTTTTTGGATTCGGGGGAATATTTCATTCGGATGAACTGCCAAATTATGGAATAACAGAAGATGAATGTAAAAGGGTCACTGATAAGTTAGAAAATGAAAAGGATGATGGATTCATTATTTTAACAGGAGATGCAGAGAATATGGACGTAGCAGTGAAAAGTATCGAAAATAGATTATTACAATGCATAATAGGCATACCTGCAGAAACAAGAATGCCGACAGAAGATGGAATGACGAATTTTATGAGGCCAAGGCCAGGATCTGCCAGAATGTATCCAGAAACTGACATAATTCCAGTTAAGATATATGAAGAAAAAAGGATTGCAATCAAGGAATCTCTGCCAAGATCGTATGAAGAGCAAATTGACAATTACAAACAAAATATAGGATTGAATGATAAATTATCAGTTCAGATATTTGATTCAAAATACAAGGCATTATTTGAGAAATTAATAAAAGAGGTGAATATACCAGCGAATTATATTGCGGCGCAGTTAACTGAAACAATGATTAAATTAAGTAGAAATAAATTAAATGTTACAAGAATTACAGACATAGAATTAGGAAAGATATTCAAAGAAATTGAAAGTGGGATTATTGCAAAAGAGTCATTCGAAACGATAATTGAAGATATGTGCCGAAATGATAAAAAAATAGACGAGATTATCAATGAAATGAAAGAAAATAGATTAACTGATAAAGACATAGAAAAAATAATATTAAAAATAATTGACATGAAAAAAGAAATTATCAAAGAAAAAGGAAATGATTCATTTAGTATTTTAATGGGAGAAGCGATGAAGCAACTACGTGGAAAAGTTGATGGAAAGATAGTAAGCGACAAGATACAGAAGTTATTAAACAATTAATTTTTATTGGGGTTCTATAGTAGAAGGAGGTTTACTCGATATTGCATATGTCACCCAGCTTACGTTATCAACCTCGTTAGTGATTCGTGTACTAATATTATCGAGTACGTCATAAGGAATTTTCACCCAATCAGCAGTCATAGCGTCAGTTGATTCTACAATTCTAACAGTTACAATATAGCCCATTTTACGACCGTCGCCTAAAACTCCAACAGCTTTGTCATCACCAACAATTGCGAATGCCTGCCAAACTGTATCATGAATATTAGATTTTTTTAATTCCTCTTCAACTATACTACTAGACTCTCTACAAATAGTTAATTTTTCAGGTGTGAATTTGCCAATTATTCTGACTGCAAGGCCGGGACCAGGAAAAGGATGTCTTTCAAGAATCTCAGAAGGTAACTCAATCAATCGAGCGACATTACGTACTTCGTCTTTATATAATTCTCTAAATGGTTCAATTAATTTAAAATCAATATTTTCTGGAAGGCCACCGACATTATGATGAGTCTTAATAGTAGCTGCAGGTCCACTAGTTGAAGCACTTTCAATCACATCAGGATAGAGTGTTCCTTGGGCCAGCCATTTAAACGAGCCATTTTGTTTGCTAATTTCCTCAAAAACTTTAATGAATTCTCGTCCAATAAGCTTACGACGTTCTTCAGGATCTATAACATCAGACAGTAAATCAAGAAATCTACCTACTTCATTGTAAAAAATGATCTTAATATCTAATTTGTCAAATATTTCAAGAACGTTTTTTGCTTCGTTTTTACGTAATAAACCATTGTCAACAAATACACAAGTTAATCGATCGCCTATAGCTTTGTGTAACAATAATGCAACCGTGGATGAATCTACTCCTCCACTCAATGCGCATAAAACAGAATCTTTTCCAACTTGGGCCTTTATCTTATCAATTGTATTATCTACAAATGAATCCATAGTCCAAAGGCCTTTACACCCGCATATTTCATAAATAAAATTACTTAAAATTTTTCCACCGTCCTTAGTATGAGTAACTTCAGGATGGAATTGTACCCCAAATAGATTATTTGAACGAATAGCAGCGTATGGAGAATTTTCAGTAGTGGCAATTGATTCAAAATTATCAGGGAGTATTTTAGTAGCATCTCCATGACTCATCCATACATCGGTATTTGATTCTAGACCCTGAAATAATTTTTGTTCAGACGATATAGATAACAGTGCTTTACCATATTCTCTTTTGTCAGTTCTAGTGATTGAACCACCCATTTTATCAACAATTATTTGTAAGCCATAGCATATTCCCAGAATAGGAATCCCTAAATCAAATATTTTAAAATCAGGTTTAGGAGAATTTTCATCATAAACACTATTTGGTCCACCTGTAAGAATTATACCTGAAGGATTCATTGATGCAATTTCATCAGCAGAAGTATCATAAGGTAATAATTCAGCATAAACTGATAGATCCCTTATTCTTCTTGTTATAAGATGTGAATATTGTCCTCCAAAATCTAGAACTATAATATTTTCTCTATTCATTATTCTCACACTTATGACGTTCTTCGCTATTGTGCGTATATGCGCCCCAACGATCGCCAATTTTTCGCATTTCTATCTCAACGTTACATACATTACATGACCTATTATACGAATCATTTGATGTCTGTGAAATAGATTCGTCGGCATAATCTTTTTCATTCTTTGATGCACCAATAGAGTGCGCTGATTGAAAACTTGAAGTTTTCAATATACTGTTTACAACTGCCAATGTATCCTGTAGATGAGTTAATTCAACTTCTAATTCTACGATTTTTTGTTCTAGACGTTCTTTTGTTTCGGCAGCTTTCTTTAAACTATCGTCAGAATAACTCATACAACATATTATGATGGAAAGAAACGTATAAGCATTTTAGAATATAGTCGACAAATAAATTAAAGATATTTTATTATTGCAGATGTCATCTCAGATGTTTTAGAACTTCCGCCAAGGTCATAAGTTATATTTTTACCTTCAGAGATTACTCTTTCTGTTGCTTCGAAGATAGCGTTACCCGATTTATTATCGTCAAGATATTGAAGCATCCATGCGGCAGACAATACTGTGGCAGTAGGATTTACTTTATCTTGACCTTTATATTTTGGTGAACTTCCATGAGCAGGTTCAAACATTGCATAATCGTCGCCTATGTTAGCAGAATAAACATTTCCTATACTTCCAATTAATGCAGAGGCTTCTTCAGAGATAATATCCATGAATAAATTTGTACTTAGTAGCACTTTATTATGGAATCTTTCAGGATTTTTATATAGTTGCTGGGCCATGTTATCAATAAAATAATCTTCAATCGCAATATCAGGATATTGTTCAGAGATATTATTTACTTCGTCCAGAAATATATCGTCGGTCTCACGTAATATATTCGCTTTATGAATTGGAACAACGGTTTTCCAGTTACGTTCAGATGCAGCCTGGAATGCAAATTTAGCAATTCTAGTACAAGATGAACGAGTGATTTTTCTAATAGTAATAGCAGTGTCTTTGTCAATTTGAAATCCAAGTCCGCTATACATGCCTTCAGTTCCTTCACGAATACATAACATTTCGATTGAATTAGAGTCATCTTTAGAAAGACTTTTGATAGGTCGAACGTTTGCGTATAAATCAAATTTTTGTCTCAGAGTAACTGCAACACTTCGAGGAGCTCCAGGAATAGTAGGAGTAACAGTGGGTCCCTTAAGACAGGCATCGCTATTTTCAAGCAAGTCCATCGTATCGGAAGGAATTAAACTAGAACCTTTATTCTTTTCCCAATATTCTGCACCGGCATCGCATTCAATAAACTCAATATTATTAGGACTAACAGCGTCAATAATTCTCATAGTACAAGAAATAAGCTCGGGTCCGGTACCATCGCCTCTAATTACTATGGCTTTTTTTGTCAAGATAATACCGGCTAATTTCTATAATTTAAAAGTGTTACACAGTCTAGTAAGTACGTGAATCAGGAAAGATATCATTTATTATAACTGGTTCAAGAGAGGTTTTAAGATTGGAATTAGATAATTGAGCAAGAACATGAAACAACCAATCTTTATCGTTACGAAGTGGAAAATCCAATCTAAAATGTGAACCGCGACTCTCTTCCCTCAACAATGAAGAAGAGGTAATTACTTCAGCAACATCCAACATATTCAATAATTCAAAATAACTAGAAAAAGAATATTCAAAATTATTAGGATTGTTTGAATTATTAGACAACAATTGTGTTTTGATGATGGATAATTCAGAGAGGGTTTTATTCAATAATTCATTTGTTCTAAAAATTCCAACATTTGATGTCATCAAAGATTGAAGTTTAGTGCAGGAGTTGCTAACGTATTCAAGATCAATATTATTTAATGAATTTTCAACATCTTCTATATAACGTTCGGCATAGGTCCCAATATATTCATCAAAGTCGATAGAATTAATATCAACTTCAGTATTTTTATCATAATGAGATATTTGTTCGCCGGCAATTTTACCAAAGACTAAACATTCAATCAATGAATTTCCACCAAGACGATTGGCTCCATGAACGCTAAGGCACGAACATTCACCTGCAGAATACAGGTTCTGAATAGATGTTTCGCAATTAATATTGATAAGAATTCCACCCATCATATAATGTTGAGCTGGAATTATTTTCAGAGGGGTTTTTTTAATATCAATATTCAGTAATGAGGATGCCATGCCCTTTATATCAGATAATTTTTCATTCAACACAGAATCAGTCAGATGGGTAAATGATAATTCGATATAATCGCCATAGTTAGAATCCTTTAATCCAAAACCGTCGTCAATTTCATTAATAATTGAACGAGAAACAATATCTCTAGGAGCAAGTTCAAGTGACGAAGGAGCATACTTTGTCATAAATCGTTCGCCGTTTTTATTAAGTAAATAAGCCCCAGCAGAACGAGCTCTTTCAGTAATCAATATATTTGAACCAATTAATGATGTAGGATGAAATTGAACGAATTCCATGTCTTTGAGATAAGCTCCAGCGCGATATGCAATAGCAATTCCGTCTCCGGTACAATTTGTTGAATTAGTGGTATTAGAATAAACGTGCCCGGCCGGACCTGTTGCAAGTATAACAATACGGGAGAAAAATGCCTTAATTTTATTGCGGTCTTTGTTTAAAGCAACCAATCCATAACATATGCCGCCTTCATGAATTAAATCTAATACGTGCCAATTCTCTAGAATCTGAATATCATTTCTTTTTACTTCTTCATATAATCTTTGCATAATAGATAATCCTATTTGTGATGATGAGTTTAATGCTCGAGAGAATTCTGCACCGCCCAATTTATTTGCGGAATAGGTTTTATCAGATTTATCAAAATTCACACCAATTGATTCAAGGTATTTTATTTCTTCTGTTGTATGATTAACTAACATTGAAACTGCGTCTTGATCGGCAAGATAATCTGAGCCTTTTATCGTATCTGCAATAAATGAATTTAATGAATCATGAGAAACAGAAACAGAATTTATACCTCCTGCGGCAGAAACTGAATGCGAACGCATGACTGGTAATTTAGAAATAATTTTAACATTATTAGAATACTTAGACGCCTCAATGGCCGCTCGTAAACCTGAAATACCGGAACCAACAATTAATACGTCAATAAAGTCGTTCAAACAATCCTTAACAATGGATTTAAAAGATAAAACTTTTTACGTTAATAGGATATTCTTAGAACAATGAATACGATGGGCGATGTAAAGAAGAAAAATCAAGAATGGAAAATTGAAATATCAGCAGGAAATGGGACAATAACACTAGTATTAATTGATAAGAACAATAATCGTGTATCAAGAAAGATATCTAGTTCAGAATTCATAATAGAAAATGTACATGAAATTGGCAGGAATCTAGAATTTGAGTATAATAAAGCAAATAATACGATATTAGAACCATACAACATAAGCAGAATAATAGGGTTAGTTAACGATCAAATAATAGCAGAATCAGATAAATAACCAGCAATTTAACTACAATTAGAATGAAATACAAAATATCAGTCATATCAGGTGACGGAATAGGACCGGAAATCACCAAATGTAGTATTGACGTTATGAAATCATTAGAAGATAAACTAAATATAGAATTTGAATTATTGGAGATAGAAGCAGGAGACTCGGCATTAAAGAATAATGGAATTGCGTTATCGGATGAAGCAATAGATAAAATAAAAACTACAAATGCTTGTGTCAAAGCTCCAGTGGGAGAATCAGCAATGGAAGTAATTGTAAAATTAAGACAGCTATTTGATTTATATGTGAATTTAAGACCTGCAAAGTCATTTCCCACTGTAAAAAGTTTAGATGATGATATAGATATGATGATAGTTAGAGAAAATACAGAGGATCTTTACAAAGGACAAGAGTTCAGAATAGGAGATACGGCAATTGCGTTAAGAACTATAAGTGAAAAAGCATCAACGCGAATTGCAGAATATGCTTTCAATATAGCAAAAACAAGAAACAATAAGGTAACAGCTGTTCATAAATCTAATGTATTAAAAATGACAGACGGATTATTCTCAGAATGTGTGAATAAAATCGCGCAAAAAAATTCCAATATTGAATTTTCAGAGTTATATGTAGATGCATGTGCAATGAATTTAATTAGAAATCCAAAAGAATTTGACGTAATTGTTACAACGAATATGTTCGGAGATATTTTATCTGATGAAGCAGCCCAAGTTGTTGGTGGATTAGGATTAGCGCCATCTGCCAACATTGGAGATGATTTTGCTTTATTCGAACCAGTTCATGGCTCTGCGCCAGATATAGCAGGAAAAAATATTGCAAATCCAATTGCGATGATTCTATCAATAAAGATGATGATGGAATGGTTGTATACTACTAACAATGATAAAGATTGCCAAATTGCATCCGAAATAATCCAAAAAGCAGTAGAAAATAGTTTAGAAAATAATATTAAATCAGTTGAATTAGGTGGGAAATCAAGTACAAGTCAGATTGGAAAATATATTACTGATTATATTAGTAATTATAACTTATAGACTAATTTTTTTCCATTTTTCTGTGGAATAATATTAATTTTAGGGTCTGTAAATTTAGACTCCAACTGCTTTCCTTGAAATAATCTATCCAATAATATAGCAAGCGCCGCAACTTCAGAATGTGGTTGATTGGAAATTGCTATATTTACGTCAGACAGTGTAATCAACGCAGGCGGAATTTTTTCTGAACCAATAATTACAACCATATCTCGATGTTGAAGTATTTCTCGAAGTTCATCCTCCATATCGGGAATATTTTGTCCATACATAGTACAAAGAATCACAAAATGATCCTCTTTTTTGCATTTATTTATGAATGATTTCCAGCTATTAAGATAAGTAATTTGGAAATCTCCTCCCCAAGATTCATTAACTTTTTCAATAGTTTCTTGAAGTGAATCATCTTCATTCCCACAATAATACATTTCAGATGACCCAAATGCCCGAGCGACTAAAGCACAATGAGTAGTAGTTCTATGATCTCGGTGTATTCTATGCCCTAAACGTAAAAGTTTGATTTTCAATTAAGTAAATTATTTATACTGACACATTATAAATGATTATAAATTGACAGGAAAGTATTTTATTAATAAGATTTTATTCACAATGGATTATTTATTTGGAGACGATATTAGTAAAATATTTGAAGAAAGAGAAATCAAATATGAATTATCGAATAATACAAATAGACTACGATTCATATATGTAGACGATAAATTATTTGCTACTATTAGAGCCAATGGAACATATGCATTGACTATTCATGGAGCGAGTATTTTAATTAATTATTCAGACTATATGAAGAATTGCGTCATGATAAATAATGAAATTGAACAATTTATCAAAGTTGGCGGATCAGTATTTAACAAACACGTCATAGATGCAGGAGATAATATATTACTAGATTCAGAAGCCATAATAATCAATGAAAATAAAAAATTAATCGGAGTAGGAAAGGCACTAACATCACACGATATTATGAAAAAATCTAAAATTGGACCCGCAATAAAAGTCAGGCATATTTAATAAGATACAGTGAGGTAATTATTTCATGGGATTTAGAGACAACAGACAAAGTAAAAGAATGCTAGAAAAAATGGGTTTAAATCTAGAAGAAATGCCAGATGTTGATGAAGTAGTAATTAAAACGAAAGAAAAAGACTTGATTATTAAAAACCCTCAAGTTTCCAAATTAAAAAGTAAAGGAATAGACATGTATCAAATTATGGGAAATGATACTGAAGAAATTATTAAAGAAGAAAGTAAAATTAGCGAAGAGGATGTATTATTAGTATCACAGCAGGCAAATGTCAGTGAAGAAGTAGCAAGAAATGCACTTGAAGAATCAGACGGGGATCTTGCTCAGGCAATTTTGAAATTAAAGTAGACATTAATTTAAAATATTTTATTGGGTTAGATTTTCTTGAATTATCTTTGTTTCGATGTTGTTCTCTATTCCAAATGAAATAGTTGCAATATTTGCAGCCTCGAATTCTTTAATTCGTATTAATGCAAGAGACACTAATTCAGTAAATGCATTCCAGACAAAAACTTTATTGAATTTATGATATTCATAGTTTTTAATATTACTGTCGAGCGTCGAAATAGTATCGGCAAGATTATCAAATGATGTTGGCACGAATCTTCTAAAAGAAGTAGATTCAAGCATTTTCATTGCAGTTTCTACATCGTCAGTTAATGCCATTTGATTCAATTTTTTAAGTTTTATATCAAATGTTGGTTTAATCAAAATTTCTTTAATTTGTTCAATATCAAAACTCCATTGTTTTGCCCTCAAAACAGAAATTACATTATATGAATCTATATAATGTGAAATGATAGGTCTTAATTTAATAGAAATTGATTCCGTCATAGGAATTGAAGCTGTATCCAATTTAGTATAGGTATTAACTAATTGTGTATGATATGCTTTATCGATATAAACGTCAAAAATATTAATTTGTGGATTATCATTGTACATTTTCAATGCAGTAACAATATCCTTATAGAATTCACTTCCAGATAATGAATCAACTGCGTCTTGTAGTGTATCAGCAGTCATTACTTTAACTAAAAGATCTCTTCTTCCGATGAGTTCTTCGGTATATAAATCCACATATTCTTCTAATTCAGTTTCAGATTTACCCATTGCTTTACCTTTAAGAATAATTTTGAGGTTTCGAGCGATATGTTTAAGATAATATGCAGAAAGCAATTCACCTCCAGGTGATGTTTTCATTAACTTACAATGAATGTCAGAAACATGTTCATAGCAAGATTTTTCAATTTTTCTAGCAGAATAAGGAGTTGAGATACGTGATACTGCAGTGTCATAAGGGGTGGCCTTTAATTTAGTAACAAATTCATCAAGATCAGAAGATTCAATTAATGATGTAATTGTCTGTGCGTCTAAAATACCGCCTCTATATGAATAGGCTTTAGTTGTCGAATATGTAACGTCGTCTAGAATACTTCGCATAGTAGAGATTATACACCCAAGATTTTCTTAATGACGTCTTTTACTGCAGAATCAAATTTAGAATCAATTTTTTTCTGTAATTTCTCAATATTTAATTTTCCTTTACTGATTATTTCATCTGCGCGGACTTTATCTTTCTTAACATTCTCAGAAATATTCTTATCCTTAGTTTGAATGGCCTTTTTGATTATATCATTTTGGATTTTATCTACTTCAGTTTCAGCCGTATTAATTAGCTCGTTTTTTCTTATTTCGGTTTTAGACTTTATTTCTTCTAATTCACTTTCAAAATCGGACAATGAATTAATAACTTTTTCAACTACTATTTTTTTATCGGACATTATATAAACCTCGTACATTCCCCGTATATTAATTTGAGTGTTTCCATTTCAACTTGATGTGTGTATTAATATTATTATTTGGGGAACTTGGGAATACTTTGAATGCTGCACCTGAACCTGAATAGAATTTACTGAACCATTCGTATAAATGGAGCCTAAGATTCTGAATATAAACTATCAGTCCTTCAAGTAATAGTACTATAATATTTAGAAGAATAAACATAGGAACGGCGATAAATAATGGAAGATCCAGTGCTAGATTTACAACAATTAACAAAGAGGAGTGAACAGTAAGTAGAACTGCCAATCTAGTATAACTTAAGATATTAGATAGTGAGCCTGCGATTTTTTCAATACCGCCATCGATTACTTGAACCAACATAGCCATAGGGATACTTTCTTTCGGAACTCGGCCAGTAATAATAAGAACTGGCTTTCCAATGATCAATACGAAGAAACCAGCTAGAAGTAAAGAAACAGAATACAATGAAAGAGTAGCAATAGGTACAGTGAGATAACTAGTAAATCCAGGTAAAAATCGTTCAGTAATGAAGAATAGTGGGGCTTCTCTTTGTGAGATAAACAATTGATCTATTTGGAATTCAGTGCCAATAAATGAAAACATAAAGAATACAAATCCAACAAACATTGCGAATACAGGAAATGTTTCAACAATAAGTTCGTCATATTCTCGATTTTTTACATCATTATAGATAGATATCAGATTACCAATAGTAAGATGTAGAATGCCTAAAAGTAATGAAATTTTCAAAAATGTGCGTAATGCAGCTATTTCAATTGATGGCAAATGACCTTCACTACGATGAATAAAGTGTATAATAGGATTTTCTATGAAATCAAGGTGTGCGATAGACTCTATTGGAATAACTTTATGCAATTCAATACCAAATGCTTCTCCAATAAGTATACCGAAGAATATAGCGACTATTCCAGAAATTGAAAACATCTGTCCCCAGGATTTGAGAAATGGAGCTTTACGATACAGTAAAAACAGTCCGAACAATAACAGTACTAAACCATGACCGACATCGCCAAACATCATTCCATAGAATATAGGAAATGATAATGTAATAAGAGATGTTGGATCGACTTCGCCATAAGCTGGAGAACCTTGATTAAGTGTTACAGATTTGAAAGATTTAGTTATAGAAAGATTATTCATCAATATTGGGGCATCTTTATGATTAGGGTCATGATGATTGTATTTACTTACGTCTTCATAAATTACAATCCAGCTAGCAAATAAATTATCAAATATTGATTTTAGGTTAGTAGGAATGAATCCATTAATTACGGCAAAATATTTTAGTTCGCCAGTTCTCTTTATCAATTCACATGAATCATACAAAGTTCTAGATAATTCAAAATATGAAAGAATATCAGATTCATTTTGTTTACATAAAGATTGAATTTCGTCATCAAGAGATTTTACACGATCTTTTTGTTCTTTTAGAGTTTTTTGTAAATGAGTATTAGCATCAGAGGGATTTTGAGGTAATTCTTCGGAAATTGTAAAACTTTCTGATTCATACAAGCGAAGGACCTTATCAATATTATCTGTGTCTGATTTTTGAATTGCAATAAGAATAAGACTCTTATCCGAAGAGAGTGTGGAACTAGCAAATATAGCATTATCGAAACTTCTTTCAATCTCAGGAATATCTTTCGTATTACAAATACTAAGATTAATTGTGAATAAACTAAATTTATTAATTTTATCGAGATCAATAGAATACTCAGAAAGTAATTTAATTGCTTCAAGGTTTGCTTCGTTTTTAGATATTTCTTCATTAAAATTGTGCAATTCTTTGAGTTTATTATCAAAAGTATCAATCATAGGCGATGCATTTGTTTCAAGAGTCTTTATCATATCCGCCCACCGATCTAATTCAATGGTTTTAAATGATTCCTTATAACCAGACTTTAAGACATCCATTACACCAGGGGTTAATTTAAATTCCAGTTTTTTTATTATATCTGAAATTTTAATATAAATTTTGAAGGATCGCTTTGAATAATCAGTTAATGTTTCGTCATAAGTGCTTGAATTAGGTTGGGCTGCATGGAAGTAATCAAATTTAGATAATTGTTCCATGGCATTTGGCAGGTGCGATCTCGGAAGAATGATAGAAACTTTTGTAATTTTAGATACTCCCACATGCTACACCTAGATAATATTTTTTGATTAAACTTGTTTATAAAGTCAACAGTAGTATGATTAATTTCTGATCAAAGACATTATTCTTTTTGGTCCAAATGACGCAAGTGCGAATACTACAACAATCAACAGTAGAACGGGCAATACAACATTGATAGGTAATTCTTCATCTACAGGTGCTTCAACTTTTTCATAGTTAGGATCTGCCATTATCGGTACCATTGGGCCGCCACGAATTTTCAATGCAATGAATACACCGGAAACCTCCTGTCCATATCGCTCATCTAATCCGCCAACAGGTTGAAACATATATTGTTCGCCAGAAGCGGCAGCTCCAATTGTAGGAGTAGTTCCCAATGATGCTCCAACGTACTTTGAGAATACTTCTTCTCCAGTGTTTACATCAATACCAAAAAATCGTCCGTCGAAACCTCCAAGAATGACCATTTCGCCGGTCGCAATAAGGCCGCCACGATGAGGTAGATCCATGCTAAATTCCCAGTCAGGTAAACCAGTATTAACGTCAATTGCATAAACGGTTGAATTAATTGGCATTTCGGCAGTGCGGTCTAATCTAGCATCAGGAATAATACCAGATTGGTTTCTTCTAACTTGAATTTTCCAAGGAAGTTTAGTCATGTCCTTGGCTCCAAATGAAGATAAATCATTTTCGGATTCAGGAATCATATAATCACAATAATTGGTTGTGACGTAGAACACTTTATCGTATGCAAAAGCAATAGAACCGCCAGTTGCGCCAGTTATACCTGGACATTGCCAATAAGGATCTAACGAAGGTTCGTTCACCCATTTCTTATTAAGATCTACTTCAGGATTAAGCGAGCTATCGACATTCAAGTATTTCAAAGTTGGAGGAAGAAATGACCAAATTAGTTCGCCATTAGCGGCATCAAGTGCCAATAATCGACCATCGTCGCATGCTTTGAATAGTACTTTTCTATCTCCAATATTTCCTAGAACAGTGTTCCAATTACATCCATGTCCAAATAAATCATGACTTGAAGTTTGATAATACCAAATCAAGTCTCCTGTATTAATATCAAGTGCAAGGATTGAAGATGAGAATAAATTAGGGCCTGGGCGATTAGCTGCATTGAAATTTGGAGCTGGAGAAGAAGTACCTACATAAACAATTCCTGCTTCCTCGTCAATGGCCCATTGACCGGTAGCTAGTCCGACACCAACATTATTTGCAGTGCCCCAGTCATCAGGAGTTGGATCAACATTTCCTAGACCTTTATACTTCATAGCCCAATCTTTTTCTCCGCCAGATGGAGGCATTAGATAGAATCTCCAAAGTAAACTACCTGTGTCAACATTATAACCTGCAACATAACCTCTACCAGATTCGCCTTTTCCACTGACAGCTGTACCTGTTACAAGAATTCTACTGTTGGGGTCTACTACAGGACTACTAAATAATTGACCTGTATAATAACCGCCATTGCCTTCAACGTCATCGCACATCTGACCTCTTGTAAGTTCTCCTCGAAAATCTGGAGATCCTGTAAGATAATCAAGAAATACCATTCCGCAATCAGCTGTAGGAAATATTAGATAATCTTCAAAGATAGTAAGTTCTTCAAGTATGCCAGGTCGATGAGGACTAATTTTAGGATAATCTATCATTATATCAGTCATATTCATAGGATAAGTGTAATACCACAAAGGCTGGCCAGTTTGTACATTATGAACAAAAACTGCATTGAAACTAGTAACCAAAAAGACAAGTCCATTGTAAACAAGTGGACGAGCGCGCATTCCTGAGTGTAGTTCAATTCCAGGAACATCAGGAGGAACAATAAATGCATTGGTCCAATCGTCAGCAAGGTTTTGGATAGTATCTTTAGTAATTTGGTTTTGTGGGCTATAGTTGGTTTGTTTGACGTCATAATTGGAAGAACTCCAAGCAAAACCTTGATCTTCGTCAGGCTGAGCAATTACATAAGATGTAGATAGGCTAGCAAATATCAATAAGAATAATGCGAATATCGAGATGTATTTATTTAGGAAATTCAAACTATAAGGTCTATCTCCGAACTTGAATTTAAATGTTAATAAAAATAGTTAAATTATTAATAAGCGCTAATAAATCATCAAATCAAGCTTTTCAAGCAGAGTATGGATCTTTTTAACAGCGGCGTTCTATCAGAGCTTTAAATCTTTCTTCTCTGTGATTTTTTTTACTTTTTTTACTTTTTTTACTTTTTTTACTTTTTTTACTTTTTTTACTTTTTTTACTACTGGAGTTTTATCGTATTCTCCATAAATCATCAAATCAAGCTTTTCAAGCAGAGTATGGAGCTTTTTAACAGCAGTATAAATATCCTTTTCTTGTTTAGTACCTGTACAAACAAGTTTGCCGCTAGAAAATATCAAAAAGACAGCCTTTGGTTCACTAGCCCTAAGAATTACGCCAGGAAATTGTTCGGGTTCATACATAGAACGAGGTAACTGTCTAGCAACTTCTTCTAAATCAATCTGTCCGCCAAGATCTACAGAAGCGACTATATTTTGTACTTTGCAAATCGCTTTATTTTTAATTTTAATACCGCCTTTCTTTAGTTCTTTTACTACTTTATTGATAGCAATCACAGCTTGTTCCTCAGAGCGAGAACCCGTACAAACCATTTTTCCGGTTCTGAATATTAAAGTAGAAGTTTTTGGTAATTTTATTCGGTATACTAATCCAGGAAATCGGTCAGGATTATACTCAGTTTTTTCAAAAGTAGTATCAATTTGTATTAAATCGATACTTTGTCTTAAATCGCCGGTAGCAACAACATTTTCCACACTTATAACTGGTTTAGTCTTAGGCAAAACTCTATCAATATAGTAAGTTCCCTATATAAAAGGATTTGATTTGAAAAAAATGCAAATAATATGTAAAATTCAATACAAGGCTTAAATTTTACTTATTGAAAATGTTAGTATTGACATACTCATTAATCATAGCATTTGATTCGATTGATTCTATAGCTAATGTTCTATGGTTACCAATATTTATGTTTCTGATATTATACGGTCAGAAAATACAGATGTTTATGATACTTAGAAATGTTGGAAAGAAACTACGAAAATTGGAGCAGATGAACAGTAGTTCAAAAAATATAGTTCTAAAGAGTTTGATTGAAAAGAGTGATAATGAGAAAATTGTGAAAGAGAGGTTTGACAGGTTATTATCTTCATTTGTAATACCCCCAGTGTCAATGGACCCAAAGGGAATAATTACTAAATTAGAACACATACTGGATACTCAAGAAGACAATATGAAGGATGAAATTAAGTCAATGACGAAAGAACAAGACGATACAGAAATAAGTGTTCTAATGAATCTAGTAGAAGTATCTTTAGGAATTAATTTAATGTATAAAATCATACGACATTTCTACATAAGTGCAAAAAAGACAGGAAACATTATGGTAATAGCACAAATTCAAATGATATTGCCCCAGATCATGGAACAAGCAGAGGCATACAATGCAGCAATACCATCTTTAAAATCGAAAAAACCAATAGGCGACGGAATAGGACCTTTAGTGGCATCAAGATTAAGTGGTGAATCGGAGAGTAAAGAATTAGTCAGAGATACTATATTAAATGAAGTAAGAATAGAGAATAGAAATGCATTCATTATTAAGGCAAAAGGGCCGGGTGGAAATGTAGGAAAGCCAGGTGAGGCAATAAAAAGAGTGGTAGAAGAAAATAAACAAATTTCATTAATAATTACTATTGATGCGGCATTAAAACTCGAGGGAGAAGATACGGGAGAGATTGCAGAAGGAATAGGAGCTGCAATAGGAGGACCGGGAATTGAAAGATATAAAATAGAAGAAATTGCTACAAATAATAAGATAAAATTTTTAGCCATAGTTACTAAGATGTCGGAAAAAGAAGCAATTACTGAAATGAAGCCTGTGATAGAAAAATCTGCAGAGATATTATTGAATAAAGTAAAAGAAACAATCAAACAGCATTCAGAAGATAATCAGGATATTATAATTGCGGGCATTGGAAACACACTAGGTGTAAAATAATTACTTTACTGTATCAGATATTCCCAGAGATAAAAACAGATAAGAAAAAAATACTACGAAAAAAGCCAGAAAGAAGTCAATTACATTTGCGTCAGGAATGCCTATAACAAGAAATCTGGGTGAAATGAATATTAGAATTATAGACAAAGCAAAGTAAACCAAAGACTTGGTATTCATAATATTTAGAGCAGAATTATCGTTAATAATATTATAATAATCTAAGCGTAAACCAGACATGAAAGTATTAACGCGATGTATGAATAACGAACATTCATTTGAATTATACATGTATTGATAGTAGATTAAAAAAAATTATTTTAACTGTTTTTCAATTAATTCCTTGACTTTACTATGATCGGCCCGTCCATGGGTGGCCTTCATCACTTGTCCTATTAAGAAATGAATTGCCGGTGGATCGTTTTTAACGTCTGCCACAGCCTTGGAATTATCATTAAGTACTTTTTCGATAATTTCTAGAAGGTTTTCAGATGTACCGGAATTACTAATTTCAGATTTTAATAAATCATCGATATGATTGTTGGAAGAGATGGATTTCAGAAGAATTGATTTAGCAGTATATTCATTTATTTGAGAATCAGATACGGATTTTGCAAGAGTGGCAAGTGATTTTGCATCAATAGATAGGTCTTTGAAATCAATATTACTCCGATTCAAATACCCCATTATATCAGTAGTAATCCAACTGCTAATTAATTTAGGATTATTTTCATACTTCAAGGATTCCTCAAAATAATCAGCGACAACTTTATTCTTAATGAGAATTCTAGCAATTTCTCCTGGAAGTTTTATATCATTAGTAAAACGAATAAATCTCTTTTCAGGAAGTTCTGGAAGTGAATTCTTGAGTTGTTCAATATAATCGTCGGATATATCCATAGGAGGTAAATCAGGATCTGGAAAATATCTATATCCCTCTTCGTCTTCCTTAACTCTTAATGTTACCGTAACTCTTCGTACATCATCCCAGTGTCTAGTTTCCATCTTGCTTGCAGCTTGAATTGTTTTCTGTCTTGTTATTTCAAAATTCAATGCACGCTCTACTTCTTTAAACGAAGAGATATTCTTGACTTCAACACGTCGTCCGTCTGTAATTGATACGTTAGCGTCAGCTCGCATTGAGCCATCCAACTTACTATCGCATTCACCGATAGTTTCAACAATAGACTGGATTGTATTAAGAAACTCACGGGCGTGTTTTGGGGAAACTATATCAGGTTCAGTTACAATCTCAACAAGAGATATGCCGGCCCTATTATAATCAATAAGAGTGTTAGAAGACGTAGTGATGCTGCCTTCATACTGTAACTTGCCTGGATCTTCTTCCATCTGAATACGTGTTATTCTGACACCGCCTAGATTAGTTTCAACGTAGCCTTCATTGGCGATGGCAATACCACCAGCCTTATCATACTGAGTAATTTGATAGTTTTTTGGTGAATCAGGATAAAAATAATTTTTGCGAAAGAAATTACTTTTGTTAGAGATTTTACAATTAATAGCCAGACCGATTTTTATAGCTGCCTCTAACGCTCGCTTATTCAGCACAGGCAAGGAACCAGGAAGTCCAGCGCATACATTACATAACAAAGTGTTTGGGGGCTTTCCCCTGTAATCAGCTGAACAATTACAAAACATCTTAGTGTTAAGCGAGGTCAGTTGACAGTGAATTTCCAGTCCAATTTTTACTCCGTCAGTAGAACTACTCAGCAATCATACACCCGCAATTTGTTCTACTCTATTACCAAGATTAAGAATAGTTTTTTCATTAAAATGAGAGGACATCAGCTGAATACCAATAGGTAAAGAATTTGAATTTCCGCAAGGAATGGATATTGAGGGAATTCCTGCCAAATTTGCAGAGACAGTATCAATATCACACATATACATAGATAACGGATCTGTAAGTTTTTCGCCCAATTTGAAAGCAAGTGTAGGCATTGTCGGTCCAACTATAACGTCAAATTTACTGAATACTTTTTTGAAATCATTAGTAATCAAAGAACGTACTTTTTGTGCTTTGATATAATATTCGTCAAAATATCCAGAAGACAGTGAGAAAGTACCCAGCATTATTCTTCGTTTTACTTCAAAACCAAAACCAGACTTACGATTGTTTGAGAATAATTCATTCCAGTCCTTAGATTTGCCGGTATGGATGCCGTATCGAAGCCCGTCAAATCTGGCCAGATTAGAGCTTGCTTCAGACATCGCAATAATATAATATGCTGCAAGAGAATATTTTATAGAATCGATATTTATTTCTTCAACAATAGCGCCTTCAGATTCAAGTTTTTTGATTGTATTCCAAACAGACTTTTCGACTATTGAATCAGTTCCAGGACCAAAGAATTCTTTAGGAACTGCAATTTTTAATCCAGAGATATCATCTTCTAAGTGACTGGTGTAATCAATTCTTTTTGTATTTACGCATGTTGCATCTCTGTCATCATAATCAGATATACATTCAAGCAATAATGCGCAATCATGAACATTCTTTGCCATAGGTCCTATTTGTTCCAGACTATTGCCATATGCGACTAGGCCGTAACGACTAACTAATCCATAGGTTGGTTTCAGTCCAACAATTCCGCAAAAGGAAGCGGGGCATCGTATTGAACCGCCGGTATCACTGCCCAGGGCAAGATCTGCCAGACCACCTGCAACGGCAGCGGCACTGCCGCCTGAAGAGCCTCCAGGAACTCTCTCAAGATCATGAGGATTATGTGTTGGTCCAAATGCACTATGTTCAGTACTTGAACCCATAGCAAATTCATCGCAATTTGTTTTTCCCGTAATAATTGCACCGTGTTTTTTTATCAATGAAACGGCATGTGCGTCGTACGGAGGAACGTAATTTTCCAGCATTTTTGATGCGCAAGTAGTCCTTAGACCTGCGGTAGATATAGTATCTTTGACTGCAATGGTTTTTCCAGACAGTTTACCGTCAGAGATTGAATCGTCAGGTTTAGAAAAAGTTATGTATGCGTTGATAGATTTGTTTTTTTCTTTCATTCCCTCAAATGCATCGAGCAAGTTACTCAATTTTTACATCATCCGCGGCCCCTTGACAAAGCGGCCTTTCTTTTCAGGAACTACGTCAAGAATTTCATCGGCAATAGAATCTTTAGGAATATCTTCACGAAAGACGTTAGATAGTGTTTGAGGATCAATATCTTCAGAAGTGTCAGCTTTAGATAATAAATCAAAATATTCCAGAATTTCTGGGAATTGTTTATCTAATATTTCCATTTCTTGGGGAGAAAGATCAATCTTTGATAATTCAGAGTACTTTTTTGGATCAATGATTTTTTTATCAGGCATATATTATCACGGCATAAGTCTATGTTGATCTCTTGGGAACATACAAACCTCGCGTATATTAGTCTGATTTGCAATTATCATCATAAGTCTTTCAAATCCTAAACCAAATCCTGCATGAGGAGGCATGCCATAATCAAATACTCTAAGATGGAACTCGAACCCATTAGGATTAAGGTTCTTTTGTTGAAGCCTATTTTTCAATTCATCTTTGTCGCTAACACGAGTGCCGCCAGATGCAAGTTCTTTGTTGCCATACATTAAATCAAATGATTCAGAATAATCGCCTTCGCATTTAATGTAAAATGGTTTTCCAGCAGAAGGCCAATCAGTGACATAATAAAAATAAGGGTATTTTTTAGATAAAATTTCCATGGATTTGGTAGAAAGATCATCGCCCCATTCAATTTTTGGATCTTCAGCTTTGATTATATCAATTGCTTCGTTATATGTAACGGCAGGAATACTATCAAAATTAGTCCAGTCATTTGAATTCAATATATCTAGATGTTCAGAGCTAGATTGTGAAAGATCGTTCTTAAGATGAATCAATAACTCTTCGATAATTTTAAGAACATCATTGTAATCTACAAATGCTTGTTCCATATCTACTGAAATAAATTCGCTAATATGATGCAATGTTCTGCTTTTTTCTGCTCTATATGCATAAGCAATCTCAAAAACTTTTTCAAAAGGAAGTACTAGTTGTTCTTTGAATAATTGCGGACTCTGAGTCAAAAATGCCTCTTTATCATAATAAAGCATAGGGAAGAGAGCAGATCCTCCTTCAGTAGCAGTAGCAATAATTTTCGGAGTATTAACTTCAAGATAATCTTTGTCGATATAGAAGTTCCTTATTGATTGTAATGTTTTAGCACGCAATTTCATTATAGATTGGGCAGAAGGACGCCTTAGATCAATAGCACGAATATCAAGTCGTTTATCTATATTTGGGAGTTGGCCGCCATATAGTGAAAAAGGGGGAATTTTATTAGTGGTGGATAGAACGGATATCTCTTCAGGATGTAATTCTACACCATTAGGAGCTTTTTCATTTTTCTTAATCGTCCCACGAACTGCAATAGAAGAATGCTCCTTCAGAGTTTCAGCTTGAGTGAAAATATCATCAGGAGAAACGCCTTTTTTTATTATTATTTGAAGTGGACCAGTAGAATCATACAACATCATAAAATAAATTTTTCCCTGCTTCCTCATACTGACAATCCAACCGATGACGGTGATATTTTTATTATCAAAATCTACAGAAATGTCTTTAGAATATGACGTTCTAATCAATTTTTTTTGGTCGTTTTTATCAGCGTTCATGTCATATGAAAAATGTCAATTAAAGTATTAAACTTTGAGTATTACCTTTCCAAAATGTTGACGATTTTCAATCAGTTCATGAGCTTTGTTTGCGTCTTTAAGGGGGAAGACACTATCTATAACAGGTTTTAATTGACCTGAATTAACAAATTTAAGAAGATGTAATAAATCTCCTTTAGAACCCATGAACGAACCCATAAGAGATAATTGTCTGCGATATAATAATCGTATATCAAAATCAGTTTCCGAACCAGTGGTAGTACCGCAAGTAATCAACCTGCCTCCATGAGTAAGAGAATCTATACTTTTAGGCCAGGTAATCGCACCAACATGTTCGAATACAACGTCGACGCCAGTACGATCAGTGTTGTTCCTTACAATTTCTGCAAAGTCGTCGTCGTTATGATTAATAACAAAATCAGCCCCAAGGTCTTTCATTTTATTTAATTTCTCTTCCGTGCCAGCAGTAGCAAAAACATAACAGTTGAATAATTTGGCAATTTGTATTGCAGCACTTCCAACACCACTAGAACCACCTACAATCAATACAGTTTCTCCATTTTTTATCTGTGCACGTTTAACTAACATATTCCAAGCAGTAAGAAAGGTCAAAGGAAGAGATGCAGATTCTTCAAATGAAAGATTTTTAGGTTTTGGTATAATATTCGACGAAGGCACGGATGCAAATTCAGCATAGCCGCCCTTTTTTGCCCAACCTCCAATAATGGTATATTCTCTACAAAAATTATCATTTCCTTGAAGGCAATGATTACATCGACCGCAGCTAGTTCCTGGAGATACAATAACTTCATCGCCATCGCTGATTCCAGCTGCATTGGAAGAATCCTCTATTATGCCGGATATATCACAACCAAGCACATGTGGCAATTTAAGATCAGAATAGCCGGTTTTTCCACCCCTAATCCAGAGATCAAGATGGTTAATCGAACATGCCTTAACTCTAACTAAAACTTCATTACTATTGATTATTGGATCTTCTATATCAGCAAACTCGAGAACGTCAGGAGAACCATATTTATAGAATATTGAAGCATTCAATTTAATTAGAAAAGCATCCTACTAAATATAAATCTCACTTATCTAGAATACCATTGAGAGAAATTTGATTTATCTTTTAATGTAGATTTTCCATGAGTAGATAATTGAACGGCAATTTTTACTAAATCTCTTGGTTTAAGGTTATTTGCACGTCTAGACGAAGTATAAATTGGCTCTCGAATGACAGTGAATTTTTTATCGTTGGATTTACCATACTTGCGTATCGCGTATGAAAAGTCTAGGTCTTCGAATGCAAAAATATCTTCGTTAAATCCTCCAACTGCATCAAATACAGTTCGTTTACAAAACATGAATGCGCCAGTAGGGGTAAGATTCAATAAAGGCATAGAGATATTAGTAAATTTCCAAGTAGCACGCCACCAAAATGGAGAAGAAACAAATTGAACCGTAGAACTGCCTGCAATTGTATCGTTTTGAGATATTTTATCAAGCAAGGTTTTTACAAGATACTTGGATGGCCATGAATCAGCGTCTATAAAAACGAGCCATTCGCCATTAGCAATACTAGCACCCTTGTTACGTGCTTTAGATATTTGGTTAAATGGTTCAAAAATTACCTTAGCTCCAAAATCTTCTGCAATAATTGGAGTGCTATCGGTGGAATTATTATCACAGACAATTATTTCATAATCAGAAAAACTATTAGATTTAAACGAGTTTTTAATTTTTGTCAGGTTTTCAAGAAGATGTAATTCTTCATTATAGGCAGGCACAATTATAGATATTTTCAATTATTATGGATATCAAATTACGCACTTATAACCTTACATTTTTTATAGCACTAGAATGATTAAATATTAATTTGCGTGAAAATTTGGTTAAAGATAACATCGTCATTACAAGTGCGCTGCCTTATGCAAATGGAGAGATTCATCTAGGTCACATAGTATCAACTTATCTACCTGCAGACATTCTATCGCGATTCTATAGATTGTTAGGAAAAAATGTTGTATTCACTTGTGCTTCTGACGATTTTGGAACGCCGATACTTCTTCAGTCTGAAAAGCAGGATATAACGCCTCAGAAATATGTCGAGTATTGGAAAGAGCGTGATTTAAAGGATTTTACAGATCTTGGAATTATGTTTGATGATTTCCAAAACACTAGTTCAGAAGAAAATATTGAATTAACTCAGTATTTCTTCAGCCAGATTCATAGTAACGAATTAATTTACAAGAAAGAGATTAATCAATTATACTGCAATACTGATGAGAAATATCTTCCAGATAGGTACGTATTGGGAACATGTCCTTATTGCAATGAAGATAATCAATATTCCGATGGGTGTGAGAAATGTGGAAGAGCGTTCAATCATTCGGAAGTTCTAAAACCAAGATGTGCAATATGCCAAAATCAACCAGTATTAAAATCAAGCATGCATTATTTTTTCAAACTTTCAGAATTATCAGATAGATTAAGATCGTGGCTCGACAATAATGATAATCTACAGAAAGATGTGAAAAACTACGTAATCAGATGGATAGAAGATGGATTAAACGACTGGGACATAACCAGAGATATTACATGGGGAGTCAAGATTCCTCTAGAAGAAGCAGATGGAAAGGTCCTGTATGGTTGGTTTGACAACCATATATGCTATATTTCAACCACGGTCAGTTATCTTAAGTCAAAAGGAATAGACGGGAAAGAATTTTGGAACAACTCAACAATATATCATTTCATAGGAAAAGACATCGTGTATCATCATTATTTGTTCCTGACTGCAATGAGACTTGCCATAAACGAGGAATATAAACTTCCAGATTATATTCCAACAAGAGGGCATTTAATGCTGCAAGGAGAGAAATTCTCAAAAAGCAGAGGAATGTATATCGGATTGAGGGATTTTTTGAATGATTTTCCGGCAGATTATTTAAGATATTATCTAACAAGAATCACTCCATATGATCAATCTGATGTAAATTTTGATTGGGATGATTTTCAAGTAAAAATAAACAATGAATTAGTAGCAAACATTGGGAATTTTATTCATAGAGCGTTAAGTTTTACAAATTCAAAGTATAACAACACAATTCCAGAACCTAAAGAATACGATAAAGATGATCAAGAATTAATAGAATTAATTCAAGAATCAAAAAACAAAGTTAGAGAAAATATAGAGAACAATCAAATAGACAGAGCGATGAAAAATATTTTAGACCTGTCAGACGGTTGTAACAGATATTTCCAAAAGAAAGAACCATGGAAAGGAGATAGCGATAATACAATATACCTCAGCGTAAATGCAGTATACAGTATAGCAATAATGTTACATCCATTCATGCCGCATAGCATGGATATGTTATTCAGATCGATAAATATAGAAAAAAATAATATTAATTGGAAAAATTGTTCAGAATTAAATATTATATCTGGGCATAAAATAAACAAACCAGAAATATTATTCGAAAAAATTGAAGATAAAGAGATGAATGCGCAAAAGAAAAAAATAGAAAAAACTTTTAAAGGGTAGAATGGAATTTTTTCTTCTGGATGAATGAATTAAGGGTAAAAAAAGATTTTACCGATATTTACACGGAAGAGTCCCCTTATAGATATCTAAAGGAAATGGATAGATTAGAATATTCCATATCAGATTCTACAAAATCGCTATACAACTCCGTCATAGGGCAGCTTGAAGAGGAATTGTCTAGGCCCATTAATGTTTTAGACTTGGGAAGTTCATACGGTATCAACTCATCATTAATAAAATATAATTTAACAATGTCAGAATTGAATAATTTCTTTTTAAATGAAACTGAACCTACAAAAAAAGAGACTAGACAATTCTACGAGGAATGCACAAGTAATGACAACATAAATTTCTATCAAATAGATATCTCAGAAGAGGCTATAAAATTCTCTGAAGAGATGAATTTGTGTGAAAGAGGCATAAATGTTGATCTTGAAGCTGAAGACATAAATGTTGATCTTGAAGCTGAAAAATTAAATTTGTTAGAATCATTACCGAAAATAGATGTTGTGATTGCAACTGGTTGTGTTGGCTATATCGGATACAGGGCATTTTCAAATCTACTAAAAGTAATTAAAAATAGACAATCTAATTCAATTGAATCTGAAAAAGAGCATATCGATCCAATCTTTGCATTCTCTGTTCTCAGAATGTTTGACATGGAGGGCATTGAAGAAGTTTTTGAGATGAATGATTATTCTATTGTGAAAAGTGGCATAAAACCAATACGCCAAAGAAATTTTTCGGATCCTAAAGAAAAAACACAGACTATTTCTATATTACATGGCATGGGAATTGATACTGAAAAATATGAAGACGATGGTAATTTCTACGCTGATTTTTATATTGCAAAATCCAAAAATTAGTTCAGTACACTTTTAAAAAATATTTAGCGTCTAGGATATTCAGAAAAGAATCTTAACGATGGTAGTTTATTTGAATAAAAAAAATATTAGAGCTGCCTATTTCTAGGCAGCGTCTAAAGTAACTACTTTGAGGTTGATCTAGAGTAGATAACGCCAGCTACTACTACCAAGATTACACCTAATCCAATTGCAACGTATGAAATTGGACTGATGACTTCTTCAGTTACAGTAACTTCTGTCTCTACTTCAACGATTCTTTCGACTTCAACAGGTACTTCCTTTTCAACTATGACTTCGTTGATGACTTCCACTTCAACAATCCTTTCGACTTCGACTTCTCGTTCTACGATGACTTCGACTTCTTGAATGATTGTGATTGGGCCTTCAGGTAGTTGATCTGGGTTACCAAATGCAGCTAATGAACCTGGAAGTGCTGTACTAGAGAATAAGAATCCTCCACCACCGCCAATGAATAGGAATACTTTGTAGTTTCCATCACTGTCTGCACCAATTGTTGGCATAACACTTACTGGAATTCCGAACAATTTCTTGTTAAGAAGTTCGCCTGTGTCTGAGTCAAACATGTACATGTTTCCATCACTAGCATATGCATATACAACGCCGCCACTTACCATGACACCGCCTCTATATGAAACGCCTTCGATGTATGATGCCCATACATCTTCACCGGTTCTCCAATCGACTGCATGAATAGTTGAATTCTTTGGTTCGACTTGTTCAATTGTACTTCCCTGGTTACCAAAGTCTACTACTGGTTTGATCTGGAATCTTCTTGGAGAGTTCTGTACACCCATGTAGATGTGTTTGTCGTCAATTGCCATGTCTGATTCGATATGCGCCCATGCGTTTGGACCCACAGCAATACCATTACAGGAATTAGTTTCGCCAGCTGCACAGTCTGGTGAGTTCTGGTTCATCCAGTCCTTGTTCATGTGTGCAAATGTTATATCACAACATGCGTCTGGGCCGACTACCTGAACTCCGCCATTACCGCTGTCACCGAGACTAGCGTCACCGCCATAGTTCCAACCTTGCATGTTACGAGCTATGCTTGGTGGATCATAAATCCACAATGGTTCGCCAGTTGCTGAATTAAGTGCAAAGACGATACCGTTCTTACAAGATGCGATATAGACTTCTTGACTGCCTATATTTCTCAAAGAACCGCCCCATGAACAGTCCATGTCCCACAAATCGTGTGGTACACCTGACATTGCCCATGCGAGTTCGCCTGTAAGAGCGTCTACTGCAATCAATGAACTACCAAAGAGGTTAGGTCCAAATCTGAGAGTGCCGTTAGGATAAGGTCCTACATCACCGGTTCCCATGTATACTAAGCCAGTCTCAGAACTGTAAGGCATGTTGCCCCAAACTACTGAGAATGCACTAGCAGTGTGAACTTCACCGAAATGAGGAGTGCCTGGTTTCATGTTAATCCAATCGTTTGCGACTGCATCAGCAGGAGCATCTCTACAATTTAATGCGAGTTGACCTTCTGAAATAAACTTAGGATATTCAAAGTACCAAACTTGACCGTCTGTTCTATCACATTGGTCTTGTGCCCATGTTGGTTGACTTCCGTCACCAGGAGGCATTAACCAATTACGATAAACTTCAACTGGAGCATCTGTATTACTGATGTCAATTCCAATAAGACTGGAACGTCCACCACGACCACTTGCACCAAATGAAGGCCATACGACAATATTATCAATTATTTGTGGAGGATGGTTTTGAATTCCACTCATGTAACCTTTGCTCTTGAATGTACCCATTGCGCCTAATGGATTGCCCATTTCAGCCTGTGTACCACAAAGTATTTCAGGAGTTAATTGCCATGCCATACTTCCGTCCTCAGCATTTAATGCTTTCAACCAACACGGTGCAGAGCTTAAAACAAGCTCGTTACGTTCGGCGTAATAATTAATTGCATGAGTATGTCCATACTGTCCTTGAATGTAAGGAAATTCTGCAAGCCATGCGTCAAAGTCGGCAGCTTGAGTGATTACATCACTGTACCAAACTAGTTCGCCTGATTTTGCATCAACTGCGACAACGTCTTGTTTATTCTTTGCGACATAAACAATGCCATCAACAATTATAGGGGGAGCAGAAGCACCTTCTTGCACAGTGCTAGGGAAAGTTGTTTCAACATCTGCTTGGAATGGATAAATCCATTTCATTTCCAGATATGAAATTGTTTCCTTATTGATCTGTGTTTGAGGGCTGAAACTTCCGCCATCGGGTCCGTAATTGATCCATTCCCAATTTCCTGGACCAACTGCTTCAACTGAAGGAATTACTGTTTCATTATTATTTGAAATAGCAGCGTATCCCCAAGTCGAAGTTAGTAGCAACAAAGCTGCTACTATAGATATAAGCCAATACCTATGATTCATGGAAATCTTAGTACAATCATACTATATAATGCATTTTAAAATATATTATATAATTCGTCTTCGTTGGGTCATTTCACTGAGCCGGAAGCAAAATGTTCAGAAATTTAACAAATATCTTTCCGGAATAATACATATATCATTCTAAGATGAGAAAAATATTCATGGGCATGATAAATTTCGATGATTTTTCTAAACTAAAAATCAGGGTTGGAAAAATAATCGATGCAGAAACAGTAACTGGATCTAATAAATTAATAAAAATGAAAATAGATATCGGTAATGAAGAGCGGCAGATTGTTGCAGGAATTGCAAAATATTATTCATTAGAAGATTTAGTTGATAAAACAGTAATTGTTTTAGTAAATCTAGAACCAAGAGAGGTATTCGGAGTGGAATCGCAAGGGATGTTACTAGCTTCAATCGATGGAGACAAAGTATCACTACTTCAGACTGACAATGAAATGAACGCAGGTTCAGAAATCGGATAACTATCCTTTAAAGTACTTTGACATTATTCTGAATGTGAAGAATGCAATTAATATAAATTCTATAACTATTGCAATAGTAAGAATTTGATCTTCTAACAACAATGTTTTAACATTAAATTGAATTAATCCAGAACTACTAATCAATATGTCTTGCTCGGATTTTATTTCATCCTCTACAATATGGGTAATTTTATAATTTCCGTCTGGAAGCTTTAATCGAGGAATGTCCAGAAGGTCTGCAGTGAATTCTTCGTTTGCCTTTTGTATAACTATTTGACCGTCAATGAAAGGTTGTTCAAATTCATCTAAAACAGAAATATCAATAGTATTGATGTCGAGTATGATATCCACGCTAATAGGAAATCCTAATTTATTCTGATAAGTTTTAGTTTTGTCAATGCTATCAATAATATTAAAATCATTTATGTTAAAATTAAAAATCTTCAAGTTAGATATTGAGAAAGTATCAGTGGCGCTATTGGCCAAGATATACATTTTTCCATCAGAGTAACTTGTAATGAAATCAGCGTCTAGAATAATTTCGTATGAGTTAATTGGTCCAAGATTATCAGATACAGAAATAACGGCTACAGGAAGATTGATTTCCTGAGATTCAATAAACGTGGTTACGTCATTGGATTTACTAACTATGAAAAGTTCAGGGGCATTTGGCACATAATCAGCAAGATTAATGCGTAAATCAGGTTCAGAAGCCATAGAATATCCTACAAGATTATAGCTATTGGCGTATTTCTCCCCAGATGGAACAACATAAACTGGAAGATATGTGTCAAGAGTTCCGATTCCTACAAAATTAGAGTGAATATGGAAGAAATGTAGGCCGTATTGTAATGGTGAATCGCCGTTTTCAGATTCGCCGATCTCAGGGATATTTATCCGAAAATACCCAGTTTGAGCATTAGGGAGATTAAGTGTAGTGGAAGCAATTGTTCCATTTTTCTCAATACTAGTAGTAAGATCTGCAGTATGAGAATCGATTCTCAACTTTCTTGTGGTTTCAAGAACAAATTCAATACTTTCGCCAGATGGATCAAAATCTTCAACGGTATTATTGTACCTAATTATATATTCAGATCCAGGAGAAATCACACTAGGATATTCAATAGCGCCATATGAGCCACTTATAATATGAAAGCCGTCTGTCGGTTCAAGGATTGCTAATTCAAGGGCTTCGGATTTTTCCATAAATAGATTACTGCCAGTTAATTGATAACTAGGGATAAATCCAGAAGGACTGCCCTCTCCTACAACGAATATATGCGATCGTTGAAATGATGAGGCAGATAGGTCGGTCGGTCTTGCTTCAGGTCTTTCCTGTTCATCTCTAGGAACGCGATCGCACTGAAGAATTTCAAATTGTGCATCAAGTGTGGGGAGAAGTTCTCTATCTCGGTCATTGTCATTCTGCATTCTTATTATTAGTCTTTGGACAGTTTGATTTTGAAAACCACCTGGTTGATTACGTAGATCAACAATATCTGAATTCCTCTCTCCAATATTTTTACGGAGTCCTTCTATACGATTTTGTAAACTTAAACAGTTAGCAACCTGATCAACGTCTTCTCTAGCATTACCACCTGCAAATATAGGATTATCAGCTGGAAAACCAGCATTTGCAAGTTCGTTGGCCGTGACTTCCAACATTGTTAATTCAACCAACATAGTTTCTCCAATGCCAACTACGGGCAACTCCAATTGATTAATTCGACGACCTGGAACAATTCCACGAAACATTAAATCTTCGCCAGGTTCTCCCAATGTAACAATTATTTGTTTATCAGCAAGAATGAATAATTCTTCGCCAGGGCCCACTACAACAGTGCTTCCAGAAGCTGGAATAGATATACTTTCTTCGTTAAAACCAAGTTGAGCGAAATCAGGCATTGTATTTGTTAATGGAGAGGGGTCGAAAGGTTCTTCGCAAGCGGCAGATGCAGGACATACACGATCGCCAACCTGAGAAAATGACACAGGCAACAATACAATAGTCGAAACAAATAACAAGAGAATAATAATTGATGAACGCAATTTAGTCTCGCTCCGCGAAATATAATAGAAGTAAAATGAATCCCATTACAAGAACAGGAGGAATGATTGTTACAAGATATGGGGCGAAATTTACTATAGCGATGGCAATTAGGTAAACTGGAAGTAATAATATGGCACTGCCTAAAGTAAGAAGTGCTACAGATGATCTTAAAGAGCTTACCATTTTTGATTCCGCTCCAGGATTATCGCGAACCTCTGACAATCTCACTTGTGCTGCTAATGCAGAGAAAGTAATGCCAGGGATGGCGAATGCCATTCCTAGCCTTACGTATTCAATAAGAGGAAGTTCGATAGGATGTCCTTCATAACCAAGATAAGTTGCTATTCCTGCAATTTGATCGAAAGCCAATAATAAGGAAAATGTTTCGCCAGTAATAGATCCTGCAACGCAACCTGCATAAACCATCAATGCCATCATGTATGCAAAAAAGAAATAGAGGACTTTGCCAAATGCCCCTACACCGGATCCAATGACAACACGAGAAAGAGAAACAACGGTTCCTATTACCAGATAAGCAAGAAATGCAGCGATGAAATCAGCAGGATTTGAAGTGGTTAGAACGGTAAACATAGGGATGATAATCGGAAGTACCAAAAGTAGACTTTCAAAGAAAACTTGTTGATTTGCGCCCAATGATTTGATGAAACCTATTTGTTTAAGGAAAAGATAGACTGCAATTAGCCCGAATGCAGTGAAGAAGGCAATAGATGACAAATAAGATAGAAATGCATTAAGTACAACAGGATTAGCAATCATTACAGCGATTGGAGCAATAGAAAGTGCAGAAATATATGTTCTAAGTTCTCTTAACGGTAGCATAAGACCACTCCTCCATTTTTTTCATTGCGTCTAAGACAGAACTATGATTTGTAAGAATCATTTGTATGCCGTTTTCTTCGACTGTTTTTTGTATTTGTTGTGCCCTCTCATAATTATCTTCATTATAAATCAATATGATAATTAAATCACGGCTAGATTTCAGCTTTGACAGATATGATTCAATTAATCTATCGTCAGTACGAGTAAGAATTAAAATGAAACTATTTCCAAATTCAGAAGCAGAAAGTTCGAGATAAGAATTTGTAAAACTTGTAATAAGGAATTTATCCTGAGAAGGTTGTACTTTTGCAAGATTACGCAACAATGAATCAACATGAGTATCGCCACGTGCAGGTTTTAAGACAGCGCGAGTACGAGTATCAAATAGTAGCAAGCCAGTTCGAGTTCCACGTTTAATGAAATTATAAGATAAAGATGCTGCAAGATCTGCGGATATATCAAGCGAGATTTGCTCACCGTTAGGAAGTTCACTGTCTTTACCTATATCTACAACAATCGTAATTGCCTGCCCTTCTTCTCCGGCAGTAATCTTCGACTTAGGTGTATGGTCAGGGGATTTAGCCATAGCTTTCCATGAAATAATTTTAAAATCATCTCCAGGTTGGTAATCACGAATGCCCCAAACTTCACTACTTCTACCTTGTTTAATTGATGATGAAACTCCCAATAATCCGGCGGCAGATGTTTGAGGAGATGTTTCGAATGGATAGATATGAGGAAGCACAAGAATTTCTGCTTCGTCGTTAGATGCAATCGTGATTCCAGATAACAACAACCAGTCTTTAACAACAATCTTAGTGGATGAAATTTTATGAATGCCACGGCGGTCTGCTACAAAAGTTTTTGAGATGTCGTATTTTTGTCCAGGTTGGAAAACAACAGTGCCAGTGTTAATATTTAGACCTAAACTTTGACAATCAAATTCAACAGATGCATTTGCAGGGAATCTACCGGTATATTTCATTTTCAATGAAGCATTAATATCAGCAGGAGGCATTACTTGGTATTTATCAAAAACACGTGTAACCTCGAAATTGTTTGATGGTTTTAAGTATTTGAACAAAACAAGATTAATACACAAAGCAAGCATAACAGAAAGCATAGCAAGAGTAGCATTAGGCAATAAAGCCAGACTACACACAGTCATCAATCCAAAGAAACCAATAAGAAGTCGAATATGTTTCTTCATATTAAATCAAACTGGAACAATTACTTCGTCGATACAGCCCTTGATTAATTTTCTCAGATATTCGGTAGCAGAATTACTATCACCGTCGTCTAGATCAAGAAGTGCATTCTGTTGTAAGATTAATCGATGATTAAGTACGTCAAATGCGACGGCTTTTACATCGTCAGGAATTACATATGAACGACCTTCAGTAACGGCGGCATAGCCTTTAGATGCATATAATAAAGCAACAGATGCACGTGGACTTGCGCCAAGAGTGACTTTAGGAATATTTGAAGTATTTTGAACTATTGAAGAAATATACTCGAGGACGTTCTTTTCTGCATTAATACCTGTGTGAATCATACCTTTTCCTTCAAGAATTGCTTGTTTTGAGACTATAGGCTGTAGTTCAACAGATTGGCCAATCTTACGTCTGATTATTTCTGCCTCGCTTGCTTGATCAGGATAATCAATAATTAATCTGAATAAGAATCTATCTAATTGTGCTTCTGGAAGAGGATAAGTACCTTCTAGTTCGATAGAATTTTTTGTTGCAAGAACCATAAATGGCTCGTCCATTTTTCGAGTCATGCCTTCAACACTAACTTGCCTTTCTTGCATACATTCCAATAAAGCAGATTGTGACTTAGGAGGTGCACGGTTAATTTCATCAACAATAACAAAATTAGAGAATATAGGACCTGAACGGAATTCAAATTCTCGTTCTTTAGGATTGTAAATACGAGTACCGGTTATATCAGATGGCATTAGATCAGAAGTAGATTGAATTCTATTCGAAGTAGATTCTATAGATTTACTGAATAGATTGGCCATTAAGGTCTTACCCGTGCCAGGAAATCCCTCGATAAGAACATGTCCTCCAACAAGTATTGAGATTATTAATGAATCAACGATATTATCAAGCCCTACAACATGATTTCCCATCTCCTTCTTGAGTGTGTCTCTGAGATTTTTAATGTCGTCAGTGGATTTCAAAGAGTTAATCATGATTAGTTGCCTCCAGATTGAATGATGTCAGAAATAATTTTTTCTGCAGAATTACTTGATTCGGCATCAGTACCTGAATCAGCAATATCGGATTGTTTTATCAATAAACGATGGTTAAGGACGTCGAATGCAACGGCCTTTACGTCTTCGGTAGTAACCTTATCACTTCCTCGAATTATTGCGGCGTAGCCTCTTGACGCATTGAGGAGAGAAACCGAGGCAGTAGG
>Ga0114993_10000643_pt1 | contig 40631 bp, 39 predicted proteins | sample ArcticOcean_MG_C_FD_87042 | JGI IMG/M metagenome (GOLD analysis project Ga0114993, IMG submission 87042) | Marine microbial communities from western Arctic Ocean - ArcticOcean_MG_CB2_150 | ecosystem: Environmental > Aquatic > Marine > Oceanic | place: Arctic Ocean: Canada Basin | collected...
CCCGCGATACAACAATTATCGTTGTGGCCCACCGGCTCTCGACGGTGAAGATGGCCGACACTATTGTCGTCCTGGACGAGGGCGCCATTGTCGAACAAGGCACCTATGACGAACTGATCAAACGGGACGGGCGTTTTCGAAGCATGGTCGATGCACAGTCGTTGGGACATACAGGCGCGACAATGCAGTCGAACCCGGTTGCACCTACTACCGCGTAACCCAGATGCGGATGCCCCTAATTGTGAACTGATGATACTTACTATCGGAAAAAAGCGATGAGAGTTCTGGCAACATTCAGCGCCGGCTTTATTGGTAGTAAATATGACATTATTGTTGATTCATATATACAGCCAAAGACCACTGTTGGGGTTTTCGAAGGCTCTGGAAAAATATTTTTTGATTTGGATGAAGCGGCACAAAAGAACCTTGAATCGGTTGAAGACTTTATCAAAGAGAGCAACCAAGTATCATGAGTCCCAATATATATACTGTAATTCCAGCAAGGGGTGGAAGTAAATCGATTCCAAAGAAAAATATTAAACCACTCAATGGTTATCCATTAATTAAATATAGTATTGATTACTCTAATTCTTGTAGCCTTGTAAATAGAACTATTGTCTCTACCGATGATGAAGAGATTGCTGAAATAGCTCAAGGTTTGGGTGCAGATGTTCCATTTATGAGACCTCAGTCTTTAGGGGGCGATTTGGTTGAAGATTATCCAGTAATTCTACATGCCCTTAATGCCATGGAAAAGATATATAAAGAAACAATTGATATTATCATTTTGCTGAGGCCCACATCACCTCTTAGACCACCAAGTTTAATAGAATCAGGTATAAATCTCTTAAACAATGACCCAGCCGCAACTTCCGTTAGAGCTGTTTCACAATCAACGGAACACCCTTATAGACAATGGAATTTACAAGATGGTTATATCACTGGTTTTTCTAATAGTTTATCCAGTAAATTGGAGCCATTTAATCTTCCAAGACAAGAACTTCCAGAGGTTTTTTTTCAAACGGGTGATATTGAGATCATTCGCAGAAAAACACTCAATAATGGCTCTATTTCTGGTGATCGCATTCTACCTTTAACGATTGATTCCGATCAAGTTTATGATATCGATAACCAAGAAGACTTTGATTTAGCTGAAAGAAATCTTGAAACAGCTAAGTAATAAAATAAGCTTGGGAACAGCAAAGCTGGGCATTGATAATTATGGATTTTCTTCGAATAGCTTACCTAAAGATAAGGTTAGGTTACTTGAATAAATTGTCGTCCAGGCACGCATGCGCTCGACACGATGTCCCGGCAAGCTTCTCTATGAAGCCTGCGGCAAGTCGATTCTGGAGTTGCAGATGGAGCGTCTGCAACGCGTCGACGTCGATCATCGCAACAACGCCGGCCTCGGAGGACGACGCGATCGTCGCTGTTGCTGAAGCGATGGGAATCGGATGTTTCCGCGGCAGCGAGGAGGACGTCCTCGATCGTTATTGTAAGGCTGCGCGCTGTTTCAAGCTGGATATAGACGTGCCCCGCGATCTCGCTCATCTACAGCAACTGGTGGCCTCCGCACCAACCGATCTTGAAAACTGGTCAGCCGACGAGGTTGTTGGGGCTTATAGGTCAGAGTTCGCGCCCGAACTACATTCGGATGGCCCTCACCCGCTTTGAGCTATCCCCCAGGTCTCAAGTGAGCGAGATGGAAAACGTATGTTTGTTGTAAACAACATCGGAAACAAAGGCTTCAAACCCACAGATAGCGTGTTTATGAATTGCCCGAGTCAAGTTGCATGCATTTAGCAACGACATCACTTCAGGGATTCTGGGATAAACGGCAGAAAATACTTTTTCTCGGGTCCGGCTGTCTTCTGTACCGCGACCGGATGGCATGGTCCGGACTCGACTTCGAGATCTTACCTACTCCGTGGCTGAATCATGCCCGATTCCTCAGCGCCTGTGAGGCGGTTGGCAAAGACTATGATGAAATGCTTGCGTTGCTTAGCTCAAAGCTCAACGAGATTCATGCCGTAGACAGGCCCCAGAGCTATTGGAATATCATCCTCGGCCCCTGGCTGTATCACTTGATACACATCTATTATGATCACTATGTCTGGTTGAAAGACGCCGATGCTGCGGGTGCGCAGTCCACATGGTTACCTAAGTCGGTGCAATCCGCGCCGCCAATGGACTATGGGCAGTTTACGCAATGGCGCTCCACAGACAGCTGGCATCTTCGCGTGTACACCCAGCTACTGCGCAACATGAAGTGCGGCATTCACTGCGAGGAACGGGATACGGCACTGCCGGAATTTCCCGATATTATAACACCAGAACCCAACAACGCCGGGCTGTCGAAGCATCACCGGCTTCGGCAATATTTGAGGCGATGCCTGTGGGGCCGAAACAGTGTGTTGTTGAGTGATATTATCATCAGGCAGTCAGCTTTGCGTTACCTTCAGATTCGATCGCTGCTGCGGGTCATGCCCTGGGTAGTATCTCGGCAGTGGGATTTTGAGCCGGCCAGGAATCCGCATAAAGACCGCCAACGTCTCGCCACTCTTGATGTTGACACAGAGTTTCGGAGTTTGTTGTCGGGTGCACTCCCCCACGAACTACCACGGTTGTACCTGGAGGACTACCACACAGCACACGCGGAGATTGAAGACATAGCTGAACCTGCCGCAGTCCTGGTGAGCGGGAGTGGCTGGCACGCTCACGAGCGGATGAAGTTCGCGGGGGCAGAAATGCGACTACGCGGAACACGTCTGATGGGCGTGCAGCACGGCGGATCGTACGGCGTCAAAGCACAAATGCCCGCCGAGACCCATGAGCGCCGGCTCGCAGACAGGTTCGGCGCATGGGGCTGGGCAACGAAACGTGACAAACACCTTGCCAACCTTCCCAGACTCGATTTGCCTGCAACACCATACGAGAATAGCGGTGAATCCATACTCCTTTTCGTCGGAACCTCACACCCGAGATTTATATATCGCTTCCAGAGCAGCGTCCTCGGTCCGACGTGGCAAGAGTATTATGACTGGCAGCAGCGATTCGTTGAGGGACTGCCCAAAAACCTGCAGCAGTCCCTGCTATATCGGCCGTATTTCCGGGATTATGACTGGGATCAGGTTGCGCGGCTCGAAGCGATCGCACCGGAAATCCAAGTCGATACGGCTGAAAACATCGATTCAACTTTGCAGCGGTCACGACTCGTCGTCATTGATCACAACGAGACTACATTGCTTAATTGCCTGGCTCGAAATATTCCAGTGGTGGCATATTTCGATTCTCGTCCCGCAAACATACGTGATTCGGCCAGCCCCTACTTCGACATGTTACGGCAGGCTCGCATCCTGTTCGACGGCCCAGAAGCTGCAGCAGAACAAGTAGCTGACGTTTGGGACGACCCCATCGCGTGGTGGCAACAGAAAGCGGTGCAGGATATACGCCGCAACTTCTGCAAACAACACTCTTTTACGAGTAAACGATGGTATCGGCTATGGCAACAATTTTTCTGGAGTTGAACGAGGCGTAAAATGGCTTCTGCGTCACCACTGGTATCGATCGCCTCCCGACCCTGGATCGCTATAAACTGCCGTAGCGTAACCTGGACTCTGTTACGACCCAGGCTCTCGGCGATTTCGAGTGCATCATCATTGAAAATTGTTCAGACGACAACACGCCCGATGGCTAATATAATAAGGAAATGATTCATGATTGCAGCACTCATTCTAGGACGCAAAGGGAGCCAAGGACTGCCGAGCAAAAACCTGTGGCCGATCCTCAACCGGCCGCTGGCGTGGTATCCGTTGACGGCTGCGCTACAGGCACAGTCCGTAGACAAGGTATTCGTGTCGACTGACGACGAGCGTCTGATGCAATTGGCGGAAGACAACGGCGCCGAGGTCATCGAGCGACCAGAACACCTGTGTACAGCCGAGGCGCTCGGCGAAGACGCCTACGGCCATGGCTACGAAGAAATCTGTAGGCGCAGCAGCGAGAAGCCCGAGCTGTTGGTCCTGCTATTCTGCAACGCCGCAACACTCCTGCCCGAAACCATCGACGAAGGCGTGGGGGTGCTTCGGGAAAATCCCGACTATGACTCTGCAGTCACAGTGTCGCGCTACAACATGTATAGCCCGGTGCGTGCCCGGCGGGTCAATGATGAGGGATTGCTCGAACCGTTTGTTCCGTTGGAAAAATTCGCTGATGATTTCGTCGCCAGTTGCGACCGCAACTGCCAGGGCGACGTTTGGTTCGCAGACGTCTGCATCAGCGTTGTGCGGCCTCATTGTCTCGAGAATCTCGATGCCGGTGCGCCGCCACAGAAGTGGATGGGCAACCGTATCTATCCACTGAAGCAGATCGGCGGCCTCGATGTTGACGAGGCGTGGCAGATTCCGATCGTCGAGTGGTGGCTCAAGGAAAACAACTTTCCGTTAGGCGACGACTGAAATCATGACCGCACCGACAAAACCCTACGTCAAGCACCACAGCTTCAGCGGCTTTTACTCGCGGCTGAACGTCGATTGCGATGTACAGCGCACGCGGGCAGTCTCGGCTCTCGAGATCTGGCTGGCCGATCTGGAACATGCGACTGCGGCGTGGCGGGACGTGCTGCAACGCACCTTCACGGATTTGCAGCAAGACGGCGGCCAGTTCAAGATCACGCAGTTCATCGCCGATGAAATGTCCGTGCTCGACGACTGTGATCTGCCCCGGTTTCTCTATCATCGCTACCGCTACGATATCTTCCCGCGCACGCACGAGCTGGACGAATACCCGCCATACATCCAGATCGAGCCGTCGTCCGTCTGCAATTTTCGCTGCGTGTTTTGTTATCAGACGGACAAATTTTTCGCCAGCCGAAAATCGGGGATGATGGGGAAGATGTCGGTGGAGTTGTTCCGCGATGTCGTCGATCAGCTGGCAGGGAATGTCGAGTTCGGGTCGCTTGCCTCCCGGGGTGAGCCGCTGGTCAATCCCGAGATCATTCCAATGCTCGAGGCCTGCCGCGGCAAATTCCTGAACATGAAGATCAATACAAATGCTTCGTTGCTCACAGAAGCCCACGCCCACGCGATCCTGAGTGGCAGTATCAAAACTCTGGTCTTTTCAGCGGACGCGGCGGAAGAGCCAACCTACAGCGAGTATCGAGTCAATGGTTCGCTCGACGAGACGTTGCGAAACATCCGGATGTTCCAGAAAATCCGCGAGGATCAGTACGCCAACGTGCCGATTATCACGCGTGTCTCCGGCGTCATGATCGACGACGAGCGGCAGAACATGGATGCGATGATCGGGCTGTGGAGCGATCATGTGGACCAGGTGTCATTCGTCAAGTACAATCCGTGGGAAAACATCTACGACACCGCACCCGACGACGAGCGCAAGACGCCGTGTTCGGATTTGTGGCGTCGGATGTTCATCTGGTTTGATGGCAAAGCCAATCCGTGCGATACGGACTACCGTTCGGAGCTGGCGGTTGGCAATGCCTGCGATCACAGCGTCGCGCAATTGTGGCGATCCGATGCATACGAAACGCTGCGCCGGCAGCACACCGGAGATCAGCGTCCGACCGTCGAGCCCTGTCGTCGCTGTACGGTCGTGTGAAGCTGGCAATCTCGAACATCGCCTGGGGACGCCGCAGCGATGACGAGCTTCTGGCTTTTCTCAAGGATGGCGGAGCCGACGCCGTCGAGCTTGCGCCGGGGCTCCTGGATGCCGCGGTATCTGGCGAGACAGCAACTCGATTGCAACGGCATGGACTCGATGTTGTCGGCCTGCACTCACTGCTATTTGAAGTTCAGCATCTGCGCGTCGTCAGGGAAGCGCATCATGCCGAGTTGCTTGAGTATTGCTGCCGCCTCGCGAAGCAATGCCGGCGACTTGGTGGAAATTTCCTGGTCTTCGGGTCGCCCGGAAGCCGCAGCCTCGATGGGCTCGATCACGATTCTGCGCGGCCAGCAGCCGAGATGTTCTTTCGGGCACTGGCAGCGATTGGCGTCGAGGAGCACGTGACGTTTCTGATCGAGCCGCTGCCTGGTGCGGATCTCATTCGCAACCATCGCGACGGCATCGATCTTGTCGAAGCAATTGCCAGCGCCGGCTTGTCCTTGCACATGGACACGCGGACGATGACCGTCAACGGTGATGCGCCAGAGACGGTTGCCGAACAGGCAGCTTATCTCAAACATGTACATAGCGGTGGCGCCGATCTGTCATTCGCGAGCCCGGAAGACGGCACTGACCACGCTGCGTTCGCGGCGGCCTTGAAGGCGATCGGATATGATGGTTTCGTTACATTGGAAATGGTGCGCGCGTCGGATGCTCCTGATTTCGACAGGCTCGCTGCTTCACTGAAATTTGCCCGCGAGGTTTACTGCTCATGACGTGTATTCATCCAGCTGACAACGCTCGTATTCTCATCGCTGGCGCCACGAGCGACATGGCGCAGGCACTCATTCCACGCTTGATCGAGTCTCCGGTGACACTCGGCTTGCACGGTCGCAACTCGATGGATCGCCTCGAGCCATTCGTTGGTGGTGGGTCCGGTGCGACGGTCAAGGCGTTCTCAGCGGAGCTGGATAGCGGGGACACAGCCAGGTCGCTGGTTGATGAGTTTTGTGATTGGGCCGGCGGCATCGATTGCCTGATACAGTTCACCGGCAATATCAATCGCGTGTGCGCCTGGGACGATCTCGATCCGGAGGATTGGAACGCCGATCTCGCCGTGAATCTCACCGCGCCATTTTTTCTGGCGCAGGCCGCTATCAGGCACATGAGCGACGAGGGGCGCATCGTCTTGATGAGCACTGCCTCGGCGAGCCGCTCGTGTGGCGCTACGACGCTGGGGTACGGCGTCGCCAAGGCCGGCATCGAAGCAGTCGTCCGGTCGCTGGCAAAGGCGTGCGCACCGCGAGGGATTCTCGTCAACGCCGTCTGCCCGGGGCTCATTGAAACCAGATTCCACGCCGACACGGCGAAGCGCTCCCCGGCCGATATTGCGAAGCGCGCCGAGTCCGTACCTCTGGGCAGCGCCGGCACTGCAGATGACATCGCTGCAGCTGTTCTCTTTCTTATCTCGACCGAAAACCGATTCACTACCGGCCAGTGCTTGCGCATCGACGGTGGTGATTTCATCTGACAGCTGACCCCGACCGACTACCATGTACGACTTCTATTTTGGTTCGAAATCAGAGATCGAAGCAGACGAAGAAGGCTTTCTGCTTGGAATTAAACGCCTGCTGCCGAGGTGGGTGAATTCGATTCCGGATTCCCAGTACCTGGCGCTGTATCAGCTGTTCGAACAGAACTGTCGAAAGCAGCGACCCGTGCTCGTCGAAACCGGTGTTGGTGCGAGCACGATCGCGCTGCTGCACTGTGCCATGAAACACGACGGCATCCTCTATTCCTGGGATATCGCCAATCCGAAAGGCGCCGAGATTCGCAATATCTGCACAGATACTCTCGAGCAGCATCACCGCAAGAGTATCTGGGATCACTGGCGGTTCGTCGCGTACAGCAGCCTCTCGGAGCATCTTGGAATTTCCATCCTTCGCGAGCTCGATGAGCAGGTCGAATTCTGCTTCCTCGACAGCGAACACACCTGGCGAACGCTGCACGGCGAGCTCGAGCAGTTGAAGGACGTAATGGCGCCGGGTGCGGTTGTCAGCATCAGTTCGATCGGATTGAAATTCGGCGGCAGCGATCGGACCGTAGCCTACGCTGGTGCGAAGAGCGCACTGGAAACGCTGTCGATGTATCTTGCCCGGCAGGGCGCCGCCAGCAATGTATTGGCTAATGTGGTGCGGGCAGGCGTGATCGACACACCTCTCCATACCAAGTTTCCGAAGGACCTTGAGCAGCGGCGGCAACTGATCCCACTACAGCGTCTCGGCCAACCTGAGGACGTTGCCGGAATGGTGAACTACCTGGTTTCGGACAGTGGCAACTACATCACCGGTCAGCTGTTCAGCGTCGCTGGCGGTGAATGACGCGCTGCCATCGTTGCTGACGGAAGCCGAAGTGCAGCTCTGCGAGCGTCTGGCGGAAGTCGAGGTGGCTAACGCGGCTACACCGCATTGGTGGGCGGCCAATCTCAACCCCGACGCCGGATGGCTCCCCGGAAGCGACAGTGCCAATCCGCTGTCAACGACAGCACGCCTGGTCGCCTGGTGCCGTACTGTCGCCCATGTCCTTCGGTGCGCGGTATACAAAGGTTACCGTATTTACTTTCTATGTCCGCCGGCGTTACGACGGCGATTACGACGGCGGCTGGCAACCGAAGGACACGGCTGTGAGATCATCCGCACCTGGGTCGACGGACGTACCTGGGAATCCCCAGGTGCACCGTATCAAGACACCTACTGGCATGACTTCGTCGACAACGTCGCGGAACGCTGCGACAACCTTGTGATCCTGGCAGAAGCGGAAGGTGACGAGAAGCATGTAGCCGAGTGTTTCCGGCATGCAAATGACGGTTCGCCTATCTGTGTGCCGTATGAGTTTTTCCTCACGCCATGGACGATTCTAAAAGCTGCATGGCTGGCAGTGTTCGCATCGTGCCGTGTGCCAGCGGGACTGTCTGTTGGAAAAAGGGACGTCACAGGACACATCCGGCGGCAGATTCGTAGTCCGCGGAACGGCGGCGAACGGTTCTCCAACTACTGCCAGTATTTTTCGGCAGTGCAAATTTTTCGCAGGCTGCAGCCAGCCCGTTTCTGGTACTTGTGGGAGAACGCCGTATGGGAGAAAATGAATTTGCTGGCGCGTTGCCAGCATTCCCCCACGACACGCATGGTCGGCTACCAGCACGCGTCAATGATCTTGAGCCTGCTGCGCTATTACCCCGGTACAGCGGCTGAGGAGCACGCACTGCATCCGGACCGAATCGTGACGACAGGACAGATGCCGATCCACATTCTGGAGCAGTTCGGTCACTATCCCGATGGCCTTTTCTCGGTAGGCGGTTCGCTGCGTTACCGACACTTGTTCGACAAGGGTTCTCCGGAGGTGCCCAACGGCACGCCGAATACCATCGGCATCGCGGGCAATATTGATGCAGGAACAACCGCCGCGATGCTGGCAAGTATCGAATCGGTTTTTGAACTCGACCCGAATGTGTCCGTTGTGGTCAAGTTTCACCCGAACTGCGGCTATGAGGAAATCCGGGGACACCTGCCGAAGTTCAACTGGGATCGTACCCGCGTGGTTACGGAGCTGGCAGACTTCTGGGAAGCGGTCGATATCCTGTGCTATGCCGAGTCAACGATATGTTTCGAAGCTGCCATGCTCGGGTTGCCGATCGTGTGTCTCGATACCGGCCAGGGCCGCAAAGCAGACAACATGTTCTACAGTGAAAACTATAAGTGGATCATCGACAGGGGTGCAGCCATACTGGAGGTGATGCGGGTAGTGGGAACCATGTCCAAAGCAGAGCGCAGATCGCAAATCGACGCTGCACGCGAAGCAGTCAAAGCGTATTTCACGCCGCCTGAAACTGCCACCATGGCAGGCTTCTATTAGCCGATGAACATTGTCCGATTTGGCAAGCAGTCGCTAATTGCCGCGCGCGACATCACGTTTGCGATCGCCAGCGGCAACGTTTCACGCTACACGATTTTCGCTGGCAGCAACACTGCGGACGAGGTCCGACTCCTCCAGGACATGCTGCAGGACGGGGCGATCGAGGACGGAACAGCTGTCACCGATTACGAGACCCGGTTTGCAGCAACCGTTGGCACGCAGCACGCGTTCAGTTACGCGGCCGGCAGGCATGCACTGTATGCCATCCTCGAGGCGCTTGAGATTGGCCCGGGGGACGAGGTCATCCTCCAGGCATTCACTTGTGTGGTGGTGCCGAACTGTCTGCTGTATCGGGGCATCAAGCCGGTGTACGTGGATATCGATCCGGTCACGCTCAACTTGAATCCCGATGACTTGGCGCGCAAGATCACGGGTCGGACGCGGGCAATCATTGTGCAACATACCTTTGGTCTCGTGGCCGACGTAGATGCGATCCACTCGATCACTGCTGGACGTGAAATCTCGATCATCGAGGATTGCGCCCACGCGCTGGGTGCGAGTATCGACAGTCGCGCTGTCGGGACTCTCGGAGATGCTGCGTTTTTCTCGACAGATCACACGAAGATCATCTCGACGGGCATGGGCGGCATGGTCACAACCGACAACACCCAAGTTGCAGACACGCTTCGGACACACCAACGGCAGTTGCCGTTTCTCGCGCAGTCCCGGTTGCGTCGACTGGCCAAGAGTTTTGTCTATGAGTATCATTGTTACAATCCGCGTAAAGCTGGTGTGCTAAGGCCGCTACTTGTTCTGTCCAATCACTTTCGCAACCCGGGGTTCTTTGAGGACGAACTGGAGACCAGCAAACCCTCGGCCTATCCATACCCCGCTCGACTGGGCAATCTGCAAGCGGCCATCGGCATCAAGCAACTACAGCGACTGGATGACAATCTAAAGTGGCGCCGGAAAGTAGCCGAAACGCTGGATCACGAACTCGGCTGTCATGTCGACGAACTTAACGCAACCAATCCCCGGAAGCATGTCTACCTACGCTATGCCGTTCAGGTGCAGAACCGCGAGCAATGGGTTGAAGGATTTCGCGATCTTATTGATATGGATATCTGGTTCACCAGCGTCTGTCACGGCCGAGACAACAATCTTTCTGCAGTGGGCTATGAACCCGGATCGTGTCCGCAAGCCGAAAAAGCCGCCCGCCATTGTGTGAGTTTCCCGACGCATCCGCGAATCGATCGACCCGAACTGCTGGCGAACCGAATCAAGCAGATCAAGAACGAACCATCCTACGCACGCCAAACATGAACCGCAACAGCGTCGAATACTGGAATCAGCCCCAGACCAAGGCTGACAAGCCGTTTGATATCGACGACAGCGAAGATAAAAAATGGCTGAGCTACGCGCGACAGGATACCAATCTCGAGACCTGCTTCCGGGATGCCGTGGCATATCTTCCTGCCCTCCAGACAACTCTGCGCGGCCAGGTGCTCGACATCTGTGCCGGTGTCTGCTGGGCATCCGCGATCGTGGCCGAGCACGATTCAGTCCAGCGTGTAGACGCAGTTGATTTCTCTGAACACCGCATGATGCACCTCGGTCCACGTGTCATTGCCCAGTACGCTTGTCCGGCGGACCGCATCAAGCGCATCTGCGGCCCGGTGGAGGAGACGCTGACCAACGCGCCGGACGGCAACTACGACTTCGTTGTGTTCTGTCAGGCGCTGTACATGTTTGCCAAACCGCACCCGCTGCTCGCGCTGGTGCACCGCAAGCTAAAGAAAGATGGTATCGCGATCGTAGCATGCGAGGGTATCGAAGAAACACCGAGTCGAACGCAGATTCTGCGTGATGAATTCTACGCCATGCGTCATTCACCGCGGGAATTTCTGCGCTATCATAGCGCCAACGGTTGGACATTTTCCTACGCGCCGGTCGATGAATCCGGTCGCCATCGATTCACCGATGTCCAATACACACGGGCCTTGAAACGTGCAGGATTCAACGTGGCTCGGCAGGTGCTCGACTATCCGGTCTTTCCGGATAGCGGCGTGAACGCAATCAACTATTTCGGAATCAAAGGCTAAAATGAAAATCCCCTTGGCAAGACCTGATATCAGCGACGACGAGTTCCTGGCAATCAAACCGGTTATCGACTCTGGTTGGCTGGGAATGGGTACGCTTGTCGGCGATTTAGAAACCGCGGTATGCGAATTTGTCGGCAGCGACCACTGCATCGCTGTCTCTTCCGGTACTGCAGCCCTGCATCTCGCCCTTGAGATTGCCGATGTGCGCGGGGCAGAGGTCGTGGTCCCGTCCATGACCTTTGCTGCGACAGTGCAGGCGGTGCTGGCAGCCGGAGGTGTGCCTGTATTCGCCGAGTGCCGGCCGGAAGACCTGAACCTCGATGTCGAAGACGCGAGCCGCCGGATCACGCCCCGTACCAAGGCGATTGTGCCGGTACACTATGCCGGTAAGCCGGTGGACATGGACCATCTGCTTGAAGTCGCTTCGGCCGCCGGCGTGACGGTCGTGGAGGATGCTGCGCACGCCTTCGGGTCCACGTGGCAGGGTAAGGCGATCGGGGGGTTCGGGCACCTGACCTGCTTTAGTTTCGATCCGATCAAAACCATAACGTGCGGCGAAGGCGGGGCAGTGTGCACGTCGAACCCGGAATGGGCCGAACGAATCCGCTGCGTACGCAATCTGGGTATCACGCACAACACGTGGGACCGCTATCAATCGGAACGGCCCTGGCTGTATGAAGTGGCCGAGCGCGGCTATCGGGCACATATGAGCAACATCAACGCCGCCATCGGCCTGGTACAAATGAACCGCGTAGAGGAACTGATCTCGGATCGCCGTCGGGTCGCAGCGCAATACGACGAGGCGTTTGCCCACCTGCCGGATCTCTCCTGCCTCGACCATGACCTGGCACAGCATGTTCCCTTCTGTTATACAGTGCGGATCCACGGACACCGTCGCGACGCATTCATGACCGCAATGAAGGCCGCGGGGGTGGGGGTTGGCATCCTGTACCTGCCGAATCATACGCAGCCTGCTTTTCAAGCGTTCACAACCTCGTTACCGGTGACCGAGCGCCTGGCTGCCGAATACGTTTCGTTGCCCCTGTTCGGCGGTATGCAGCAGGATGCCGTCGATTACGTCATCGAGCATGTCCGCACGTTCATGACAACGGACCAGTGAGTGCCAACCGAATGTTCGTCAGTGTTCTAATATGCCTGGACAAGTTGCTGCGGTTGATCGTCGTCTTCGCCCTTTCCCCGGCATCTCTCCTGGCAGGTACCCGCTACACAGATCGACTCGGTAACCCTTTCGAAATGGCGTTATGCAACGACATCAACTCCCGACTGACGGACCGATGAGCAGCCCGCGCATTACCGTACTGATGACTGTCTACAACGGGATGCCGTACGTCGGTGCCGCTGTCGAGTCGATCCTCTCGCAGACCTTCACAGACTTCGAGTTCCTGATTATCAATGACGGGTCGCTGGACGACTCCATGGCCGCCGTCGCCAAATACCCGGACGATCGTATCCGTGTCGTCGAGAATCCGGAGAACATTGGGCAGACGCGCTCGCTCAATCATGGCCTGCAACTGGCCCGTGGCAAACTCATCGCCCGCCTCGACCAGGACGACATCGCGCTGCCGGAAAGACTGCAGAAGCAGGTCGCCTTTGCCGATGCCAACCCGCAGGTCGCCGCCCTCGGAACCGCCGCAACGATCATCGACGAACAAGGCATCGAGATCGGCAGCGCGCCAGTGCTGACCAGCGAACGCACGCTCAAGTGGAGTCTGCTTTTTCACAATGCCCTGTCGCATCCGTCCGTCATGTTCCGGCGCTCCATCGTGCTCGATGAATACGGCGGTTACGACGAGAACATCGTCATCTGCCAGGACTTCGATTTATGGTCGCGCATCGCCGAGCATCATGCGCTGGGCAATCTGCCGGAACCGCTCATCGCAAACCGCTACTATCCGGATTCCACCTCCCGGCGTTCAATGGCCACGTGCCGGGCCGAAGCGAACAGCGTAATCGAAGCAAACCAACGCCGCATCCTCGGCACCGACAATCCCCTGTGGCACGCCGCCGCAGTCGCACAGAATTCCTACATGAAATCGCCCGACTACGGTGGCAACGATATGCTGCGCGCCTTCGACGAGATGCAGGCATGCTTCGCCGAGCGATTTCCAGGGACCGATGACAACGAGGAAATGATCCGATTCAACGGCTTGCTGATGTTGAAGATAGCGGACATCTACGCCCGCGACCGCGGTGCCTCACTCAAGGCGTTTCTCCGGGCGAAGGCCTGGCATCCCAAGCACCTCGGCAACCACAATGTCATGCGGCTGTTCGGCCTGTGGCTCGGCGGCAATGAAGTTCGCGAGCTCTGGCGTATGCTGTCCGCCAAGTAGCGGCAGCAGCGATGAATTCCGACTGTAATACACTTTTCATCGAACGGGCGCTGCAGTCGCTGGTCATGGATCAGATCCGCGAGCTCGGCAAACACGTCGGCACGCATACGATCGACGTCCATTACGGCACCCCAAACTTTACAGCCGACGACATAACTGCTGCGCGCTGCCGGTTCTTTCCGATGGTAGAACCGATCAAGGGCGCGCTGTTCGTCGGTACAGCAATGAAGGCGGCCGATGAACTCTGCGCATCGCGGGAGTTTCATCTTCTGCATGCACACTTTGGTTATCCGGACGGTCTCGCTGCTTTCAAAGTCGGCAGGAAACACGGACTGCCCTACGTTGTTTCCGTGCTGGGTGACGACCTGCTGCTTTATCCGCAGCGCAACCGGTACCTGCGTCGCTCGATCTCCACCGTCATGGCCAACGCCGCCGCTGTGATCGGGGTCTCGCTACACCTGCTCGACACTGCCGTAGCCCTCGGCGCCGACCGGCAACGCTGCCACCACATTCCCGACGGCATCAGCCCGGAGGTTTTCCATCTCGCCGCGAATCCACCACATGACCGGGCACCCACGATTCTCTTCGCCGGCGCGTTCCTGCCGGTCAAGAACGTCCTGCGCATGATCGATGCCTTCGCCATAGTGCAGCGCAAGCGGCCGGACGTGCGGTTCATGCTGGCCGGTGACGGGCCATTACGCAAGGCTATGCAGCAGCGGAGCGAAGATGCAGGATTGACGCAGACAGTCGAGTTTGTGGGCCACGTCACGCAGCCGCAACTGGCCGGGCTCATGCAGCAATCGAGCGTGCTCTGTCTGCCGTCGGTCAGTGAGGGCTGGCCGAACGTGATTGTTGAAGCGCTGGCCTGTGGATGCCCAATAGTCGCCGGCAATGTCGGTGGAATCCCGGAGATAATCAACAATGACGCATACGGGTACCTGTGTGATCCGCACGACGCAAACAATATCGCGCGGAAGCTGACCATGGCCCTGGAACGGGACTGGGACCGGCAGAGCCTCGCGGCGCGCGGCAACACCTGGCTGCGTGACGACATGATGCGTCGCGTCGCTGGTGTCTATGGCCAGGTGCTGGGGCATTAGGTCGCGGATATGTGGTATCCCGGACATTCTCGAACTGGCACAGGAGCGTCGAATATAATTTTTAATCCACACAAAGCATCAGCTGGACTCTATGGTCCCGGCGGTTGCCCGCGGCAGTTCCTGGGGACGTCTGGAAATGGTGAAGAAAATCGCCGATGTGTATCGGCGGGTGCTGCCCTCATGATCCCGCGACAGGACATGCCATGTGCGGCATAGCAGGCATTCTCGCACTATCGCCCGGTCAGGACAACACCGCTGCCGTCCGGCAGATGGCAGCAGTGCTGCACCATCGTGGTCCGGACGATGAAGGCTACTACGACGACGGCCGTATCGCCCTGGGACACAAGCGGCTGAGCATCATCGATCTCGACGGTGGTCGTCAGCCGATGACCAACGAGGACGGCACGCTCTGGCTGGTCTACAATGGTGAGATTTACAACTACCGGGAGCTGATCCCGGAGCTGCAGAACCTTGGACACACGTTCAAGACACGGTGCGACGCGGAGGTCGTGCTGCACGCCTACGAGCAGTGGGGCGAAGACTGCGTCCACCGCTTTAACGGCATGTGGGCCTTCGCTGTCTGGGACAAAAAGAGCGCCACGGTCTTCGCATCTCGTGACCGCTTCGGTATCAAACCGTTCTACTTCTATCGCGACGACGAGCGCTTCGTCTTCGCATCCGAGATCAAGGCGATCCTCGAAGCGGGCGTAAAGCCCGAGGTGAATCACGCTGCCATCGCCGACTATTTCGCCTTTCTCTATACGTTCGGCGCCCACACTTTTTTCAAGGGCATCCTGCAGTTGGAGCCCGGGCAGAATCTTCACTGCTCGGTCGACGGCAGTTTCAGGATTACGACCTGGTGGCATCTCGGCGAAACGAACGGCGGCGGTGACCTCGACGCCGACGAACTGGGCGAGTTGCTGCACGACGCGGTACGGTTGCGCCTGCGCAGCGATGTCCCGCTCGGCTGCTATCTGTCCGGCGGCCTCGACTCCAGTACGGTCTCAGTTCTAGCGGCCCGCCAATCGGACGCACCGGTCACTGCTTTTACGGCCTCCTTCGCGGAAGGCGGCATCTACGACGAATCCCGATACGCCCGCGATGTAGTTGATCATGCCGGGCTGGATGGGCACGAGCTCAAACCGAGCCTCAATGGTTTCTGGAAAGATCTGCCGAAGGTCATGTGGCATCTCGATCAACCGTTCGAAGGTCCACAGGTTTACGCCAAGTACTGCGTCTCCCGGCTCGCTGCGGAGCAGGTGAAAGTCTGCCTCGGCGGCCAGGGCGGCGACGAGGTGTTTGTCGGTTATCCGCGGTATCTGCTGGCATGGCTCGAAAGCGGCCTGCGCCACGGCACCCCCGATGGCGACCGACTGGAGATGCTCTCGGCCTGGTGGCGCCTGGCGCCCGGTCGTTCAAAGGTGCGTTTTGCCTGCCAGGGACTCAAGGTCGGCACGGCGAACGAGCATTTTCTGCATTTCGCCGCGATCAATCGCGCCGCGCAATGGTCCCAAATTTTCACCGATGATTTCCGGGAACAGTTGAACGGTTACTCGCCATTCAACCAGTACGCCGGACGATTCGACCAATTCGACGACGGGCTCGCGACGCTGCAAGCATATGAGCTCGGCACCTTTCTGCAGGGTCTGCTGCACTGCGAAGACCGCGTCAGCATGGCCTGGGGCCTGGAAAGCCGCCTGCCCTTGCTCGACTGGCGCCTGGCCGAAGGACTTTTTGCCATGACCCCAAAGGCGCGCACCGCCGGCTATGAACTCAAGGGGCTGCTGCGTGCCGCCGCGGCGCCGTACCTGCCGGAAAGCGTTGTGAATCGTCGCGACAAGCTCGGATTCCCGACCCCGTTCCGGCTGTGGGCGGAGCAGGACCTGCGCCAGCCGATCCGCGAATTGCTGGGCGATTCATTCCTCGTTCGCGACGGGATTATCGATCGAAAATTCCTCGAGCGTCAGTTGGCGGCGCCCGAATACTCCGACATGGCCGGGCTCACACTGTGGGCCATGATCGCAACTGAAACCTGGCACAATGTGTTCTTCTGAGACCGCCTACCCAAACCCACTTTCCGTTCAACTCTTCATCCCCCGTACCGGGGTGAAAACGCCTGGATTAAGGGAAGCGATTAAGATCTCTTGCTCCCCACGCCAAACCAACCTCAGCAACCCCACTAAAACCTCCCCATCATGCTGATCTACATGATCACCCACAACGACCTGTCCGTCAGCGAAGGACCGGTCACCCACTTCACCGAGATCGCCCAGAACTTCAATGATTTGGGACATGAATCGACCGCTTTCGCACCAGACCTGAGTGTCAAGCGCCGGCCATGGCCACTGGAGGTTCATTACCTGCCTACCCTGGTCCGGCGTCGCGGTATATCACAATTGTTCTATGAGCTGTCACTGCTGCTGGCGTTGTGGAAGGCCTGTCGACGTCGACCTCCGGACGTGATTTACAGCCGCCAGAGTTATATCTCGCTGGCCGCCCCCTTTGTTGCCGCGCGCCTCGGCATTCCACTGGTGACCGAAGTCAATGGGGTCTTTACCGACGACCTCGCCGGGCGCAACGCCGGCGTATTGCGGCGCTGGATCAACCGTGTATCAGAGAGTTACGCCTATGCCCGCAGTCAGCTGATCATCGGTGTCAGCCAGCGGGTATGCGATGTGGCAGCCAAGTTGTATGGCGTCCCGGAGGAGAAACTGCTAACGCTCGAGAACGGCGTCAATACTGAAAAATTTCAACCGCAGCCAGAGGCTGTCCGCACCGACCTGCGGAGCAGGCTCGGACTGGCGCCGGAACATGTGTGTATCGGATATGTCGGCTGTTTCACGCCATTCGACGGTGTCGAACTGTTGCCGGCGGTGGCCCGCCGGCTGGTCGACGACGGCGTTGAGAATTTCCGGTTCGTGTTGATCGGCGAAGAGAAAAAGAAAGGTGAGGTCGAGCGGCTCATCGACCTAAAGGGGGTATCGAAATATTTCACTCTGACCGGGCGCATCGAATACGCCGAGCTGCAGAAGCACCTGTCGGCATTCGACATCGGCATCGCACCGTACCGGCTCCGCCAACACGACGGCATGGGTAATTCGACATACATCGGTAATTCCTCGCTCAAATGCCTGGAGTACTCTGCCATGGGGCTGCCGGTTGTGAGTACATATCTGCCGCAGTCCGTCTATATCGAAGTATCGGATTGCGGTATCCTGTGCCCGCCGGAAAACGAGGACAAGCTGGTCGATGCGATCAAAACATTGATCAGTCAGGGCGACGACGCCTGGGCCCGCATGGGTGAGCGCGGCCGCGAATTGGTCGTCAAACAGCGCTCCTGGCGTTCCGTGGCCAGCCGAACACTCAAAGCTATCGAAGCGGTCATCGGGTGACATCTTGCGGATACTGTTCATCAAACGCGACGACCAGATCCTCGGCTGGATCCATGAGAATCTGCTGTGAAAATACTGCTGATCATCACTGAGCTCGGCGAAGGCGGGGCCGAGAACGCCCTGGGGCAAGTCGCTTCAGGCCTTTTTCGTCGTGGCCATCAGGTGCGCGTTGCCTGTCTCTTCAACAGTGACGGAGCCGTCGCCCGACGCCTGGGCGCCGCCGGTATCGAAGTCGACAGCCTCGGCGTCACCTGCACGGCAAAGCTGCCGGTCGGCTTGAAGCGCCTGCGTGCCGTGATCCACGACTTTGTACCGGACGTCGTTCATTCCTGGCTCTTCCACGCGAATCTTCTGGCACGCCTTGCACTGCCACGCGGCCTTCCGCTGATCGCCTCGATGCGCGTCGTCGAACCGCGCAAGTCACACGTCTGGCTCGATGCGCTGACGCGCGGGCGCGTCACCCACTGCATCTGCGTCTCGAGCGCCGTCCGAGAGTTCTCCGTCGATCAGGTCGGCATGGACGCTGCACGCTGCACGACGATCGAGAACGGCGTCGACTTCGAAGCCTTCGCCGCCGCCCGATCTGCAAACCGCAGCACCGCCACGCTGCAGGGCCTGAGTATCGCGCGCATTACACACCAGAAAGGTCTCGATATCCTGCTTGAAGCCCTGGCTGGCTTGCCGGCGGACATCGACTGGCGCTGGCGCTTTGTCGGCGCCGAGCCGGAGCCGGTGTGTGCCGCGCAGCTACGACAGGCAGCGGCCGACCTGGGCATTGACGCGCGTCTCGAATGGTGCGGTCCGGTGCCGCGTGAGCAGTTGGTCGAGTACTATGCCGCCGCGAATCTTCTGGCGTTACCGTCGCGTTGGGAAGGGCAGGCAAACGTCGTGCTCGAAGCCATGGCCGCCGGTGTGCCGGTGCTGGCGTCGGGAACTGACGGCATCCGCGACCTCACGGCAATAGCACCAGAGGCATTGACGGTTGTCACCGACAATGCTGCCGCGGTCTGGAGCACCGCACTCAACGACCTTTGGCAGTCGCCCGATCGCCGTGCCGCACAGGTCGATGCGGGCATTGCGTTCGTGGGCGATCGCACCTGGGAAACGGTCATCGACCGCCACCTCGAAGTCTATCGAGATGCCTCCAAAGCTTGATAGTTCGAGAGCTCGGCATCGATCGCCGCCCAAAGGCCGCTTCCCACATTCCGGGGCTGCTGTCAATCCTCAGCCGCGCGTGCCTTCGATATAGCCCGCGCGTCCGCGGGTTCAAAGCACCGCACGGCTCATCGAACAGCAGCAGGCCCGGTGTTTTCCCGGGGAATGTTTCCCAAAGCTCTTCTTTGAAGAGGCAGAACACTTTGACCCCGGCAGCATACAGGCCGATATTCCCTCCCATGAAGCAGTCGAAAATCGGACAGCGTAAGACGAGCCAGCGCGAGGCTATCTCCGCGGTGATCCGCCAGGCGGAAGGCCCACTCACGGTAGAGGAAATCTCCGAACGTGCATCGAAGCTGGTGGCGTCGCTGGGATTGGCGACTGTATATCGCACCGTCAAGCTGCTGCTGGAGTCGAACGAGATCAGAATCGTCTCGATCCCGCACAGTCAGGATCGCTACGAGGCCTCGGACCTGGCGCACCACCACCACTTCCGCTGCCGCAAATGCGACCTGGTCTTCGACCTGCCCGGCTGCATCCTGCCTATCCCTGACGGCACCTCACTTCCCGGCGGCTACAAAGTCGAAGCGCACGAAGTGACGTTGGTCGGGACCTGTCCGGAATGCAACAGCGAGTAAGGCAAGTAAGTACCCGTCCGGACGCTCAGGAGAAGATGTCCTTGAGCCGCTTCATGAACTTCTCGCGGGCCGGATGGGTCTTGGGCTCGCAGCTATCGTAGAAAGCTTCAAGCGCTTCACGCTGGGTGCGATTGAGCTTGCGCGGAATCTCGATTGACAACACCACGTGCTGGTCACCCCTGCCTTTACTGCGGCGCGACGGAATTCCCTTGCCGGACATGGTGATGACTTTGCCGTTCGCCGTACCCGCAGGGATGTTCAGGTCCTCGGTTCCGGATATGGTCGGCACCTTGATCTTACCGCCGAGCGCCAGGGTCGCATAGTCGATCGGCATCTCGAGGACAACGTCGTCGCCGTCGCGTTTGAAAATCTCGTGCTCCTCGACATGCAGGACAATATAGAGATCGCCGGGCGGTCCGCCGCCGGTCCCGGGCACGCCTTCGCGGGAATAGCGCAGACGGGCACCGGTATCGACACCCGGCGGAATTTTGACGCGAATCTTCTTGGTCTTGTTGACCTGGCCGCCGCCGGAACATTTGCGGCACTTCTGCTCGACAATCTCGCCAGTGCCGCCACAAGTCTGGCAGGTCTGCCGCAGACTGAAGAACCCCTGTGACACAGTCACCTGTCCAGAACCGTTGCAACGGCCGCAGTGCAGCTTGCTAGAACCCGGTTCGACTCCGGAGCCGGTGCACTTGTCACACGGCGAAGGCTTGGTGATTTCCTCTTCCTTCTCGACCCCGAAAACTGCTTCCTCGAAAGCGATCATCAGGTCGTAGCGCAGGTCAGCACCCTGTCGCGGACCGCCCTGTCGCTGGCGCCCCCCACCGCCACCGCCGAAGAACTCTTCGAAGATGCCGCCGCCGCCGCCGCCACCGAAAACGCTGCTGAACAAGTCGGAGGGATCGGAGTAACCGCCGCCGCCGCCGGTCGAGGCACGGTTGACGTAGGCGTCGTGACCGACACGGTCGTACATCTGCCGCTTCTCGGCATCACCCAGCACTTCGTAGGCCTGGGAGACTTCCTTGAAGTTGGCTTCCGCCGCCGCGTTGTCCGGGTTGCGGTCCGGGTGGTACTTCAACGCCGCCTTGCGGTAAAACTTCTTTATCTCGTCAGCAGAAGCGCCTTGGGATACACCCAGCAATTCGTAATAGTCTTTTGCCATAGTGCTCAAGCTTCTCTGCTCTCGGACTTGCGGGTGGCTGTCCCCAATCGTCTCATCGCTGCGTCCTTACGCCTCATCGCCGGCAGCCTCATCGTCGGTGGCCTCATCGCCACTCTCCTCAGTTGCAACTTCCAAGCCGGTGCTGACGACGACCACGGCGGCACGCAGCACGGTCTCACCGAGGCGATAACCAGCTTTCCACTCGCGGATAATGTGCTCGGCCGGGATGTCGTCGGAGGGTTCGGTGGAAACAGCCTCGTGCTGCTTCGGGTCGAACTTCCCGTCTGTCAGTATTTTTTCGAGACCCAGAGCTTTGAGGCAGCGTTCAAGCTCGGCGTGGATCATCTGCATACCTTGTTTGAGAGTCGCGATATCGGCATTTTCCTGGTCGGCGGCCATCATCGCCATGCCGAAATGATCGACGATCGGCAGGATCGACTCGATCGCGGCGGTCTTCCCAATGATTCTGGCACTGGAGATATCGCGTTGGCTGCGCTTGCGGAAGTTGTCCAATTCGGCTCGCAGCCGCAAGTGTTTGTCCTTGCCCTCGGCGACAGCATCTGTGAGCTGGGCGATCTGCTCTTCAGGCGTCGGCGGTGGCGGTGGTTCCTCTTCGGCGTCTTCCATGGCGGCGGCGGGCACAGCGGCAGCTTCGATGTCCGCCTCGGATGCGGTTTTCGGGTCTTTGTCGGCAGCTGGTTCGGCAGCTTCGGGCGGCGTCTCCAGAACCTCTTCTTTCGTTTTACTCACTGGTACTGGCCTCGGTCATGAAACGGATTACGGACACAGGGGATCGGCAGAACTCGAAACAGTGAATATACGGTCGCAGTCGCTGTGCGTCAACGGCAGTGACAAACTGACAAGCTGTTCAAGTCCCGGCGTGAATAAAATCTGTTGCGAAGTCCGCAACCACACAGTCGCGGATTTCACTGAACAGATCCATGACCTTGCACAGCACCTGATTACAGTGTTTCTGTTCGTTGCTGACTATGACAATACCAAGGCAGGCGTAGTTCCAGACGTCATGCCCTTCGATCTCGGCAATCGAAACGTTGAACTTCTTGCGGACGCGGGCTCGTACACTGTTGAGCACAGCGCGCTTGTCCTTGAGCGACATGGCGTGTTCGATATCAAGTTCGACTGTGATGATGCCTAAAATCATAAAAAGAGGCGTGTGCGGGCTTCAAGGATTCGGGACCGTCATCGCCTGCGGAGATGCCGGTTGAAATTCGGCGTTCCGCGTTCGTGCGCGTACTATATCATATCCTTTCATTTGTCTGCAACGCTGTTGGCATTCACAATGCCCGCGAGTATGCTCCGTAAATCCCAACCCGGATGATTCACATGAATCACGATGTTCTGGAAAGCCTGAAAACTGCGCCGATACAATGCAACGTCCATCCGGTATTGTCCGTCGACGCACTCGCCGGATTCGCTGAGGTCCTCCATGAAGAAGGATATCCGCTGTTTGAAGTTCTGGGCCGCCCGATGGACGACGCCGAACCGCTGATCCGTGCGTTCAACGAAACGCCCCAACGCAAACTTCTCTACCTGGCAGTCGGCACCCTGAAAACCCAAGCGGACGCCGAACGCGCCGTCGCCCTGAACGCCGACCTGCTGGTATCCGCCACCTTCAGCCGCCGAATTCTGGACGTCGCGGTCGAGGCCGACGTGCCGTACATGCCGGGGATCTCGACACTGCAGGACATTCAAAACGTCCACGACGCCTTCGAAGATGTCGGCCGCACGGTCAAGGTCCTGAAGCTCTGTCCGGTCGACTTCATCGGCATGCCGCTGGTGGAAATCATGGCGACGATCTATCCGGATGTCATGTTCGGCCCGACCGGCACGGTCGAACTGGAGGACCTGCCGACATGGCGACAACTCCCCTTCATCAGCGCCCCGATGCAACCCTACGTACCCGAGGAGATGATCGCTGCCGGTGACTGGGACGCCGTCCGCGAGCTCCTCCGCAAAGCGCGACAACTCGCCGGCATGTAAGGGACCGGGAAGATTCGGTCATTTGTGTTCGGTTCAATCCTCCCATGCCCCTTCCATAGTTCCCCCCGCCCCTCTCCCTCTTGATTATCCTCCGGCATTGTCGCATCCTATGCGCTATATTCTCCCATGCCCCGCACCTTCATCTTGCTCCTCCTCCTGGCGACTGTCGCAGCAGCCGACCTGCAGCAGGATCTCGACGAACTACTCGGCCGCACCCCGGTCGTCGCAGACGCCGTCTGGACCTGCGGCATCCGCAACCTGCAGACCGGTGAGCTGCTGTATCAGCGCAACCTCGACCGCGCCCTGATCCCGGCGTCGAACCAGAAGCTCTTTGTCGCCGCAGCGGCACTGCACGAGCTTGGTCCCGACTTCCGCTCCACCACCGAATTTTTCACTGCCGGCGCCATTGAAGGCGGCACACTCCACGGCAACCTCGTCGTGCGCGGCAACGGCGCCATTGTCTTTACCGCCCGCTACCCCAGTGACCTGACGGCCGCCGAACGCTGTGACATCCTCCGCGGGCAGGTCGAAAAGCTCGCAGAGTCCCTGCGGGCCCGCGGCATCCGCACCGTGCGCGGCGGGCTCTTCCCCGACCACAGCGGCGGTTGGCAGCAAGTCGTCACCAACGAGCACTACCCCTGTGTCGGCGCGCTGTCGTTCAACGAGAACACCGTCGACATCGACGTGCGCGACGGCGTCGTCATTTACGCACCGGAGAAACTCGTCAGCTTCGCGTTCCGCCACAAGGAATGGGACGGCTCCCAGCGGCGCCGCCGCGCCGCCGGCCGCACCGACAACATCGAAATCAACCTGGGCCGTGACAGTCAGGACTACTGGCGGCTCGAGGCCATGGCGCCGGGTATCTGGTACTGCGCCGTGCTGCAGGACATGCTCGAGGACGCCGGAATCACTGTTCGCGGAGACCCCCTCAAGCTGGAGACCGTGCCGGTGCCGCTGCTGACGCTCGAGGGCTTGTCCCTGCGCGAACTCTTGCCGGACATGGTCGTTTACAGCGACAATTTCCGGGCCGAGACCCTGTGTCTGGTACTCGGGCATCAGCGATACGGCGTAGCCGGCTTCAAGAACGGAGGCCGCGCCGTGCGCGCCAACCTCGCAGGCACCGGCATTGATCTCCGCAGTTTCGTCGCCGCCGACGGCTCCGGCCTCAGCCGACGCAACCGTGTGTCCGCCACCAACATGCTGGGCCTGCTCGACACCATGCTGCGCTCACCGCATCGCGAGTTCTGGCTCGACAGCCTGGCGGTCTCCGGCCGATCCGGCACCCTCAAACAGCACCTGCTGTCGCTCGAAGGCCGGGTCCGCGCCAAGACCGGCACCCTCCGCGACGTCAAGGCCCTGTCCGGCTACCTGTTCATCGACGGCGAACCTGCGATCGGCTTTGCAATGATCGCCAACGACCTTAAAACCCCCGGAACCGCCTGGCCCGTCTTCGAAAAAGTCCTTGGACTGGTCACGGAAGAGATTCAGTAGAAACGGCCCTATGCATCGGTTCATTCGACATGCGGTCTTCCTCTCCGAGCTATAACGCTTTCAACCCATCAACCCGTCCCAAATCCTCTTGCACCCTTTCCAAATTCATATTACCTTCCCTTGCCCGTCTTCATTCAACTCGAACCCGAAGAGGTTTTTCCCATGCTGCAGCGACTGCCACTTTTTCTGATGGCCATTCTCCTGGCTTTCTGTTTCACCGCCTATCTTGCCGGTGCCGCCCCGTCCAAGGAAAGCGACAGCGAATACCGCGCCCCGAAATCGGGCGGCGGTGCCAAGACCCCGGATGAGCTGGCCGACGCCGCCTACAACAAAGGCGCCGGCTTCCAGAAGAAAAAGAAGTGGGAAGAAGCCATCAGGTGGTACGAGAAAGCCGTCAAGTACAACAGCAAGTTCGCCCGGGCCTACAACAACATGGCGTACTGCTATCGCCAGGGCGGCGAGTACGAGGACGCGATAAAACACTACAAGCGCGCGCTGCACATCGACCCCGACCTGATGGAAGCGCGTGAGTACCTCGGTCAGGCCTACATACGTTTGGCCGTCGCATCAATGAAGCAAACGGAGAAGTATATGCAACTGGCCAGCAAGGAATGGCGTCAACTGCGCGAAGGAAAGGCCGTGGCGTACGCCGACAAACTCGAAGCAAGTATCCGCAAAGCAGATGACCTGAGGCGCCGCTGATGCAAAACCTGTCAACCCCTCTGTTGCTGCTGCCGCTTGCCGCACTGCTCCTTGCCGGCTGTCAGACGACCGCCCGGCTGCCGTCGTTAACGACCGGCAAGCAACGGCCGTCGGTCATTGTCCGCACCTTCGAAACTGCCAAGAAGAGCTACGACCGCTATAAGTTCGAGGCATCGGCCCGGCAGTTTCAGTCATTCCTCGGCACCTATCCCGACGCCCCCCTGGCCGAGGCCGCCCTCTACTACGTGGCCAGCAGCCACAAAGAGCTCGGCAACCACGCCAAGGCGGAAGAGCTCTACACCCAGCTCATCGACCGCTACAAGACCGGCGTCTGGCCCGACGTCGCCAGCTACGACCTCCAGACCATGCGCTCCGCCAGGGAGTAAAAGACTGGTAGACCGCCAGCGCCAGGTGCTATGATCGCCTTGAGTATCACCGGGACGAGATCTTCCGGCAGGCAGTGGTCTGAAGGTGATCCTCAATCGGCCTTGAGCAGGTGATCCATCCGCCATTCAAGCGCTTCCTGCCGCGGGCAATCCTTGTCTCGGCGTGGCAGGAAGACATCCTGGCCGTCGATGTCGAAGAATGGCCCGTAGTCGCCAATACGGCGGTCGAGGATCGGGGACACTCGCCACTTCAGGTCCGTGTCTGGAGCAATGATGAATCGGTCGAGCGCCCAGTGCATGTTTGGTGTCAGCGCCATACCGTTGCTGGACCGATCATCCTGTGACTCTGAAAACGGGATCAGGTGAGCAGCCTCGATCAGGGCGGTATGATAATCGGGCAGGAGAACCCTTGTACCGGTCGCCGCACAGCGGTAGTCATACGCATCGCGCACGAGACGGGCGAACGCGGCGTTGCGAACGGGAACCGATGTCGCCGCTGCGGCGGCGGTACCGGCAGCGGTTTCGACCTGGCCCCGATAGCTTTCCACATCACGTTCATCCGTGAAGACCTTTTCCAGCGCAATCTTATGCGCCGGCAGCCAACGGTCGATCAGCGCATCGCGCAGCTGTGTTCGGGCTGCGGCGTTCTGCAAGAGTTGAAACAGGTCGGGCGCCAACGTCACATGCGATATGTTTTCCGTCACAAGACGATGGGAACTACAACTCGACATTGCTTCGAGATGGACTTCGCGACCCGGTATCGGTTGAGGGAACCAGAACGGTTCTCGCCCGCGTTCAAGCAAGTGATAGAATGGAAAGTAAGGATTCGGCTGATCATGTTTCGCACGCGCTATCTCGAAAAATGTTGCGTAAAGTTCGAGCAACCGCGATAAATATTCGAACCGGTTTTCTGTGACTTCGCCGTTCTCGACCAACTGCATCGCAGTTAGCAGCATGATTATCTTGTGCGGGCTATGCGTACCTGAATCCCGGTTGAGATTTGGCCGCAGAGCATCGAACCGCTGAATATACGCATCAAGTATCGTTTCATCGTTCATTGAGTCACCCGTGTCCACAGTGCCCGGTCGTCTCAATGTAGGATCAATTCGTCTAAAATCCTTGCCTACTGCACCATTTACTGCGTTCGATCAACCGACACCGCTCTTAGCCGTTGCTTTCGCAACAACCTCCGCCTGGCGCCTATATTTTCGGATAAGATAGTCCGTCACCAGTTCGATGTGGCGCGACGTGTTCTGGATCTCGTCCCAAGGAATGGTCATGTCCGTCGAAAATTTCCATATCCCGGCGAACCAGGGGAGATCGCCGAGGCAGTCAAGTTCCTTTTGAAACGACCGCGGCGGTACAAGGTGCCCGACAGTGTCTGGAGCTACATGGCAATCACCGGGACGATCTACCTGAGCGGCGCGGCACCTGCCCTGATCGGAGGCGTCTACTGGAAACGGGCGTCGAGCGCCGGCGCCATGGCAGCGTTGTTCGGCGGGTTGGTCTCGGTCTGCGGACTGTTCCGTGAGCAGGCCAACGAGGCGCTCGGCTGGAATATCACCAACCCGCAGCTCGGGCTGTTTAATTTCCTGTTCTGCGCGGTGTTGCTCGTCGTCGTGTCGCTGGCAGTGCCCGACAAGAAACCAGTGGGGGAATGATGGACGATATGATCACAACCTGGAAATGGATTTATACGATCGGACTGGCGACGTTCGCAGTGCTGGCGGTCATCATCATCCCCTTGGGCGCGCGCGACCTGATCGCGCTGTTCAAATCGCTGGGGGGAAAGAAAGAGGACTGACCAACGACGGATCAGAGTGAGATCGTTTCTCCGGTCTCGGCTGCTCGCTCGATAGCAGCTACGATGTCGGATGCCTGGCACGCATCGTCCATCGTTGACAACGGCGTTTCACCAGCGCCGAGGCAGCGGTTGACGAAAAAGTCCACCTCGTTGCGGATGCTCTCGTGATAGGCTGTATACACCTGCGAGTGCGCTCCGGCGGCCCGGTATTCCACCCAGTCGCGGTAACTGTAGCGGGCCGCGCCCTCGGTCCCGATGACCTTCACCATCATCGTCCATGGGTCGCCGGCATGGTCGTCGGCAGCAAAGCTGGCACTGAAATGCGCCAGGGCACCATCGGCCAGCTGCAGGTTGACCATGGCGATATTTTCCTGGGTGATTGTCTCGTAGTTCAGAGTGGCCTTCATCGCCGACAACCGAACCGGCGGTCCGACCAGGTACATGAGCGCGTACGAATGATGCGTCATGATCTGCGAAATTACTCCCGGATACCTGGCAGCGATGTGTTCGGCATGGGCAATGTTGTAAAGGATATAAACCGACACAACCCGCCCGAGCTTCCCCGCATCCAACATCGCCTTGATCCGCGTCATGCCCGGTTCATAGATATAATTGTGTCCGGGCATGCAGACAAGGTCGCGCTTTGCGGCGAGGTCCCTTATCTGCCTGATCTGGGCCGCATCCGTTGAGACCGGCTTCTCGACCAGAATATGTTTGCCGCTCTCGAGCGCCAGACAGGCATACTCGTGATGCGTCTCGAGCGGCGTCAGGATGAACACGGCATCGATCGTGTCGTCGTCCAGCAGTGCAGCCGCCGATGGATAGGTGCGGCAACCAAAGACCTCAGACTTTTCGGCCGCCTGCGCCTCGTCAATAGTCCATAACCCGCACAGTTGCGCCTGAGCACACGCCGAGACGGCCTCGGCGTGAAGATTGGCAACGTCGCCGGCACCGATGAATGCAATGTTTGTCATGACGTCAAATTGGGTTCGTGGTGGGTGCGGATACAGCGGCCGTCCGTGAGTCGCCGAATACGATGACATCGGGTTGCCGGGCATCACACGTTCTTCTCATACAGCAGGATACCTTATCCTGCATCCGGGCCTCTGTCTCCGGGGGTGTTCGTGGGAAAAAGGAGAAGAAGGTTTCAGGGGGAAGGGGAACATTCAACGTTACCTTCGCGACCTTGGTGCTTTCTTGGTAAAATCTTCGATTGATTGTGTTATGGTCTGATATGTTCTCCTTCCCTGACCTACTGAAGTTCTACCGCGATCATCTGGCCACCGATGTCATGCCGTTCTGGATCCCCTGTATCGATTGGGAACACGGCGGCATCAACAACTGCGTGGCGGACGATGGGACGGTGCTGTCGACGGACAAGTTCATCTGGTCGCAGGGCAGGGCGCTATGGACGTTTTCGGCGCTGTACAATCACGACGGCAACCCGGAATGGCTGAGGATTGCCGACAGTCTGGCAGCGTATCTCCTGCGTGTTCAACCCCCTAAAGGCGAGCTCTGGCCGTTCCGCCTGCACCAGGACGGCAGCGTTGCAGAGCCCGCAATGAGCATCTATGTCGATGGCTTCACGATCTATGGGCTGACGGAATACGTCCGGGCAACGGGCAATCAGGAGGCGCTGGAACTGGCCGTTCAGATTTACGAACAGACCAGCCCGCTGCTCAACGATCACAGCAAGCTGCAAACACAGCCGCACCCGATTCCCGACGGGCTGCAGGCACACGGCCCGAATATGTCGTACGCACTGTTCTACCACGAACTGGGGCTGACGGCAAAGGACGAGCGGATCATCGGGCGGGCGCATGAGTTGGCAGAGATCGTCATGACGCAGCACGTGAAACCGGCAGACAAGCTGCTGTATGAGATGGTACGCTCCGGCGGTGAGCTGGTCGACAGCGATGCCGGCAACACGTTCCTCCCCGGGCACGCGATCGAGTGCATGTGGTTCATGTTTCATGTCTACGCACATCACGGAGATCAGGCGCGTATCGACCTGGCGCTCGAGGTGATGCGCTGGCATCTGGAAAAAGGCTGGGACGAGAAGTACGGTGGCCTGTACCTGGCCTGCCACGCCAAGGGCGGTGCGGCGGTATGGCATCAGCCGGAAGCGAAAGTGTGGTGGCCGGCGACGGAGGCGTTGTATGGCCTGCTCAAGGCGTTTCAGGTTTCCGGGCAGGACTGGTGCATGGACTGGTACTGGCGGGTGCATGAGTACACCTTCAGAAAGTTCCCGAACCAAGCCCATGGCGAGTGGCACCACTACCTCGACCGCCAGGGTAATGTGCAGCCGAATATCATCGAGGAGCTGGCGGTTAAGGATCCGTTTCACCTGCCACGGGCGTTGATCTTTTCGATAAAGGTCCTGGAGGATCTGTGCGGCGTGGAAGAATGACCGGCAACTAACCTCCGTCGCTTGCAGCTATGGCGGTTAAATGGGGGAAAGAAGAAAAAACAGGTAATGGAATTAGGGTAACGGAATGAAAAAGGGAAACCGAAAAACGTTCAGTGGTCAGTGGTCAGTTGCCAGCGTCCGGTATCAAGTGTGCCGTCGTGGCACCGTGTGCTTCGTGGTAAAAACAATATTGATCTGCTTACTTGGAGGATTCGCCGTGGCGCCGACGTTAGGAGACAGCCGCATTGATGCCGACGGAGTACTGCATGTCGACGGGCAGCGACGGTTCCCGCTCGGGCTCTACCAGCATGTCGCGGACGCGGATTTGGGAAAAACGCTGGCAGCGGCGGGCTTCAACCTGATGAAGTGCGATGCCAACCGAGACCATCTGGACCACGTCAAGGCCCACGGTATGGGCGCCTGGGTGGCGCTGGGCGGCAGTATAGTCGTGCGTCAGGAGAAGGAGGGCGCGGCGCTGCAGCGCACGGTCGACACGCTCAAGACGCACCCGGCGCTGTGGGCGTGGGAAGGCCCGGACGAAATCCTTTGGAACGAGTACTACAGCAAGCTGCAGATAGTGGATTTCCAGCGATGGTACAAGCTGGACCAGCTGGTGGCCGAAAAAGCTGACGGCGACGAGGCCGGAGAACTGCTGGACCTACACGAGAAACACAAGACCTATCGCGAGTCGGCACGCTGGGCTGAAGCCGAGAAATTCGAGCGCCGTATCCGGCCGCTGCTCGACCTGCCGGCGGAAGCCGGCACACAGCTCAGCAACTGGCAGGAGGGTCTCGATGCGACCCATGCGGCGCTGACCGCCGGCGCCCGCGTCATCCGCGAAAACGACGATGCCCACCCGATCTGGTTCAACTTTGCGCCGCGCAATACGCTCGATGACCTGCGGCGGTTCGGGGCGATCGGCGATATCATCGGCTGCGACATCTATCCGGTGCCTTTTCACAAGCAGCTCACCCACTCCGACCTGGCTGACCGCAATCTTTCCAGTACCGGCGGCTATACGCGGCGGATGCTCGAGGCGGGGGACGGGCGGCCAGCGTGGATGGTCCTGCAGGGGTTCGGCTGGTCCGACGATAACCCAAACGCCTGGGACCCCGAGGTGTTTATGCGGCCGACTTACGAGGAGCTGCGTTACATGGCCTGCGACGCCATCGCCAACGAGGCCCGCGGCCTGTTGTGGTTCGGGACATCCCTTGTGGCCGGAATCGAGGTGCCGTTTTTCCAGGACCTCAAGCGCGTAGTGCGCGAGCTCGCCGACATCGAGGACCTGCTGGCAGCGCCCGATGCCGGGCTCGATCTGCGGTTCGTCTATGACCCGACGGCGCAGTCGATGGATCGCGGTGTCGTCGCGTGCGAGCGGCGGCTGGGGGATCGCTATGTGCTGGTGCTGGCCAACGAGAACAACCGGCGCCTGGCCTTCCGAATCGACGGACTGCAGCCGTTGAACGGCAGGCAGCTCGATGTGCGCGGCAGTTGGGAGACACTCAGCGTCAAGGACGGCAGCGTGAGGTTCGGTCTGCCCGGCATGGGCTGCGCGATATTGACCACGAGCGAGTAGACAGCAGAAAGATCCGACGCTCGGCTTCGTGCCATTCGAGGCGAGACATTGAGAAATGCGTAGCGGGGCCACCGACATAGCGGGCGGTGATCGCACGGGGGGGACATGGCAGAAGCATCTGAAATACAGGCGCCGGTGTCGCCAATACTGAGATGCCTGGCGTGGGCGGTCGACGTTCCGATCATCCTCGGTTTTGCCTGGTCGGCATGGCTGGTGACGGTTCGGATGGCGGATGTGCCGGCAAACTGGACTGTGGCGCTGCCCAGCGCGATTTATGTCGCAGTCGTAGTGCTGTACGGCATGGTACTGGAACTGTCGACGGGCGGGCAGACGGTCGGCAAGCGGGCGCTTGGGCTGCGGGTGGTCGCTTGCGACGGCGGCCGCGCCGGCTTCGTACCGATCGTCGTGCGAAACGTGCTGCGTGTCATCGACCTCCTGCCGGGCGCCTATCTGGTGGGTGGCATAGCAGCACTGATATCGCCGCGATCACAGCGGCTGGGCGACCTGGTTGCCGGCACGGTTGTGGTTTCGATACCGACAGCCGGGGAGCCGGAAAAATTCGAGCCGCCGCCGCTGCGTTACAATTCGTTCCGCGAGAACGCCGAGCTCGCTGCCGCTCTGCGGGCGTCGGTGTCACCGGAGGAGCTGGCGCTGGCGCTGGACGCGCTGGCGCGGCGCGACAGTCTCGATGCGAACGCCCGCGTCGAACTGTTCGCGGCGCTGGCGACACACTTCAAGGAGAAAACCGAGATGCCCGTAGCCGTGCTTACCGGTCTTTCCGACGAACAATGTGTCAGAAATATTTTCGATATAGTCACCCATGATCCACCGCCTCCGATTCCTCAGGATGCGCAGTAACACCGCTGAACGACACAAAGAGAAACGCAGGGACGGCGCATAAATGATCGGGCGGTTTCGACATGAACTTCTGCTGTTCGGCGTCGTGCTGTTTGCGGTCGCGTACTTCTACAACGGCGCCAACTGGAACCAGCAGTCGCGGCTCGATGCGATCTTCGCATTCGTCGAGCCCGGGCATGCGGAAACGGGATCGTTCTGCATTGATCGATTCCTGCCGAACCCAGAGATCGGCATCAACACCGGCGACTGGTCGCGCAATTCTCGCACCGGACATTACTACTCCAACAAGGCGCCAGGTCCCGCAATGCTCGGGGTGCCGGTGTACTTCGTGCTGTTTCACGGCGAGCGGATGATCGGCGCCGATCCCACGACAGGCGGCTGGCTGTTGTTCAACGGTTACGCCTTGTCCGTCGTGCTTTCGGGGTTGCCGGCAGCGCTCGCGATTCTCTGTTTCCTGGCGCTTCTGGTGTCGCTGGGCGTCGCGCGCCGGCGCGCGTTCCTGCTGTGCGTTGTGCTGTTCTTCGGGACCCTGCTGTTCCCGTTCAGCACGCAACTGTGGGGGCATTCGACCGCTGCTGCATTTGTCATCGTCGCCTTGCTCCTTTTCCAGCGCCAATCGAAAGCCGCCATGTTCGGCGTCGGCTTCTGCATGGGCTGGGCCGTGCTGTGTGAGTACACCTGTGCCGTCATTTTGCTGACGCTGATCATCGCGCTGGGGTGCCGGCAGCGATGGCGGCAACTGTTGTGGATGTGCCTTGGCGGGCTGCTGCCGTTGCTGCTGTTCGCCGTGTATCATCGTGCCTGTTTCGATTCGTTCTTCGCACTCGCCAGCGTCCACAACAACCCACGATTCCGCGACGCCGGCGCGGTCGCCGGACTGTTCGGCCGCATCTCGCCGGATGCGGTCCTGGGGCTTTCAGTGACGCCGTATCGCGGTTTATTCTTCTTTATGCCGGTGCTGCTGCTGTCGCTGTACGGCATGTTCAGGAAAGGCGTACCGCGTGATCGGCTGTACTGGCTGTGCATTGCGAACATCGCAATTTTCTTTGTTATCAATGCGATGTTCAACGGCTGGCACGCCGGTTCAAGCACCGGTGCGCGGTATCAGATCCCGGTGCTTTGCTTTTACGTGCTGCTGCTGACACGGCTACCGGACAAACCATGGACGATTCCGGTGCTGGCGGCGTTGTTGGTCCTATCCGCGTTGAACATGACGATGATCGCAGCAGTGAACCCGATGATGCCGTCGGGGTACGCCGACCCCGGTGCCTTCGACCCGCGCTTCGCCAATCCGCTGGCCCTGGTCTACCGGTTGTTCTGGCTCGACATGCTGACGCCCGACATCCTGGCAATCGGCTTGGACACGGAGATTACGGAGCTGGTGCGGAAGTACTCGACGTTCAATCTCGGCGAGCTTGTCGGGCTGCCGGGGAAATGGTCGACACTGCCTTGGCTGGTGATTACCGGTGTAGGCGTGTGGCTGGGAATGAAAGGCGAAGGGAAGCCGGGAAGCGATAAGGAAATACAGCAGGCAGAGCAACCTGGAGCAGGCGGATGAATCGACTCACGCGTCGAACAACGAGGGTTGATCCTGGTCCTGCTTCGCCTTCTTTTTCGGGGACCTGGCGAGCTTCGGCTGGTTGGTTTCGTCGAAAGCGTTTCCTTCGAGGTTGGCCAGGATTTCATTGGCACGCTCGATGACCTGCCGCGGCAACCCCGCCAGGCGGGCAACGTGGATGCCGTAGCTCTTGTCGGAGGCGCCAGGGACGATCTTGCGCATGAAGGTGATCGAGTCGCCCTGTTCCTTGACTGCCACGTTGTAGTTTTGCACGCCGCGCATGGTGACGGACAACTCGGTGAGCTCATGATAGTGCGTCGCGAACAGTGTGCGCGCCCGCTGGCTGGACGCATTGTGGATGAACTCGGCGACCGCCCAGGCAATGCTGAGTCCATCGAAGGTGCTGGTGCCACGGCCGATCTCGTCGAGAATGATGAGGCTGCGGTTCGTGGCATTGTTCAGGATGTTGGCGGTCTCCAGCATCTCCACCATGAAAGTGCTCTGACCGCGTGACAGGTCGTCCGCCGCGCCAACCCGCGTGAAGATGCGATCGACCAGGCCGATCACTGCACTCGATGCCGGAATGAAACTGCCCATCTGCGCCATCAGCGTGAGCAGCGCGACCTGCCGGATGTAGGTCGATTTTCCGGCCATGTTCGGGCCGGTGAGAATGATCATCTGGCTGGTGTCGTCGTCGAGATGAATATCGTTCGGCACGAACGGTTCGGCTTTCATGAGGTGGTCAATGACTGGATGCCGGCCATCGCGGATGTCGATCGCCATCTCGTCGTCGACGAGAGGGCGCGTGTAGTGGTTTTGCAGTGCCACCTCCGCCAGGCTGCCAAGGACGTCAACCGCGGCAACGGCACGGGCCAGGTCCTGGATCGCGCCAGTCCGGGCGACAGCGGCGGCACGCAGCTCCTGGAAGAGTTCGTACTCGAGGGCTTTGGCTTTGTCCTCGGCACCGAGCACTTTGTCCTCGATTTCCTTGAGCTCCGCGGTCATGAAGCGCTCGGCATTGGTTAGGGTCTGCTTGCGCGTATAGGAGTCCGGCACGAGATCAAGATTCGACTTGCTGACCTCGATGTAATAGCCAAAGACCTTGTTGAACCGCACTTTCAAGTTCTTGATGCCGGTTGCTTTCTGTTCGCGCGCCTGCAGGTCGGCGAGCCACTGCTTGCCCTCCGTGGCGCCTTTGCGGAAATCCTCGAGGTGCTCATTGTACCCTTCGCGAATCACTCCGCCTTCCTTGATCGTCAGTGGCGGGTCTTCGACGACGGCGTTGTCGATGAGATCCACCAGGTCGGGCAGGCCGTAGAGGCGCTCGGCGAGGCTATTGAGCAGCGCCGAGTCCTTGGTCGTGTCGAGGATAGTGCGCAGGTCGGGAACGGCTGCAAGCCCGTGCTGGAGCACCCGCAGGTCACGACCGTTGGCAGCGCCGACGTTCAGCCGCGTAATCGTGCGCTCGAGATCCTTGACAGCGCTCAAGACCTCGCGCAGTTCGACCACCAGCAATTGATCGTTGACGAATACTTCTATGCCATCCTGGCGCTCGCGGATTTTCGGAATCTCGAGCAACGGCCGTAGAATCCACTCGCGCAACAGCCGGCTGCCCATCGGGGTGATAGTTTCATTGAGGAGAGCCAGCAGTGTAGCGTTGCGGGTCTCGGTGAACAACGGCTCGACCAGTTCGAGGTTGCGCTGCGAAATGCGATCGACGACCATGTAGCTCGACGACGAATACGGCGACAGCACGGTGATATGATCGGCGTTGCGTCGCAGGTTGTTCTGGGCGTAGTAAAGCACGGCACCGGCGGCACGGATGCCGGCCGGAAACTCGCGGCAGCCGAAGCCATCGAGCGAGGCGACTTCGAAATGGCGCTGCAGCAGGTCGGTGGTGATCTCTGTATCGAAGGTCCAATCGTCGATCGGCGTCCAGGCGAGCTGGCGGCCGAGGTCGGGGAAACCTTCCTCCGTCCAGTCACCGTGCAGGCGTTCGGGCAGCAGGCATTCGGCAGGCTGCAGGCGGTTGAGCTCCATTTCCATCAGCTCTCGATCGTCGAGCTGGGTGATTCGGAAATCACCGGTACTGATGTCGAGTATGGCGATGCCGAAGCAGTCATTCTTGCCGTGGCAGATGGCGACTGTGAAATTGCTGCGACCCGATTCCAGCGCGGCACCCTCGACAATTGTGCCGGGGGTGATGATCTGGGTGACCTGGCGCTTGACGAGACCCTTGGCCAGCTTCGGGTCTTCCATCTGCTCGGCGATGGCGACCTTGGTACCTTTTTCGACCAGGCGGCCGAGGTAGCCCTCCAGGGCGTGGTGCGGGACACCGGCCATCGGGACGCCGGCGCGCTTGGTGAGGGTGATGTCCATGAGCTTGCTGCCACGCACGGCGTCTTCGAAGAAGAGCTCGTAGAAATCACCCATCCGGAAAAGCAGCAACACATCGTTGTCCAGCTCCGCCTTGGCATCGCGGTACTGCAACATCATCGGTGTAAGTTTCGAGTCTGTGGCCATGGGGGCAACGGATCCGGCGCTGAACACCGAACACTGGGCACTGGGCAATTCTTATATTCTACCGGCGGGCGCCGCGGGCGCTCGAGTATGTCACCGTGCGGGACAGCGTGTCCATCTCCTCAAGCACAATGCCGGTGCCTTTGGCAACGGCAAGGAGCGGTTCATCGGCGACGTTGACAGGCAACCCGGTTTCCTCGGTGATCAATCGGTCGATGCCACGCAACAAGGCACCGCCGCCAGCCAGGACGATGCCGTGGTCGATGAGGTCGGCGGCAAGCTCGGGCGGGCAGCGCTCGAGGGTGGTGCGGACGGTTTCGACAATGCTGGCGATCGGCTCCTGAAGCGCCTCACGGATCTCGACCGATGTGAGGTTGACCGTCTTCGGCAGGCCGGAATTGAGGTCGCGTCCTTTGACCGGCATCTCCGTCTCTTTCTCCATCGGGTAAGAGCTGCCGATCTTGATCTTGATTTCCTCGGCGGTGCGTTCGCCGATCATCAGGCTGTATGAACGTTTGATGTAGCGGATGATGGAGCCGTCCATGCTGTCGCCACCAACGCGAACGCTGCGGGAGTCAACGATACCCGAGAGCGAGATTACCGCTACCTCGGTCGTACCGCCGCCGATATCGACGATCATGTTGCCGATCGGATCCTGCACCGGGATGCCTACACCGATAGCCGCGGCCATCGGCTCCTCGATCAGATAGACTTCGCGGGCGCCAGCGCGGCCGGCACTGTCCTCGACGGCGCGCGTCTCCACCTCAGTGATTCCGGACGGCACGGCGACGAGCACTCGGGGCTGCATAATCTTGAAGCGGCGGTGCACTTTCTGGATGAAGTAACGCAGCATCTCCTCGGTGATCTCGAAGTCGGCAATGACACCGTCCTTCATCGGGCGGATCGCTTTGATATTGCCCGGCGTGCGGCCAAGCATGCGCTTCGCTTCCATGCCGACGGCGAGGACCTTGCCGGTCTCCGCCAGCACCGCCACCACGGAAGGTTCGCTGAGGACGATGCCCTGATCGCGGAGATACACCAGACTGTTGGCCGTTCCCAGATCAATGCCGATGTCGTTGGAAAGGAAATTTTTCAGTTTGCTGATCAGTTCAGCCATGCCTATAGCCTATGGTCTCTTATGATATTAAATTTCATCGGCGGTTATTCGCGTCAATACCGCGATAATTTCGCGCCCCAGATGCTATCGCAACTAATACTATCATATTAACAGGAAATAGACAAGCCTCACACGCAATAGGAGAAAACATGCCGGAATCCGGTGAATTGACAGGAATCGCGGTCCGTTCGAAGTCGCGGTCGCCGATGGAGGAGTGCCTGGTCGCAGAGGCTACCGCGGACAGCGGTATCGGCGGCGATTTCCGTGGCAAAGGCAAACGCCCGGTCACCTTGATGAGCGAGGAGCTGTGGGCGGAAGTCGAAGCGGAGCTCGGTATCCCACTGCAGTGGACGCTGCGGCGCATTAACCTGCTGATCCGCGGTCTCGATTTCAGAGCCTTGCAGGGCTGCACGCTGGAGGTCGGCTCGGCACAACTCATCGTGCGCGACACGACACCGCCATGCGAACGCATGGACGAACAGGTGCCGGGCTTGACCAAGGCGCTTGGCAGCGGCCGGGGGGGACTGTGGGCCACGGTCACCCGGCCGAGCACGATTCAAGTCGGTGACCGCGTAAAAATAATCGATGTCGCACCGGTACCCACCAGTTTCAAGACATAGACCGACGTTGTACGACTCTGCCTTCCGCAATACCGTACAGCCCCCTTCCAACCTGGGCCCGAACGCATGTATCGCCTGAAAAACCTGCTCCTGGCATTGTTGGTGGCGGCCTTGTGCAACGCCGATGAAGCAATCCCCAAGACACCTGAACTGTCACGCAAGCTACAGCAAATCATCGACAAAATCGAAGCGGGCGATGCCAAATACAGCCCCTTGCTGGCTGAGTATCTAGGCGGCAACAAAAGCCTCGAGCGCAAGCTGTTACGGATGAAAGAAGAACGCGAGGAACTGGTCGCCAAGCTCGAAAAACAGATGGCTAAGGAGCGAGAGCCTCTCAATGAGGAAGTCGCCGAACTCGAAAAGAAACTCGATCGGCTCTCCGATCGTTATGACCGGGTCGAAGGGGGCACGGCCGAATACGACAAGATCAAAGCAGAGATCGGGGAGTTCGAGATAAAATTCTATGCCGCCAAAGGCAAAATTGAGCGGCTTGAAGAACTGCTCAAAGACCGGCGTAGCTTTGGTGATGACAAGGTCGATGCCAAGGATAGTAGCAAAGGCAAGGCACAGGACGACGACATGGTGGCGACTTTGCCGACCGTGCCGAAAGGCAGATGGAAGGGCGCGCACCTGGTCTATCGCGGCAAAGGCTGGCACGGCACCATGGATGACAAGGGCAATCTCACCGTTCGCATCGAGGACCCCAAAAACCCGCGCAAGACTCTCAGCCCGGCAATGTTGTTCGGGAATCCTGGCGCTATCTACTTCATTCCTGGCGAACCCAAACACCGCAGCCGCCCGATCGTTGGCTTTTCCCAGTCACCGTCGGCACCCGTCAATCAACCGGAAACCTATACGCTGCAGGGCATGATGGCGCACTATGTCCAGTTCAAGGTGGACTACCGGTTCCAACCCGACGGCATCTGGGTCAAAGGCGGCTACCAGGACCCGGCAACGATCGATTACCCCAGCACCTTCCGAATCATGACGAACTTCCATGAACTGCCGAATGTACCGAAGGATGTCACCCAGGCGCAGATCGAGGAAATGACTGAGGGCTACCTGATTACCACGAAAGAGATCGTCGACGACAAGACGAAGAAGTTGAAATATCCGTATGCTAAAATCGTCGAGGGCTTCGCTGGTCGCATCGAGTCGGCCAAAGTGATCGGCCCGTGGCAGAAGGTCCGTGTCGAGATCAAGACGAAGCGTCTGGATGCCGGCCTGCACCCGTATGTCTATACGCGGTTTGCCCCGTGGCAGGGGTTCACGTTTTACCATCAAGCTACCGACAACGAAATCCGCAAGTATCGCGGTTCGTACGGTATCTTTATCCGCCCGGGCGGCCGCTGAAAGCGGCTTTTCCTGAAGCTGTCTTTATTACATAAGTATTTTATATTAATATCTTTATGGCGTTAAAATCCCCTATGGCCGTGTTTCCGGGCCCCGTCAGGACCTCAGGCGCGCGATGATATCATCGGCGACATCGGACGTCTTCGATGTCCCGCCAATGTCCGGGGTGCGGACTTCGCCAGCGCTCAGGCTTTCGATGACACAGGCTTCGAGCCGCTGTGCTGCGGCGCTTTCACCGAGGAAGTCGATCATCATGCCGGCGCTCATGATCGCCGCAATCGGATTGGCAATGCCCTGGCCGGCAATGTCGGGGGCCGAGCCGTGAACCGGTTCGAACAGCGACGGTGCGGTGCGCGCGGGGTTGATGTTGCAGCTCGGCGTGACGCCCAGGCTGCCGACAATGGCACCGCCCAGATCGCTGAGAATGTCGCCGAACAGGTTGGAGCCGACAACGACATCGTAATTCTGCGGACACCGTACGAAGTTCATGGCCAGGGCGTCGATGTGGAATTTGTCGACAGTGATGTCCGGATAGTCGGGCGCAATCTCGGCCAGCACTTTGTCCCAGAGCACCATACTGAATTTGAAGGCGTTTGACTTGGTGGCCATGGTCAGGTGCTTGCGGCGTTTACCGGCGAGCTCGAAGCCGTAACGCAGGATACGTTCGATGCCGACGCGGGTGTGGACGCTGGTCTCCAGCGCGGTTTCGCCGGGCTGGTCGACTTTGAAGGTCCCGCCGTTCTTCACGTACTCGCCCTCGGAATTTTCGCGCACCACCATGATGTCGATGTCGCCGGC
>Ga0114993_10000656_pt1 | contig 39985 bp, 28 predicted proteins | sample ArcticOcean_MG_C_FD_87042 | JGI IMG/M metagenome (GOLD analysis project Ga0114993, IMG submission 87042) | Marine microbial communities from western Arctic Ocean - ArcticOcean_MG_CB2_150 | ecosystem: Environmental > Aquatic > Marine > Oceanic | place: Arctic Ocean: Canada Basin | collected...
ATCAAGTCGAACGCCCGCGGCTTCCGCAACTTTGCGAACTACCGCACCCGCATCCTGTTCTTCTGTGGAAAACTGAAACTCAAACCGTGCTGAAAACACCCATTAAAATCGGTGAAGAACCACAATTCGCAACCTCTGCGGTGCATTACATCGCAGAGAGTTTGTTCTTCCCCTCTTCTATCTGCAGACAAGACAGCCATCTGCAGACAAGACAGCCATCTGCAAACAAGACAGCGCACCGTTCACGCATCATAAGCAATTATTGCAGCGCACAACGTAAGCCAGGAACATCAAAACCAAATCGTGGCGAGACCGTACGCCATCGATAGGGGCGAATTCGGCAGGATATTAGAGGAAAGCGGCCAACGTGTCAGCAGGAACCTCAACCCGGGGCGCGGGTTGATTTTGTCGTGCTCGGACTCCGCCCCGATCCGCCGTCTCTGTTGCGACCCGGAACGTCGCAACCGCCGTTCTTTATAGGGGTTACACTCCCGCTTGCTGAAACCCCCGTCGCCCGTCCTCCCCGCGAGTGACGGCACCTGCTACAATCGCCGCTCATCGCTACGGAACGACGATCCAATTGCTGGTGCAATCGCGATTAAGGAATAAGTCATTGACCGATCCACAACTACACGACTGCCGATTCCTGCGAGCGGCGCGGCGCGAACCGACCGACACCACACCGATCTGGATTATGCGTCAGGCGGGACGGTATCTGCCGGAATACATGGCCGTTCGCAGCAAGGTCACCTTTCTGGAGTTATGCAAAACGCCGGAATTGGCCGCTGAAGTCACGCTTTCTGCACAACGCGTGTTGGGCGTCGATGCGGCGATTCTGTTCGCCGATCTGTTGCCCATTCTGGAGCCAATGGGACTCGAACTGGAGTATCGTCCCGGTCCGGCCATTCTGAATCCGATTCGCGAAGCGGCAGACGTTGATCGCGTGACGGAATTGGAGGAGTTGGGCGAACTCGATTTCGTGTTCGAGGCGGTCCGTTTGATTCGCCGCGACCTGCCGAGGAACATTCCGCTGCTGGGATTTGCCGGCTGCCCGTTTACGTTGGCCTCGTACGCCATCGAAGGGGGTGGGTCGAGAAACTACATCCACACCAAGAAGTTAATGTACAACGACAGCGGCGCGTGGAACGCGTTGATGGGCAAGCTGACCGCGAGCTTGATCAAGTATCTCAAAGCCCAGATCGAAGCCGGCTGTCAGGCTGTGCAGATTTTCGACAGTTGGGCCGGCTGCCTGTCGCCATCGGATTACCGCCAATACGTGTTGCCGCATACGAAGGCAATTGTCGATGCCATGCCGACGGACACGCCGGTCATCAACTTCCTGACCGGTAACCCGGCACTGCTGCCGCTACTGCGCGAATCGGGTGGTAATGTCTTCGGGTTGGACTGGCGCGTCGATTTGAAAGACGCCTGGGCGACCGTGGGGCACGATGTCGCCGTGCAGGGTAACCTCGACCCGATCTCGCTGTTTGCCAATTTGGACACATTGAGGAGCCGCGCGAAAGCGGTGCTCGATGCCGCCGAAGGACGGCCGGGTCACATTTTCAACCTAGGACACGGCGTAACGCCCGAGATGGATCCGAACAACGTTAAAGCGTTGGTAGAAATGGTTCACGAAATGGGACAGCGCTAACCCGCATCCCGGTTCATCCCGCATCCACAAAGCCCACGGGTCGCGTCCCGTGGGGTCAAACTTTTATGGGTACAAATTCTCCAACACGCGTCGCCGTCATCGGCGGTGGCATCAGTGGACTGGCGGCCGCATATCGCTGCGTCGAGTTGGCCGACGAGTCGCAGCAGCCGTTGCAAATGACGATGTTCGAGGCGGGAGATCGCGTGGGTGGCGTTTTCGGCACGTCCCACATCGACGACTATCTCGTCGAGCGCGGCGCCGACATGTTCATTACAAACAAGCCGTGGGCGCTCGATTTGTGCCGGCGACTTGGGGTGGACGATCAACTCATTCCCACGGACGAAACGTTCCGGCGATCGCTCGTTTTGCGAAACGGCCGCCCGGTGCCGGTACCCGAGGGGTTCATGTTGCTCTCGCCGGCGAAGGTCTGGCCGATACTCTCATCGTCCCTCTTCAGCCCGTGGGGTAAACTGCGGATGGGGCTGGAATACATCATTCCCCGCCGCGCAGATAACGGCGATGAAAGTCTCGCATCGTTCGTCCGCCGCAGGTTTGGCAGGGAAGCGCTTGACCGGCTCGTTCAGCCGCTGGTGGGGGGGATTTACACATCCGATCCCGAGAAGTTGAGCCTGCGGGCGACGATGCCGAGATTCCTCGAAATGGAGAAGACGCATCGCAGTTTGATCCGCGCCTCGAAACGTCAGGCGTCCAAACAAGCGGCAGCCGAACAGCAGGGAAGCGGCGCGCGATACGGCCTGTTCGTCGCGCCCAAAGGCGGCATGACCGTCATCCTCGACGAACTCGAACGGCGAGTGAAAGAACGTGCGGAGATTCGGCTCGACACAAACATCCGCCGCATCGATCCCGTTGAGACGGGCGGATGGTCGCTGACACTCGACGACGGCAGCAACGAGCAATTCGACCGTGTCGTTATCGCGATTCGATCACATCAGGTGGCCGAACTGATCGGAGGATTCGACAATCAACTTGCTGAGTGCTTGCGGAAGATTCCCTACGCTTCCAGCGCAATTGTTGTCAGCGGCCATCGACTGGCCGACATTTCCAACCCGCTCGATGCGTTCGGATTGGTCATCCCGCATGCGGAGAAACGGAAGATACTGGCGGTGTCGTATGCCAGCCGCAAATTGGCAGGACGCGCTCCCGACGGACACGTATTGCTGCGAACGTTCGTCGGCGGAGCAATGCAGCCGGAACTGTTGGAACAAAGCGACGAAGAAATCTTGCGGATGGTTCGCGACGAGTTGAACGACATTCTGGGCGTCGGCGGCGATCCCGATTTTTCCGTCGTCGTTCGCTACCAAAACGCGATGCCGCAATATCACGTCGGCCATCTCGAATTGGTCGAACAGATTGAGAGTCGCACGGAAACTCACCTAGGGTTAGCGTTGGCGGGCAATGCCTATCGCGGCGTGGGAATTCCCGACTGCATTCACAGCGGCGAACAAGCCGCCGAACGCGTTTGGGCGGCAGATTTCGAGGCGACACATCAAAAGTGAAGCCAACGCCCACGGGCTGCGTCCCGTGGGAACCCAACGACAGACAGCGCAAAAAATCGCCGGCGCTACTGCCGTGCGGGGAGTTCTTCCGTTGCATGCTGCAACAGCGGCGTACGCTGATTGTTCACGGGGTCTTGGATCAGCCCGACGTCAATGAGAATTGCATAGGTGAACAACGTAAGCAGCGCGTAGGTGATAACGTTCGGCACGAGTTTCTTGCCGGAATATTTCAACGCGCTGCCGGCCGCCTTGTTCAACCTCAAGCGGATGCCGGTCCATTCGACGCTGTACACCTCGTCCAGCAACAGGTGTGAAAAGAAGCCCAAGGCCACTCCGCCGGCCATCAGCAATTTGACGTAGATCGAATCATGCTTGTAGCCGAGGTACGCGACTTCAGCCGCAATCAACAGTGCGGGAATGCTGTGGAACATGCCGCGATGCACAGAGACTTTGGCGAGCAGCATCGAACCGCCGTAACGGATGAGGGCGTAAGTCAACACGCCGAGCAGAACGGCCGTTTCCGTGTCACCCGCCCAACCGATCAAATGCCGCATCATCACCAACGGCACCATCGCCGCGAACAGCGAAGAGACTTCGCGCACCGGTTTTCCGGTTTGCGAATCGAGGTCGGGCAGCATGCCGGCCACCCATGTGAGTATGCCGGCCAACGCACCTTGCACCGGCGAAAACCCGAAGACCAACACCGAGCCTACGCCATAGAAGACGCCCAACACGCCGCTAACGCTGATGTGTTCACGATACCCGGCCATACGCGCGTCCTTCCTTGAACGGCTTGTCGGCGAGAAAACTGCAGAGAATCAAATCAAGGCGGAAAGATAACAGAACAGCCCGATAGACGGCAATGTGCATTCCTGCCCGGTCAGAAGATTCGTAGTGACCCGATTCATTGCCCCTTTTCTTAAACGAACAAGGGGATCGCTCCTTGAAGCAATCGAACCGCATGAATGCGGTCACTACGAACCGCCCCTCTGACAATCCGAGCCACCTCTCAATTCTTCAGCAGTCCGAGGACTTCGTCCTTCAGGCTGGAATTCACCGAGAGACCGTTGCCGCCGTCGATGGTGGTGTTGCCGGCCCAATCGACGAACTCCCCGCCCGCCTCTTGCACAATCGGTATCAGCGCGGCGATGTCCCAGGCGTTCATTTCGGGATCGACCATCACGTCGGCCCGACCGGTGGCGACGAGAATGTGGCCGTAGCAATCGCTCCAGCCGCGCACCAACTGTGCGGCATCACACAAGCGGTCGAATGCCGCGCGGTTGCCGGTGGTGTCCCAACCGGTGATGGTCGTCGTGCAGAACAGGGCGTCGGCCATTTGAGCAACATCGGTCACCTTCGCACGACGCGGCTCGTTTTCTCCCGTCTGCCACCAGGTTCCCTGTCCCGTCGCCGCATAGACGACTTCGTTCAATGCGGGAAATCGGCAAACGCCAGCGACCATCTCTCCGTCGTACTCCAGGCCAATCAACGTGCCGAACAACGGCACACCGTGCACGAACGACTTCGTACCATCGACGGGGTCGAGAATCCAGCGATAACCGTTGGTCGTCGGCTTGTCGTCGCACTCTTCGCCCAGCACGCCATCGTCGGGGAAAGTCTCGTCGATCAATTGACGAATCAATTCTTCCGCACCGCGATCGGCCGCAGTCACGGGTGACTCGTCACTCTTCAAATCGACTTGGAGGTCGTCCCGTTGATAGTAGGTAAGGATCAACTCGCCGGCGCGGCGAGCCGCTTCGACGGCAAAGTCGAGGCGTTGCGAAAGATCGGGGATGGATGAATTCATGTTGTGGTTTGGACTCGTTATGAAATGGATGCGACGTAAAAACGGTCAGCGCATCGAAGCCTGACGCGCAAGCGAAGGATGATTCCAAGGCGATGCCAGCAAGCTCCTTCGCTTGCGCTTCAGGCTTCAATGGCCGGATTGGTTATTTCTTGGTCTGCTCATTGTGAATCTTCAAGGCGGAACAACCGTTCGCCCGCTTTGCGAACTAGCAGGATTCCTTCGTCTTCGCGATCGGCGAAACTCTCAATGTCGATGTCGGCGGGGTTTCGATATCCGAGATTGATGCGCTCGCACGTTTCTTGCGAGAGACCCGACGCCAATGTGACTTGAATTCGTGGGTGTTCCACGCCGTCTTCAAATGTTCCCGTCCCGCGAACGTGTGTGGAATGTGCGAGCACGCCCCACGGAATGTCGCGGAAGCGGTCCCACTGTTTCGTGAAATATTCACAAACATGATATCCGACTTGTTCTATCTGCTTGCCGTGCGTCAGTGATATCTCTGTCAGATGCGGCGCGTAAATAATCAATTCGCCGCCGTCGGCTACCACCGGTTCCAGCTTGTACATACATTTGCCGGCCACCCACAACTCATCATACATGGGCGGCGCACAGGAGAGAATCTGTCGAAACGGCCGGGGACAACGTTCGATGTGGACGCGGGCGGACAAATCGGCCGCCTGATCCCAAGCGTCTTCCGGTGTGCCATAGAACATGCCGTAGAGTTCGGCCTGCGCGTTGACGACGAATGTCAGGCATCTCTTTTCGTTGGGAATCATCGATGCTGCCTGATTGACAACCTCGCGCACCGGGGTTTGTTTCACGCCGATGATGCCCACGTTGGTAATGAGGGCACCGAGCCAGTGGAAGAAATTGAGTAGCTGCGGCCCGGAAATTCCCGGGAAGAAATACTTGTTGCCGCCGGAGAAACCCACGACCTCGTGTGGAAAGACCGGCCCCAGCACCAGCAGCACGTCGTAATCCTGAATGCGGGAATTGATTTCAATCGGAACTTCGAGCGACAACAGGCCGCTGGAAACTTCTTCCGTATCCTGTTTGGTCAACGTGCCGATGCGGGTTAGTTCTTCGGGCCGATCCCAGTGGTGATTGAAGAATCGCGTTCCGCCATCAGCGTCACCGCCATTTGTATCACTGCCATTTGTATCACTGCCATTTTCGACTGTTACGCCGAGCAGGCTGCCGATTTGCTCGTCGGTCATGGACGGATGCGTTCCCAACGCGACCAACACGTCGAGAGCCGTAACCGCTGGCTGCAAGTGTTCCTTGATCGCTGCAAACAACAATGGCAGTGGAGCGGTGCGAGTGGCATCGGGAACGATCAGCAGCACACGTTTTCCCGAAAAATCGGCGGTGGGAACGTTGCTCGCAATCCAATCGCGAATTGCTGCTGCCGATAGAGTTAGTTTTTGTTCAGTCATGAGTGTTCCTCATCATTCGCGTTACCCGCCAGCGTCATGTTTCCCGGCTTGAATCTTCTATATCACACCGGTTTGTCACTGAACAGAGAGCAGCTCGCGGCGCGAGTTTTGAAGTAGCGCACTGGGCTTGACGGGAGACAAAAACCCCAAGTATTTAAGCCTGAAGTGCAAGCGACGGATGATTACAGGGCGGTGCCAGCAAGCTCCTTCGCTTGCACTTCAGGCTTCGATAATCGGGGGATTTTAGCCCTTAATCTCCAACCTGAACACTGAAATTCGCAACTTCGAAAGAGCGCAAGCGACGGTTTTCAATCACAATCGTATCTGCGTGCTTCGATTGCATCGCTGGATGAATTTCTCGTTTTTTCAGGTGAGGTCGGAAAAAGTTCGGCCATTCGGGTCCCAAAGCCGGGCTGATTTCGATAGGCTCGCGGGAAGCGCTAGAAATCTTCCACACACGATATATAACCCGGCAGGATATTGCGGATGTCGCTCGCTGATTTGTTGCAACCTTCCTTTCGTGCCGACATTCGTTTTCGGGGCGATGCGTACCTCAAAGCCGACCGCGTGGCGATCACGCGCGTCACGTCCGACGAGTTGTTCGGCATCGTCCGCGACGGCGTCGAATATCAGACGACGCTGACTCGCAACGACGGCGAGTTGAAGATGTACTGCAACTGCGAGCAGATGCAGAAGACGGGCGTCTGCAAACATTTGTGGGCAACAATTCTGGCCGTCGATGAAGAAGGCTGTCTTTCAGCGACGACCCGACCGGGACACGTTCCTCCGTTCACAACCGAGCCGAGTTCGTTTCCGCTGGTGTTCGACGACGACGAAGATGGTTTCGAGGCTGAGACGGGACTTCCGCACTCGAGTGGATCGCCGAACCGCGCGGAAGCACCAGCGCAGCCGCTTCGCCCCTGGGAGGCCTCGCTCACCGACGTCCGCACCGACATGGCCGGCCTCGATGCAAAAAAAACATCGGCCGGCCGCGACCGGGAAGTCTTTTACGAAATCGACGCAAACGCCAGCCGCGAGGCGGGCCGATTGATCGTGCAGACGTCGCAACGGCAGCGGCGAGCCAACGGTCAATGGGGCAAGCTGAAACCACTCAAACTGCGGCACGGCGAATACGAGGAACTGGAGCACGCCGACGACCGCGCGATTTTAGCTTACATGTTCGGCGGCGCGCCCGAGCGATCGAACTGGTATGCGCAGCAAGCGGAGACGCAGACGCTCGTCTACCGCTACCGAGTGGCCTACGAGCTATGCGAATTGATTCTGCCCATGATGTGCCGTACTGGGCGGGTGCGTTTTCTGGGTGATCACGAGAAGAAACCCAAACCGCTGGAATGGGACGATGGCTCGCCTTGGGAATTGAGCCTGTGCATCGAGCAAGATAAGGAAACGAGTGAGTGGGTTCCCTTTGGGCGACTGCGCCGCGATGGCGAGACACTGCCGATTCAGGAGGCTGAATTTCTGTTACCCGGCGGATTGGTGGTGTGCGGTGAGCAAATCAGCCGGTTGCAGGATTTCGGTGCGTTTGAGTGGGTGAAACTGCTCATGCGAAAGGAACCCCTGACAATTCCCGACGGAGAACAGGAAGATTTCGTCGATCACTTGCTCGACATGCCGGTTCTGCCGCGACTGGAATTGCCCGAAGAACTGCGTTTGGAAGAAGTGGTCGGCACGCCGGAGTTTCATCTCACTTTGCGTTCCCCGCGCAGCGGTCGTTGGCACCTGGAACGGTTAACCGGACAGGTGCAATTCGAGTACATGGGGACGCGTTTGTCGGGATCGAGTACCCAATGGGCCATTGTTCAACGAGAAGAGGGGCGTTGCATTCTGCGCGACCGCGCTGCCGAAACGCGGGCGTGGGGAACTTTGCAGGATTGCGGATTTCGTCGGTTGATCGACCGCCGCCGTGACGGCCAGGATGTTGAAGTCGCAGCCCGCGATCTTGGTCCGGCCGTTCGCCGTCTGATCGAATTCGGATGGCAGGTGCACGCCGACGGACAACGCGTTCGCCAGCCGCAGGAGCTGAAGTTTCAACTCAAATCGGGCATCGACTGGTTTGAATTACACGCAGACGTTCAATTCGAGCAATCGCAAGTCTCGTTCCCCGAGTTGCTCTCTGCCTTGGCGCGGGGGGACACCACGGTGCGGCTCGACGATGGCTCGCTGGGTATCCTGCCGGAAGAATGGGCGAAAAAGGTTGGATTGCTGGGCGGATTGGGAGTGGTCGGCGAAGATCACGTGCGGTTTGAGCATAATCAGGTTGCGATGCTGGACGCGCTGCTGGCAGCGCAGGAATCGGTCGATCTCGACGACCAATTCATTGAAATGCGCGACAAGTTTCGCCAGTTCGCCGGCGTTGTCTCTGTGACGGAGCCGAAGGAGTTCAAGGGGGAATTGCGCGAATACCAGCGAACCGGATTGGGGTGGCTCGACTTTCTGCAACAGTTTGGGTTCGGCGGATGTTTGGCCGACGACATGGGTCTGGGCAAGACGGTACAGCTGATTGCCTTACTGGTGGAACGCGTTAAGGAGCGTGAGAAACCAATGCCGTCGCTCATCGTCGTTCCCAAATCGCTGATGTTCAACTGGCATCAGGAATGCACTCGATTCGCCCCGCAGTTGAACGTGATGGAGTACACTGGCCTGGATCGAGCCAAGTTGCTGGATGACTTTTCCAACCAGGATGTTGTTCTGGCAACCTACGGAACGGTGCGGCGCGATATTTTGCAGTTGCAGGAAATCGAGTTCGATTACATTGTTCTCGACGAAGCGCAGATGATAAAGAACTCCGGGTCGCAGGTCGCCAAGGCCTCGCGTTTGCTGAAAGCCAAACACCGTGTCGCCCTGTCGGGAACGCCGATTGAAAACCATCTCGGCGACTTGTGGTCGATCTTCGAGTTTCTCAACCCCGGCATGCTCGGCCGCAGTTCCGTCTTCAAAACCTACGCAACCGACGTCGAGGACAAGGATTCGCGGAAACTGCTTTCAACCGCTTTGCAGCCGTTCATTCTCCGTCGCACCAAAGCGCAGGTCGCCAGCGAACTGCCCGAAAAAATCGAGCAGACAATTTACTGCGACATGAGCGACGACCAGCGAAAAATGTACGACGAGCTGCGCGAACACTATCGCAGTTCGCTGCTGGGAATGGTGCACGATCAAGGGTTGGGCAAAACGAAGATGCACGTGCTCGAAGCCCTGCTGCGTTTGCGGCAGGCAGCGTGTCACCCCGGTTTGCTCAACAATTCCAAGCAGGACGACCCGTCGGCCAAGCTCGACGTGCTGGTTCCGCACATCGAGGAATTGATCGACGAAGGGCACAAGACTTTGGTCTTTTCACAGTTCACCAGCATGCTGGCCATCGTCCGTCGGCATCTCGATCGGCGGAACATCGTCTACGAGTATCTCGACGGCCAAACGAGAAATCGCAAAGACCACATCGAACGATTCCAAGAGGACCCCGATTGCCGCGTCTTTCTCATCAGCCTGAAAGCGGGTGGGTTGGGGCTGAACCTGACTGCAGCAGACTATGTCTTTCTGCTTGATCCCTGGTGGAATCCGGCCGTCGAAGCGCAGGCCATCGACCGGGCGCACCGTGTGGGACAAACGCGACAGGTCATGGCCTACCGCCTAATTTGCCGCGATACGGTGGAAGAGAAAATTGCCAAATTGCAGTCGAAGAAGCGTTCGCTGGTTGATGCGATTCTAACGGTCGATAAGAACCTGCTAAGCGACCTCTCCACCGACGACCTGGAAATGCTGCTGTCGTAATTGTGTTACCTCCTTCCCATGCTCCGCGTGGGAACGCATGTTTTCGACGCTCGGCGTCGCGGTACATGGATTGGTAATACCGCTGTTCGACAATCCGATTCGGGACGCAGAGCGTCCGGTCTTGCGTTCCGACGCGGAGCGTCGGAACGAGGAGTTCGTCCGTGGCCAACTCGACCGTTTCACCCATCGTCGCCGACGTCTTGCGATGTTTCGGGCAAACGCAAGACGTGACGTCGGCCTCTTTTCCCACGCCAGGTTTCAGCGGTGCAATTGTTGTTCGCGTGAACGGCCCGGTTGGCGAATTCTGCCTGCGTGGCTGGCCGCCCGATGAGTTGCCGGAACGGCGAATTCGCGGTCTGCATCGATTGCTGCAGCACATTCACCAACAGGGGGTCGGCTGCGTGTCTGTCCCGGTGCGAAGTGAAATGGGCGACACGCTCGTCAGGCGGCGTGGCCGTTGTTGGCAACTGGAACCGTGGCTGCCAGGAGCCGCCGATTTCTGGTCGAATCCCAGCGAAAGCCGTCTGCGGTCAGCCGCACGTTGTCTGGCGGAATGGCATCGCGCAACAAAGTTATTCGTCCCGCGCCAATCCGAATCCGAGTGGTTTGCCTGCCGCGTTCAATGCGAGTCGCCCGCCGTTCGCGAACGCTTGCAGCGTGTTCGCGATCTCCAGCACGGCGGCATTCACCGCCTCAGGGCCAGCCTCCCAACAAGCGGCCGCTCCGAATTTCATGACATCGGAAGACACATCCTCGAACTATTCCCGCACGCCGCGTCCGCTATTGAGAGCGAATTGATCGCCGCGAAACATTTCGCGTTCGATCTTCAACCTTGTCTGCGCGACATCTGGCACGATCACATTCTTTTCACTGGCGATGAAGTCACAGGGCTTATCGACGCTTCAGCTTGCCGTTACGAAAACGTGGCCACCGATCTGGCCCGATTGTTCGGCAGTCTCATTGAAGATGAGCCGGATGGATGGGAGATCGCACTGGATGAGTACCAGCGGCATTCCCCGCTCACCACGGAGGAACTGGCGCTCGTGCAAACACTCGATCGCAGTGCAGTTCTGCTGGCCGGAATCACCTGGCTTCGCCGCAGTGTCATCGAAAACAAGCCAGTCGCGAACGACGAACGCGTTGTGCTACGAATGCAAACCATCGCCACCCGCCTCGAACGGCTGATGCGAACGTTGTGATTCAACTGCCATCTTGGACACGAGTTGCGACGCTTCCCCCCACGCGATTCGGAACGTCATTCGGTTCCTCTATCCCCTCAAACAAGCCTGTGTTAACATCCCCCCTCGAACCGGCGACGCCTTGAAGTTCGCCGACTGATCAGCGCGCTTTCGTGTTCCTGTCCCAATATCGCGGCGTCCGCCGTCGGCAGTTCCTATCGATGAATAGTTGGCCGGGAAAGCAACTCAACTTGCTCATTGCGGCCTGCTGCGCGCTGTCGGCCTGCTGCGCGCTGTCCGGATGCTCGTGGCTGGACAAGGTGCGGGGGCATCCCAGCCTGGAAGCACAAAGTCTGATGGAACAGGCGCAACGTGCCGAGTCCGAGGGCGATTTGGAGCAGGCTGGCAGCTTGTTACATCAGGCCATTGAAGCAAATCCCGAAGACGTCGAAGCCCATCGCGAGTTGGCACGTTTGCTGCTTGCCCAGGGAGCGGTTGACGCAGCCGTCGATCAACTGCGGCTTGCCGTCGGTCAAAGTCCTGACGACATCGACAGCTACACACAGCTGGCGAGAATCCAACTCGATCACGGTCGATTTCGCGGTGCGGAACACGACATCACTTCGGCACTGGCCATCGATCCCGAACACGTGGAATCACTGTTGTTAAAAGCGGAATTGGCGGAACACCACGGCCGGGATGCCTTGGCGATGGCAACATACTACCGCGTGCTGTCACGCGAACCGGAAAGCAATGTGGCTCGACTGCGGTTAGCGTATCTGCAAATCGCCACCGGTCACCCGGATCGTGCTGCCCCACTACTGCGCGCGCTGTGCGAATGCACGGCAGCAAGCAAGCAACAGCGCGCTGCGGCGCTCTGGTCGCTGGGAATTGTCTACGGTCTGCGGGGACGCTGGAGCGACGCAGCGACTTCCCTTGCCGCATCGGTACCCGGTCACCGCACAATGACTGCTGACGACTGGTATCGGTTGGCCTATGCAAGGTACTCAGCGGGCGATTTCAACGGTGCATGGTCCGACGCCGAGCGCGTCCTGCGATTGCGTCCCGGCCACCGTCGCGCAGTCGCTATGCGCAACTCGCTACAAGCAATCGCCGACCGTCGCAGTCCCAACGCCCCAAACCAACGAGTTGCAACGGTCGTTCCAACTCCCACCGGTTGGTGAACCCACACACCACGGCGAGCGGCCGGTTAAGTCTCGATTGACAGCTTGGGTGCCACTGGCGTGTCGCCAGTGTCCACCGCGCTGCACTGGCGACACGCCAGTGGCACCCGTCAACTGAGAATGGACACGGAATTAGTTCATTTCTTTCAGGTTCGTCACTCTGCCTCAACCGGGTTCCGCAACGTTCCCAGGCCTTCAATCTGGACTTCCGCCGTGTCGCCTGGCTTCAAAAAGACCGGCGGCTTGCGGGCGGCCCCGACACCGGGAGGCGTCCCGGTGAAAATCACGTCTCCCGGCTGCAAAGTAATCAGTTGCGAAAGATGCGCAATGAGTTGTTCGATTGTGAAAATGAGTTGCGCGGTGGTGGAATCCTGCATTGTCTCGCCGTTTAGCCGCAGAGCAATTCTCAAATTATGCGGGTCGGCGACTTCGTCGGCCGTCACCATCCACGGACCGGTCGGGGCAAAACTATCGGGCGTTTTTCCGAGCAGCCACTGACCGCCGGGACGTCCGGCTTGCCAATCGCGGGCCGAAACATCGTGCCCGTTCATATAGCCTGCCACATGGCTGAGGGCGTCGGCTTCGGCGATGTGCTTGCCCGCTCGGCCGATAACAACCACCAATTCCGCTTCGTAATCCACCTGTTTAGAGACGCGCGGCAACTGAATCGCATCGTCCGGCCCGATAATCGTCTGCGAGAACTTGCTGAAGCAAACCGGCTCGGTGGGAATTTCCGCTCCGCTTTCGATGGCGTGATCGCGGTAATTTAACCCGATGCAAATCACTTTGCCCGGTGAAACAATCGGCGCCCGTAGGCGTCCGGTCACAAACGCGCCGGCTGCGGTCGCCTCGCTCATTGCGGTAGCCGCTCGCGACAACCCGTCGGATTGCTCCAGCAGCGCCTTGAGAGAGCGCGGAATCGAATTGTCCGCCGATGACAGATCGACAAACCGTGTTTCGCCGCCGTCGCCAGTCACACCGACGACGCGGTCGCCGTCGTTGGTGTTTAGTGTCGCCAAACGCATGTTGCTGTCCCTTCGGTGTTGAGCTTGCCACGGTTTCTGGAACCGTGATTCTGTGCAATCGTGGTTTTGGCCACAACTATGCGGTATTCTGAACAAGGATGCAATCCGACCGAATCAAGAACACCAAGCCCACGGGCCGCGCCCCGTAGGATCAAACGGCCATCAAACATCGTCCAAACAGGCAAACCCCAAAATGAATCGACCTCTGCAATGCATCGTCAGTTGCATCACTTCGCTGGCAAGTCTCTGTCTGGCGACTAACCTGCAAGCTGGCGATTTCAACGTGACGGAGAACGACGACGAAATCCGTCTCTCCACGCCGTTGCTGGAAGCGGCAATTCGCAAGCGCGGTTATGTCACTGGCGTATATCGACAGACGTTCCTCGATAAGAAAACCGGTTTCCGCGACGCCGGCTTCGGGCTGGACATTGCCGACTGGATTATGGAACCGGGCAGCGACAAGGCATATCGCGACAAACTCGATCCGGAACTCGTCTACCGTTATGGCAATCCCTATCACGGTAAGGGACAAAAACGGTCCATCGAAGGGCCGCAGATTTGCACTCAGGCGAAAGTACTCAAACCCGAAGTGATTCGCGGGAAGGATTTTGTCGCCGTCAAACAAACGTTTCAATATCGCACGGCCGCACCGGGGAAGAAAACCGGTTCGATTTGGACGCAATGGTTGGTGTTTCCCAACAACACGCGGTATTTCATTTCGATGGACCGCATCGACGCCGTCAATTCGAGCGAAGCCATGTTCCTGCGGCTCGACATGCCGGGCCACATCCGCCACAAGCAGGGCGACACGTTCGCGCAGATTTACCTGAGCTACTACGGCAAGATTCCTGCGAGCGAATTCGCCGAGAATTTCGCGCCCGATGAGAAATTCAACTACCGCCGCGACCGCAACAAGCTGCCGCAACGTTTCATCCGCGGCTATCAGATGCGCGATCCCAAGACGGGCAAAGCCGGGCCGTGGCTGGCAGGCATGACGCTCGATCCTTCGGTCGTTCACGAAGCATGGTGCCATCAGCGTAACTACGTCTGCATGATCGAAGAATTCGGCGGCCGCCCCATCAAAGCAGGCGAATCGTTCAGCGCCGCGTTCATCGTCGGCTATTTCGATTCCATCGACGAAATGAACAAAGTCTACGACCGCTACAAAGGCCACACCGGTTTAGAAGTCACGAAAGACGGCTGGCGACTGACGAAGTAGGCAAGCGACCGAAAAGGTTCGCCAATGGCATCAATAAGAATCCTTTCGATTCCACCCGGCGAAGCGCCAGAGGATATCCGTGAAGCATGGATCGGCCTATCGCTTCCTCTGGCAGGCTGGCCACTTAATAGGCGCCGAAACTGGCGCGTTGGTGGCGTCTTGTCTGGTCAGAAATCAGTTCTTGCCCATTGGGTGTCGTTTATCTTCGGCAAAGCCAAGAAGATGGACGGATACGCCGTCAATGGGCAATTGGCTATTACTGAATTAGAAAAGAAGAATCCCACGGCTGCTGCGTGGTGGATGCAGAACGTCCCTCGTTGTGTCAAGCCACATTGGGCGCTCGTGTTCCCAGAAGATGTTTGCGAATTAGAGTCATCTTCTGAGTAATGCAAAATCGGTGCTGTCAAGAGCCATCATCGTATTCCAAGCGGCGGTGAATTCAGTCTGAACCACTACCGAAAGGCTCGTAGCGACCACAATCATGCGGTCTTTTCCAACGCAGTTGGAAGGTTGCCCCGCGCATCAATCAAGAAAGATCCGCTGATACCCTTCAAACGCCACGTCCAAAAGGTCGCGGCCTTCGTCGGTGGCGCGGAAGCGGACGAACTCTTCGTTGCGGGCAGTCTCTTCAATGATCGCAACTTTCACGTCATCGTCGTAGTACCAATCCTCGCGCTCGAAGTGCTGCAGGATATCGAACAGGTCTGCCTCGTTCGTCGGCAGAAAGACTTCGCCGTCGAGGAAGAACTGATAGGCATACTCTTCCAGCTTCGGCCAGGGCAAATCATCCCCACCTTCACCCAGATAATACGGCACGAGCACCGACTCTTCCGGCTTCACGTTGGGATTATGCAGCATGTCGATCGCGTTCCACGGGCAAATTTCGAGCGTGTAATGCTCGGTACTCTCGGTGGGAATGCGATAGCAGAGTTGGCAGCCGATGCACCGCGACGTATCGATTTGATGGAAGCTCTCGGACGGAACGTTGCTGACCACTTCGTAGATGCAATCGACCGGACACTGCGTCGCGCACGAATTGCACGACGTGCAGGAATCCTTGTTGATGACCGCGAGATAACGGGTCTCTTTTTTGCGATCTGATTTTCGCGTCGAGAAGTAATCGTTGACAGAGATCGTCACCGCGTCAGCCTTTCTTAAACCGGCACAGTGGCCGGGCGTTTGGTCTTTTTTCGATGTGTGTGCCACTGGCGTGTCGCCAGTGTTGCCCGCAATGCACTGGCGACACGCCAGTGGCACCCAACCCGTCAGTCGAGATGTGTTGAGGTGCGAAGCCGCAGGCAATAACGGTATTCTGGCGTTTACGGACGACTGGGACAAGCGCAACTGCGGAAAGATGCTTGTGGGGCTTGCCGGTGAAGCGGTACAAAGGACGATGCCGCTGGTTTTGCAGATTTCAGACCGTTGGAGAGACGTGTTGAAGGAGACGCAGCCCCTGATTTTGGCGATCGACGTTGGCAACAGCCGCATCAAATGCGGATTGTTGGATATGACGGTCTGCGCACAGTCCAACAGGTTGCCACCGTGTCAGAACGTCATGGCAGTCGCTGTTGCAGATGACATCCCCTGGAATAACGTCTCCGCCTGGATGAATGGCGCAGAATTGTGCACCGTCACGGCTGTCATTGCGGGATCGAATCCGGACCGAATTCAACGCCTGATGAAAGATTGGCCCCTTGATGGCCCGACGGAAAAATCGGTGATCGACAATTTTGAACAGATTCCGCTGACGGTCGATCTTCCCGAACCGGGCCGAGTGGGAATCGATCGGTTGTTGAATGCCGTCGCGGCCAACCAGATCCGTCCAGAAAAAACGCCGGCAATCATTGTCGATTGTGGAACCGCGACCACCGTCGATTACCTCTCGGCCACTGGCGCGTTTGCGGGCGGGGCAATTCTTCCCGGCTTCGAGTTGTCGGCCCGTTCCCTTCATCAATACACGGCCCGTTTGCCGTTGATTGATGTTACCACGTTGAATCATTCGCCGCCCAACCCACTCGGCCGAGATACCACCGCCGCCATTCAGAGCGGCTTATTTTGGGGGCAGCTGGGAGCCGTTCGGGAATTAATCGCCCGCCTATCGGATGAATCGGTCAACCCGCTCATCCTGCTGACGGGCGGCGGGGGAAATCTGCTGCAGCCGTACATTCCGGAGGCAACTTACGAACCGCATCTTTCCCTGCAGGGGCTGGCGTTGTCGGTACAAAGTGAAGACGTATGATGGGCCTCGAAGAAAGACTGATCACAAAGCCGACGGCCGCGTTGTTGACTTCGCGCGGGCGAGGGGCGGTGGCGACGGTTCGCCTGGTTGGCGGTTGTGGATTGATCGACGTGCCGGCTCCGCCGTTGTTTCGTGCTGCCAACGGACGTCCGGTTGCTCAGCAATTGGTCAACCAAACTGTGTTCGGGCAATGGGGCACGGGTGCTGGTGAAGATGTTGTGCTGTGCCGAACCGGTGAGGAACTCATCGAGGTTCATTGTCACGGTGGAGAAGCGGCGACCGCTGCAGTCCTTTCCGATCTCGAAATGCGCGGCTGCGAAATTGTCACGTGGCAACATCAGGCCGAACAATCAGGCGGCAGATTCGAGGCGGAATGTCTGGAGGCGCTAACACGTGCTTCGACAACCCGAACTGCCGACCTAATACTCGAACAGCATTCGCTGCTGCTACGAGGTGCGATTGAAAACATCCGACAATTGGCGAGCGATGGTGCGCAAGATTCAAATCAGCCGATCGTTGATCGTCTCGACGCGCTGTTGCAGTGGGCTGATTTCGGTTTGCATCTGTCGAAGCCGTGGCATGTCGTGCTGGCCGGGAGGCCGAATGTTGGGAAGTCGAGCCTGATCAACGCGCTGGTTGGTTTTTCGCGATCGATTGTCTACGACCAGCCCGGAACGACGCGCGACGTGGTGACCGCCGAGACCGCGCTCGAGGGATGGCCGGTTCAATTGTCGGACACGGCTGGCCTGCGCGACAGCGGAGATGCCGTCGAGATCGCAGGCATTGAACGGACACGCGCAACTCTCGTTGAGGCCGATTGCCGCATTTTGTTGTTCGACACGAGCCAGCCGCCGCACGATGACGACCGGCAATTGATGGCGGAATGGCCGGATGCGATTCACGTTTCCCACAAATGCGACTTGCCAAATGTTTGGGGCGACGCCGAGTTGGAATCGGCGTTGTCTGTCTCTTCGGTCACTGGAATAGGATTGGAAGAACTGGCCGGCCGCATGATCGCCCGGCTGATTCCCAACGTTCCCACGGCGGGGACGCCGCTTCCCATTTGCCGACGACAGGTCGAACTGCTGACCCGAGCGCGTGAGGAGATCGTAGCCGGCAGCGCGACCGGAGCCATGTCGGCGCTGGATGAGTGCCTGCGTTAATGCGAAACGGCACATCCAAACTTATTTAGCCGCGGGGCAACGCCCAGGGCGGCTGTTTGCCTCAACCCGGCGCAGCGGTTTAGAATGGGTGCTGTGGGCAGTTCGCGGTGCATCCATCGACTGAGGCATTGCTCCAGTGAAATCGTATGAATCAACTGATGTCAAAACTATAAACAATGTCTGAAATCAAATCCACAAACACCATATCGACCGCTGAGCAAGAACCGTCGGCACCTGCATCGGGCATACTGCGCCAATTATTTGAGCCGGTCGCGGTTGATTTTCTCGTCTACTTCCGCATGGCCTTCGGCGCGATCATGCTGTGGGAGATGGTGCGGTACATCGAGGCGGGATGGGTCCAGCGGAATTTCATCGACCCGCCGATTCATTTCACATTTTATGGATTTTCGTGGGCGCGTCCGTGGCCCGGCGATGGCATGCATTGGCATTTCTATGCGATGGCCCTGTTGGCGGCGTGCATTACGGCCGGACTGTGTTACCGGTTGGCGGCGCTGCTGTTCTTTTTGGGTTTTACTCATATCTTTCTGATCGATCAGGCATTCTATCTGAATCACTTTTACATGGTCTGTCTCGTCAGCTTCAGCATGATCTTCCTGCCGGCACATCGTGCGTTTTCGCTCGATGTCAAACTGCGGCCCGCGCTGCGGTCGGATGTGACTCCGGCGTGGACGTTGTGGGTTCTCAGGTCGTTGGTGGGCATCACTTATTCCTACGGGGCGATTGCCAAGTGCAATTGGGATTGGCTCACCGGCAATCCCATGCGGCAAATGTTGGCGTCGGCTGATACGTTTCCCATTCTGGGACGCTTGTTTCATCTGGAACGGGTCATTTTGTCTTATGCGTGGGCAGGATTGGCCCTCGACTTGTTGATTGTGCCGGCGCTGTTGTGGAAGCGGACACGTCTGCTCGCCTTATTGGCGGCGGCGGTGTTTCATCTTTCAAACGACCAGATGTTTCAGATCGGCATCTTTCCCTGGTTCATGCTGACTGCGACACTGCTGTTATGGCCGCCGAAGAAACTGCAACTGTTGTGGCTGTCACAAACGGTGCTGGGCACCATTTATGTTTACGCCTGCGTGGCGATGATGAATACGCCGTGGGGTGACGATGCGACCATTCGCACCGTCGCATTGATGCTGAGCGTCGGCTGCCTGCCGTTGATGTTATGGAAGCCGGCCCGCATTCCGGCATTTGTTCTTGCCGCGTTTTGGATGCTGGCCGGACCACGTTTATTTGGCTTTGGGGGTCTGCCCGCCACTCTGATTTCGATTTTGCCCGGGCTGATTGTGTGGGCGACCATCGTCGTTTTCCCGCCCGACTTCCTGCGGAGTTTCCAACTTGTTGGTGATCCGGACGATGAAATCAACACCCCGCCGAGCGCTCATCGGCAAGTCACTGCGCTGACGTTCTCACAGAAACTCACCGCCGGATTTCTGTTTGCATTCATTGGCGCACAATGTCTTGTGCCGTTTCGCCATTGGCTTTATCCGGGGACCGTTCACTGGACCGAGGAAGGCCACCTGTTTGCGTGGCATATGAAGCTGCGATACAAGAGCGGCCGCGCTGCTTTCCGCGCAACGACCGGCGACGGAAAGCCGATTGCCGCTCTGTTGGCCGACGGACATTTGATTGCGGCGGCCGATGCCGCAGGAAACTTGACCCATTTGCTCGATGCCGACGGCAAACGTAGTTTCTCGCTAACAACGCGGGATCAGCGGTTCATCGCGACAGATGCCGGGGACGTTCCGGCATTCGAGTTAGACGCCGACGGTTGGCTGATATACGAGTTGGACAGCGACGGCGAAAGACTGTATGAGCTCGATGCTGATGGCAGCCGCATTTACGAACTTGATGAGCAGCGCGAGCGGATTCTCAGACGAGACGAACAGGGCAAAGTCATTCAATCGCGGCGCTCGCCCTATTACCTCACGCGGCGACAGCGAACAAAGATGGCAGAACGCCCGGAAATGCTGATTCAGTTTGCGCACTTCCTGGTCAAGATGCTCGAACAGCAGGGATACGAGAACGTCGATTTGCGGGCCGATGTGTTTTGCTCGCTCAACGGCCGCGAAGAGCAGCGGTTGATCGATCCGAATGTGAATCTTGCCAACGTGAAGCGGTCGTTGGGACATGCGGAGTGGATCGTGCCGCTCGATCGGAACGCGGAACCCGGTGTGCTTTTTAAACGCCAACTGACGCGTGCGAATGAGGGGAAGTGATCCGACGGGGCGCAGCCCGTCGGCTTTGCCGTCCGCAATTATTGTTGATTCAATAACGCGCGTCCCTGCTCGCGCAGTGTGTCCATCAATTCGTCGAGATGGGTTTCTTCTGTCAGCGGGTTAATGATGGTGCATCGCAATGCGCCGACACCGTTCACCTTGGTTGGCACGATGTAGAATTCGCCCGAGCGAATGATGTCGCGGCGGAGGTCGAGTTGAAACTGCCCAAGTTGCTCTGAAGGCACATCGCTGAGTTCCTCGGGAATGTAACGGAAGGCGACGATGTTGCACTCCGGTTCGTGCAGCGGTTGGAAATCGGAAGCGGCCGCCAGCTTTTCGTAAAACGTTCGCCCCAAGTCGAACGTGACGTCCACCATGTCGGCAAACAACTCCGGTCCGAACATCGACCACACGCCCCACAAACCCAAAGCCGCAGCCCGCTTGGTGCACTCGATCGTCTTCAACCCGCTATCAAAGTCGGCAAGTCCAGGGGCCGAGGGATCGAACAGGTACGGCGCTTCCTGCCGAAATGCCTCGAACCGGTGTGCCTTGTCCTTGTAGAAAACGAATGCACAAAGTGCCGGAACGAACAACATTTTGTGTGCGTCCCAAATCAGACTATCGGCCCGGTCGAGTCCTGCAACCAGATGCCGATGCTTCCGGCTGAAACACGCAGCACCGCCGTGTGCGGCATCGACGTGTAACCAAACATCGTGCCGCCGACAAACGTCGGCAATGTCTTCCAGCGGGTCGAATGCGCCGATGGGAGTCGCGCACGCGCTCGCAGAAACCGCAACAATCGGCTGGTTGCGTTGCCGTAATTCTGACAGTGTTTCGTCGAGTTGGTTGGGGTCAATCCGGCGTCGATCGTCCAACGCGGCGCGCACAACCTGTCGAGTTCCCAGACCGAGAATTCCAGCCGAGCGGGCGATGCAGTAATGCGTTTCGGCGTGCGCGACGAGTACCGGCGGAAGATCGTTTCGGCCGATGCCCTGTTCCCACACGTCTCCCAGCGAAACGTTGCGTGCGGTCAAAAGCGCCGTGAGATTTGCCAACGATCCGCCGTGCGTAATCAAGCCGGCGAATTCGTCGCGCTGCCAGCCAATCTGCTCACCCAGACGCTGTACCATCGCCTCTTCGACGGCCGATGCCCACGGTCCCATTTCGTAAATCGCCATCACCTGATTGGTGACCGAGCCGACCGCATCGAACAGTCCGCCAATAGGGACCGATGCCGGCACCTGATGTCCGATGTAACGCGGATCGTGCAGATTGTGTCCACGAGAAAGCGTCAGTTGCACGAGATCGGCAAAGTGATTGGCGAGAGCCTGCGAATCGTCCAGCGGTCGGCGCTTGTCGTCCAATCGGCCGTTGGCAACGGCGACATTGTCCGGCGGTTCGTTCCAGTTCAGAACGGATTCGCTGCTGCCTTCAACGCGCGCAAGATGCTCTGATAAGAGGTCTGTCAGTTGGTGTCCGGCCGAGCGCAGCAATTCGGGATCGTATGCGGCGCGAATGCGGCGGCGAACATCAGTCTCGGGATCGGTGCCGGTCATGCGTGATTTCAGATGACCGGTTCCATCGGTTTGACAGTTTTCGGCTTCCTCTGCTTCGGACGAAACCGCAGGAGAAGTTGCTTTTCGCAGTGCGGGCAGGGAACCGTTAACTGACGAGTGACTTTCAATAGCAACGGCTGGTCCCAATTCAACAGCAGCAGATTGCCTTCGTCGTCAAATCGCGAACTGATGGTTCCCTTGGGAACCAACGCGAATGTCTTGACGACTCCCTTGGCGCTGACGTAAGTCAGTTCCGTACTGGCATAATTGGTGATGATAAGATGTCCCTTGGGATCGAAGGTCACATCGGATGGGACAGCCAAACCGCGGGCCAGCACGCTGACCTCGCCCATGGGCGTAATTGCGAACAGCGTGCCTTCGGTTGAACTGACGACGTAAAGTATTCCCCGGGAATCAAACGCCAACGCCGCCGGCGAGGGGATCTCGTCGGCGAACAACTCGACCTCGCCGCCCATACTGATGACGGCAATGTTGTTCTCGTGGAAATTGGCGACGAACAGATTGTCCATCGTGTCAAAGGCCAACACCGTCGGACCAGTCAATCCGGTGGCAAAAATCGATCGCCCACCCATCGGCGTGATCCGCACAATTGTCCCCGCCCTCGTCATTCCTTCGGCGTGCGTGGAGACGAACAGGTTGCCCATGCTATCGAAGGCAAGACCGGCTGGTTCATTCAAACCACTTGCGAGGATGGTGACCCGTTCTTCTGGCGTCACCTTCACAACATTGCCGGCACCCCAGTCGGCAACGTACAAATTGCCGTGGCCGTCGCGCAACATTCGCCGTGGCTGAACGAGCGATACCGCAAACCGCGAGACAATAGGGCGGGCATCGACATCGATGGGATCGTGGCGATGCTGCGCCGGCGAAAAAACAGAATCGGGTATCCCAGAATCCTGCGCGCCAATTTCCGGCACGAGCAGAAGAAGCATCGAGAGTCCGAGGGCCAATTGTCGGTAGTGCCGATTCGCGATTCTCGCCGTCATGCTCTGACTCCTCTAGATAATCGCTGACTCTCCGTCCGAATTCGCCAGTCAAGTTGTCCATCCGCAACCGTGGCCACAAGACGACAGCCTTCATTCTGGCTATCGGCAGACGGGAGGTCAATATGGAGAAGCAGAAACTGAAAAAATCGTACCAGCGGCGCAATTCGCTGCGAACCCTCAGTCTACGGATTCTTGCGTCAAACTTGACGTGTTACGGTCACGTCTGCGGACAATCTGCGTAACAAACAACCAGACAAACCAAGGGCCGTATTCCACCCACGACACGACAAAGTCGAAGAACGCATGACCGTTGTAGCCGGTGCCGAAGACCGTGGTTTCCGGCCAGTGATATCCCAGCCAGAAACGCAAGTAGTACAACAGCACGCAGCCGCTCATCGCCAACCACACGCGGTTACGAGCAAACGGAACAAACGGCAATGCCCAAATCCAGTACCACGGATTCTGCGTCGGCAGCAACAACCAGAACCACGCAAGCGTAAGGAATACGCTTTCCAGAAATCGATCACCGTTTCCGTCATTCGACGATCGCCAACTCCACCACAACGCCAACGACAGAAAAATGCCGGCGGTGACAAACCGCGTCAACAAGAACGGAACGCGACGGCGATCAATTCCAAACTGTTGCGAGACCGCCGCAACGAATTGTTCCCGCCCTTGTTCCGGTGTGACCACGAACCACGCCCGTTTGGCAGCCGGTTGTTTGGCCGTCGGCTTCACGTTTTCGGTCAGAATGAGAAACAGGAAGTCGTTCATCTCCCAACGGTGCAGGAAGGTTGATAATCCACGACTGGGATCCTGCGCGACGACCGAGGTATCGTCCGGTTGTGGCGGCATGAAATTATCCGCTCGCTGCTGCGCCGGTTCTCCGACTGCGTCTGCACGGGAAGACGTGGGCAACATCGGCGCGCAGAGGACACCGGTAAGCAGCACGAATACTGCAGCGGGCAACAGTGTTCGCCACCAACCAAGACGCCGCAGCGATGTGAACACAAGAATCGGTACGAGTACAATGGGATACAACTTCGCAGCAACGGCCAGCGCTAACAGCACGGCAGCGAATATTGCCGTCCAACCATCCTTCCCTGAGTGACCAACGTCACCCGGCACCACATCGGAAGTCGATTCTTCGGTTGCGTGCCACTGGCGTGTCGCCAGTGCATCGCGCGTTGCACTGGCGACACGCAAGTGGCACCCGTCACCGGCGCATTCACCGACAAGCTCGCGCCGATAGAACGCCTTCAGCGACAGATAGACCGCGGCGGTTGTCAGGCAGACGGCGATCGAGTCGAGATGTCCGCTGTTGGCGAATTCTTTCATCACCAGCGGACACCACGCGTAGGCCAGCACCCAAGCATCGGGCTTGCCAACATGCCGTAGAATCAACAGCAGCAGCCACATGGTCGCCACGTCAAATACCAGCAGCCAGCAACGCATAATGACCACATGCGTCCGCACCCCGGCCGACGTTGGCGTTGTGAACGACGCGGCGGCAAAAACCGCCTGACTGACCGAAGGATAAACGGTCGGCAATTGTCCGAAGTGCACACGGCGCAGAATCTCATGCAGCGCCGGCGAGGAATCACGCAGCTTAACGAGCCGACCAAAATCGTCGGCAAGCGGCGAGTTTTCGTCAGCGTCAAGTACTTGCTGCGGACTGTATCGGAAAGGACTGACGCCCGCGCGTACCACGGCACCGTCCCACACGTAACGGTAGATGTCGATCTCCTGAATCGGATCGGAGACCAGTAGCAGCAAACGAAAGCCAATCGCAATTCCGAAGATCGTCGGCACCAGAGTACGCTTGGCAGAGCATTTGAGTGCCATCCGCTGCGCGAACAAATACAAGACGAACAGGACAGCAAAGCAAACCAGTACCGGCACGATGGGGCGCTTTCGCAGGATGACATACATCTCCGCAAAATCGAGCGAACGATCGACGAACTCAAACTGCCAGCTCAGCCAAACCACGATGGTATAGATCGTCGCACTGAGTCCCCCCAGCACAATCAGCGAGCGAATCCCGTCAGAATCTGTGCGTGATTGTTCTTTGGCAGTTGGATCGGCAACAGAAATCGAAGTGCACTCCTTCTATCCATTCAGTCCACTGTTTACGGGTGCCACTGGCGTGTCACCAGTACCTTCCGCGCTGCACTGGCGACACGCCAGTGGCACCCAATTCGTCGCTCGAAAAATACACACGTTACGGCCGGCGGACCAGTCCGTAACGGGCGATGAGATAAAGAATCTTCGATCCGGCTTTGATGGTCCCCGAGATGGTGCCGCTGATCTTGCTCGTGCCGATGCGGCAACGATACGGCACCGGGATTTCCAAGGTCCTCAAACCGGCACGAGTCGCCTTGATTTGCATTTCGACCGTCCAGCCGAAATTTTGATCAACCATGTTCAAATCACACAACGCAGAATAACTGATGGCACGAAACGGGCCGAGATCGGTGTACCGTCCTCCAAATAGAATTCGCATCAGAAAGCAGGCCAACCGATTGCCATACAAACTTTGCGGCGGCATCGCCCCCGGCTCGCGTTCACCCAGCAGGCGAGACCCCAGTACGAAATCGGCTTCACCTGACTCGATCGGCCGAACCAAATCGGGCAACAGGTCGGGGTGATCGCTGTAGTCGGCATCGACGAAAACGACAACCTCTGGCGGCGGCGATCCCCGACGAATATCTTCCGCAATGAAACGCAGCCCGCGCAAACAGGCTGCCCCGTAACCGCGCTGTGCCTCGTGCACAACCGTCGCATGATTCTTCACTGCGAACTCGGCCGTCGCATCGGTCGAGCCGTTATCGACGACAATCACACGCCCGACCCCGGGCAGATCGCCAAGAACCAGCGGCAACGACGCTTCTTCATTCAACGCGGGAATGACGACCGTTACGCCGGACAACATATCGGTGGTGCGTCGGCGTTCATTGCCGGTGGTTTCTCCGACGTCGGCCACAGCCATTTCCTCATTCCCTTCCGGCAGTGTCGGCTGAAGTGATAATCCCACGGCCGGAATTGTAGCAAAACAAACCAATACCGACTGTATGACAGGCCACACTTTCCCAAGGAACGCTCAGTCGTTCTCGGGACGGGCGGGGTTGGCCCAGTGGTTGGTCGGGTCGTCACCGCCGACGATGACTCCCTTTTGATTCCAATCCATTCCCGCACGCACATCGGCCGCACAATACCGCAGCGTCAACCCGCAGCGTCGGCGGTCGGAATCGTTGGCCTCGGAACCGTGCAGCAGCAGGTCGGAGTGAATCGAAATCTCCCCTGCCCGCAGAATATCGTCCACCGGCGTGCCATATTGCTCGGCATTTTCAACGGTCTGATTCAAGACGTTCCCTTCACCGTCGCTACTCGGACGATACGTCAGATGCCCCTGCCGATGTGAACCGGAAATGAATCGCATGCAGGCGTTCTCAACGTCGGCGTCGTCAATCGCCAACCAGACGGTGACCGCCTTCGACGGAGTCAGCGGCCAATAACTGGCATCCTGATGCCAGGCGACCGCTTTGCCATCGTGCGGCATCTTGCAGAAAAAATGCGATCCCCAAGCAACCAGATTCTCGCCCAACAAATCTTTTACACAATCGACAATCCGCTTTTCGGTCAGCAGGTCGAACACATGGCCGTATTTCAAATGGGCCGTGCTGATCGAATAGCTGTCGCCCCCTTCGGCAATCACCGTCTCCAACAAGCGGTCGAAGTATTGCCGATGGCCGACAATCTCGTCTGCGTCAAAAACAGGAATGTTGCGCAGGTACCCATTGCGATTGAACTGCTCAATTTGTTCCGAATTAAGAGTCGCCGGATCGGTCGTCGTGGCAGAATGGAACCGAAGATCCCGATCAACACGATTCAAATCGTTCTGGTCGGGAACCGCCTGAAACTCAATATCGCGCGACATGAAACTGATCCATCTTCACTGTGCTGTGTATCCGCCAAACCCAACTGGAACGACTGGAAATTGTAACCGAAATCGAACGTCGGCAAAGCGTGTTGCAAACTCCCGCGACCAACTTCATTCGCTCGGCTTGTTGAACGCACCGGCTGCGTGTTGTGACCAGAATTCAGCCGGTTTGAGGCGATTCGGTTCGCGAAATGTGACATCCAGTTCCCGTAGCGAGTTCATCGAGCGCACAACGTCTAACCCCGCTTTGATTCGATCAGGCGTAAAAATCAGCCGCGTCAAATTCAGGTTCTGTAGCGCGGTAAGGTCGGTGACCTGTGTGCCGGCGATGTTCAAGCGTAACACCGGCATCGCTTTGATGAGCGCCAGGTCGTCATCGCCAAACGCTGTTCCCTGCACGTCGAGACTGTCGAGATACAGTCCTTTCAGCGGGCGGAAATCCTTCACTGGCACATCGCGCAGCCAAAGCGTGTTCAACGGCAGCGATTCAATCACGCTGATGTCAGTGACCTTGGTGCCGAACAGGTTGAGTTTCTCGATCGGCATTCCCTTGAGCGGTGAGATGTCCTTGACCGCCGTCGCATTCAGCCACAACGTCTTCAGCGGCATGCCTGCAAGTGGGCTGATATCGCTGACGGCGGTTTCATCGGCCATCAACTCAACGAGTGGCATGCCCTTAAGAGGCGACAGGTCGGAAACCTTCGTCTGGAACAAATCGAGTGATTTCAATTTCATGCCAGCGAGTGGGCTGAGATCCGTGACTGCTGTGTCGCGGAGCGAGACTGCAATAATCTCGCCATCCTGCGGACCGAATTGCGCGTTGTTCTCGTATTCTGGATTCTTCTCTTTCAGTCGCGCGTGCAGCTTTCTTGGCGTGAGTTGATCATCACTCGACGAGGCTGCCACTGGCAGCGGAGGATCGCCGCCGTCAACCGTGTCGGTCTGGGCGGAGTCCGTAGCGGCAGAGTCTGATGAACTGTCGTCTTCGCCACCGCAGCCGGAAGCCAACAATGCAGCACAGACCAGCAGCAGGATCGCACGGCGCGTCCCCGCGAACGGAATCAAAAATCGCGCAGCGATGAATGGCATGATTATCCCTCGAAGAGATGATTGCGTCGGCGCAGGGGGATTCGACCGCACGAAGAATTCGGCGAATCGTTACTCATTGTAAAAAATCGTCTGCAGACGATCCGGCCCGACGGAGACGATATGTACCGGCGAACCGATGACTTCGGCGAGCGTATCGACGTAGCTTTTGGCTGCTGCCGGCAGGTCTTCCTTCTTACGGACGCCGGTGATGTCGGTTTTCCATCCGGGCAACGTACGGTAAATCGGCTTCACTTTGGCAAGCGAATCGACGTGGCTGGGGAAATCGGTGATGCGTTCGCCATCGATTTCGTAGGCTTCGCAAATCTTCAGTTCGTCGAGGTCGCTCAACACATCCAGCAACGCGATGACGATGCCATCGACTCCGCTGAGCCGTGCGCCGTAGCGGGTGGCGACGGCGTCGAACCAACCACACCGCCTCGGGCGACCGGTGACCGTGCCGTACTCGTTCCCCGTATCGCGAATGTGCTGACCGATTTCGTCATCCAACTCAGTTGGAAATGGTCCGCCGCCGACTCGGGTGGTGTAGGCCTTGGCGACGCCGAGCATGCGGCCGATGACACGTTCCGAAACGCCACTGCCGCTATGCACTCCGCATCCCGAACTGTTCGATGACGTGACGAACGGGTAAGTGCCGTGATCCAGATCGAGCAGGCTTCCCTGCGCGCCTTCAAAGAGAAGTCGTTTCCCCTCATCGAGGGCGTGATGCAGGTATGCGGTGGTGTCGGTCACCAACGGCTTGAGCCGGCGGGCGTATTCGGAATATTCTTCAAAAATGGCATCGGCATCGAGCGGTTCCACATCGGGATTGATCGCCTTCAGCACAATGTTCTTGAACTCCACGATCTCGCCGATGCGGCTGCGGAACGTCTCGGTTCGATACATGTCGCCAACGCGAATGGCATGCGTGCGGCCGGCCTTGTCGCGGTAGCACGTGCCGATTCCTCGCATGGTCGTTCCGATGGCTTCGTCGCGGCGATTACTTTCCAGCGCCGCTTCTTCCAACATATGCCAGGGAAAGATAACGTGCGCCCGATCGCTGATCAACAATCGCCCCTCAACTGCTCCCCTTCGGGCGACGATGCCGTCGATTTCCTTCAGCAGCGCCTGTGGGTGAATCACCACGCCGGTGGCAATGACCGAGATCACGTTTTCGTGCAGAATCCCCGACGGAATGAGCGAGAGCTTATAGGTTTCTCCGTCGGCAACAACGGTATGCCCCGCATTGTTACCCCCCTGATACCGAACCACCATATCGTGTTCTTCGGTGAGCAGATCGACGATCTTCCCTTTGGCCTCATCGCCCCATTGCAGTCCGATCACAGAAGTTGCCGACACGTCGCCTCATCCCATCCAGAGAAAAAAGGGTTAACACCGGAGGATCGGCACCCGTTGGCCGACCGCTAAACTCCGGTAAAACCCAAACCTACGCAGTCTATCGCAAACCACACCAAAGGGGGAGCGTTGGAGATGCCGAACAAGAATGAGCGGGCGAATTATTGCCCCGGCCGATTGGTGGAATACCAGAACAACACTTGCGGAATAACCCTCCGGACCTCATATAGGAACGATTTCCTGCGAAGACTGTTTGTTATTCGCCCCCTTTGGCTTGAAGTCGGGCGTATAATTGCCCTGTGGAGGATCGGCAACCGGGTTGAGGATCGGCAACCGGGACTGTTGTGCATCGCATATGACCTTCCGTCCGATGGGTGCAACGCGCGAGACGGGTTAGGTCTGACTATGGAAGCGTCGAGAAAACGGGTACTCATCGTCGATGACGACGAGCAGATCGTCGAAGCGGTTCAGATGGCCTTGGAAGAAAAAGGCTACGAAGTGCTGACCGCCTGCGATGGTGCCGAAGGTCTGGTGCGAGCCGAACGGGATGAACCCGATTTGATTCTGCTGGACGTTGTTCTACCAAAGCGCAGCGGTTTCACGGTTCTCGATCACCTGCGGCGAAGCCGTTTTCGCGCGACGCCGATCATCATGCTGACGGCCAACGACGAACAGCGGCATCGCGATTTCGCCGCCGCCCGCGGAGCCAACGCCTTCATTGCCAAGCCGTTCGACATGGGCGAACTGATGTGCGAAGTCGATACGCTGCTGAAGGTGTGAAACGAATCGCCCAACGTCTTACCCCCCGCCGATGGCCGGCAGGAAGTGGACCTCGCTGTTTTCGCCAACCTGCTGTAACAGGCCGAGCGAGCTGATGTTGCCATCGACGGCGACGCTCAGACCGGGTTGGAGGCCATCCTCGTCGCACAGTCGGCTTTCGATTCCCGGGAATCGAGACTCCAGCACGGCGATGACCTGCCGCACGTTCTTCGCATCGACGGTCACTTCTTCCACGTCACCGGTGAGCGATCGTAACAACGGTGGGATGAAGACGCGCGGCATGGTGACGCAACCGGTGTTGGGGAGCCGCCCCCGGTGTAATCACCGGGGGCTAAGTTTTCACGGGGGGCTAGGTTTGTTTGAGGATTTCCGGCAGCAGGTTTGGCGGGGACATGGGCAGATGCCGCGAGCGCACACCGACCGCGTCGTAGATTGCGTTGGCAATGGCAGCCGGCGGTGGCACGATGGGGACTTCACCGACGCCGCGAACGCCATAAGGATGGCCGGGGTTCGGGACTTCGACGATGATTGTGTCGATCATCGGCACGTCGTAACAGGTGGGCATGCGGTAGTCGAGCAGGCTGGCGTTTTGCATGACACCCTGTTCGTCGTAAACGTATTCCTCATTCAGCGCCCAGCCAATTCCCTGCACGACGCCCCCCTGCATCTGCCCTTCGACATAGGCGGGGTGAATGGCGGTGCCGGCGTCTTGCGCGATGGTGTACCGTAGAATCTCGACCTTGCCGGTGTCGGGATCGATTTCAACATCGACACAATGCGAACCGAACGCGCCGCCCGGTTCGTCGTGGGCCGACGATCCACGTCCGATGATCGGCTCGCCCGTCTTGTTGATTTGGGCGGCAAGTTCCTGAAAGGTGAAGACTTTCTCATCGGGTCCGATGATGCGGCCGTCCTCAAAGACGACCTGTTCGGCATCGACGTCCCAGATGAGCGCCGCGCGGGCAATCATTTGCCGACGGATATCCATTGCCGCTTCGTACGCAGCCCAGCCGGTTGCATAGGTGACGCGGCTGCCGCCGGTGACGTCGGTGTAGCCGACGTTGTCGGTGTCGGCGACGGTGGGCGTGACATCTTCGGCGGCGATGCCCAGCGTTTCGGCCAGCTGCATGGAGATGCTCGCGCGACTGCCGCCGATATCGGTCGAACCTTCAGTGAGCGCAACTCGCCCATCGGTATTGACCGAGGCGGTGACCGCCGACTTCAGTCCGGCGTTGAACCAGAATCCGGAAGCAACACCGCGACCACGTTTCTTTTCGACGTCGCCTTCGTGACCGGGGAGCGGGGTCGATCCGGTGGGGCGCTGCCCGGCGGCTTCGGATTCATCGAGAGATGACTTCCAGTGATCGCTGTGCTGAATCGCCTCAACGGTTTCAACCATGCCGACGCGGGGAAAGAGCACGCCATCGACGCGGCGGGTGCCTTCGACGGCAGCGTTTTTCAGTCGAAATTCGAGCGGGTCGATTTTCAACTCTTCGCAGATTTCATCGACGATCGTTTCGACGGCGAAGGCGGCATGAGTTGCGCCGGGCGCGCGATACGCTTTCGATGCCGGCTTGTTGTTGCAGACGTCGTAACCGTTTACGAGGCCGTTGGGGACATCGTAACAGGCGAAAACAGTCATGCAGGCAGCGGGAATCGGCGAACCGGGAAACCCCCCTGCCTCGAACACGAGATACGCCTCGGCCGCTGTGATACTGCCTTCGGCATCAACTCCGATTTTCACTCGCATGTACGAACCGGGTGTCGGTCCGGTTGCTTCGAGTACGGCCGCGCGGTCCATCACCACTTTGACCGGCCGGCCCGATTTCTTCGACAGCAACGCCGCGACCGGCGGCGTATAAACGACAATCTTCCCGCCGAAGCCGCCGCCGATTTCCATCGGCACAATCTTCACACGTGAGAGCGGCACCTGCAGCAAGCCGGACATCTGCTCGCGAACGCAGAACGATCCCTGCGTACTGGTCCAGGCGGTGATCTGATTGTCGGCATGCCAGATGGCCGTCGCAGTGTGCGGTTCGATGTATCCCTGATGGACGGTCGCCGTTGTGAACTCACGCTCGACGACCAGTTTGGCGTCGGCGAATCCCTTTTCGACATCGCCCTTTTCGTGCTGGAAGTGTTTGGCAATGTTGGTTGGTTTCTCGCCGGGATCGTCGGTTGCCGACGCGAATGCTTTCGTTCGCAGGTCTTCGTGTAGAATCGGTGCATCGTCCTGCATCGCCGCGCGAACATCGAGGACCGGCGGCAGTGGCTCGTAATCGACTTCGATTAACAGTGCTGCCGCTTCGGCCTGATGAATTGTCTCGGCGGCAACGGCGGCGACGGCGTGTCCTTTGTAAACGACTTTCTCACGGGCCAAAACGATCCGTGTGAGATCTTTCAGATCGAACATGCCCTCGCCCAGATCGGCAATCTTGCTGCCAATCTCCGGCATGTCTTTGCTGGTGATGACCGCATGCACGCCCGGAGCTTGTTCGGCCTTCGACGTGTCAATCGATTTGATACGGGCATGCGCGTGCGGGCTGCGAAGAATTTTACCGTACAGCATTCCGGTCAATTGGATGTCGGCCCCGTACTTGGCGCGGCCGGTGACTTTATCGACGCCATCGTGCCGAATCGGGCGTGTGCCGATGACTTTGTACTTTGGTTTCGCCTCGGTTGGTTTATCGACGATAGCCATTAGACCTTGACCTCCTGTCGCGACTCGGCAGCAGCCTGCACGGCGCGGACAATTTTATCGTATCCGGTGCAGCGACAGAGATTGCCGGCAAGATAGAAGCGAATTTCGTCTTCGGTGGGTGTTGGATTTTCGGCCAACAGCGCCTTGGCCGAGACGATGAATCCCGGCGTGCAGATGCCGCACTGTAGCGCGGCTTCTTCCAGAAAGGCGTTCTGAATCGGATCGAGTCCCTCGGCCGGCGCAATGCCTTCGATGGTCTCGATGGCAGCGCCTGCGGCTTCGACGGCAAGCACCAGACAACTATCGACCGGACGGCCGTTCAATAGCACGGTACAGGCACCGCAGTTGCCGTTGGAGCAGCCCTCTTTCGTGCCGGTCAAATCGAGTACGTCGCGCAACACTTCGAGCAACGTCTGCCGCGGTTCACAGAGGAACTCCGCGACCTGCCCGTTGATGGTGGTTTCTACGATGCGTTTCTTGGCCATTCTTTGAACTCATTCCGATGGAATCATTACGACTCGTTCTCAAGCTCCAGCTTGGGGACGCAGATTTTGCATATTGCAAGAGGGCCGCGAAGCTCTGCTTCGCACGTCGGTGGTATCGGTGCGAAGCAGAGCTTCGCTGATCTGGGTTCCCAAGCCGGCGCCTGGGAACCCGTAACAAATCTCAGGAAGCATTTTTCGCCTTTGCTCGTTCCACAGCCATCTTCAATACCCGTTCGGTCAGCACGGCGGTCAGGTGCAGGCGGAATTCTTTGGTGCCGCGCATGTCGTCGATGGGGCTGATGCTGTCGCGGGCGGTTTGGGCGGCTTGTTTGAACGAGTCGTCATTCACCGGTTGGCCGGCCAGTTGGTTGCCAACGTCTGCGACGAAGAGCGGCGTCGGCGCGACGGCGGCCAATGCAATGCGGGCCGAGACGAATGTTTCGCATTTTTCGTCCAACTCCACCGCTGCTCCCACGCCAACGACGGCGATGTCCATTTCGTTGCGGGGGATAAACCTGCGGTAATGCGAACCGCTGCGGGGCGGTCGCGGCGGGAATTTCAATTCGACAAGCAATTCGCCCGGTTGGAGAACGTTCTGCCCCGGTGCAGTGCAGAAGTCTTCGACGGGGACATCGCGCGCGCTGTTTGGTCCGGCGATGACGGCGGTCGCGCCAAGCGCGATAAGCGCCGGAATCGAATCGGCTGCCGGGCCGGAGTTACATAAATTCCCGCCGACGCTGGCGCGGCTTTGAACTTGAATGCCGCCGATAATTCGGCAACTGTCGGCAAGGGCGGTGTAGTCGGCGGCGATCGTTTCGTTTTCGTAAATCCGGTAACAGGGAACGGCGGCTCCCAACCGTAAACCGTCTGCCGTCACTTCCAGCGCATTCAGCTCGGGAACTTGTTTGATATCGACAACGATATCGGGCGTGGCCCGCCGCGTGCGGATGTGATCGATCAGATCGGTTCCGCCAGCGAGCGGTTTGGCCGATCCGTTATGTTTTGCGAGCAGTTGTATCGCATTGTCGAGCGACCCGGGGGCTTCGTACTCAAAGTCGTGCATCGTCGGCCTTTGGTGTGCTTCCTGAGGTGGCTGTGCGAGGTTGTGGCGGTGAGACGTCAAACGGCTCGGTGGAAATATCGTATCAACCGCTTCGCACATTGTCGCGGCAAGAGCCACATACCCGCCCAGTTTTTTAAATTGGCAGACGAAAGACAAGCACGGACAATGAGAAACCAGCCCGCAGCGCAAGCGAGGGTTGGTCGGCCACAATGTCGGCTTAAGCCCTCGCTTGCGCTGCGGGCTGGTATTTGCGCCGATGAAAAACGCAGAGCGATCACAGATTGTCAGTTGGCCTGTGTCGCCTTCGCGGGAGTGGTGACCTTGGCGGTCTTGCGATCGGTTGCGATCAGTCGAATGCGGCTGTTGTATGATCGCAACTCGATGTAACGATCGGCCAGATTGACATCGACGGACTGGAAGCTGGAATTGAACGGGGACTTGGTGTCGATGAGTTTGCGCCCCGTCTTCTTGTCGATGGCAACGACGCCAAGCGACCAATAACTCAGCTGGCCTTTGCGAACGTGGGTCCGCATGGCGAAGGTCATCACGGGAGAATGGTCGAACTGTGAGATGACCAGATTCTGATTGGCTACCGTCTGTTTCCAAAGCCGTTTACCGTTCCTGCGATCGAATGCGAAGACGGTTCCGTTCACGCGAACGAACGGCAGCCCCAACGAGTAATAACTTCCCGATCGCGTTGTTTTGTTGGACAACAGGTAGACATTGTCGCGGTCGGCGATGACATACACTCCCGAACGGGACTTCAGTTCACTGTCGTCCAGCTTACCCAATTCGGTGAGCCGGCCGTTTTCGAGGTCGAGCAAGGCGAAGGTGCCGTCCTTGCGAAGGGCGGCCAGAAAGTCGCCATCGATGAGGGTGAAATAGGCACCGTTGGGGAAACCGTGTTTCCAATGGTCCTTCTTCGTCAGCGGGTCGAATTGGTGAACGACAGTCGAAGAGGAAGACGAAAGCCCGAGAATACTCGAGCCGGATCGCGATTCGACCAACACCAATCCCCGCTCGGAAATGCGAATCGCCTTAGCCATCAAACCGCCGACGTTCTCTACGGTGATTGGTTTTCCATCGGCCGCACGAAATGCGACTGCATCGTTACGGTTCTTCGGCACCATATAGAGGACGTCTTCGTTGCCGACCAGCTTGGTGTAGGCGGGAACGTGGCCGCGCGTCCAACGGATGTCGCCGGTGGCCGCATCCAGTACGGTGAATTTCCGCCGCCCGTAGACGCAGACATAATTGGAATTGGCGACGGCCAGCATGCCGGTTTGCGAATTGCGTTGCAGGAGAGCCTGACCGGAAAGAATGCTCTGGCCCGACTGCATGGGTCGGGCAGTTTGCCGGTTGGGAGAATAATAGTATCCACTTGCCTGCCCGCGTGTTTCGAGCATCTGTGTCCATAGCACCTTTCGCTCGACTGGCGAGAGACAATGCAGGACGTCGCGGTAAAGAACGAACAGTTTATGCCCGACGGCTTTCGCCACCGCGTAACTTTGCGACGAACGCGACTTGCCCCGCAAAGGAACCAGCCAGTGCAGTTTTCCATCGTCCAGCTTGATGATGGAAAGCTTCTGCTGCGCGTCGATCTCGAAGCGGAACTGCCGGAAGTAGGGCATCCGAAAGCTGCCGCTCTTGAGTTCCTTCTTCCGAGACGAGGAGTAGCTTGCGCCGGTTCGCTCGATCTTCAAATCGTAATCACCCCAACTGAGGCGACCAGCATTTTCGGTTGTTTTTCGGAGGCCGCCTGCCATCAGCTTTTCGTATAGCGCGCGGGCCGTCGTTCCCTCGGCCACTTCGACGTCGGCATGACGATCGCTCAGTTGCTGATAGTAGAAATGTGCGTCGGTTGTCAGTTTTTGGTTATCCATCAACCGAGCCAGGGTGTATAGCGAATTGGCGGCGACTTTTTCATCGGCCGAACGCGATAGGTGCATCAAATGATCCTGCGCGTTGGACAACTCCCCACGTTGGGAATACAGTTCCGCCAATTTCTGCCGGGCCACGAGTGCCTGCGGATGAAAATCGTACAGCGAGATGAATCGTTCGAGTGCAGCGGGATTGTCGCCGAGAGTTTGCGCTGCGGCGGCGATTGTTCCGCCCGATTCGCGGCGGGAGTCCACATCCATTTGTGACCACAAATCGCTCATACGGCCGGCAATCCAGCGATCCAACGGCAACGCAACCTTGGGGTTGCCGGTCCGTTTCACCGATTGCCGACTCTCGTTGGCAGCCAGTGCACTGTAAATGGCAAACGCGGCTTTGTGCTGTTTCAGCGATTCGAGTTGTTCGGCGGCAAGACGTCGCGCGTGCAACTTCTCTTCGGGCTGCTGCGCGAACTTTGTCAGTTCGTCCAACTCCCGGCCACGATTCTGAAAGTCTGAACGAACGAGTTCCGTCAGACATGCAATCATTTGATTGCGGTAATGCGGTTGTTGATTCGGTTCGACCTGATCGGCGGGAACCGCCTTCAGCAACGCCAGGGCCGGTTCGTATTCGCGGTTGAGCAGGTGGATGTCGGCTTCTCGCAGCAGTGCCCACGGGTCGCGCGGATTGCGTTCTTTGCGGCGGCGAATTTCCGCCACAATCGCTTCGCGCTGTTCAAAACTGGTTAGTCCCGCTGGGCTCAGCGACAGCAACATGCCGCGGTGCATGGCCAGATTGCCCAACCGATTGGGACCATCGGCCAAATACGATTTCGATGCCACTTTGCCGTTGGTTAGGTCAACCGTCCATAGTTGTCCCGAGCTAAGCGGCAGGTGATACCGATTGCCGACCGCCACTCCGAAACCCGATGGATGGCCATCTGGCGTGGGGATGGACCGGTTCCAGGCGATCGCCCCGTTCTTGAGCGACATGGCGGAAATGGAGTTGGTTCCCACAATCACAGCTCGATCATCGAACACGCCGGCCAGATAGCGATTCGTTCCTTTGGCCTTCTGCCACAATCGTTTTCCGTTCGACAGATTCAGACAAACGATGGCGGTTTGCCCCGAGTTGAATTCGGTGTATTCGGCAGGCGTGTAGAGGACGCGATTGCCGACGATCACCGGTGCTGAGGGACACCATCGCTGGCCGAAAGTGCTGTTGGCGACGGCAGAGATTTGTCGTCCGCCGAACCGGTTTCTGTTACTTTTTTTCGTTGGGGAAGAATAGCGATAGGCCCAGAGAATGGCGTGGCTGGTTCGATCAATGGCAACCAACCAGCCGACGGTGGTCGGACAGACGATGACGCCATTTCCGACAGCGACCTGCGCGTTCCACCAGCGCCGACCGAAATCTTCGTCGATCTTCGACTCGGAAACGGCCAGCATTTGCGACCACTTAGACTTCCCGGTCTTGGGATCGAGAGAGAACAGCCGAATTTCATTGTCTTTCTCACCCACGGCGAACAGTTCCTGGCCATCGGGTGTTGGTGGGCCGAAGAAGTAGGTGCCGGCCAACGGTAGTTGAATTGGCTCTCGGGTGTCGCTCCCACCGATTTCCCACAGTGGTCGGCCGCTTTCCAGATTGTAAGCCGTCAGCTTGTTGCTCGACCAATCGCGTTGATAAGCATCGTTTTGGTTTTGACGCGATCCCCAATAATTACCGGGTTGTTGTTGCGACATGACGGCGTGATCTTCGATCACAAACAATTTGTCTTCGTGGCTACTGAGGACACCATAAATGCCATCACGAAATAGCAGGCTTGTCAGCGGGTTTTGATCGACCGAGTTGTTGCGATAGTTCGACAGGATGCCGTTGTTAATTTTGACCTGAACCTGCATTGCCTGTGCGCCATATTGTGGCAATCGTTGGCCGGTCAGCAGGCGTTCGGGCGAGACTCCTGCGCGGGTTTCCCATAACGTTTTGCCACTGTCGGCATCAATCACCTGCACGCCGCGCATCGTGCGAAAAATGACCTTGTTGCCGACGGTGAGTGGATGCCAGGCGGAAATTGCAGCTCGGTTCTGATCGGTGAGATCTTCGATTAAGATATTCACCTGCTCGGCGATTGCCCGGTTGTAAGTCAACGGAGATTGCCAACGCTCCAGCAACAGTGGGGCTCCGCCAATCGCGGTTCCGGTTCGCTGAGGGCTGCCGTAAATCATTCGCCACTCGTCGAGCTGAGGCGGCGTGGATTCGGCGATTCCTCCGAGGGCATCGAGCCAGGAATTGGGTTGAACGTCGCGGCCACCGATGGTCAGTGAATTCACAGCAGAAGCTGACAATTGACGTCTGAGTTGCTTGAGTCCATCGACCATTCCTGCTTCACGAAAAGCAACGGCCGCTTTCAATCGCCACTGCGGTGCGTGAGAAATGGGGGCATCGGCTTCAATCAATTGCAGAAACCGACGAGCAGCGGGACCAAATTCGCCGCGGTCGATGTGTTGCGTGCCTAGAAAATTGGCAGCTTCCTGCCCCGCAGCGGTCTGAAAGTATTTGTCTGCCACTTCCGCGATGCCGGCCGGATTGCCCGAGTCGCGTGCTTCAAGCAACAACTGCTTCGCAAGATCACCATGTTCCCTGCGGTAACCCTCCAGGGCAGCGGGCGGAAATTTTCCGAGAAGCCGATTGGCCCGCCAACCGACTGATTCGAGTTGACCGTTGGCCATCCGGACCACCGAGTCTTCTTCGTCATCCACGGTATCGAGAACTCGCTGCAGCCATTGGGCGGCTTGTTCGTACTGAGCCGATTTGATCAGCGCTCGCGCTTTGCGAAGCCTTGAGGCTTGCTTCGTGTCGAAAGGGGCCCGAGTGTCGATGTGATCGCGAGCCGACTTGTCGCCGTTGCCGGCGGGCTTCTTGCCGTCGGTTCCGTCTTTGGGAATTAGATCTCCCGCAGGCACATCGACTGGCTGGTTGGATTTCTTGCCGCCGAAAATGTTGCGAATGAGATTTGAAAGCGGATTAGCCGGCGGTTTCTTCTTCGCGTCGGCTTTAGTCTTTTTGCCGGCTTCAGTCTTTTTTACTTCTGGTTTTGTTTTCGGGTCATCCGCTTTTTTATCAGCCTTCTTCGTTTCAGCGGCTGCCGGTTTCTCGTCGGCTTTTTTTGCCGCAGCTGCCGGCTCTTCGTCGGCCCCTGCGAATGAACAGGCCAGCAACCCGCCAGCGAGAACCGTGACGGCCATCCAGCGTCGATGCGAATCCGATTGATATCCGCGCATGTTGATCACTCCGGGAGATACTGGCCGGACACTTCAGTCCTGGCAAACTACCCACAAAGCCGTTATCGATCAGAACGACCGCCACCATGACGGCAGGCAACCGCCAGAAGGCGAGTTGACATCACTTAGAACTCGTCCGAAAATCCGGTTGCGGTTGTTCGTGACTCTATCCAGGTAAGTGTCCGCGTGACCCGTCAGAGGGGTTTCGGACTACTTGATAGTACATTATGGCACAGATATGACGAAAACCACCCCATTACTATAACGGGAATTATGGGAATTGACAGGTTGTACACTCAATCGGCAGGGCGGCTCATTGGTTCTGTTTGCCGAGCATGGCGAAGAGTGGTTGGGGATTCCAGCCGTTTTCGCGTAAGGCTGCGGCGAGATTATCAACCTTGCGGCTG
>Ga0114993_10000663_pt1 | contig 39784 bp, 39 predicted proteins | sample ArcticOcean_MG_C_FD_87042 | JGI IMG/M metagenome (GOLD analysis project Ga0114993, IMG submission 87042) | Marine microbial communities from western Arctic Ocean - ArcticOcean_MG_CB2_150 | ecosystem: Environmental > Aquatic > Marine > Oceanic | place: Arctic Ocean: Canada Basin | collected...
GCAGATATAGCTTGAGCGGAAGGAGGTTCTGTCAAGAAACGCCCTTAGAATTGTTACCATTTATTGGCTTTAGGGAAAAGGGTATTCTAAAGAATGCGATCAGGTTGTCCATCGAGGCTATGAAGCCTCGAGTTACTGTTTCCTTGAAATCCTATAGCATAGCGATAGCGAGGCGGTGAGCAAATGGCGAGAGGCTCATATGCCTAAAGAGTGTTGCCCAGTAATACTCCCGCGGTATTACTTAGTCCTGTCTTAGCCCCATCTTAGTACTAAGGCGTGGAGGCAATACCGAGGAACAGCAGTGGGCACGAGGGGTAAGATTAGATATAGATCAGGACAGTAGGAAACAGGTGGATACGTTCAGAACCTAGACCGCACCTTATTTACACGCAGGAGGTCAATGGTTCGAGTCCATTATCGCCCACCATTCTTTTTAGATACGAATAAGCCCCTCGGCAGAAGATCAGGGGGCTTTCCTTTAGGCGATATACATTTATAGCAACTGCAAAGGGTTTTTGACCATTTCAACCACATTCTTGAAAGTCTCGTAGGACTGAGCACCTGAGAAGAAGTACCCGCCGATGATGAAGGATGGTATGCCATTGACCCCCCTTAAAAGGGCCTCATCATACTGCTCTTTAGCCTGAGATTCATAGTGCCCAGTGTCCAAAATGTTCTTCATCTCTTGAGGATCAAGGCCCACCTGCTCTCCCAGGTGCAGAAGAACTGAAAGCTGGCCCAAATCAACGCCATCTTCCCATAAAGCACGATAACACGCACGATGAAATTGCTCGAAAAGGCCCTTATCTTTCGCAAACTCTGAGGCCTCGAAGGCCATACGTGTGTTGGGAGTGAGCGGGGCACGCCTCATCGTAAGTCCTGCCTCAGCTGCAACCTCACCGATATGACCTGTAAGAGAATCTCCAATTTTCTCACCCTCCTTGAGCGGCCTCACAATGCCCTCAGGAGGTATATCGGGTCTAAGATAGTAACTCTTATAAGTGATTTCGAGGGGGTAGTCCTGCGCTAACCGGTCCAACCTGGCCAGTCCGATGTAACACCAAGGTCAAATATAGTCATACCAAACGGTGACAGGAACGATGCCTCCGCTGCGTTTAAATGTTGTCATTGGTTTACTCCTTGTTGCTCTATTGTACCAATATATCATTAGACTTCACACAGCAGAAGGATAATTAACGTAGCCTAACAAACTTAGCTACACCCCCCCTACATTATCTGTTAATATCTTATATAAGCTGACGGTGAAGCTCCTACTTTACACGCAGAAGGTCAATGGTTCGAGTCCATTATCTCCCACCACCATTGTTAGATAAGGAGAGTTTATAATTCGCTATATAGCTTTACTAACCGTAACGTTACTATTAACCGTTTCATGTTCAGCTGGTTCTGATACAAAAAGGAAATTAACAAATAGAAATCTAGTATTTTTAAAGATGGAAACCACTGGTTTCGGATAGAAGTCTCATGGGGGATTAGGTACAACGAAGGAGCCTCAATATGCTCAGGGAATTTGACTTGACTGGTAGTACCGCATTGGTGACTGGAGGAGGTCGTGGAATCGGTAGGGCCATTGCGCTGACCTTAGCGGAAGCCGGTGCAGATGTTGCCGTAGCCGCCAGAACCATGAGCCAAGTAGAACAAGTCTCAAAAGAAATCAAAGCCCTAAACAGACGTTCACTATCGGTGCAAGTAGACGTTGCTGACCCTCAAGACGTAGCCGCGATGGTATCACGAACAACAAGTGAACTGGGAAAGATCGATATCTTGGTAAATAACGCTGGGATAAGTGGGAAATCACCACTAACTTCTCTCGACACCAATGCGTGGCACCAAATAATTGAGACAAATCTAAGCGGACCCCTATACTGTTGCAGAGCTGTGGCTCCTCAAATGCTCGAACGCAGGTACGGTCGAATCATAAACATTTCCTCAACATCTGGAGCAATTCCATCTGCTGAGGGAGCAGCCTACAACACTAGCAAAGCGGCCCTTAATATGCTTACAAAGGTACTGTCATTAGAATGGGCACCATACAACGTGGGAGTGAACGCTATTGGGCCTGGCTGGTTCAACACTGAAATGAGCAAGGCGTCTTTGGCGACACCGAACCAAAGGGCCAAAGTAGAAAGTATTATTCCATTGGGGCGGCTCACCAACTTACGTGACCTGGGGCTATTAGCAGTCTTCTTGGCAAGCGCAGCATCGCAATGGATGACCGGGCAGGTGATTTACCTAGATGGTGGGGAGACTGGCGCTGTTTTGTAGCTGTACAGTAGCGTTAAATGCATGCCTCCCGTCCTGCCAGAGCATGCATATCTTAACGACAAAGACTTAGAGGAATGGATCCGTCAACATTCTGCGTGACAGACCTATGCGAACAAAAAGGAAGTCACTTTCTTTTTGTTCGATTTAGAAGACTCATCACAACGGCCCCACCTATAGCACAACCAATAACCACGCCTATAGAAGAACCAACAGTTTGGTTAGAAAAAATGGCTGAAGCCATAGCAATGACAGCCCCCGCTAATCCCCCATTGATAATACTTCTGACCATTGTATTTTTCGTCTTGCCATCCATGGAGTGCGGAGTCCTTGACTTCAACTGCTGTTCCATACGGAACTTCTCTTGCTCATCCCAATTAGTACCGCATACCCATTCTTTTGGGCTTTCTTGATCGGTTCCTCGCCCATAAGGTGAGTATAACACTAAGAATTAAACCTGCATCATCGATGAATAGACAAAAGGTTCCTTCAAATGAGCCGTTCAGTAGACGCTTAGAGTAATATGGCTTTATAAAGCTCAAGTCCATTCGGCTACTTCTCCTCGCTGCGGCACTGACGCTGGCGGATCAAGGAATCTTTAGTAGAAGAATCTAAGCCGTTATCACGAAGACTAGGAGGGAAGATGGGTACATATCGAATGTACGCGGATGATGATGAAATAACTCGTTGGGAAGAAATAGACTTGGAAAAGGTACCAAGCTGGACAAAAGGGATTGCTGTCAATCAGCTACAGTTCGGTTCACGACAACCTGGAATCTTACAGGACTGGCATCCAGCACCCCAGCGGCAATTCGTCGTTATTCTCTCTGGACAGCTAGAAATCGGGTTTGAAGATGGGTCCAAGAAAATCTTTGGCCCTGGGGATGCTCGATTGGTAGAGGACACTACTGGTAAGGGCCACACTACTATTGCTCTAGGAGACGAGCCTTGTATCACTATGACGGTTGGCCTAGCACATCAGTGATGGGAGCAACGCAGTCTACACCTAATTCCAAGAAATGCCCCCCCACTACAGCCTTATACCCCTTAATAGCATCCTCAGATAGAACCTAACGGCTAGTAGTCCCATGAATGGGGGATTAGAGACACCGGGAACGTACCGCAAGCAAGCAGTTACTTCAGCTGAAAAGTATTACTTCAAAATATATGGTATAATGTTAATCAGTGGTAGATGTTCCCACCCCTACACTTGATATCATAAAGCGTCTTTTGTGCCCCCTAGGGACTAGATATAACGTCCTCGTGTGCCCACCGGCCTCTTTAAGACATCCCCGTATTGGTGACTCGATTCTGCCACTTTATTCAAGTATTGCGGCTAACTGCCGCCGATTTATAGAGAGGAAAAGGAATTGAGAATATATGCAGGGAATCTTTCATACCAAACAAGCGAACAAGAGTTGCGCGAGGCCTTCGAAGCCCATGGCGAAGTGCAAGAGGTTTCAATGGTCCAAGATCGTGAAACAGGCCGCCCGAAGGGGTTCGCCTTCGTTGAAATGCCGACCGCTGGAGAAGCTGAGGCTGCAATCGCCGCACTCAACGGCCAGGAATTATCCGGTCGCGCGATCACGGTGAATGAAGCTAGGCCTCGAACAGAGCGGAGCTTTGGTGGTGGCGGCGGCGGCGGCGGCTATGGTGGAAACCGTGGCGGCAGCGGCGGCGGCGGTGGCTATGGTGGAAACCGTGGCGGCAGCGGCGGCGGCGGTGGCGGCGGTGGCGGAAATCGAAGCCCTCGCTGGTAGAGCAATACGACTAGCTAAAATCTCAGCATAGAAGAAGTCTAACGACCTCTTCTATGCTGAGATTTGAAATTTAGTTCTTAGCACGTCTCTTTTTTACAAAAAAGAAAGACCTACCAAGACACCTTATTCATTCTGATCTTCGAACGAATAGGTTCTCTTTAAGCACCCGTTTGTGATCTACTGAATACGCGTTTCCCATCCCTAGCAAAGCTGCTCCCAAAGGTGGGGTTTCTTGCCCAAATATAACACCAAGTACAGCACTATATATCTCATCAGCCTAGTCGTACAGGTCAGTTTCGCACATTTTAAATTCGTTGTAAGGAAGTTCCATTTTGCCGATACTAAAGAATATAGAGTCACGTTTAACAATCGATGAATTCTATATTGAATTTGAAGAATGAAGCATGAAAGACGATTCTCAATAACTTTTTGATTATAGAATCGTGATTTTTCATCCCAAATGCGCGCTACTTTACTACGATCCTATCAAGTTACAGAGAATAATAGTAAAACTGAGAAATTGGAACAAAGGGGAGATTTATGGTCAAAGGTCAAGACGCACAAAAGACGAGTAAAAAGAAAGCAGTGAAAAGCTTAAAAGAAAAACGTGCCTCGAAGAAAGATAAGAAAACCACCGGCCGGCCAACCACCCCATAGCATTGGTTATTTCAAACCTATAGCTTATGCGATCCGGTTCCATGCATAGGCATTGTTCAGGTAAACAATGTTTGATTGCTAAACAGTCATTGCCGGTGAGCCAAGGAGATCAAAAGATGAAGGTTCTATACCATTCTGGATGTGATGACGGATTTGGAGCTGCTTACGCTATTTGGCTCAAACATGGGTGCCAAGCCGAATATATTCCAGTCCAGCATGGACAGCCTTTCCCGGAAGTCTCACCAGGTGAGACTGTTTATGTGGTCGATTTTTCGTATTCACGTGACATCCTCAAGCGCGTTGCCGATCGATGCAAAGTCGTTGTGCTAGACCATCATAAAACTGCAATGGAGGATTTAGCAGATTTGCCATTCGCACATTTTGATATGAATAAATCTGGAGCTGTCTTGGCTTGGGAATATTTTCACCCAAATAAACCTATCCCTCTGTTACTGGCATACGTGCAAGATTACGATCTGTGGACCAAAGAACTCGCTTATACAAATGAGAATAAGGCGTGGAGAGGATCCTTCCCTAGGACATTCTGTAGTTGGCAAGAAATGGCTCTAGCTATATCTCGTGATGACAAATGGAAAACGGAAGGGGAAGCGATATTGCGCTCTGAGAAAATACATATTCAACACAGGGTGTCGCAGGCATTTGAAGTAATAATTGACCCCCATGTGGTACTTGCAGTAAACGAGACGCAATATTATAGCGAGGTAGCCGGTGAACTTTCCAAAGATACCAGATATCCTTTCGGAGCATGCTTCTTTGTACGGAATGATGGTCTCAAGATATGGAGTTTACGATCAGATAGAAGCTTAGGAGATTTCGATGTGAGTACAGTAGCCAAGTCGAGAGGCGGTGGCGGCCATCGAAACGCAGCCAGCTTTAAAGAGTCAAAGCGTAACCAAATATTACCCTCTATTACTGAGTAATATTTTTCAACTGAAGTAACCGATTGCTTGGAGTACTCTCATGAGTGGGCTGTATCTGTGACAACGATCATCGGCGTCTGCTGCTGATCTACTCCAGAACATATAAGAGCTCTGTCTGCCAGTTATTGGGGTTCCTAACTACGATTTTGACTGCAACGCGGGGTTAGAAACATTGTTCAAATTACTCTTACCACCGATACTATCAGGGGATCAATGAAGAACTGGATTCACAAAACGTCTCCTTGGCCTTTCTGGGTTATTGTCTGTACAGTTAGGTCACTCTGGCGTAATGTATATAAAGTAAGAGTAATCCAAGATACTGCATTTTTGACATCCAGCCACGGAACGTAAGCCAGAAACCAATAAAAAGCAGTTCACCGACTGGAGAGTAGACATGGCACATACGTGAACGTTTACCAGCTATTTCGACTTGATTACACCATTGTCTCCTGATATCAAAGAAGAATCGGCCAAAACTGACGGTGGCATTAAAAAATAATTTCCACGTCTAATTAAACAGTATTACTCAGATATTCATAGGATTTATTAACAAATATGACCTCCCAGCTCCAACAAGGTAACCATTTTCCATCACTAACTTTCAAACTAGTGAGTGGCCAGGACGTGACAATTCCTGACGATATCCCCACACGCTACGCAGCAGTACTTTTCTATCGTGGCCACTGGTGAAGTTACTGTATACGGCAGTTAGCCGAGTGGGAGCTAAAAAAAACTGATCTAAGAAAACTTGGATGCACGATATACGCGATAAGTGCCGACACGCTGGAACAATCATTAAATGTCGCTCGCAACGGGATAACCTTTCCAATAGCTTATGGATGCACCAAAGAAAATACAGAAGCAATAGGAGCCTGGTGGGGCAACCACCCACCTGATGGCCAGCACATTCAACCAACCGAATTCCTTCTTAGGCAAGGAGGCTTGATACTAGGTTCAATGTACGCGTCTGGACCAATAGGCCGCATGAGTTCAGATGAGGCAGTACACTTAATTACTAATCGTGAACAGCGTCCCCCATCTTATAAGTTCTATTCGGAAAACAGGAAAGGATCCTATTAATACACTGGTCGGAGTAATGGGGGTTCAGGAATTAAAAAATGTTACCTTAATAAGGCATGCGTACACCATTGTCTGATTATCAAGGAATAGGTATAGGGAAATCGTTATTACAATATTTATTTAAAATTAATAAGAGTTCTACTTTGCTTGTTGGCACATGGCAAGATGCAACTTGGGCAATTAGATTTTATGTGAAAAATGGTTTTATTCTTCATGGAAGAAAACAGACTGATCAATTGCTTAAAAATATTGGCAGGTGCCTTTAAAACAAATGAAATGTTGATGCCTTCCGATAGTTTAGATTAGGAGTTAACGGTGATCAGTCTCAAAAGAAACACAAAAGGTATCCCTGTTGAAGCTACTGGGCTCCGTAGTAGAACCTCTTCCATTTATGTGCCAAAACAAACTGGGACTTTCAAAATAAGCCGAAGTAAGTTCAACGATTTCCTCACATGCAAAAGATGCTTCTACCTCGACCGTGTAAAAGGATTGGTTTCGCCTTCAATGCCAGGTTGGACACTGAATGAAACCACAGACCGATTACTCAAAAAAGAATTTGACTTGTGCCGGACAAAACAGATACCACATAGACTTTTCGAAGAGTTCGGGATTAATGATGTCGTCCCTTTCGAACATGCGGACTTAGATCTATGGAGAAACTCCTTACATCACGGACTTCTGTATCCGGTAGAAAATTCAAATATTGTTCTTCACGGTGGGATCGACGATATCTGGTTCGATCAACTGCAAAAAAAGCTAATCGTGGTCGAATACAAATCTCAAGCAAACAGCAGATCTGTTACTCCAAACGACTATTTGGCTGGGACGTACCGCCAAAGCTACAAAATCCAACTCGATTTCTATGCATACCTTCTAACTAAAATAGGCTTTGATGTTTCACCCATCGGATATTTCTACGTCTGTAATGCCGACCGGGATGCACCTGCGTTCAACGGACAAATGATATTTGAGGAAACCATTGTTCCCTATGAATGGAATATCGGTTGGATCGATCCTAAAGTGTGGGAAATGATTGACACACTAAACTCCCACAATCTTCCAAAACAAAACCTGTCTTGTGAGAACTGTGCCTATTCCCACCAGAGAGCCTCAATGGAACGCTGACGGGTAATTAAATTTTTTCGGTTGCTACTTGGCTAGCGTCACTTGGATTTGACAATTTCCTAACGAAGAATCCTGGGGCTGCAACAAAAACAGAAGAGGAACTCGCTAGAATTAATACCAATGTCAAGTTATTTAGTGAATCCTGAAGAAAACCTGAAAGTACCGGACCTGTCGCTGTACCCAGAGCAAGAAATGTAAACAAGAATACATGTGCTGTAGGTCTGTGTCGGATGTGAATGCCAGGCAAATGAAAACCAATCGTTAAAAGTATGACCATATAACCCACCGTTAATCCGTTCATGACGGCTATAGCACACAAAAACGGAAGAGAGTCTGTGAATAACAACGCTGCAAACATGAAAGGCATGCAGATTCCTGCAAACCATAGGATTTTTGACCGTATCTCCCAATTAATGGCCATTCGACCAACAACCAGACAAGAGATACTACACCCCAAGTACATGAGTCCCATAACAACGCCACTGAAACGTAAAGGGAAATCGTACCGATCCAGCATAACCGTTGGGTAAAAGGCAAGAAACGAAGCCTCTGCCGAAGTACCGCCAAAAATGGCCAATCCTGTTATCCACAGTTGCTTATTGAGAAATATACTTCTAGGTAGACCTCGCTGCTTATCTGTACCAGACACTTGATGATCCTGAACAGGTTTATCACGGGCCACTATGGCCCACACAATGCTCAATAAGACCGAAAAACCACATAGTACATAAAGGGTTGATCTCCAATTATTATCCAAAGTGCTTAGAAGTAGAGGCATACCAAGTAACCCACCAGCAAAACCGAAAGAGAGGACACTGATAGTAACACCGTTAACAAAGATAACCTCTCTTTGCCGAAACCACTGTTGCATAAATAGAGCTCTGGCCGGTTCTCTGGCAGCTAGAACTACCCCAAAACCTAAACGGGCTGCTAGAAGAACAATGAACATCGTGGCAGACGCTTGGAGGAATAAAAAGATACCCGCTATAGCAAGGGTTGTTGTTGTGAGCATTACGGGGCGATAACGTACAGTCCACAAACTAAGTGGGAGTGTCACAATAACCACACCCCAAACCGGAACAGCATAAAACAGGCCTTGTTGTAAATAAGACAGATCAAACTCTGCGCTTATGGCAGGTAGCAAAATCCCCATCGTCATTATCGTGACCCACCCTATTGCATGACAGGACATCCAAAGGATTACTATTACCCACCGATACACACCTGTTTTCTTTGTATCTATTGGCCTTAACCTTAATTTCCTGTACGGTTTAATTAGACCTCTTCATCACAAACTCGTTATTTTGCCCGCAAGTCTTTCATTATTTTGCAGTTCAAGGATGGGGGGTGGAGGGAGGACGGGCCAAAAAGACGAACAAACTGGAAAGCAGGACGAGGACTCCAAAGGCTGAGAAAATAGGAAAATAGCTACCAGTTGTGTCATAGACTAATCCGGCTGTAATGGGTCCAATAGAGTTGGCCACCATTTGAATCGGCCAAACAATTCCCCGAATAGCCCCTAGCGAACCTCGACCAAAGTAGTCCGCGAACACAACCTGCTGAACAATAAGGAACCCTCCTACCAGCAGACCCTGATAAAAGCCCCACAGAAAACCTAGCACAGGCGATTGAACGTTCATCAATACGACAAATCCGGCTGACAGCAAGAACAAGCCTCCTGCTGAAACTAGGCGAATATTATAGCGTTCAATGAGAAAGCCGTAGATGAGCGATCCCAAACCACCACTAGCAGAATAAATCGCAACAATTGTTACTGCCACCCCGGCAGATAAACCCTGATCGGTAAGGTAAGGGATCAGATGAAGCGTCGTTCCTGGAAGCGCAATAAACACAATGGAAACCCCAGCGGCTAGAAGGTAGAAGGAGGGTAACCGAATCACCTGTCGAATAGAAAAGGATATCTCCTGATTCGAACTCAACGGCCCAGGGGAAACTACCTCGTCCTGACTCTGTTCAAGTTTCTCGGGTGTGGCCCCATCCGGTAGGAGCCCCATGTCTTCAGGTCGCCGCCGAAGAAAGAGGGCAACCGGAACGAGCGATAATATCCAAATCACCAGCCCCGCTACAACTGTGCCAACCCGCCAACTCCAGGTACTTACCAAAAGCTGGACATACAAGGGTGTGACAGTGTTCCCTATACGCTGACCAAGTGAGCTGATGGCGACGGTTCTACCACGCTTCGCTACAAACCATTTTGGAATAATGACCTGAAGCGCCACGCCAATCACCCCCATGGTAACCGCCCTACCGATGATTTCCAGAACATAGAATTGCCAAAGATTGGTAATCATCGCCAAGAGAACTAGGGTACCCCCAAGAATGGTGAATCCAACAGTCAAAATCCAACGAGGATCGTAACGATCAATAAGCGGACCAAAAATCAACGCCAGAAAACCTGCAAGAACCGTACCAGCAGACGTGGCACCAGAGAAGACAGTTCTACTCCAGCCAAACTCCTCTGTCATGGGTTTCAAGAAAACCCCTATGACTGGATAGGTTTCAGCACTCCTTGTAAAACCCGCGAGAGCCACTACACCGACAATGACCCATCCATAGTAAAACCGTGGTTTTGTGACTGGGTTGCTCTTCATTTCTCAGAATCCAACTACTTTACCCTATATCTTGATACGGCCAAGGATCAACTTTTGGCACTCCTGCAAAGATCCACGGTGGACACTGATACTTCACTCTACCTAACTTCGGATCATCCACCTCTTTGAATAGCCCCATAGCTTTAGTCTGCGGATGCTCATAAAGCTGCTGATAGTTGTTTGCCTCTGTTGAGGCACTACCAAACTTCTCGAGAACCTTCACCAGATCTCGCCCTCTCCATTTCTTGAAAATCTCCTCCCATATACCCTTAGCCTGCAATGCCAAAGGCCCGTTATCCATAGCTGCGTCCATATGAGTCAAGCCCATAATGGCATCTGGTGGGTTCTTGAAAATAGGATCGGAAATGTACTTCTCCATACCAAGGGCACTCAGAAGATCGGGGATTTCTTCAGCTTTTGCAATCGGCCCTAATCTTATGGGCACATCCATCGTCTTGTAGGGGTGATCAGGCATCCCATGATACCAACTCATCGCCCCGTTCCAAGCATCTGGGTCCACTGTGCCTACCCACTGAACCGACTTCTGATGGAGTATAGCCCCAAGTTGGCTGACCGTTATGTGCTGTCCCTCTCCTGTGCGCCAAGCATGATAAAGAGCTCCAAGAATTGCATGGTTCACATAAAGGGATGCTTCAGACATCGCATAGTCAGGTCCCATCCGAACTGGTTCCTCCCCGGCGACTCCAAGATTATTGGGTAAGTCGGACATAGCCTGCAAGACTAGTTCTGAAGCGGGTTGATTGCGAAGAGTACCCTTAGTACCAAAAGGTACGATCGTGCAATGGACGAGTTTTCGGTTTAGTTTCTCCAACATATGGTAGTTAAGACCCAAACGTTTGAGCTTAGACTGACCTTCTTCCTCAATAAAAACGTCGGCGGTCCCGAGAAGCTCTAAAAGTTGCTCCCGGTCTTTAAGTTTGGTTATATTTAGTCGCGCGCCCTCTTTGTTCCGGTTCAGATGGAAAAAAGCTGCACTAACGCCCTTAAACTGAGGCATGAACTGGCGGGAATAGTCTCCCTCTGGAGGCTCTATCTTAATCACTCTAGCCCCGTTATCTGCCAAAAGAAGAGAGGCGTAGGGACCAGTGATACCCTGAGTTAAGTCTACGACAGTGATCCCGTCAAGAATACCTTTTTCCCCTATACCTTTGGGACCGAAGTAGTCATCAGCACGCTGAAAGGAACGAGGATCTCCCCCAAAACCATTCTCTTGAATATCTATGGTGTCCCCTCCCGGCCAATTCCCAGGACGTATCCTAATTGGGGTCTTGGAATACTGGAAGGGCATATTGCCAAAAGGAAGTGTGCCAATTCCAGGGTATTTTAGTCGGGTGAAAAACCTGTTGGCTTTAACCTGAGGATGATTGAAAATTTCTTCATGGTCCAAAAAAGGGCTGACAGGAACCTTATACTTCCTAAGCTGTATAGTCCACCACTTGCTGGGTTTGGAACTAAATATTTTCCCCAGCCGACTTTCTAACTCATCTCTATGCTGTACTCTCCCCGGGTTGGTAGCAAAGCGCGGATCTGCCAGAAGATCATTAGCCTCGACAGCACGACACAGAGCACCCCATTGAGAGTCTTTCAAGACACCAACAGCTAACCAACGATTATCCTGACAAATGAAGGCCCGATGAGGAACAGTGGTTGTAGTGCTGCTGCCCATGGGAGGAACGTTCTGGCCAGTGGCCAAGAACTCAGCAATACGGCTTGTCTGTATAGCTACAGATGCACCTACTTGAGGATTTATGAGATAAAGACCTTTTCCTGTCCGTTCCCTATGGAGTAGCCCCAGCAAAACAACCATACTTATATAGGAGCCGGCATTGAAATCGTGAAGATACCAACGGAGTCCCTCCGGTTCGCCACCTTTCTGCCCTGTCACTGCGGTAGCTCCTCCAAAGGTGTGTGCGGTTGGGGCTCCACTGCCCAAAGCAGCATATGGACCAGAACTACCCCAACCAGGAAAATTGCCATAGACGATACCGGGGTTCAGCTTTTTAATTTCCTCATAGCCCAAGCCCAACTTCTGGACCGTTCCCCACTTCATATTCTCGACAAAAACATCAGCTTCTTTAAGAAGGCGTGTGGCTATCTCTTTGTCTTGCGAGTCTTTCAGGTTTAGTGCAATTCCTCTCTTGCCAAGCTGACAAGCCATATAGACTATCGACAAACCTCTATATAGGGGAGGAGATCCCTGACGCGTTGGAGGCCATCCAGGTTGTTCTACCTTAATAACGTCCGCACCCATATTCGCGAGAATCATGGTAGCGAACGGACCAACCCCAATGATAGAAAGATCAAAAACCTTCACTCCATGCAGAGGTCCATTCATTGCCAATCTCCTCGCTACTATCTTCACTCATTAAGTTAACACGAGCAGGATAGGAGTACAAACCATCAGCCCAGGTAGCAACCTTGCGTTTACAAGGCATCCAAATAACTTTGATTACATGTCCCTGTACGTTGAAATTATTGACGATGTGACCATCAACGTAACTTTTGATAGTGGAAGTTGTCCATCTTCGCTCCCGGAAGAGTACATAATCTTAATCGGGTAATACCTGTGATTTATAAATCTGCTGTACTCAGACCACCATTTTCGATTAGCATGTTCAAAATCTCTTCTATGGCCTGTAACTTGTCTTTATCTTCAGGGACTACCTTTTTCACATAATTCGCAGTATCGACAGGTGTAGCTCCATTTCCATCCACAAAGTTAATATCCGCTCCAGATTTAATTAGTAAAGATACCATTCCTTTCTGCAAGAAAAACACAGCCCAACTTAACGGAGGAGCCTTGTCTTTATTCTTCGCCCTAATGTCTATTTTTGCTCCATTTTCTAAAAGGAGACGTACTATTTCAGCATTACCCTTTACCACAGCGAGATGTAGAGGTTCTGCACCTTCTAATGGTATTCCCTCTGGAATAGGATAATTATTTATATCGGTTCCAGCATTGATATGTTGTTTTACAATAGCAATGTTTTCCTTGTCTATTGCAGTCAATAAATCAACGCTAGGAATGTCAATAAAACTATTAGGATTACTACACGAAATAAGAGAGGCTGCCATGACTACGGTAACCAGCATCAAGACTATATATGTCTTTTGCATGCCCCTCATTCTGTTATGGCCGTTCAGAAAACATACTTCTTCATCTCAATATGTAAAATTTCCGCCTCAACAGTACGGAAGAACGTGTTCCCCTAGAAGCGTGACCGTACGCTCTACCAACTCGATGGGCATATTCCCCATACTGATACGGAGATTGAACTGAGTTACGCCAGCTACCTTCTGGTATTTGCGAATACTTTCCAAAATATTCTCTGGGCTACCTACAAAATATATTTCGTCTCCAACCGTTTCAAAAAGATCCGTTTTCGGGTCGAATGGGGTTCCCTGGCCATCCCGAAGCAATCCCATACGTGCGTAGAATTCGAGTACTTGGCTCACATAGAGCTTACCCTCTCTTCTCGCCTTCTCATCCGTTTCCGCAACAAACGCAATACGATTGACCGCCACCGTCGTACCAGAAGAATCTCCGCCCTTTGCTGAGAGTAGTGCACGATAACGATCAGCCTGTCTCTTAATAACATCGATATGATATTGTGTTGCTCCATACCAACCGTCGCCAAGTTCAGCAGCCCGCTGCACTGAGCGGAGAATCGTGCCCCCGACCCAAATAGGAGGCCCGCCTGGTTGCTTCGGTTCTGGATAGACCTTCCCTTTCACTTTGAAGTGTTTACCTTGAAACTCTTCTTCCCCAGCCCATAACTTCTTGAGGAGTAACAAAGACTCATCCATCCGCGAGCCAGCTTCATTTGAAGGAATACCAAACCTCTTCATTAAGCCGGGATTCCCTACCCCCACACCAAGAATGAATCGGCCTCCAGAAATCTGATCAAGGATTGCCGAATCATAAGCTAATCTGAGTGGATCCCAGAGGGGCAGAAGGGTCACTCCCGTACCTAGTCGCAGCTTCGTATTCTTGGCCAAAGCAGATAAAACCATCAGGGGCGAGGGAACATGGCCTGGCTCAGCAAGCCTAGGGTGATGTTCTCCAGCCCACACGGAGTTGAATCCGTATTTCTCTGCTATGTCCAACAGACCAGCATAATCATCGAGAAGATTATACAGAGCTTTCGAGGTACTCCAAAAATCAAGCGCTAAGCCAAATCCAGCCTTCAGAATATTCACCCCACGAAGATGAAGATTTACAAGCACGTGTTGAGATTCTTATTATTGGTAAATTAAAAAATCTACCACGTGCATATATTACCTTAGGTCATACCGAGTTTCCAATTCCACCTTTCGGGCAATACGGCTAATAGAAGGATCGCTTGGTCGAAAAACTCCTAAACAAGTAGCCTTAGCCGTATACCGTCATCTACGCTAATGGCTGGCGCCCAGAGAAACCAGTGTCAATCTCATGCCAAAATTGTATAGTGGATTCGCCCAAAATCCAGCACAGACACACCTCCCGACCCTCCAAAAACGCAGGGAAATCCACAAGCCCTCGTTCTGTGTCCCTCACGATTATGCCTAAGTCGTTTATCCCTTGTACAAGTTTGCTTACCCTGTTAACTGCATCATCAGTTTCTTTGCGTTTGCCTGCCATATCTTGGTCGGTGCTTCCGTGGCCATTACTGCTTATCTTTCGGAAAATTTTATCCATTTCTAACTTAAGACGTTCAATGTGTTTGCTCAATGAAACTATCTCTTGAAGATGTATCTCAAGCCAAGGAATCTTTTGTTTGGCTTCATCTAGTGTGAAAAAGTTCTGTTTTTCCAAAAATCACCCCTGGTTCTCCGTCAAGGAGCTTCTCTTTTATTAAACATTTCAGCTCTTGTCAATGCAAATTTCGATAATGGAGGTGTAAAAAGTTCATTTATGAGTGTTGAGGCAAGAACACAAGACACAACAAGTGTGCTGATCGGTTCTAATTCAGGTGTTTCCATGACCAACAAACTCAATCCAACCGTAACACCCGCCTTTGGCATTAAGGTCAAACCCAAGTATTTCCTAACAACCTTAGGAGCACCGGATATGGTCGCTCCAAACCAAGCACCTACAAACTTCCCGCCAGATCTCCCAAGAACTATTACCCCTGCTAAGATCCCTGCTGATTCAATGACTGCTAGGTCGAGGTGGGCTCCAGCCACACTGAAGAACAGGCTAAACATAACAGCCTGTACGTCCCGAAGTATCCCAATATTATCTTCTGATTCTTTCTGTATATTAGCTACCGTAAATCCTAAAACCATGTTGGTTAGCAATGGAAATAGATTGTACATGGATGAAATTTCAGAAGTGATTATTACAATTCCAAGAATAGCTACTAAGGATTCCTGTCGGTTCCGTGTAAAACGTGTGACTAGGAGCAATATGGGAGCCAGCATAAGTCCGATCAGGATAGAGATGCCTATAAAAATGACATCTTGTAATACAAGAGTACCCAGTGAAGCAGACGTCCCACTTCCAAGTATGGTGGCCCCAACGCCCACCGAGATCCCGAACGCTATTATCGCCAGCGCATCATCTAGTGCTACAACCCCCAAGAGAGTCGTTGGTAGCGGACCCTTCGCTTTGATTTCCTCAATGATGGCCATAGTCACAGCCGGAGCAGTGGCTAGGGAAATACCCCCAATCACGATACCCATCACTAAGGAAGTTTTGAAGTCGAGTGCTAGATCTGGTAAAAGGACTGGTGATAAGAACGTTACTAATACCAGTGTGAACAACCATGCTAAACCAGCTTCAAAGCCTGTTATAACTAATATATTCCGTTTAAGGCCTTTAATCGTAGAAAGGGGCAAACTTCCACCTATCATGTATGCTATGACACCCAGAACAACAGGAGTAACTATATGAGAAAGCTGGGTAACGTTGTCTGAGGTTACTGCGTTTATACCTGAAGGACCAATCAATATCCCCACCAGTAAGTAACCAGTTATGGAAGGCAGTTTAATCATCCCTACCACTCGACTGGCTAGAAACCCGAAGAACATTAATAAACCTATCGACAATATGATCGTTACCATAGTAGCTTCTCTCTATGCTGATTAAAAACCATAATAATCTATCATATGCAATCACACGCTACTAATCCACAACAATATAATAAATTTCTTATGATTTCTCACTTTGCCAAATACGAAGAAACCATCGATATTCAGTCTAGAGCTTCCTCCTTAGGCAATAACGCCGATTTTTGATATCATAAAACTCTGCGGTTTAGAAGAATTCCCTGTAAGCAACTAAATATCGCTACATACAACTCATTTGATAACCACGGCAAGGAGCCCTTTATATGGAAAAATACGGAGCTATAAAAAAGATCGAGAGTGAATGGATCGTTTTTACAAAGTTAGCTGAGAGTTTCTCTGAAAAAGATCGCATTCGACCAGGTGCAATAGGATACTGGAACGTTCATGAAGCTCTTCTACACATTGCAGACTGGGATAACGAAATGATGATGGCTGTTAAGAAATTCGATGAAACAGGAGAGAAGCCTGAATGGGATGGCTCGTCAGAAGATGCGATTAATCAGCTGAATGAACAACTAATCTCCGAAAGACGGAACTTGGATCCGGCACTAATCTGGAAGCATTTCAAGGAAACACATATATCATTCGTGGAATTCCTTTCTACCTGTGACGAGCCTGTATTCTCTGGCGATTCCTTTACCGGGGGACACATCAACTTTGCACCGCAACACTACCAAGAGCATTCAAAGGATTTAACTTGCTTCAAAGAGTCTCTGTAGTAGTTAAGGAAGAAAAGAAATCCACTCGTGGCCCAAGCATATGCAATCTATCAGCTAGGATAACCAACATAGGCTTTTACTGCGTAGTACACGAAGATGAGTTAATATAAGGAATATTTGAATATTACTTGGGATTTATTTAGTAGCCTTCTAAAAAAGGTGTGCCCCCTGTAATTGTGTGAGCCATTAGGCAATAAAAGGTATCTATGATGAATATCCCGAAATGTATGAGCACCCAACACCCAGACAACGTTTCCACGCCACCATATGCTGAAGATGGTGTTCTTAAAGGTGAAGGTGAAGTACGGGAAGCAGTTGACGTATACGGGCTTGGGTGTGATGAGCAAATGTGGGATTCAGAGGGGAAGGATGTTGATCGTTTAGTAGTAAGCAAGCTCCTATCAGGATACCCAGATTTCTTTTCTAAACACCGTTTAGGCAGCGATCGTTTCCTTACGATGCGCGTCCCGAATCCATCGATTGAGCGGGGCATGAGTAAGATGCTGTTAGAAAGCCTCGAAAGTATCCCGAGCGCATGGGACGTTGCCAAAGAATTCTATGGAAATATCGATACTCCTCCTATCTTTGAGATAATCTTACCATTCACTACCTCGGCCGAAGAATTGAATCGTCTCTATTACTACTACACTAAGTACGTTGTTGGAAAAGGAGATATGCCTCTATATGGCGACTACAAGGTAAGTGACTGGGTAGGGGAAGTAAATCCACGGACCATAGGGGTAATCCCACTCATTGAAGATCTGGATCATATGATCGTAGCCGACGAGATTGTCGAAGAGTTCCTAAAAGACAAAGATTTCGCATTTCAAAGAGTATTTCTCGCTCGCAGTGATCCAGCACTAAACTATGGTGTGATTAGTGCTGAACTAATGATCAGAATAGCACTGCAGAAACTTCAGAAGCTGCAAACACGTATAGATACTCCTCTATATCCTATCATCGGTGCTGGATCCTCCCCATTCCGAGGAAACCTAAAGCCAATTAACCTCGAGAGAGCGTTCCGAGAATATCCCAGTGCTCACACTTTTACCGTACAGTCAGCTTTCAAATACGACTACGATCCCAAGATAGTACAGGCTGGAATTACTAAGATTCGTGACCATATAGCCTCAGAACCAATTTCAATCGATGAGAAACGAGCATTGCGTATTATCGAAAAATACTCGACAGAATACAGGAGATGCCTCCGGTCATTAACTCCCGTACTTTCCAAAATGATCGGACTCATCCCAAGACGCCGTGAGCGTAAATTGCATATTGGTTTATTCGGTTACTCTCGCTCTCTGGAGCCAGATGAGGAAGGGGAAGAGGCAATACGCCTTCCAAGAGCGATCGAGTTCTGTGCAATCCTATACTCTCTGGGTATTCCACCAGAGCTTTTGGGCTTGGCTGCAATGGACAGTGAAGATTTAGACTATGTGAAGGAAGTGTATCCAAGCTTTGAAGAAGACTTGGCCGATTCCCTCAAATTTGCCAGCAAAAAATCGATTTCAAGGCATATGGGAAAAGAGTATGTCGCTCTGGCATCACGCTTTTCTCAAGACATAGATCGGGTACATGAAGGGTTAACTGCTGCTACGTGGGGTAGCCTCGACACCCTACCTCATTCCTATATTAGCCGGTATGTGGTAGAAGCAGCTAGGCTTCGTAAGTTTCTCGGATAGATATTCCCAGCACCGAATAGAATTAAAGAAATAAAAACCCGCTATTTATCTGCCAAAAATCCTGTCTTAAACAATTACCAATAGAGTAAATTGCCGCATGATTACCAACCACATACGACCACTCCTATTCTTCACAACGCTCCTGTTGCTGGTAAATTGCGGTGGCAATGCTAAGCCATTATCTGACACTAAAGCTACGGCACAGGAAAAAGTTGAAGAAGTTTTAACGACCATACCAACAATTATCCCTACTCCTGCTCCTAAGCCTGTTACGAATATTCCATCCACCCCTACAATTACTCATGTAACGCCTACGATTATTCCTACCATTGTACCCACATTCACCCGTGTGACGCCTAAAGTTGCCCCTACTCTCGTACCTACGTTCATTCGTGTTGTACGTGAACCTCAGGCTACGGCTATCACCACTATGCCGCATCCTGGAGAAAAGCCCACGATAGACCCAAATGCAACCAATCCTTGCGCAACAGTTCCTAAAGCTTTCCGAAAGGAATGTGAAGATTCAATTAAAAGTGACCCTAATTTCGGTCGCGCAGATCCAAATGAGGGCTCAAACGAAGACAGCACCTATGTAGAGAACTTCGATCCAAATAATATACCCCTAATAGCTAAATCCAATTTCACTGAATTAGCCAAGTTTTCAAGAATGACAAAGTTGAGGTCAGGAGTTGGCCATGACTATTCAGCCAGAACACCGGAATACGACCCTACACATCGCAACTGTAAAAGTATGAAACATTATTTCATTCCTATGGGAGTTCCAAGGAGTAATAGTCTGTACGCGAACACTCCTCACTCTTTTAAATGGATGTCTATAAAATATTTTGCTCCGGTTGATGGCACAATACAGGATACCTCCTATTCTAAAAACCCCCATGGTACAGAGGTTTCATTCACGATAGAATCAAGTGAGTATCTTGGCTATCATTTCCGCTTCTTCCACGTCGCCCTTGATCCCAATTTAAAAGATGGGTCGTCCGTTCAAGCAGGCCAACAAATCGGTACGATCGGAGATGAAGAGGCTTGGGGAGAAATATTAGTGGAGGTACGGATTAACGCCGACAAACTTCATTTAATTTCCTTCCTCCAAGTTGCAACAGATAAAGTGTTCCAGGAATACAAAGATAGAGGTGTGAAGACGAGACTGGATGCAACCATAACTAAAGAATACAGAGATGCTAACCCGCTCGCATGTGACGATTCCTCTGCAGGCTGGTTTGTGGGAAGTGGCAGAGGTGAAGATCCAGGAAATGATCAATTCCAGGTCTGGCAGTTTGAGAGTACGGACAATTGGGTATTTTTTAACTGATTCGAGGAAATGCTATGGATATAAAGTTCTTTAGACTAATCCTACTCACACCAATACTTCTATTGCTAATAATAGCCTGTGGGAATAATGGACCATATCTTACAGAAAAAGAAGTGGATGAAATCGTACAGGCACATATGAAAGACTGTTTGAACGGATATCATACTCTATATCTCAGAGAGGCAAATCCAGATAACCTTCCTTTTCTTGCGCATCCCAACATTCTCATACGCCCTACTCTCCAAAAATGGAACTATGCATATAACTCTGCAGATCGTACATGGTTAGCCACCCTTTCATTTCCAGATGGGAAAAAGGCACCATCTACATCTACAATGCCTGCTGAGGAAGCAGCATTTCTGCAAAGACCTTGGCGTTTGACTATCAATGACCAAAAAGTCTCACCCGAAGAAGCCATAGTCGATTCTCATCAGGAAAAAGTGAAGGGTGAAGGTGTGGTGTATGGTGTTTTTCGTTACTACGTATGTTAAGTCTACATTGTCACCATAGTCATGGTGAAGAAAAGCTAACCCTACTATATATCTTATGAACACACGTGACTTCGGCAAACTTGGTTCTGTAAGCACTCTCTCTCTTGGTGGAGGAGGCCTCGGCCAATTATGGGGACCAACAACACGTGAGGAATGTGTTGCACTCGCCCGCGAGGCTCCGGAACTCGGGGTTAATATGCTCGATATGGCACCATCCTATGGAAACGGTGAAGCAGAAAATGTTATCGGTGAAGCATTCAATGGTGCTCTCCCTAAAGAAGTCCGCATAACAACGAAATGCCGCATCGGGGATGTTGCACCCAGTGATATTCCAAGCCTACTTGAAGAAAGCATAAACGCTAGCTTAGCTCGTATGAAACTCGACCACATTGACATCTTCTTTCTACACAACTGGGTAACTGCTGATGACGCTCCAACCCATGGTCGCGGTACTCCTCGTTCGTCCGTTGAAAACGCTGTGATCCCGGCAATGGAGCGTATCGTTGAAAGCGGACGTGCACGGGCATGGGGGCTAACAGGAATCGGAGACCCAGCTGTACTTATCGATATGCTCACTTCCGGAGTTCAACCCGACTTCATTCAAATTATAACCAATCTCCTAGACTCTCCAGGGGGACTCCAGTATCCAAATCGCCCAGCGCAGCCTCGAAATATCATATCTGCTGCACTCCACGCAGGTACTCCAATTATGGGCATCCGGGCAGTGCAAGCAGGTGCACTTACTATCAAGTTAGATAGATTTAAGCCAGCAGACGACCCTGAAATGCTTGATTTCCAAAATGCCGCTCCCTTTCGTGCAATGGCCAAAGAGATCGGACAGTCTCCCTCTTTTCTCGCACATCAATATGCAATATCAATGGAAGGTCCTGCTACAATTGTGCTCGGGGTTAAAAACCGCTATGAACTCTATGAGTGCATCGCAGCAGAAGCTGCTGGTCCGATGGATCCAAAATTGATTGAGCAAATTAATCAGGCTGTAAGGTTACAATAACCTATAGTTGCTGTTAAAGGTTTGACATGATATTGTCTGTGTTAACATCCAGTTAATAGATTCAAATGAGGGAAGGTACATATGAAGCTCATTAGTTTAGTCCTGCTTTCGGTAGTATTTCTCTTGATAGCAGCTTGCGGAGAATCAACAACCACCTCTGGCGAAGAAGCGAAAGCCAGTGTATTGAAACTTCTAAATTCCAAGGCCCCTGGTGAAAAATCCATAGTGATAACACATGTATCCAAAGAAGGGGTGGAATGTTCAAAATATGCGAACGTTAAAGGGTCATGGAAACAATCCTATGTGTCTAACAATAAGACTTGGAAAGTCATCGGACCTGTGATACCTGGGGAAATGCTAGCCCATGGCGGACGGGTCGAGGGAATGTGGATTATTGACGACCAAACTGGCAAAGTACGTAGAGGTCCTTGCGTGTAGAACGCGAAAGAAACTACGGAATTGCTATCTGGTTGGTTGAACAACAGAATTCACCATTCTGATTCAACTCGCAAGTAAATAGCCAGATTTTCAATAATTCGATATTGTGGACTGCGCGTAGACAAAAATGGATTATGTGACCGTTGCTATTGCTGCCCTCTTAGTATCTGTTTTCTCCCTTTATTCGGGTTTTGGATTAGGAACATTGCTAATGCCAGTTTTTGCGTTGTTCTTTCCTATACAAATCGCAGTCGCTTCTACTGCAGTTGTCCACTTGGCAAACAATATATTCAAGGTTATCTTCGTAGGAAAGGGTGCGGACTGGAAAATTGTATTAACTTTTGGTCTTCCAGCGACAGTACTCGCAATACCTGGGGCTTTCCTTTTGATACAAATGTCGGATATAACACCCCTAGCCACTTACCATATCAGCACAAGAGAATTCTCTATCACAACTATAAAACTTGTAGTTGCTGGGCTTATTTTATCCTTTGCCGCTTTTGAAGTAATACCATTATTTAGAAAAGTCGAATTTCCCCAACGGCTAGTACCGTTTGGTGGTGCCTTGTCTGGGTTTTTTGGGGGATTGTCCGGCCATCAGGGAGCTCTTCGATCTGCTGTGTTAGCCAAGACGGGTCTCGAGACAACAGCGTTCGTTGGCACGGTATCTGTCTGTGCACTTATGGTAGACATATCCCGTCTTGCAGTATATGGATCTACCTTCTTTGCAAAAGACTTTAGTACCGTTTCCGAAGGTAATAGCGCAATTCTCGTAGGAATAGCCACCTTATTTGCGTTCATTGGAACATATACAAGCTCCAAATTGCTTAAACAAGTAACCATGAAGGCCCTAAGGAAATTAGTTGGGATTATGCTGATTGGTATTGGATTCGCCCTAGCGTCTGGCCTAGCCTAGCCTGAATAATATAAGATCGAAGTACGGCATCTATGAAATATGTGAAGATGATCGTCTTCTCCATGTCAATGATATCTCTGGCTATAGCTTGTGGTGGAGATACAGATAATAGTAATACTAAGCCATTACCTAATATCGAAACTACCGTAGGAGCGAAGGTTAAGGAAGTTCTAACAGCTATACCTCTTGTATCACAAAATGAGCGTATAGCCCTCATTAATTACACAGATTATGCTACAAAAGACCTCGAGTCCTGGATTCAGTTGGCCTCATCAAAAATGAAAACCCGTAAGTCTAGAATCTTTGCATTCATTTATCCTGTTGGAGAACGAAAAGAGCCAGAAGAGACTATCAGATCAGATCATGCAGATAACGTATTTGCTAAGCATGAAGTGCTGATCACTCAAAGTCAGATAGATTTAATACTAGATAGTGTTCAAAAATGGTTTGATAACGACCGCTGTATAGGGGGGCAAAGGCCGCTAAAGGATTACAGGACATGGCTAGAACAGGGTGGAGATACATCCACAATGCATGTTGTATGTCCAACCGTCAGGGTTGTAGCAATGGGAGTTACTGCAATGATGAGAGAGAGGGAACCCCTCTCAGAATTTCAAAGCTTCTTAATACATGAGTTCTATCATGCATTTCAACAGGACTTATCTATGGAAGGCGAATGCGAGAAAAGACGCAATATGGAAAATTCAAACACACGATGGTTCGTTGAAGGCGCTGCACATTATTTTGCTACTGTTTTGACTGCACAACTTAACAATGACCAAAATCCATATAGTAAAATCCTTCAGATTGCATATGCAGGCCTTGAACGAGAATCAGATTATGGACTCTACGAAGGTGGACCAGACAAAACTGGAGCCGCTGCATTAAGATTGATGGTAGAACGTGGGTTACTAGAAGAAAAAGTGATCATGGATGGAAGTCTTTTCCATAATTGTGCGAGGGAATTGACCTTTGACAGTACCAGTCCTAAGATGCAAGACATACGAACATCATGGAAGCTGATCAAAAAACGTGGTGACACATATGTATTTAAGCCAGAAGCACTGAAAAATGGTTCGAACTAAGATCTTCCAGAAATATGTATGCTAGATGTCCAGCCTATACTCAAACCAATTCATCGCAATCTATCTCCTTGGAATTTTCATACTACTCCTCACGGGATGTGGAATCGAAAATAATAAAATTCCAACCCCGAACACCCCTGTACCAGAAGTAACTAATTCACTTCCAAAGAAAACTATAGCTGTTCAAACTAGTACACAATTCACAATCACTTCAAGGCTTTGTAATGATCAGCAGGGACCAAACTGCACGAAATTGCGTCTTGGTGATGATTACCTGACAACTTCTAAACCCGAGAAGGGCTACCTATACTCTTGTACAGGTAAAAACCCAAACGCACCAGGTTCCACAGAAAGTAAGATCACCTGGATTGATTTCACTCATAAGACTTGGGATTTCCTCAAGAAACTATCGCTCCCACAAGGAACATTCGCTACCGAAACGGGAACCTATACAGAAATACTCTCTGATAATACTCGCCAAATACAGATCAACAACCTTCCGGTGGATGGGAAAATAGGAGATTGGCCTATGACCAACTATCCATTACTCACGAATATAGATCGAAATCCCGGAATACCCGCACCAAGCAATTCTTCATTTTCTTATCCGACTAACCCATCAAAAGCTGCTGAACCCACCTGCCTTTCTCTCGGCGCAATCGGGATAACAAAGAACGGTGTCTCCATTTATAACGCAGCGGATGCACGTGGAGAGGATGCTCTAGCACGGGAAATTGTCGATGAATTCGGAGGACATCCGGCAAGAACCGATTACCATTACCATTTCATTCCAGAACGCCTCGATAACGAATTCCTGAACGATGGGCACTCTGGAATAGTCGGATACATCCACGACGGATTCCCTATACATGGTTACAAAGGAGAAGGTGGGATTGAAATGTCCAACGATGACTTGGATGCATGCCATGGACATAACCATGGAGCCTTGGAATACCACTACCATGCAACGATAGAATATCCCTACACCGTTGGGTGCTATACTGGCACATTGAAACATGTTCCTTGAAAGTAAGTTTACTAACCATAATATTGCTATTAACCACTTCATGTTCAGGTGGTTCTGAGACAGAAACTGCTCAGGTTCCCACATCAGCACCAATAGCCACGATTGCGTCGATACCAACGGCTACGCCAACACCCACAACTCCAGATTCTGAATGGGCCGGTAGTTGTCCGGATATATTCCCTAATGCAGTGGAGGTTTCTCCTAAAGAGTACTTTCAGCGATTGGACCGAAAGACCGGGGAAGTCCACAACAGACAGGACTATTCATACGTTGCACCCGATGGCAATGGTATCGCAAAGAATGGACCTTTTCTCACATGGTACTTTGAGATGTTTGTTAAAGATCTTTCAACTTCATACCCGAAAAAGTTTAACTCGTTTAAATTTGGTGATCTGCACCTCAAGTGGGAAAATTACACTGCATATTCGACAGCAGTATGTGAGGCATACCAGAAAAACTCACCACGACGAACTGCTTTACTTGCCCATGGAAAACTGATCCACTGGAACACTGACTGGTCAGGCCATGCATCCCATTGGAAGCCATTTAAATACATAGATACCGGGCCTACTATTATTAAAGCTCCAAGCCCTCCTGGACTCGAACACTACACAAAATATATCACCGGCGGTGGAGTAATCATCGTTGGCGGTGATAATGTTCCAGATGCCGCAATGCTGGCAACTCGTAAGCGTGTGGTTTATATAACGTCAGCTCGCCCCGAGTTCAGGAATATTCTTAAGACAAATGAAACCCGTATATCACTATTTGGACCTGACGGAGATGTTTCGGTTCTGCCTGAATATCCCAACGAGAATGAATCCGGTGGGTTTGCACAGGGTCTAACGGACGCTAGCATGACCGCAAACGCTGGATGGCTATGCTACCCAGGTAACTGGAATACGGGCGGTGATCCGGTTCTTCATGAGATGGTACATACCATCAACCATATCGTATTCGAAGAAATCAATGAAACGTATTTTTACGAACGTATCCACGACCTTGCTGTAACTTCAATCAAAAATGGAGTTTTCAATACTGAATACTTACAAAACCTATCATCTGGTGAATCACAGAGCTTACAACACTATGTAGGAGAATATTGGGCAATAACTGTAGAAGGCTACCTAATGAACAAACGTGGATTTAAGAGTTCTCATGACACACGTGAGTGGATAGCTGAACATGACCCTGAGTTATTAAAGCTAATTACACGATATTTTCCAACCAAAGAATGGGATTTTTGCCCAGGAATCGATGACCATATTTAAGAAGCCACGTGAAGAAGGATAATTTTTCAAAAATAGGATGGCATAAGAAAATGCATCAAAATCAAATCCTACTGGTGTTTTTTATGTTAACTGCACTTATGTTAACCATTGCCTGTGGGCATAACACTCAAAACCAAACCACTGAAATGGCTACACGAGCAACCTCAAGTAGTCCGCCTTCTGCAGCAATACCATTAACCGAAATCGAACTGCCAACCAAAGATGAGAAAGTAGCCTTAATAGACAACACAATAACCGTATTTGGGATCAAGGTCTTCGCATTAGAGGGAGTTACATCCCAAGATTTGAAACTGGTAGCAAATGTTCTAGCCCAATGGATTGATAACGATGAAGACGGTACACCAGATAATCGGGCCGTTCTCTCTGAGATTGTCAGACAGAACAGTCGAATGATACTTGGGGTCACTTTTAATCAAATCGGCCGGTGGCATGACAATTCACAAAGGATGTTAAAAGATGAACATGCCCCGACCTATGGCTTGGATGTCACAACTATCAATCACAACTGGTATGACCTGCCCCTTAGTGAGTATTCTGAGGAACATTACCGTACCGACGGGCTTTTCCCACCAGATGCAACAACAGAAGAAACTTTCCATCTTATAACGGACATTGGTTATGCAAACGTATATCCATCTGCCTTCTGGCATGGTGAACTAGGCGGAAACCCTTCAGAGGCTCTTCGTTCTCATATCGCAAAGCGTGGAGAAGGACAAAAGGATCCCTCCCTATTAACGATGGCGATGGACAACGCCCGCGGGGGGTATTTCGAACACATGCCAAACCAATATCCCGATAACGCGTGGTATACCCGATCGGACGACTGCGGATATAAATGTTTTGTTGGTGAATATATCCATTGGGGAATGATCAGTCTTCTTGGCTATAACCAGACACGTGGAGAAAATATTCAGGATCAGTGGCAGATAACAAACGTCGATTCTCTGCGTAAACAGGATCATGCGTTATATGGATTGCTCATGAATACTAAATATAACTTTCCTAAAAATGCCCCAGCCGGATCTTACGGAAACTAATGCGTTTCGTCAGAATATCCCGAGCAGTCCATAACAGGAAGCGAAGGATACTTTAAAAACTGGCTGTCTTTAAAGGATTTATCGCACCGTATAAAGAAAGATCCCTTGCCGGATTGTATCAATGTGTGATGTCTGCATGAAAAACAGAGGGATACGGTAATTTCATTCTTATCATCTTCCATAGGCACATTCTATTAACCATATCAGATATAGTTGTTTACATAAGAAGATAAACATATATACTCGTTTTAGAGACTTAGAATCCTCTAATACGCCACTTTGAGACATCATCCACTAAGGAGAAACCAACCTATATGAGACGTTTATTCGACTGGCGTATCATAAGTATATCAGTGTTCATCCTCCTCACTGCTTTTTATGTAACAACCTCCATTTTTATTGTGAGAGGAGTAGCAATAATCGATCGCTGGGAGACCGACGTCCGACCAGAATACTTCAATCTCCCTGCGAAGAGTGTGGAATTTCGTAGCCGGAATAGTGAATTGAACCTAAAAGGCTGGTATATAGCAGCACCTGATAAAAAACATACCATCATCTTCGTTCATGGCTTTGGGGGTGACCGAGGAAGTGCATCCGCATTACATATCGGATCCGGTCTCTGGGAAAATGGGTTCAACGTCTTGCTTTTCGACCTGCGTGCAAGCGGAAAGTCCGAGGGGGATATGGCTTCAGGAGGTTATTTTGAACAAGAGGATCTCCTAGGTGCATTCGATTTCGTCCGCAGCACTGGAATACCATCTGGGAATATAGGCGTTTTAGGCTTCTCAATGGGGGCAGCCACATCCATCCTTGGTGCCTCTAAGGAAGCAGGTATACAAGCCGTCGTGTCTGATAGCACTTACGCAACTATATTGGATTTAATTGCACAGGAGATAGAACGTGCAACACCCATGCCAGCATGGATCGTTCCCCTGTTCCAACCAGGAATAAACATCATGGCAAACATCTTATACGGGATCAAGCTTGATAAAATAGTCCCGGAAAAGGCTGCCTCTGAGATCAACTATCCTATATTCCTAATTCATGGAGTGGATGATGCTCGTGTACCTGTGGAACAGAGCATCCGTGTCCATAAAGCGGCTCAAAAGGACAGTGTTCTCTGGAAGGCTGAGGGTGCGGGACACGTTGGGGCATTTAATAAATACCCCAACGAATATTTTGAGAGAATAATAGGATATTTTCGAGCTCGGCTTGGACTCCCCACTAGCAAAATCATTAAAGATTACAATCCGACTAAAACTAATATGAGTATGAAATGAGAAAGCATCAGGCTACACTGGTAATTAATGCACTCCAACGAGGAAATACGGAAACTGCTCGATAAAGATATCGTAAGTACGCTGCAGTGGGTTCTCAGCAAAGAAGAACCCTGCAATCCCGATAAAGGCTTTCCTTCAGACTCATTTTTTCATCCAGATGAATCCGGAGAATCATTAAAGACCACGTAGAAACTTCCCTATCAAGACTCGAATAACCCCTGACGATTAAAGACATCCGCAAGAATCGCTATGCCCTCACGTATCTCCTGTGGTGTATTGTGACTATATGTTAATCGTATGTAGTTGGAATGACCACGATCAGCACGGAAAACCGAACCTGGATTGTATTTCACATCCGCCTCTACAGCCTTATCTAAAACAGACCCTGTATCAGCACCCTCAGGAAGCCGAACCCAGATCATCATGCCACCCTGAGGACGATTCCACGTACATATTGGGGGGAAATGCTCTCTTAATGCTTCTAACATAGCATCTCTTTTAGCACCAAGTGCTACGGCCGTAGCTTGAACATGTTGCTTACGATAGGATCGAAGATACCCATGTACAGCCATTGCAGCCAGATGACTCGGTAGACCACCAAACTGTATAGCAGCAAGAGTATCTCTAACAACATCAGGAACGACCGCATAGCCCAAACGCAGGCCACAACCTAAAAGCTTGGTATAAGAAGATACATACATGACTGATTGCGACTCATCCATGCCCAGCATAGCGGGAGGCAATGGATCACCATCTATCTGGAAGTCCGCATACGACTCATTCTCCAGAATTGGTATTCCATATTCCTGAGACACCTTCAGCATCCGCTTTCTCCTCTCTAAACTCAGATTCATACCCATCGGATTCTGATACAAAGGTATCGTGAATATCATTTTTGGACGTTTACCGTTGAAGACGAGATCACGAACGATATCTTCAAGAACATCAGTATCCATACCGTCCTGATCAGTGGGTACATGAATCACTTCTGCCCCACGTTGCAATAACATCGCCAAGCTTCCCATATAGGTGAACTCTTCGACTAAGACAATATCTCCAGGTTCTATGAAGACATCCAGAATGCATTGAATCCCACCAGAGGCACCAGCACTCAGAAAAATCGAATCTGGGCTCGTCTTGACTTCCCGGTTCTCAGCAAGAGTTTCTGCTATCAGTTCCCGCATACCCTCATGGCCTTGGGGGGGAGGGTACATAGCAAGATCTCTTCCTTCTCTGTGCATCGCTTCAGAAAGTGCGTCAGAAAGGCCTTGATATGGAAGTGTCCCAGAATCAGTATAGGTTACAGAAAAGACGTACTTCGTATTTGCTGCCATTCCTACTGGCATTTCAGTTGGCTTTATGAGGGTGCGCGCAAACAGATTTTCATAGTCCATTGCATACCTCTTGCTAAACTAGTTTTCCTTTTCGATCCAAAATGCGTTATTAGTATCGCCGATTCTAGCATAGGGAGTTAGAATAGTGACGATAATAAACGAACCATCCTTATCAAAGGTGATAACAATGGCCGAATATATGCCTAGTCCAACGAAATGGGTAGCAAAACAGGTTGAACTATACGAGTCAAGCGGCGGAACTGAGGGTATAACATTAAGAGGGTTCCCGGTTGTGATCGTTACCAATATAGGACACAGAACAGGTGCAATAAGGAAGACTCCACTGATGAGAGTCGTGGACGGAAAAAGCTATATCCTCGTAGGATCAATGGGTGGAGCACCAAAACATCCCGTTTGGTACTACAACTTAAAAGCAAACCCTAATGTAGAAATTCGTGACGGTATCTATGTCCATAAAATGCGGGTTCGCGAAGTGGAAGATACGGGGGAAAGACAACGGTTGTTTCGAATTGCAGTAGAAGCTTTTCCTCCCTACGAAGAGTACCAACAAAAGACTGAACGTTTGATTCCTTTTTTTCTAGCTGAGCTGTGAGGGTAAGCTTTATAGCGGAACCCAACATCCTCATACAACAAAACGATAAAGTGGCTCAGGGGAATAAGTAAAATGGAGACATTTAAATACCAAGATTAGGCCACGAGATCAATATGGAAAAGATTACATTTGCAGTATTACCAACTTTATTTGGCTGGATGGGTGTTATTGCTTCCCAAAGAGGTATCCGAAGACTAAATTTGCCTACAGCATCAAGAAAAACCGCCCTGCAAAACCTAGGGCCAGAAATCATCGATGGGGTATGGGATCCGTCCTCATTTGAAAAACTACGTCTGAAAATCGAAAGGTATTTTTTAGGAGAAAAAGTCTGCTTCGATGAGGCATTAGACCTACGCAAGGATGCGAAATTTTTCCAACATGCATGGAAAGCATGTGCTTCAATTCCAAGGGGTGAAACAAAAAGCTACGCATGGCTTGCCATGAAATCAGGAAGCCCCTCTGCTGTCCGTGCTGCTGGACAAGCGATGGCTCGTAATCCAGTATGCATCATCATCCCTTGTCACCGCGTTATAGGTAGCAACGGTCTTCTAGGTGGTTTTGGTGGTGGTTTGGCCCTTAAACAACGAATGATAGAACTAGAATTGAAGCAATAGAACAACATTTGACAAGATAGTAATAGGGCTTTTGCAATAACAGCCATAAGCTAAAACTCCTTAACTTTATACGTACTAAGCTCAGGACCGTCTTTCCAAGAGCCGGATAGTAAGGGATAATAGACACGGAAAGGAACAATCGGTTTTATTATGGAAGAACTAAGGGATCGAGCACACCACGTTCAGAAACGTGTCTCGGATCTTATGGTGCGTCTTTGACATAGGGAGCAAAGAGCAGGACTTGGTTTCCCTAGAACAACGCATTACCATGCCTGACTTTTGGAATAACCAGATAGAGGCAAAGAAGACAATGCGGGTTATCTCCCGTCTCCAGGAAACGATCACTACGTGGAGAAATCTAGAGGAACAATCTGAAACCATTTTGGAGTTGGTTGAGCTAGCCAAGAAAGAACGAGACGTCTCACTACAAGACAACTTTACGGATGAGTTGGACTTAATTACATCTCAGCTTAGTAAATTAGAGTTTGATCTCGTTTTCTCTGGAAAATATGATGAACATAACGCATTTCTAGCCATCCACGCAGGGGCAGGCGGAACCGAATCACAAGACTGGGCAAATATGCTTCTCCGTATGTATGTTCGCTGGGTTGAAAGAAATGGACTTACCGCTCAAATCGTAGACTCCTCCCCAGGTGATGAGGCCGGCATCAAGAGTGTAGTAATAAAGATGGAAGGAGACCGTGTTTACGGATACATGAAGGCAGAACGCGGAGTCCATAGGTTAGTCCGTCAATCTCCCTTTGATGCTAACCATTCAAGGCATACGTCATTCGCACTCGTTGAAGTATTGCCAGAAGTAGATGAAGTGGAAGTAATCATAAACGCAGATGACCTCAAAATAGATGCCTATGGTGCTGGAGGCCATGGCGGCCAGAGCGTCCAACGAAATGCAACGGCTATACGCCTTACCCATATCCCTACTAACATTGTTGTGACCTGCCAAAACGAACGTTCCCAATTACAAAACAAAGAATTAGCGATGACTGTTCTTAGATCACGTCTCGTTGAACTGGAACTAAAAAGAAGGACTGAAGAGCAAAATAGGCTAAGAGGAGAACATATATCTGCAGGTTGGGGTAATCAAATCAGAAGCTACGTACTTCATCCATATAAACTTGTTAAGGATCATCGCACTGGATATGAGTCAACGAACCCAGATGGAATCCTTGATGGAGAAATCAAACCCCTACTCGAAGCCTACCTGCTTTCATCTATAGGAAAGGTTGATGGAAAATCCGAATAAAAATTACCTATACTTAGAACCTAATAATAGTCATCTCGTACACTACAGCCTACAAAGAAAAAAGGAAAGAAATTGTTTTTGCAATATAGATTCTATACGGTATTTTTGATAACGATCTTACTATCACTCACAGTGAGTTGTGGCGAAACGACAGCGCCAACCGCCGTTCTAAGGCCTACCCCTGCCCCAACTTCCACCTTCACACCGGTGCCAATGAACTCTGATTCCACCGTGACCATCTCAAATCCAAAAGAAACACCAACGGCCGTCCCAACAGTATTCTCGCCCTCTGCTCTACCAACAAAGTCAACGCTGATTATCAGCGAAACTGGCCCAGTTACTTTAGACCCTGTCCTAACAACAAAAACAGACCCTTTGATCTATGTGGGGCACATTTTCAGTGGCCTCGTAAAACTAGAATCCGACCTTACCATTACTCCAGATATCGCAAAGAAGTGGGAAATTTTGGATAACGGCAGACGATATCTGTTTCATCTAAACCCTGATGCAAAATTCCATTCTGGAAAATCGGTAACGGCACAGGATGTAAAAGATTCTCTGGAGAGAGCTACCGACCCAGCTACGAAATCTCAGACAGCACAAGTTTATCTGGGAGACATCCTTGGGGTCGCAAATAAGTTATCTGGAAACGCTTCAAACATAACGGGCATCACTGTAATTAATGATACAACAGTGCAAATTCTCGTTGATAACCCTAAACCCTATTTTCTCACAAAGCTAGCATACCCAGTGGCATCAATCGTGGATACTGATAATACTTCAACCGGCCCCGATTGGTTCCATAATCCAAATGGAACGGGGCCCTTCAAACTAAAGGTGTGGGAGAAGGAAAAGTTCCTTGTTTTAGAACGAAATCAAAACTATCATCTCGGTGCTCCAAATTTAGAATTCGTCAATTTCCGTTTCCTCTCTGCTCCTGGAATTCAAGGTTACGAGTCTGGTGAGATTGATATAGCACGAATTAATCCTTCAGAATTTAAACAATTCTTTAAACCTAATCAGCCCTTGAGAAAAGAGTTGATTTCATTCCAGAAACTATCTGTATTCTTTACAGGGTTTGATTCTTCGAAGCCCCCTTTCGATGATCCAAGCATCCGACGGGCATTTGCGTTATCACTTGATCGGGACAAACTCACTGAAATTATGCCGCAGGGATCCGTCCAAAAAGCCAACGGATTTCTGCCCGAAGGCATTCTCGGTCATACTCCAAATTTCCCCGGCATTCCATACAACCCGGAGGAAGCTCGTAAACTTCTCTCGGCATCCCAATATGGCGGTCCGGCTAAATTACCACAAATTACATATACTGTTTCTAATGGGAACCAGACAGACATGCTCACTAAATCAGTGATACAGATGTGGCAGACAAACCTTAATGTGGAAGTAAAGGTCCGCCAAATCGACTCGAATGAGTATTTGAAAGAACTTACCCGGAAACCCGGAGAGATATTTAACTACCTCCTAATAGCTGCTTACCCGGACCCTGAAAGTTTCTTGGATAACCTCTTTAGGAACAGCGGTACCACCAACGTAGGGAAATATACAAACGAACTCGTTAACAGTCTGCTTGGACAAGGACAGGTGGAACAAATCAAACAACCCCGTGTGAATTTCTACCGCCAAGTACAACAGACCCTACTAAGCGATGTGGCTGGGATTCCACTTTGGTACGAGGGAAATTATATGTTAATAAAGCCTTATGTTAAGGGATATAGCACCATACCACAGGGCTTTATTAGACTAACAAGAATTACGCTAGAGCGGTAAATTTAATCATGGTAGGATAAAGACTTATATCTATTCTTGCGGGAAAAATGATGACTGAATATACAAAACCTTTGCCAATAATCTCTCCTATTAATCAAATTTGCTGGAATTCTGCAAAGAAACATGAGCTGCGTCTTCAACGATGTAACCTATGTGAAAGATTCTGGTACCCAAATAGCCATCAATGTCCTTACTGCTGGTCGCGAGACTACTCATGGAAAAAAGTAAGTGGAAGAGGTACCCTGAATTCGTGGGTGATTTTTCATCAACGTTATTATCAAGGATTCAAGGATGATATCCCATACAACGTAATTCAAGTGGAACTGGAGGAAGGACCACGTATCATCTCAAGTCTCGTGGGCGTTCAAAATGAAGAGATAACTATGGGTATGCCGGTAGAAGTCATTTTTGAAGATATAACGAAAGAAATAACGCTCCCAAAGTTCCAACCCCTCAAATAGCATATCCTTTCTTATTGACCTATTTCTCTCCAAGAGTCTTAAGCGTTTTAATCGGATATGTTAAAGTAATTGACTAGACACAATATTACACCTGTAGCTACCAGGTAACCTGACAACACCTGAAATCCGCCTCTCTACTTGGTTCTCTGTGAGATATAAACAAAACGTTGCCCTGCTGTCACACCAGAAAGAACTGTAATAAGTATTAAGGAAATAGCCAGATAGCCTGTTAACATACCAGCCGCCAAAACTATCAGCCGCTCAGGGCGCGTCATAAGCCCTATCTCCGCCTTAACACCAAGTCCCTCACCTCTTGCACGAATATAGCTAACCATAAAGGAGGCGACCATAGCGATAAATACTAAGACTACCTCCATGATCAAACCTTTATCATAGGAACATATAAGCAAACCCAATAGTACTGCTCCCTCTCCAAGTCGATCACATAAGGAATCGAGAAGCGCACCGAACCTACTCTCTTTACCCGTGCGTCTAGCAAGTGCACCGTCTAACATATCAATTGGCCCTGAAACCAACATAAGTATCCCTGCAATAACTAGTTCATCTATTGCAGCTAAGTACCCAATGCCTAAAGTAAAGATTAGACCAAAAACTGTAACCATCGTTGGGGTGACTCTAAGTACCTGAAGGACCTTCACTATCGGTTCCTCAAAATATCTTGCGCTAATGACCCTAGTTCGGTTTCTAATCATCACTTACACTTCCAATAAAGTATATTTAACGCCTACTGACTGAATTAGCTACACGGTGATTAGCAATCGCATCCTCATAGCACTCTAGTACTTTTTCAGTTACACGATCCCACCTATATTGCTCTACTTTAACACGCCCATTACGTGCCATTTCTTTCCTGAGATTCTTATTTCTAATAAGTTGATCAAGGGCTTTAGCGATTGCTTCTTCACTACGCGGTGGGACTAATATACCTTGAACCCCATCTTCAACAACATCTCTATACCCTTCAATGTCGGTCGCAACAATAGGTTTACTGGATGCCATTGCCTCACCTAAAACAATTCCAAAGCTCTCCTGCCCTACAGCTGGAGAACAAAAAATGTCCGCTGTACGGTAATAACGGCGTAGCATTTCCGGGGAAACTTTACCAACGAAAACCACATCCTGCACGTTACGTTCTGCAAGTAAGCGGTAGCATTCGCCTCCAGGGCTACCTGGACCAACCACAATCAGACGTATATAAGGATGGTCCCATTTTAGTAAGCTAATAGCTCCCAAAAGGTACTTTAGCCCTTTTCTTTTTTCCATACGTCCTACAAACAAAATGTTTAGTTTGCCATCCATGAATGCATCGAGAGGAGGCACTTTGCTGGCAAAGAAATCAACATCGATTCCATTCGGAATTATTCGATAATTAGCTGGAAAATGTCTGTTAACATATTCATGTGCGGAACGGGACACCGCTATATGAGTGTCTATTTTTTTAAACCAGTGCCCTAACGGGTATTTTGCAAACTGATAAAGCAAACCTCTCTGGTCAAAACGATGAAACGTACCAACATTCGGAACACTCGAAATACTCAACACCTCTAATGGAAGAACAGGAGTTAGTGGTTCATGCAAATGAATAACGTCAAACTCCTCTTTTCTAAGTAAAGATTTCACCTCTCCCATACGCCATACTGAAAGAGATATTCGTGCAACAGAACCTGAGCCACCACTAGGAACTGGAACTGAACTACCCACAGCAATAAGGTTCTTCAATCCAAGATTTTCGGTAGAGGTAGAAGGAGCAAGGATTTTGACTATGTGACCACGTTTTTCAAGGTGTTCACATAAACCAGAAATATGCGCAACAACTCCACCAGGATATGCGAAATCGTAGGGTGAAACAAGCGCTATTTTCATACGGTCGCCCGCACGTTCTAAGTGTCTTTTCAGTCAGACTCTACAGGGCTCGAATTATCTACCCCTTGTATGAAATCCTCAACCAAGTCATGGGCCACTTTATCGGTATACTGAACAGGTGGCGACTTCATAAAATAAGAAGATGGAGATAGGGCCCCTTTTTCTCCTCGATCCAAGGCAAGTTTACAGCACCGAATAGCATCGACTACGACACCTGCTGAGTTTGGACTATCCCATACTTCAAGTTTGAGCTCTAAATTCAATGGGACATCTCCAAAAGTACGCCCTTCCATCCGAATATAGCACCATTTGCGATCATCAAGCCAAGGAACATGATCACTGGGGCCAATATGAACATTATCTGAGCCAATATCTGAGCTGAGCTGTGAGGTAACAGAATTCGTCTTGGATATTTTCTTAGAAGTTAATCGATCTCTCTCCAGCATATTTAAGAAATCAGTGTTTCCCCCAAAATTTAGCTGGTAAGTACGTTCCAATTTAACGCCACGATCCTCAAATAGACGAGTAAGGACCCGGTGGGTAATTGTTGCTCCTACTTGCGATTTTATATCGTCGCCTATAACAGGAACCCCAGCCTTCTCAAACCTCTTCCGCCAATACTCTTCTCTGGCAATAAAAACAGGAACACAATTAACAAAGGCACAGCCAGCTTCCAAAATCTGCTCCACGTACCATTTTGTGGCTTCTTCACTTCCAACAGGAAGATAGCTTACTACCACGTCAACATTTCGCTCCTTGAGAATACTAACAATATCTACAGTGTCACCAGGCGCCTTAATAACGATATCTTCGACATACTTTCCAATTCCATCATGGGTCATCCCACGTTCTACTTTAACACCGGTCTTAGGAACTTCAGCGAACTGAACAGTATTGTTAGGTTCAGCAAATATAGCTTCACTAAGATCCTTACCAACTTTATTCTTATCTATATCAAAAGCAGCAACAAAATTTATGTCCCCGATATGATACCCACCCAAATTAGTGTGCATTAGTCCGGGGATAAAGCGGTCATCTGGAGCCTCACGGTATTTATGAACACCCTGCACTAAAGAGGATGCACAATTCCCTACACCAATAATGGCAACGTTCACCGCCCCCATTTTGATTCCTCCTTCAGCTATGAACCACTCTATAAATTGATTTGAACCCCTCATACGTTAGCACGTAAAACGAATCAGTCAATAGCATGCATACCATTTAAAGAAAGGCTACTTCACACATCGCTTTCCATGTGGCAACTTGACCCAACTCATTTAGAATGCTTAAATCCCAACATGTTTCACAGGAAGAGTCAATGAGTGTAAAAATTGGTGTTGCTCCAGGGCAATGGAGTTGGACTGATGGAGATAGAACCTTTTTCCGTTTCGCACAAGAGTGTGAAGAGTTGGGCTGGGACTCCATCTGGCTTACTGATCGCCTCGTATCGGAAAAACCAATTTTAGAACCGGTTGCAGCCATGGCTGCAATAGCCGCCACCACAAAGACTTTGAAATTCGGAAGCTCTGTCTTAATACCTTCGCTACGCAATCCAGTGGTACTTGCTAAACAACTGGCAACAGTAGATTTCCTGTCGGGAGGCCGTCTCTTACCAGCGATCGGCCTCGGATCTGAGGATTTACGTGAATATGAATCTGCTGGAATACGAAAAAAAGATCGCGCTGCCCGAACGGATGAAGGAATTCGAGTAATGCGTCGACTTTGGACAGAAAACAACGTAACACACCATGGCCACTTCTATAAAATGACAAATATTACTATTGAACCAAAGCCTCTTTTTCAACCATTTCTCCCTATATGGATTGGTGGACGTACCGAATATGCTCAACGGAGAGTTGCCCGCCTAGGAGATGGATGGATCGCCAGTACTGTTACTCCTAAAGAAATAGCAAATGGCATCAAAAACATTGGCCTTTACCTGGAAGAGGAAGGTCGTAGCATTGAAGAGGATCACTATGGAGTGATTTTAGGGACATATGCGGCAAAATCCCACGAAGATGCCATAGACATGATTTACACCTACACAAACCGCGTTAGAGAAGATATTCCTCTAGCAAACTATACACTTGCCGGAACTCCTGAACAGATTCTTGAAATGATTGAAGAATACAGATTGGCTGGTATAAGCAAGTTTATACTGCGACTAGCATGTAGAGAAACAGAATCACTAGACCAGTTAGCTTGGTTAGCAGAAACGATCGCAAAACCAATCAATTTAGCGAATTAAATCTCGTTCGATTCTCGCTCTAAAGGAATTCAGAGTCGCTTTGCTCCAATGTGGCTAGGAATTGCTCCATCTCTTCAGATAACTGGGGAAGCTTTCCCTCTTGTAAGCGCATACCTCTTTCCGAATCGTAGTTCGCTTCCAATTGCTCGATCATCTCTCGAACACTTGGTTCATATCGAGAGGCCTCGTCGAGCCGATTGTATAGGCGATCTGCACGTCGCTTGATCTGTTCAAGATCGAGGGAAAAATTGTATATTTTATCCATGATTTCTAGGAGAGCATACTGCCCCATATAATCCTCTCCCAACTGAGAGTAACTTGGGAGTTGTAGAACCATACTTATTGTCCCAATATTTCTCTTTTGGGCCTCTTGGGTAATCATCGCCACAATACTGGTTGGCCCTTGATAGGAACTTTTCCTTACTCCCATTTCTTCCAACTTTAGCTGGATATCTGGTTCACTACTCGAGCCTCCTGCAATAAGTGGACGAGTGTGCGGAACAGGAGCATACATAGAGCCAATCTGGCAATAGCGCTGAATACCCAATTTTTCCATCACAGCCACTACCGACTCAACAAAATCCTCACCCATATTATGAGGTTCTAGGGAATGAAGAAATACCAAATCTGGTTCGGTCTCTCTTTTCGCAACTAGAATAGTAGTGTTTGGAATTTGATATTCACGGTTCTCTTCTCTCCATGTAATTGTAGGGCGATATCGAGTGAAATCATAAAA
>Ga0114993_10000674_pt1 | contig 39507 bp, 35 predicted proteins | sample ArcticOcean_MG_C_FD_87042 | JGI IMG/M metagenome (GOLD analysis project Ga0114993, IMG submission 87042) | Marine microbial communities from western Arctic Ocean - ArcticOcean_MG_CB2_150 | ecosystem: Environmental > Aquatic > Marine > Oceanic | place: Arctic Ocean: Canada Basin | collected...
CTCGGCCTCTCGTAGCTTCATGATGATCTGCTCCGGTGTGTGCTTCTTTCTTGGCATTTCGCCCCCTTTCGTGTCCGTCCAACCCTAACATTTGGCCTGGATCGGATTTCGGGGGGCAGGTCAGCCTCGCCCTTGCAGCAGGAATGCCCGTTACAGCCGTCGCGGATATGTTGGGACACTCGACTCCCGCCACGACATTGAATGTGTACGCCCATGCTATTCCTAACGCTCAACGAGAAGTTGCATCGGCCATGGATCGGATGCTGGCTTGACAGCAGTTTTGACAGCAACCCATGACGATTAGGCACGGACTTGGGCGAATAGAGAGGGACTGTAGGGCCGGTGGACATGGGACAAACGCGGTCTTCGGTGTATACTGGCGAACATGCAAAGAATAAACAACAAGAAAGAGGTCTATGGTCGTGAAGCGTACGCCAAGGAGATTGGCAGATACACGCGGGGGCAGAGCCAACCAGTATGACCATGGCTTTGACAACGCAACTCCAGCGCACCGTCGTCTGGGGCGGTTTCCGGGTGTGGCAGCGCAACTGGGACGCTTTCAAGCGGGCGTGGAAGGTCGAGATCGGCGGGTACACCGTCGAGCCGTTCATCATGCTCGTGACGCTGGGATTCGGTCTCGGCAAGTACGTGGATGACATCGATGGCCTGAGCTACGCGCAGTTTCTCGCACCCGGCGTAGTTGCCAGCTACGCGATGTTCCATGCCACCTTCGACTCGACCTTCGGTGCGTACATTCGCATGGAAACGAATAACATCTATGAGGCCGTGCTGTTCACGCCGATGGAGCCAGCCGACATCACTCTGGGCGAGATCATGTGGTCGGCCACCCGCGCCACGATTGCAGGCATCGCCGTGTTGTTTGCCGCGACGTTGTTCGGACTGATCGGCTCGCCGTTCGCGATCCTCGCGATTCCCGTCGCATTTATGACGGGATTCATGATCGCGAGCATTGGCATGAACTTGACCGCCACTGCGACAACGATTGGCGCGATGAACAACTTCTTTACACTATTCATCCTGCCAATGTTCTACCTCAGCGGTATTTTTTTCCTACCGATCAGCTTCCAGACTTGGCGCAGAAAGTCGCGTGGTTCTTACCGCTTACACCCGCCGCATCGCTTATCCGCGGCCTCGTGACCGGCGATCTCTCCCTGATGATGATCGCGTGGGCAGCCCAGATGATTTTGTATAGCACGGTCGCCTATCTAACAGCGTCGCATTTCTTGCGAAAGCGGTTGATTAAGTAGGGCGCCCGGGCAGGAAAATGGCTATGCCCCTTACCCCGTCTTCCACGGCGAGTACTCTATGTTGATCTCAAGGTCGTCAATGGTGACGCCCTTCCCCAACTTGGGTGGACGACTGTCGAGCGATATCTCTATCAGGTTGTCACCCTGTTTGGGACGGACAGTGTTGAGGTCGATTTCCAGCCACAGGGCGCTGTAATGCTCGATGCGGTGCGGAGATACGGGGATGCGAACATAGGCGCCGCTATCTCGACGCCATGTCTCCTTCGATAGCGATTCGCCATTGAGCAGGATGGTGAACTCATCTGCACTCACAGTATTGTTGATCCGAATGCGGAGCGTCACTTTTCGAATGCGGTCAAACTTGCCTTCAATGTCGTCCGCGATATAGATCGGAATAGAGTATTTGGTCCCGGCGTCCGGTTCTGGGATCTCTAGGGGCAGGGTAGCGTCGTAACCGAACCCAGCGGAGGTCTCCTCTCGACGCGGCAAGCGGTACTGTTTGTTGGCCTCGGTCATCAGATCTGGGTTCGCCATCTCAGTAAGCATGTTTCGCTCGTTTGCACCCAGCGGCCAGTCCAGGAACCAGGTGTACACGCCATCGGTGCCTTTCGCCAGGTAGTTGGATGTGGCAGCGCGCATCATCTCCGGAGAGAAATGCTCGTCGTAACGTTGACCTGGGTAACCGATCTCGACGAAGGGCTGAAGCATCCCGTGGATAGATATATCGGCGTCGTGGGCTGCCTCGATCAGCCATTCGATGGGCATTTGTGTGTCGAGCCGGAGGTTGGCGTACATCGTGGGCACAACATAATCGACCAGGCCTTCTTTCAGCCAAGTACGGATGTCGAAGCCCTGAGTGTCACAGACCTTCTCGACGCAGGGTACCCGAACCCCAATCTGCTTCCCCGCAGCCCGCGTCATTTCTGAAATGCGTCGAACATGCTCGGTAATGACCGGCGTGTACTCTGCTACGTCCTCGTCGAGCAGCACCTGCGGCATCCCGCCTGGGCTTGCCCCGAAATCGAGTTCGAGGCCCTCAAGATCGTATTGCGTCACGATTTCCTCGAACACTCGGAACTGGTTCTCTCGCGCATCTGCCTCGGCAAGCCCCCTGCCGCCTTCGGTCGGATCGGCGGAGGGACTGCCCACGCCTTCGTAAGTGCCCATGCGGAAGCTTGTGAAGAACTCCATGCCCTTCTCGTGGGCGCGGTCAGCCAGTACCTGCAAGATATCTAGCCCACGCTCTTGTAGCGACACAATATTCTGGCGGACCTTCCAATAGATCGCGTTTTCAAAGTCATCAACATCGCTGTAGAATGGCTTGCCAACCTTCGTCGGAAAGAACAGGCCGTCGCCCCGTGCCACGCCGTAGACAAGGGTGTCCACGCCGGTGCCCGCGACCTCGTCTACAGGCCGCCAAGCATCCTCCAGTGTCATCGGTGGCTCGAACACGAACAGGTAGAAATGCCGAGCGTCGTTGAAGTAGATCGTTCGGTTGCGTCGCATTTATTTCTCCCCTAGATGATCTTTCGTTAGTTGAGCTTTTAACGTTGGTGGAGCACCCCCATCCTAACCTTCCCCCGTCGAGGGGGAAGGGACAAAGCAAGGCGCTAGCGGGACGTTAAGACTTGCCGCAATCGCTCTGCAACGACAGCGGTCTCCTCGTCGCTCATGCAATTGACAACAACGTGAAGGGAACCATCCTCAGCACCGACCCATATACGAGGGTTACCAGAGTCCAACTCTACTCGGACCTGCTCGGCGCTCTTGCCGACGACCGCCTCGTCGACGTCAATCAACATCATGTACGGAACGTAGTGGTTGATCTCGATGCGCCTGGGCGTCGCGCCGTCCACATCCCATAGAGCGTCGGTGATGGTGGCGAACCGCGCCTCGTATTCGAGGATGCGGTCTTCGTGGTCCATCGTGAACCAGTCCTCAATGGCAGTTACGACGCCGATGATCTCGTGGCGGTCGATCTTCATGGCACGGCCTACTGCCTTGCCTCCGTCGTAGTGGTAGGTCACGAAACTCTGGGCCGACACGGCGTCGACCAACTCGCGCTTGCCGCACACGAAGCCAGCAGAATGGGGAGCACCCATATACTTGGCCCCGAACGTAACGAGGTCGGCGGATTGGGCGCACCTACGAAAATAATCGAGAGGATAAATCTGCGAGCACGCGTCGGCGATTGCAGTAACACCCCGCGACCGGGCAAGGGCAACAGTGTCTTCCAGCGATACGATGGCGTCGTCGATGGGCGGCTGGATGTAATAGGCAACCGCGGTCGTGTTTGGGCCGATGGCCGCGTTCAGGTCGTCCTCAGTCGTGCCGTCGTCGTCTCCAGCGTCAACGAGCTTTCCGCCCGTGAGAGTGAAGCAGCGGTCGAACATATACCGGTTTCGCTTTTGTATGACGACCTCATTCTTCATGCCGGTGGTGTCAGGCAGGCGGGAGATCTTGTCGGGGTCGGTGCCGGCCATGCAGGCTGCGATGCTCAGCGCCTGTGCAGCAGCCCCGCCGGAGGTCACGAACGCTGCCTCGACGCCCAGGATATCAGCGATGAAGTCGCCGGACTTCTGAAGCAGTTCTTGCATCTCGACTGTGCCGTGGTTTGCCTCCTCCATGGCCTGCATCACCTTCTCACTTGGCGTCCATCCGCCAAGCTCAGTCGCCACGCCCCACGCGTTAATGACCCGCCGTACCCCGAGCCGCTCGTACACCCCGATGCCGTTCATATCGTCTCCTAATCTAATCGTCATGTAATGAGACGGGAGTGTAGTTGGGCCATCGCGGCGTGTCAACGCAAGGGCACCATTGACCTGCACCGATTCATTAGACACAATACAAAAAAATTACCGGTCGTCACGACTGGAGACAGGCGGCACACTATGGCTGAGCTCGACGGCAAAGTTGCAATAATCACTGGTGCAGGTCGGAAACGGAGTATCGGTAACGCCACGATTCACGCCCTGGCTGATTTGGGAGCCGACATCGTCGTGACCGGAACGGGTCGCGACCCATCGACCTTCCCGCCCGACGAACAGGCGATGGGCTGGCGCGATATCGAGAGTGCGGCGGACGAAGTGCGCGCTAAAGGCCGCCGTGCCCTTCCGCTCGTGGTGGACGTGACCGACGTCGATCAAGTCGATTCGATGGTGCAGCGCACGCTAGACGAGTTTGGGCGCGTCGATATCCTTGTCAACAACGCTGCGTACCAATACGGCCCCGACCGGGTGCGGCTTATCGAGTTGGAGCCGGACACTTTTCAGAAAGTGCTCGACGTTAAGGTGCGGGGGACGTACCTGTGCAGCAAAGCCGTTGCGCAGGTGCTGATCGACCAAGACGAGGGTGGCAAGATAGTCACGATCGCCTCGGCTGCAGGCAAGATCGCGAGCGCGACTGCCCTTGCATACAACGCCGCCAACTTCGCACAGGTCGGAATGACTCAGTCGATGGCACTCGACCTCGGTCCGCACGGTATCAACGTTAACGCGGTCTGTCCTGGAACGGTTGATACGGCACGACTGGACCCTCTCGGCAGGGACGAAGTGTGGCAAAAGATGGCAGAGGATGTGCCTATCAGACGACTCGGCAACGCCACTGAGGTGGGCGGACTCATCGCCTATCTATGCACCGAGGCATCGTCGTGGATACACGGCCAGTCGATCAATATCGGCGGCGGCACGGTGATGGATTAAAGGCCCGCCTTTCGTGTCAATTGAGCGACGACCGGGCTTGTGACAGAATAGATTCCACTCAAGTAACTGCTTCTAGCTAGGAAAAAGAATGATCAAGCTCGACGAAAAGGGACTGGTGTCTGCAATTGTGCAGGATGACGCTACTGGACAGGTGCTGATGCTTGGCTACATGAACCCAGAGTCGCTCAAGCGGACACTGGAGGGCGAAAACGTCTGGTTCTACAGTCGCAGCCGCTCAGAGCTTTGGCTCAAGGGCGAGACATCCGGCAATTTTTTGAAGGTCAAGTCGCTGCATCTCGACTGCGACGGAGACGCAATTCTCGTCAAGGCCGACCCAATCGGCCCAACCTGTCACACAGGCAACACGTCGTGCTTCTTCACCCCGCTGACCGAAATGCAGGAGGTCAAGTCGCACGACAAGGGCCCTAGCATTACCGACGAGTTGTTCTCCGTGATCCAGTCTCGCAAGGACGAGATGCCGGAGGGAAGCTACACGACCACGCTGTTTGAGAAGGGTGCCGATCACATCGCGCAGAAGGTCATCGAGGAGGCGGGAGAGACGGCTATCGCAGGAGTGAAGGGCGACGGCGACGCTCTGGCGTCCGAGGCCGCCGACATGATCTACCACACCCTAGTGCTCCTGGCCGCCCGCGGCGTCACGCCCGAGGACGTTTGGGCCAAGCTGCGTGAGCGGCGGAAGTAAAGCAATCAGCGGTTGTGCGCTAGATCATAGGACAGCGTGGGTGCATCTAAGTGAGCGAGACCATCCAGAGTGCTGTCCATGAAAAAGTTCCTCGAAAAACTGTGGTTCATTCCCATCACCGTGCGCCCTGTGGAGGTGACGATACACTCCGACCGTCGGCTGGCGTGCGAGGTGCTCACGGCGTGGGGGACGACAAAGGTAGGCGACAAACCGGCTGCGCGTGTTATGCGTGAGCAGGACAAAGGCCAGCTGATCGAGTTCCACACGCCGATCATGTCGATGCTCGGAGTCAACTACGTTGCCCGGACTCTAGAGCGTGTCGTGGTCACCGAGCCGAAGCACATCTCCTTAGAGGGTGTCGAAGGGATCGTGCCAAGGATGATCTGCCAGTTCCACCTCGACGAATGGGGCGACTGCACCCGTTTCCGCTACGAGACCTAGTTCGCCATTCACGGGTCTGTGTTTGGCTGGATCTTCGGCGTCACCTTCGTGCGCTTGGCGATGCACTCGATGATGAAGAAACACTCCTTGGAGATCAAGGAAACTATAGAAAAGCGGGCCAGCCGAAGTCGCGTATACCCCCAGAAGGACTGCCCCTCTAGTGAGGGAGCCGAGCAGGTAACTGCTACTGTCGCCTAACTGCCTCTATAATGGCGGGCATGACCGAGTTCGTTCTCACATGGCCTCTCGTCTTTGCCGCAGCCTACCTCGTGGGGTCTCTTTCCCCGGCGTATCATCTAAGCCGGATGCTGAGAGGTACCGACCTCCGAGATCACGGCAGCCGTAACGCCGGTGCGCTGAATATGTCCCGCCAGTTCGGGGTGTGGTCCGGACTGGTCGTGTTAGCTTTGGACACGCTCAAAGGCTTCGTCGTCATCCTCGCTGTTCAGCAGACGGATTTCGGCGACACCGGATTGTTCTGGGCGGCGCTCGGAGTGGTCGTCGGCCATAATTGGCCGGCCTATCTCCGGTTCAAAGGTGGTAAGGGCGTGGCGACGGTGTTTGGGGTATCGCTCGCCGTCCTCCCTGTACTCACGGTCCTATCGGTCGTGATCGCTGTCGTGTCCGGCCTGATCACCCGCAACGTTATCTTCGGGATATCCATCGCATTCGTCACACTTAACATCCTGACCATCATCACCGGACAGAGCGCCGCGACGGTAATCACCTGCCTCGTCCTCTCGGGAATTATCATATTGGCACATTTCGGTTTGGCCCACCGCGAAGTGCTCGCATCAATTCGAGCCAAGGGCGTATGGGGTCTTTTTGAGGTGGACTGAGTCGATGTGATGGGTCCGTCGTTGAGCTTGAGCCTAGCTCGAAATCGGCTGGCAAATCGCGGTCATATCCCGTAGCATCTGAGAAATTGAGACTACATCGCGTCTGGCGAAAAATCATGAACCGGAACGCGTTGCTGTGGCAAGAGTCGAGCGCCGACGAGTACGTCGAAGAGATTTCGCAATGTATCACCGGATATCAGAGATTGGAGCAATGTGAAGGAAAAAATCACCCTCAGCGTCGTCGATCAGTCGCCCATGCGAAAAGGGAGTACTGCGACAGAGTCGTTGCGGGAGACGGTGATGCTGGCGCAGGCCACTGAGGAGTACGGCTACGCCCGCTACTGGGTGGCCGAGCATCACAACTCCACTTCGTTCAGCGGCAACTCGCCGGAAATCCTCATCGGGCAGATCGCGGCAAACACGTCGAAAATTCGTGTCGGCAGCGGCGGCGTGATGTTGCCTCACTACTCGGCCCTCAAGGTCGCGGAGCAGTTCCGCACACTTGACGCGTTCTATCCTGGGCGCATCGACCTGGGCATAGGGCGCGCGCCCGGCAGCGATCAGCGCACAGCCCTCGCATTGACCTATCCTCGTCCGCCCGCCGACGTGAACCGCTTCCCGCAGATGGTCTCCGACCTGCTGGCGTTCCTCGGAGACGATCTGAGCGATGACCACCCATTCGCCGGACTCAGGGCACAGGCAGGCCCGCCGCCGACGACCGTACCAGAGGTATGGCTCCTGGGTTCGAGCGACTTCTCCGCGAGGCTGGCGGGACTGCTCGGATTACCCTTTGCGTTCGCCGACTTCTTCGGCACGACGGGCGAATACGGCCCCGCCGTCGCGCACCTGTACCGCGAGCAGTTCAAGCCGTCGAAGTATCTCAGCGAACCGAAGCTGAACGTGACTGTGCAGGCCCTTTGCGCGCCGACGGAGGAGGAGGCCCAGTTTGTTGCCTCCAGCCGCAACTTGAACAAAGCCGGGCAGCACTTGAACCTGGATGAGGGGCTTCTTTCGCCGGAGGAGGCGACTGCATATCGCCTCACCGATATGGCCAAGCAGTACATCGACAGCCTCAAGCCCGCTTACGCCGACGGCACGCCGGAGCAAGTCCGCGACCGTATCGTCCAGATCGCCGCGAACTACGGCACCACAGACGTGGGCATCGTCACCAACTGTTACTACTTCGAGCACCGTGTCCGCTCGTACAGTTTGATCGCGGAGGCGTTTGGAGTGGGTGATAGGTGATAGGGAAAGCCGCTACGGGAGCATCGGACTATGCGGAAAACCACCGTCGTTCTCGCTATAGCTGTATCGATCGTGGCGATGCTCTTTTTCTTGGGCGATCAATCGTGGGCGCAATCGGTGCCGGACGAGCGCTATGGGGTAATCACTCACTATCCACTCGCCGGTAACCCTGAGTACTTTCTGGATGGTCTGGGGGTCACCTGGTATCACGACCGCTCATCTGATGTGTCGGGCGTCCCGCAAGCCTACGGAAAATTGGCTCATATTTTTCAACTAGACCCTGATCCCGCCACTGGAAATCTCATGACTACTGAAGAGATCGCATCTCTAGTTGAGAGCCGACCGGCAGGCTCATATTGGAGCATCGGAAGTGAGCCTAACTGGGGAGGCCGTTCGTTACCTGGCGATTACGCGGTTGCGTACCAGCACTACTACACGAATATCAAGGCTATAGACCCCGAAGCGAAGATCGCAGCGCCCAGCATCCTCAACTGGGACTACACCTGCTCCCAAAGTGGCGATTGTGACTACACGCCGGGCGTGCTTTGGATGAACGAGTTCCTCGGGGCGTATCAGAATATAACTGGCGAGTTACCGCCGGTGGATGTCTGGACTATCGACGTCTACCCCATCGACTTTCGCAACATCCCGAACAATGATCCGAACCGCTTGGTCAACTATGGTGGAGACCAGGTTCTGCACTCTACGGTCGCGACGAGCCAAATCGAGAAGTTTCGAGCGTTCCTCGACGCAAACGGATATGCCGATACGCCGATGTGGATTACGAATATCACGGCCCACGTCGGCTTCAATGGGTGGATATTCGATACGTCCCTGCCAGGCACCCCGATTGTCCCTTCGCCGTTCGCCACATTTTACTGGGACTTCATGAGCGACTATATCCACTCGGTGCTCGATTGGTTGGAGTTGCGCGCCGACTCAAAACGCATAGAGCGATGGTTCTTTTCGATCACCTGGACGGACATTTTCACTCCCATCGACGGCTACATGGGGATCACCTTCTTCGATGGGCCGGAGGACGGCGCGGCCCTCAACTGCCTGGGGGAGACATACCGCGCACGGGCGCTCGGAGAACCCCGTGTCTCATGCGACCGCGAGGGAAATACCGTCGTGGAGCCTGGGCCGCCGTCGGTGCCGGTGGCGCAATGGTGGGGATTGGCAGCGATCGCCGTTGCGCTGGCAGTTATGTCAGCGCAGCACCTCCAGCGACGGAGGTTACCGACTTAGTTGTTCTTGCAGCGGTACCTCGGTCGGCACGCTGACCTGGTAGATAACAAACAGCACCGCTAGTAGAGCGACGAGCGCGAGGGCTACCCACAGCCAGCGCCGCGACCTGCTGGACTCGCCGGAATGCCCGTGCTGCGCTGCCCGCTCAAGATCCTCCAACTGGCTTTCGTAGCGTTGGACGCCTTATTGTATGCGTTGATTCGCGTCGGGGTGGAATGCCAAGCTGGCCCTCCTTTGACTGTCTTACGGCGCGACGGGATCTTTGGGTGACAGACGGCCTTCTTCCAGCGCGTGTGCAGCATCGACCACGAGGTCCGTCGCGTAGTCGATATCCATCTCGCTGGTGTTGAGAACCATGTGGTAGAGCTCAGGTGCGTCGGGATCGTCGAGATCGAAGTAGCGCTTGTAATAGTAGGCCCTGGCTTCGTCGCGGGCAGTGATCGTTTTCTCGGCCTCAGCGCGTTCCAGTCGGTCGACCTCCATCACTCGGGCGACGCGGTCTTCCCAGTCCGCGACAGTGCCGACGCGAAGTGCAGTGGGCACGTCTTTGAGGAGGACAGCGCCACCACGGCCGACGACGACCACATTGCCCGCCTCAGCGAGGTTGTGGATCACATGGGACAGGGCGTCGTGGTACTTTTCGTCTTCGAGTTCGTGGCCCCTTGTAATCGTTGGCTGCGGCAACTCCTCGAACTCCTCAGTCAAGAGCGAGACGGTGCTCGGCCCGAAGTACGGGTCGCCCGCCGCACCTGTGACGGCAGCGCGTTCGAGTACGCGCTGCAACATGCCCGTGAAGCGCTCGCCACGGCTCGGAGGGCGCTGTTCGCGTTCGTCGAGGGCCGCGACGGTTGCGCCGACTTGGCGCGCCGCATTAGTCAAAATTAGCCTATCCACGTAGTCCGCGCCAAGGCGCTGGGCGATGCCCGGCCCCAAACGCCGCGCGCCGCCGCCGGTAAGTCCGCTGAGCGTTACAATCGACATGGGTCACCTCCCGAAACGGAGAAATCCATCGTCCAATACGGCAATTATGATATCAGAAACGGGAGTTGCATCACGTTCTGGGAAATGGACAGGAGATGGGACACAAGTGGTGGAGGGAACTATCGCTCAATGACTCAAGAGCCGCATCGCCAAGGCGGTCGTTGAGAACGTGACCAAAGGAGGGGGGTAAGAAAAGTGTCACATTTTGTAACATTCTGTCTCATTCTTACAGGACAGTCTAGGAAGCGCTGCTCATTGAACGATTATAGCACAATTGTTCTTTGAAATGCAGGTGCGTAGCGTGCATCGAGAAGGGAGTTGGCTCTTTACACGTAACCTGACACCTAGAGCCTGACGTCTAGAACCTCAACCGCCGCACCCTCTTCCGCACGCCGATCATCGCCAGGCCGACGATGAATGCCACGCCGGTCAGGTCAAGGGCGCCTGCGCCGTGGAGGGGCGCGAAACAGCCTGAGCCTGGGGCCGGGGTGAAACCTTGCTCGTCGTCGCTATCAGATGGCGCTGGCTGAGGCGTCGGCGACGGGTCGTTCTCAGGTGCGGTTGCCGCGAGAGTGACTGGGGTCGGCGAAGGCGGCGGTGTCGGTGTCGCCGTGGGCTCGGCCTCCTGATTGCCCACGGTCTGACCCCCCGCCTGAGGCGTCAGGCTAAATAGCCCGAGGGCTTTTTGCGGCACCGGGGTTGGTTTGGATGTCTCGGTCGATGGTGGGACGTACTCGATTGCGCGGATGGCCTCGCGCCACATATTTGTGACCGCGATCCGGTCTCCTCCATACGCGTTTGTAAACCCCTCATCGAGGGTGTCGCCGCGCTTGAGATACGATAGAAATTCGGTCATCTGCTCGGTCCCGAAGGTGCGCACAAGCCAGCGAACGATGCTGCGGGCTTGGCCGTAGAAGATGATGATGTCTTCGCCCTTGCTGGGCTGCCCGCGCATGAACATGATCGGCAGGACCCTGTCGGTGTTTACGGCGAACTCGAGCGCGAGGTCGTAGGTGACGGTCTGGTGCAAATTCCCGAACTCAGCGAGGCCCTCGTTCAGCCAGGAGGGCATATTCTGTGCTGTCGGGTTGAAGGTTGCACGGTGAACGATGATGTGCGTGATCTCGTGAGAGGTGGTCCCGAGTGCGTCACGTCCGCCCGCCTCGACCATGACCACACCCTCCTGCGAGTGGGCTTGGCCGTCGACGATGACTCCATGCCCGATAGCACCGAACCTCGGCGGATAGGCGTCGACCAGTTCGGAGGCGTTGTTGTACATGGTGACCCGGATCGGGTCTTCGTGCACCGCCCCGTAGATAGGGCTGATAAGTTCCACGGTTCGCACAGCGGTATCGAGTACGTCCGTGGCGCGCTTCTCGACCGGGCCGTGATACATTACCGTCACGAAGCCATCTGTTACCTCTTTCCATTCATAACGAACGTCAATGTAGATAAACTGCTGCCGCTCGGTTTCGAGCCGGTTGCCCTCCGAGTCGTCGATCTCGAAGTTGAACGTGATGATCGTCCCTGGCGGGATGTAATTCGCGGTCGAATTCGTTCGCCAGAGAAGCTCCGCTTTAACGTTCTTGCGGGGAGTGAGTTCGAGTGATCGGCCTCGATTGCCGATGACAAGGCCGCCCTCGTCGCCCATGTATTCGTATGCGCCTCTAGTACGTTGGCCGATCCTCATGCGAATGGCGATCTCGGTGATATCGTTCTCGCCTTGAGCCTCAACCTTGACCCGGAAGGCGTCTGGGAACTCGCTCACGATGCTGGACGACACCAGCTCGATTGGCACCGAGGCCGTCTCCTGGGCTTTAACCGGCTGAGCCGACGTCACGAGCATCGCTCCGGCCAGCGCAAGCAGTCCTAGTGCTGGGCCGAGTTTACGGGCAAGGTCAACGGTCATTGTTTTTGCATCCTTCTGGACCCCTTTCTCAGGGAGAGGGTAGGCGTCAGAGTCAACGGAGAGGTCAAAGCGATTATTATGGCTATGATTCACTAAACGTTGTAGTCGGTTTCAGGTTACTGGGAGAGTCAGTCTCCGCAGGGGTCGTGCCCCCGTGCCGACCCTAACTTCATCGAGCCAACGGTGTCATCTGGTCGGAGTAGTCGACGATCTGCTCTCCACCAGCCTCGACTTCGCCGGTGGCTCGCAACACCTGTTTCAAGAACAGTTCCTCGGTCATCGCACCGGTGAACTGGACGCGCCCGTTAACAACCGTCTTTGGTACGCCGCGGATGCTATAGAGGCTTGGCAAATCTGGGAAGCTACCAACTTCTATTACGTCGGTTGTCACTTTCGGAGATTCCCGCGCCATCGCGTAGGCGAGACTCGCCGTTTCGCCGCAATACTGACTATCGCGGGTTACGAACACCTGGATGTGGGCATCTTCCTTGAGCCTTCGAAGACGTCGCCTGGTATCCAGCTTGAGCGGAGATTTGTTGGTAGACGCCCCAATGAGGGCTGACACCAAGACGCCCAGCAGCCGATCGGAAGGTGTCCCAAAGTACCGCATTCTGCTCGCGTTGTTTCGTCCAACAGTGAAAGCAGGGATGCGGGCAACACCGTCCTGTTGTGCATCGGCCAGGTTGGCGTAGTAATCGATAGTCTCAAGGGTGACCTTCTGCGAGAGCCCACTCACCTCTGCGAGTAGGTCTTGTACGGGACGGCAAGCCGTACATTCACGACCGGGAATGATAATGCCGCCGCTCGATCCGGTGTACATCTTGATTGTGACGTTGCGGCTGACCTCGGCGTCGAGGTAGTTTCGGACGGCTTGGAGTTCGTCGAGTCGAAGGACGGGCATTCGGGGTTCGCTTGCTGAAGGTACGCGTCATTGTATCAGGGAAGACCCGCGACGCAATCTATCTTTCGGCGGCTTTGCTTACCTGTATGATTCGCTGTCCGGTTGTGAAGACCGTCAGCACCGCGATTACGCCCAGGACGATCAGGATCGCTGGCTCCCACCATTGGCCAACGATGATGCCGACCCCCAACGACACGACACGCTCTGGCCTTTGCATGATACCGCCCTTGCACTCGATGCCGAGTCCCTCGGCGCGGGCGCGGACATAGCTGACCATAATCGAGCCAGTGATCGAAACATAAACGAGGACCGCGCCGAGCGTCGAGCCTTTGTCGAGGTAGAACGCCAGCAGGCCAAACAGGACAACTGCCTCGGAGATGCGGTCCATGACCGAGTCGAATAGAGCGCCGAACTTCGTCACCCTGTCGGTCAAGCGGGCGACGGCTCCGTCGAACATATCGAAAACGCCTGCAAACAGCACGACCGCGCCGCCCGCCGCGAGCATTCCGCTCGCGATAAAGGCAGCAGCGATTCCCGCGATCAAGACGCCGATGATCGTCAGACCGTTGGGTGAGAAGCCAAGTTTGACAAGCACGCCCGCGATGGCGTCGAGAACGGGAGTGAGGAGACCGCGGGCTCGGTGCATGGGTTAGGGACGTAAAACGTAAAACGTAAAACGTAAGAGACGAGAGGCGGACGGGTCGCGTTCCAAGCAAGACATTACGTTTTTCGTTTTACGTTTTCTCTTTGACACGTGTCACGCTAAAACAACGGGGTTCTCTTGGCGGGATGTGGGGCCTCGGTCGCGCGCTCGATACTCGCCATATAGTAGTCCATTACCCGTCGAGCTACGCGCTCCCAGCGGAACTCTTCGGCGCGCCGCAGTCCGTTTGCCGTGAGGCGCTTTTTGAGGTCGTGGTCTTTGAGGACTCTCGCTATCGAGTCTGCGAGCGCCCCGATGTCCTTGGGTGGAAACATGAGCGCCTCTACCTCGTCTCGCACGACGGTGGCGTAGCCGGGGATATCGCTGGCCACGACTGGCAGTCCTGCGGCCATGGCCTCGACGAGGACGATGCCAAAGCTTTCGCCTCCCGTCGCAGGTGAGCAGTATAGATCGGCGGTCTTGAAGTACCGTGCCTTGTCCTCGTCCGATACGGCACCCACGAATTCCACGTCCTTGAGGCTCCGCTCTGCGATGATCCGTTGACATTCGGGGTTTGGGTTGCCCGGCCCGACTACGATAAGCCGCAGGTTGGGCCAGTCCCACTTGAGCTTGCTATACGCCAGCAGCAGGTATTTCAGACCCTTGCGCTTGTCTGAACGTCCGAGAAAGAGGAGATTAATCATGCCGTTTTGGAGATGCGAAAAGGGGGTGACTTGGTTCTTGTACTGATCGATCTGCACGCCGTTGGGGATCAACTCGTAGTCGGCCTTGAATATCCCGCTAATATACTGCTTCGCTGGCTGAGACACCGCGATCTGGCCGTGCAGCCTTTTGAAGTATGGCTGGGCGATGCGGGAACCGCCCGCTTTGTAGAGCCGCGACCCTGGGAACGAGTGGAATGTCGCGATGTTTACGGCGTTCGATTGGCTTAGCATTCCGACACACACATAGCTTGCGAACGGCTCGTGCATGTGGATCACGTCGAACTGCTGCTCGTCCAGCATCCGCTTGATCTTGGGGCGGAGCCATATCGATATGGAGATGCGTCCAGTCGATCCCCTGCTCGGTAACGGGAAGGGCCGTCCCATCGGAATAAAACCCTCGTCCGTGACTTTGCTAGGGTCGGAGCAGGGAGCGACGATACGAACGTCGTGACCCCAGGCACGGAACTGGTGAGCTAGCTCGCGGATGTGGGTTTGCACTCCCCCTCGGGAAGCGAAATCGTATGCGCAGGCGATGGCGATCTTCAGAGGACGGCCCCGCCCGCTTGGCGCGACGCTGTCAGCGAAAGACGTTTTCGTTATGGCAGAAGTTTCGTTCATCCGCACCTGGTGTGAATCCTCAACCTGGCCCTCTCCTCGAGCGAGAAGGGGGAAACGGAGGTGAATCTCAGCGCTAGTCTCGCCCGGCGGTAAAGTCTTCGACCTTCTCGCGCGTCACGTCGTCGTGGTATTGGACTGGCGGTGACTTTATCAAGTAGGCCTTCGGGCCGAGAGTCGACCGGCCGTTGCCCCGATCATTTGCGATCTTAGCACATTGGACAGCTTCGATGACAACACCGCCGACCATCACAACGGTTACCGGAGGTTACGACCAGGAGATAGCCACTTCTTGACCAAATGTCTGCCCAGTGCCTCTAAATCCTCGGAATCTAAAGCCCTGCTGTAGAAGATAACTTCAGCGATATCTCCGTCCCAATACAGCGAAGGAGACGGCGAGGAACCGATGTGAAGGTCAATCGTGTTTGCTATGCTGCCAAGCCGCGAAGCGTCAACCGATGCTTTTCGGACACCGGGCTGCCAGACGAACGCCTCGCCATCCCTATCCACCTCGAATAGCATAACGCTAATTTGTTGAACCCCAGAGTGGCGGGCACTCACTGATGTGCGCCCGTCACCGTCACCGAGGCGGAACGTTTGACCAGAATCGCCGCCATCAGTGCCGTAACCTGGCTGTTCGTCATTCATCGCTCCTTTCGACATGAGTCTCAAGTTAGTCTTCGAGTTGTCATTGCGAACAAATACCAGCGCAATAGTGAAATCCGACCTATCGAACCGGATGTCCGAGTGGTCTTGAACTCGGAGAAAGTCATCGACGCCGTCGAACGAAACCATTGGTATACCCCGCGAGGTGCGGAACGTGGGTCTCAGGGCTAATTCTGGCTGAAATGCGTCATGGCCTTTTCCAGTACTGTCCGCCCATTTCTCTACCAGATCGCCGTCCTGGAGCCCGACAAGTTGCTGAGCGTCGAGCCACAGGTTGAGTTCAGGAAGCTCTTCGGGTGCGGTAGTCTCCGACCAAGGTGGCAAATATCCAGATACCACCAGGTGGTCGACCTTTGAACTTGCACGGTCAACCCATACCCCATTGGCCAATCGAATATATGCGTTTGTCGATTCTTCCAAGAACACCGGAGAGTCGCCCCACTCGTCTGCAATGAGATCGGGCCTTTTGTTCACTATGCCGTATCCATAGTTCCATTTGTTGTGACCTGGCCTAAACTCTGTGACTTGAGGCTGCTTCGCGATAATGGGATCGCTCTTTCCGAGCAAATCCACGGCGGTCCGATGAGAGTAGTACGACATCTGACCAGCGGCGTGGACGGCGATCACGGCGTCTGGCTCGGTTGATACTTGAATCAACACTCCTCTCTCTGCGCGCCATACGTCGTCAGCAAGCATTGGAATTTCACCCGAACGCCAGTCACGCAACCGGCCGACGCTATCGTTGAGGGACAGTGTTACGACGACAACCATGATGGAGACGTATGAAGCCTTCACCACGACACCGAGAGAACTTTGACTTTTCAAGATGGGCTTGATGATCCCGTAAACCGCGACTGCCATAGCGATGAAAAGGTATGGCGCACCAAGCGTTATGTACCGATTTGAACCGCCAACCTGGGCCTCTGCATAGTCTCCTCCGACGTAAACGGAGTAAGTGGCCGCAATGGCGACCATACCGATTAGAAACAGCACTCGGCGGTTGAATAGGCTGGGAGTCAATATGGCTCCCGTGACGATGAGAAGCACAGGTAGCCACAAATCTGGCACTGCGTTCTCGATGAAAACGTTCACTCCAACGCTCAACCGCTCACCGACGGTGACCCCGGTCATTTTCAGGAAAGCGGTGTTGGGGATTAGCTCGCCGAAATAGCTGAGCCTGAACAGTTCCAGGAGGACCATGGTGACGCCAGCAGTGACGACGATCGCATAAGTCTCAAATCGACCACGCCTCTTGAACGAATGAATAGCAATGTATGCGATAAAAAGGAGCACGGAGATGAGAGCCTCTGGCCGGGTTAACAACATCGCCGCGATCACTGAGCTCAGAAGTATCGTGTCTCGTTTCGTCGGCGACTCCGCTAGCTTGAAGGTGAGCAGGGTGCCCGCTGATGTCAGAAGAGCGAGAAGCCCTATCTCCATGCCCCTTAGACTCCAGAACAATAGCGGGAAGTAGAAGGCTGTCACGCCCACAGCCACTATGGAAACGAAGGGCGAATTATTCACAACCCGGTCTGCAATTTTCTTGATGAAGTAGAGGTTAACCAATAGAGTCGCTGCGCTCGTCAACATAATGACGAGCGATATTTTGGACTCTGGGAACGGGAACAAATGGACGACGCTCATGTACAAGGTCCAGGACAGGTTTGTGAACCCCTCGACTGGCTCTTCCCCAATATTCCACACAAGCCCGTGGCCCGCAGCCAGATGCATTGCGTAGCGCATGCTAATCATGGCGTCGTCAACCAACGTGAAGTACGTTTCGTGACCTACTTCAAACCTGGTTGAGTAGATCAACAAGGCGTAGACGAGGGCCGCGATTGAAGCAATGAGCACAAACGACGCCCTCACGTATTTCGCACTGATATCCAAAGTCGAGCCTTTACTAATGACCGTATCGTCTACACGCACTGTACCACGTGGTGCGAGTCTAAGACGCAGCAACAATACTACCTGCCGAAGGCAACCGTAAAGGTTGGGTCATGGGAAACATAAGTGGAGTATTGTGACAGTTGGGAGCTGCGTTAGTGACTACGACACGGAAATAGCTGCCGTCGCGTAGAATAGCCACGGGAGCTAGCCCATGCCCCTCGGACTGCCCAGCAAAAGCGTCGTGATCGAGCCGTACGACCCTGAATGGCCCCGGCTGTTCGAGGAGGAACGGCGGCGCATTGTTGCGGCCACTGGGCACATCGTCGCCGGCGTGCACCATGTCGGCAGCACGTCGATACCCGGAATGTCAGCAAAGCCGGTGCTCGATATCGCGGTACTGCTGCACGACTTCGACGACGGTGAACGGTGCATCGAGCCACTAGAGGAGATCGGATACGAGCATCGGGGTTTCTCAGAGGACATCCCTGGCGACCGATTTTTCCGCACGGGGAACCCGCGTACTTCTCAACTCCACGTGTATGCGGTCAACAGTCCCGTCTGGCGTGAACACTTCCATTTCCGTGACTATCTGATCGCGCACCCGGAGGACGCGAAGGAGTACGCGGACCTCAAGCTGGCCCTTGCGGAAAGGTACCCGATGGACCGGCCATCATACACGGCGGGGAAAGCCTCTTTCGTCCAGGGCGTCCTGGAGAAGGCCGCGACGGAGTTGCATGCACAGGACGACAGCTTATGAACCTGGACGGCATCGACTGTATCGTCTTCGACTTCGGGGGCACGCCGTCGTCGGACCCATACTTCAAGACGCTTGGCCCCGAAGGACTGCGACTCGCGAACGAGCTATTTACTGGACAGCACGACCCAGATATCGTATCGGACTGGATGGTGGGCAAGCTGTCGTCAGAGGGTGTCGCGGCTCATATGGCCGAGATACTCACCGTTGAGCCGAGCGAAATCCTCGCGGCGTTGCGAGATGGGTGCATCGACCTTGAATTCAACCAGACGGTCTGGGATTTTGCGGTAGAGCAGCACGACCTCGGACGAAAGACTGCGCTCGTAACCGGCAACTTCGACATCTTCACCGACGTGATCGTACTGGCCCACAATCTCAGTGGGCTATTCGACGCAATTGTGAACTCATCGGACTACGGTACGTACGACAAACGCATATTGTGGCCCATCGCCTTTGAGATGTTGGACAGTGATTTCGGATATGGCGACAGCCTGTTGATCGAAGATACGATTGAGCAAGTGCAGATTTTCCGAGCGAACGGTGGACAGGCCCACCAATATGTCGGCGACGAGGATTTTTGTAAATGGCTCACATCGGACTGAACATCGAGACGGTCGACGCGCTCTACTCTTTTCTACTGGAAGATTGGACGTTTGTGGATTGCACGCTCGACGGCGGGAGCTTCGCCGGGCTGCAGATTGAGCGTCTCGACATACAAAATTGCTCGATGCAAGACGCTGACTTCTCGGGCATGATGTGCGACGAGCTTCGGATATCGGGATCCGGCCTTCAGGGAGCCGACTTTCAGGGAGCCGACATTAAGGAGTCGCGAATTACGGACTCGAACTGCTCTTCGGCCAGGTTCCGCAACGCCAAGCTCAACCTGTCTCGACTGACGGGTTGTGACTTCTCGCTATGCAACTTCGACGGCGCGAACCTGTTCGGAACCGATTTGTCGAATTCGAGGTTCCGGGCAGTCAATTTCGGGGCGACGAAAATGGACGGCGTGACGGTCGATCACGCCAGCTTTGTAATGGCGTCTATCGGCCACAAGAATTTTCGCAAGTCGAAACTCGTCGGCGTCGACTTTTCCGAGACAGACCTGACTGGCTGCGACTTCACCGATGCGGTGTTCGAGGACTGCCGCATCGAGAACGCCGTCGTCAGCGCGGAGACGGTATTCGCCGGAGCCGACCTTCGCGGCGCACGGTTATCGAACATGCGCCTGGACGTGACCCGCGCGAAGGGGGCTGTTATCTCGCCATCGCAGGCAGAAGGGTTTTTGTATGATAGGCTCGGTGTGATTGTTGAGGAGGGGGCGTAAGACGCAAACTCAAGACCACAGAGAGAATGGAGACTACCGAGGCTAGCTAGGGCCCTTTTCGGTCTCTGTGCTCTCTGCGCTCTCTGTGGTCAATATCGGGATAGTTGCCAGCCAGTATCGCGCGAGACTACGCCGCTGCCGCTTCCACCAACCCTTCCTCTAGGCGCTCAAGCGCCGTGTCGATTTCCGACTCGGAGACGGTAAGCGGCGGCATGATGCGGATGAGTTGTGGGCGCGTGAAGTTGAGAAGGAGACCACGGGCGTTGCAGGCCGTCAGCGTTGCGGCGGCCATCTCGCGGTCGAATTCCACGGCGTTCAGCAGGCCCATGCCGCGCACGTCGATTATGAAATCGTGCCTGTCCTTGATCGCGTCCAGGCCCGTCCGAAGATATTCGCCCATCTTCCCAGCGTGGGCAGGGATGTCGTTGTCGATGATGTACTTCGTCGAGGCGTAGGCTGCGGCGGTCGTGAGGACGTTGCCGCCGAAGGTCGAGCCGTGGTCACCGGGCACGAGCGCGATAGCGTGGTCCTTGAGCATGAACGCGCCGATAGGCACGCCCCCGCCGAGACCCTTCGCCAATGTCATTACATCGGGCTCGACGCCGAACGCCTCGTAGCCGAACAGGGTGCCGAGGCGACCGAAGCCGGTCTGCACCTCGTCGAAGATGAGCTGCAGGCCGTTGTCGTCGCACCACTGCCGAACGCCTTGCAGATACTCCTTCGTCGGGATGTTAACGCCGCCCTCGCCCTGTACCGGCTCGATCATCACGGCTGCCGTCCTGTTCGTCGTGGCCGACTTGATCGCGTCAAGATCGCCGTACTCGACGTGTACGAATCCCTGCGGCACCGGGGAGAAGTCGTCGATGGGCTTGTCGCCAGCGGCCATCGTATTGAGTGTCCTGCCATGAAAGGCGTGGGCGACGGTGATAATTTCCGACGCACCGTTGCGGTTTTGGCGGCCCCACTTGCGGGCGTTCTTGATGGCACCCTCGTTAGCCTCCGCGCCGCTGTTGCCAAAGAAGACCTTGTCGAGGCAACTGTTCTCGACGAGCAGTTCCGCAAGCTGTAGCTGGGGGACGGTGTAGAACTGGTTCGATGTTTGGATGAGCGTCTTGGCCTGCTCCGCGATAGCCTCGGACATGACGGGGTTTGAATGCCCGATATTCGTCACTGCCCAGCCGGAGGTGAAGTCGAGGTACTCTTTTCCCTCGTCGTCCCAAACTTTCGTGCCCTCCCCGCGCACGAGGACGATTGGCTGGCGGTTGACGACGTGCAGGTAGTATTTGCTTTCGATTGCCTTCCAGTCGGTCATGTTACTGCTCTCCCTGAGTAAGTTCGTTTAGCGCATCTTCGAGGGCCTGGATGCTATCCTTGAGACCCTGAATGGCATTGTCGATCTGTTCGACCGCCGTTTGCGACGGGTCCGACGGAGTGGTCGGCTCGCCTGTATCAGGCCGTCCCGGCGGCGGTCGGGTGCCGGCGAGCAACGCCGTCACTGCCTCCTCGACCGAATCTCTCATCACCACCCTGTCAGCCGTTGCCAAGATCACTTGCTTGAGCTCCGGGAATTGGATTCCTTCGGCCTGAAGGTAGACTGGCTCGGCGTACAGCAGGCTGGATTGATCGCCAGACACCATCGGAAGCACAAGCAGGTTGCCCCGGATACATTCGGATCCTTCCTGGCAGCGAAGCGTGAACCACTCAGATATGTCCGGGTCGTTGTCGATCCTTGCCTCGATCTGCACCGGACTGTCGACCTGACGTTCCTTCGGGAATTCGAAGGCCACAAGCTCGCCCAGGTTTGGCGCGTCGTTCCGGGCCGCAAGCCAACCGGCCATGATGGGCGGGTCGTTGCGTGTGTAGGGGATGAGCAGGATGAACTCCCCTTCGACCTCACCAGGGAGCTTCATGATCGCGTAGTACGGCTCGACAGCCTGTATCTGCGAGGCTCCTTGCCCAAACTTCTCGGTCGGAATGTCCCAAATGTCTTCCAGGTTGTAGAAGTCCCGCGAGTCGAGCATGTGGTATCGCAAATACTTGTCGGACTGGGCGGCGAAGAGATCGATCGGGTATCTGGTGTGGACCTTCAGCGACTCCGGCATTTCCGCCATCGGAGTGAACAGTTTCGGGAACATCGCTTCGAAGGCCAGGATGATCGGGTCGTCCGGGTCTGAGACGTAGAACGTCGGTGTACCGTTATAGGCGTCGATCGCGACTTTTACGCTGTTTCGTATGTAGTTATACCCGACCGACGAGCCAGCCTGGTCTCGAACGGGGTCGGAATATGGGTAGTGGTCCGTGATCGTATAGGCGTCTTGAATCCAGAACAGACCGCCCTCAGCCGCCACGATATATGGATCTTCGTCGAGGCGCAGGAAGGGCGCAATGGTCGAGACGCGCTGGGCTATCTGCCGACGGTACTGAATCTTGCTGTCGCCGTTGATCTCGCCGGTAATCAGCACATTCAGGTCGCCGAACTGCCACGCATAAGCCAGTTGGTTCAAGAACGACCCGATGGGCACACCGCCGTCGCCATCGTAGCGGTTGTTACGAATGTCCGCGCCCTGGGCCTGGTAGTCCAACTCCTCGGTGTTGGAATCGACTATGATGAAGTCTTTTGTGAATTCCCCATAGTAGATTCTCGGATTGTTGATAACGGTCTCGGGTTCTGCTGTCTGTCCGTCTGACTGCACGGCTATTATCCCATCCGAGGGGATGTCCTTTGCGAAAAACTCGGGCCTTCCCTCGGAAGTGAACTCGGTCACGGGGCTCATGGCGATGCCGAAACCATGCGTGAAACGTAAGCGGCGGTTGACCCATGTCTGGGCGTCGACGTTTAGCTCATCCGGGTTAACCTCACGCGCCGAGACCATGACCTGGCGGTACTTGCCGTCCACGGTGTAACGGTCGACATCGGCCTCGTTGAAATCATAGTAGGGCCGTATCTGCTGAATCTGTTTGTAGACGTCCGAGACGGGACCGTGGTCCCACAGACGGATATTGGCGATGGTCTCGGCGTTGTCGAACAGCACCTCCGCTGAGAGGTTCGGATCCACGGCGTATGGCTGAGTCACCACGCCGTCGAGGTCAAAGGCCTTTCTCGTGAGATCGATATTTCGAGCGATGTACTGCTCTTCGCGAGTGAACTCGTTGGGGTTGACCGTGAAGCGTTGCACCGCGTTGGGCCAGGCGACGCTGAGGAAGATCGACATGACTACCCACAACGCGACCGCCCCGATCATGACTCTCAAACCGCGCTGGTAGGCATTGACGAACATCAATATGCCAGCGACAGTCGCCACGATGGTCATAATGAGCAGTGCGGGCATACGGGCATGTATGTCGGCATACCCGGCACCGTACGCTGCCCCACTGTCCGAAAGCACCAGTGCCCAGCGACCTAGCCAGTGTCCTCCGGCCAGGGTCAGCATAAGCACGGCCGCAATGACCGATAGGTGAACCTTGAAACCGTCGGTGAACAGGAACCCAACGCCCCGCAGATTGAAGTTGACGAAATAGACGAGCAAGGTCACTACAAGAACGGTGATCGTCGTTGCCAGCATCCAACTCTGAACCGTATTCAACAGCGGCAGGGTGAAGACATAAAAGCCCACGTCTTTGCCAAAGACGGGCTCGATCACGCCGAAAGACACAGAGTTCTCGAACTTGAGGAATAGATCCCACTTCGACGCCAGGATTGCTCCAAAGATGATCGATACGATAGCGACGATAGCGACGCTGCCCCACTTAATCAGCGATCTGAGAAAATCACGAGTCTGCGGTGGTAGATTCAGATCGTCAGGGCCTCGCGCCAGACGATTGGCGACGTACACGCTCAGGCCGCCCAGCAGTGCAACGAGACCGCCGCCAATGAAAAAGAGGACGAGCCGCGTTAAGAACATTGTGCGGAACACGCTCTGGTAACCGACCGAATCGAACCACAGCAGGTCGGTGTAGATCGAGCGCGCGAAGTTGAGTGCCGCATAGATCACGATGATCCCGATGATGACGGAACCCCACTTGACGCGGTTCCGCAGCTCCGGCGTGATGAAGTTACCGAGATCGAACGGTACGTTGGACTGGGTTGGAAATTCGTATGCCATTTATTCCTTTTTCTTCCGTCTAATCCTCTGCCGACTTCTTGTCCTCTCGCTTATACGGGGGAGAGTTAGAGAGGGGGTAACAGTGCTTGTGTTCTAGGATACCGCGTGTGCCGGAATCACCGCTATCCTAACCTACCCCCCGTCAAAGGGGGGAGGGATACGTCACCCCACTCGGGTTCCTAGCGTCTCACCTTCGACAATACTTCGAAGCGCGTGGGGCTTTCGGCCGTCGATGATGTGCGTCATACGTCCCTGCCCGACATTTTGCAAGCAGGCACCGATCTTCGGTATCATTCCTCCGGCTATGACGTTGGAACTCATCAGCGACTTGGCCTGGCGTTCTGTGATTCTAGGAATGAGACGCCGCGACGAGTCGAGGACGCCCTCGACATCGGTCATGAACACCAGCTTCTTTACACCGAGCGTCGCCGCAATCTCGCCCGCGGCAGTGTCGGCATTCACGTTCAAAAGCGTTGTGCCATCACCACCGAGCCGGACCGCCACAGGCGCGATGACGGGCATGAATCCAGCATCAACCACAGCTTGAATGGGCTCCGGGTTCACTTGTGTGACCTTGCCGACATATCCGAGCTCTGGGTCGAGGATCTCGCCCTGGAGAATGCCTCCATCGACGCCAGACATGCCGACAGTCTTGCCACCTAGAGAGAGGATCGCGGATACAAGTTGCTTGTTTATCAAGCCGGTCAGTACTGCGACGACAATGTCGAGGCTGGCCTCGTCGGTCACTCGCAGCCCCTTCACGAAGCGCGCGCGGACACCCTGCTTCTCCATCCAGTCGGTAATAACCTTGCCACCGCCGTGTATGACAATGGGCTGGATACCCTCGCGCTGGAGGGCAATAAGGTCTTCGAGGGTCGTGTCATGACTCCCGAGAGTGCTGCCGCCTATTTTGACTACGATCGCCCCATTTTTTGAGGGCTCCAGTTGGCCGACGGGCTCGGGCGAAGGGATGGGCTCGCTCTCGAAAAATTCTGGCCGGGATAGCATGTCGCTTGGGTAATAGTGCCGTGGCTGGGATTTTCACTCGACAGCGCTACGAGTGAAGATACCACACGCGGCACATCTTTGTCCCATTTAGCGCAGTAACCGTTCCGCCAAGAACGGCCCATTATCTGACACATCAGCCCACATACTCTGACAAAACCTCCCCTGCTCGATGCTGACTGGCCAATCGTCCGAGACGTGCCCGTCCTCCAGACTCCAACACCGGCTGAGCACACGGTCGACAAGTCCACAGGCTGCAATCGTTCGTCCGGAATAGCCTAATTCCGAACTGAATATGCGAATGCGCTCCCGCATGACGTCCTGCCAGCCTTCGCTCGGAAGCCGGTTATGTAAAAATCGTCCAACTTCCAAGCACTTTGGGCCCACGGCACCCTTGGGATCGATTACTGTCCACCCTGATTGATCGTCGAGCAAAATGTTTTCGTGATGCAGGTCTCCGTGCAGGACGACGAGGTCATCCCGCTGTCCCGTGATCTCTCTGAATGCCTGCTCCGCCGCATCGATGAGATCACGCGGCATTAGCTCGCCAGGGTCCCACTCTATCCTGGTGAGCCGGAATGCACGCTCGACCCACGCGGAGAACGGGGGCACACTGTGCTGTGCTGGGACGGGTACGTGAAGGTTTTGGATCACTGACGCTGCTATTGCGGTCTCTCGGCTGTCGTCGCCAAGCTCCCAGAGCATAGTGCCGGGCTGCAAGCGGCGCATCAGAATTGCGCCGAGATCGCGGTCCGCGTCGATCAGAGGTACGGTACCTCGTTCAGCGTAGATGCTCAGGGCTTCCATCTCAGTGAATAATTCCGGGTGAGGTACGCCGACCTTGAGGGCAACGGGCTCGCCATCGGGCGTCGCAGCAAACTCGATATAGTTGATGCTCATGAAGGGGGCCATTACGGTGTCGTGTAAATCCCACTTAGCCCGGCATCGCTCCAGAAGATTAGGAAGATCAGCAAGCCATGCCTCACCTTCGTCGCCGAAGAATCGAGAGACTTTTTCCACGAGTGCTGACGGGAAGTTCATAAGACTTTGATGGAGAGCAGGGCCGCCTACCTGACAGCGTGCACACAAGGCATAGCGACTTGCGCATACCAATGTTGAGAGGCCGTCATCGGCAACGAACAAACAGCGAAGTTGCGAGGTCCCACCGGACGTGGAGGGCGATCAGGTATTCTCAGCCAAGTACGGTAAAGTCTTCGCCCTTGCCTCGATCACGAGCGCGGGTGTACCAGTCACCCTCCTCGTCGTCACTGTCGTCTTCTTCGACGTACCCGAGCTCGCGCGCCAGATCGGGCTTGCCAAGTGTCTGAGACGTCCTGGCGAAGAACGCCACACGGTTCGACTCGGTCGGCGCTACTTTGATCGTAGCCCACACAGAGAAGACCAAGGCCGAAATGATGCCTGCGGATATGCCGACCGTTAGGCCACCAAGAACCGCCGGAGAAGTCGATATGTCGTCGATGCCAAAGGCGACTTGCAACAACATGCCGATGGCAAGTCCCACCAACATCAATATCATGCCCAGCACGGTCGAAGAGATCACAAACATAAAGATGAAGTGAATTAGGTAGTTTCCCGTATCTCGCAAGAATAGTGTCACTGTCATGCCTCCCCGTGCTCGTGTCCTACAGCCGCCGACACGTCAAGCTATTTCTTCATATAACGTTCAACGACCGCCGCCGGTTTCCTAACAATCGGCAAGTAAGGCCTGCCGTGATCCCAAGTCATACCGATTGGTAAAGGATATCAGGCGAAATAGACGCTACGTACTATATGCCGAATTCTCGATCACATACCCTTCTGTGAGGTCGCAGCCCCAAGCCGTCGCTGAGGCATCGCCTGCGCCGATGCGTACTTTAAAACGTACCTCGTCCGCGCTCATCGAGCTTACGACAGCGTCCTTCAAGTATGAGATGCCCATACCCTCGTGAACGATGTGAATCTCGTTGATAAAGATGTCGACGTTCGACTCCTCGAAATCGATGCCGCTCTTGCCAAGTGCCATCATGATGCGGCCCCAGTTGGGATCGCGCCCATAGACCATCGCCTTGACGAGGAGTGATGAAACGATCTCGCGGGCACCGATTCGGGCGTCTTGTAGTGTTCGCGCACCTTCCACGGTTGTCTCGATAAGGTGCTGTGCGCCCTCGCCGTCACGGGCCAACTCTTTGGCTAACTCAATGCAGACATAGGTCAGGGCTTCTTGGAAGTCTTGACCCGCAGGCGTACCGCTTTGAATCTCGTCGCCTCCGGCTTTCCCGTTCGCCAAGACCAAGACGGTGTCGTTGGTGCTCTGGTCGCCGTCCACGTCAATCATGTTGAACGATGTATCGACCGCATCCTTGAGGGCTTGCTGAAGGAAAGACTGCTCGACTGGGGCATCGGTCGTGATGAAGGAGAGCATAGTCGCCATGTTGGGGTGGATCATGCCCGAGCCCTTCGCGCAGCCGCCGATGACAATCTCGCGGCCCGCGATCTGAGCCGAGATGGCGGTCTCCTTGGCATGAGTATCGGTAGTCATGATGGACCGAGCGAATGCGTTGCCCCCGTCCTCGCTTAGCCGAACATTGCCTATGTTCTGACGTACCAGAGCCATGGGCATCTCGACGCCAATCAAGCCGGTGCTGCCAATGAAAACCTGTTCTGCATCGACGCCGACATGAGCTGCCGCTAGCGCCGTCATCTCCTCGGCGTCGACGAGCCCCTGATTGCCGACGGCGCAGTTGGCACATCCGCTGTTGGCGACGATAGCACGGGCGGTGCCGTTTGCGGCCCGCCGCTTGCTGAGTGTTACCGACGGCGAGACGTCCTTGTTCGAGGTAAACGTCCCTGCGACGTTGGCAGGAGAGTCGGAGAGGACGATGCCCAGATCAAGGACATCTTCTCCAGCCGACTTGATGCCAGCGTAGGTTCCACCGGCGGTAAACCCCTTGGCAGAAGCAACGCCGCCACGGTGAATTAGTTGTATGACTGCTCCCATTGATTACACCCTCTATTCAAGCGCTCTGCCGCTTCGTACTGGGCTTTCGGCGAGTATAGCAGGTTCGGAAGTTTATATTACAGTAAAGCCCATTGTATACAGATCGTCACGACACCGGCTGCCGAGCGTGGTCCAGTACCGCACGATTCACCAGGTTCTCCGGCATCTGGCCGTTGAAGACGCGGATAACCTCGCCCGCCGCGCGCTCCTCTAGCTCAAGGGTTGCTTCTTGAGAGAAGAAAGCCGTATGCGGCGTAACGATCACGTTATCGAGTTGAACGATTTGGTGGTCGAGCGGCGGCGCGATATCCACCAGCACGTCAAGGCCAGCGCCCGCGATCTTGCCCGTCGTGAGGGCGTCGTGCAGGGCGTCCTCGTCGATCAGGCCGCCGCGCGCGCAGTTGATAAGGAACGCGTCGTCGCGCATCATGGCGAACTGTTCGGTGCTCATCATGTTCGCGGTCTGCGGAATCAGAGGCGAATGCAGCGTCACGAAATGCGATTGTTGTAATAGCTCGTCGGTCTCGGCCTTCTGGACGCCCACTGCCGCCATATCCTCGGCGCTGACGAAGGGGTCGCTGGCGAGCACGTCCATGCCGAACGCCTTCGCCTTCTCCGCAGCCGCGCGCCCGATGCGCCCGAAGCCCACGACGCCAAAAGTCTTGTCTCGCAGCCGCATGATGCGGAAGCCAAGACCCGCGTTGCCCCAGCCGTTGCGCTTCGTGTCGTCGTTGTGCATGACAATGCGCCGGTTCCAGCCCAGCATCATGCCAATGACATGGTCGGACACCTCGTCGACGCAGTAGTCGGGGACGTACGTGACGACGATGCCGAGCTCTGTGGCGGTATCGACAGCGATGTTGTCCACGCCCACCCCGTAGCGGCTGATGACGACGCACTTCTCCGCGGCCCGCACAACGTTCTCGGTCACCTTCGCGAAGCAGGTCATGATGCCGTCGACGTCCCGTGCCAACTCGATCAACGTGTCTTCGTCGCCGTTGGGCGCAACGATCAACTCCGCGCCTCCGGCCTCGATGACCGCGCGCTCCGGGTCGGTCGTCGGCCAAACATAGTCCGTTACAAGCACTTTCTTGGTCATGTGATACCCCCGTCGTGGACTTTTCAGTGATGCCGTTAGCTTATCGCAATGGAGTCGAGATTTCTAACCGCGTCTGATACCGTTGGCCCACCCCTGAATTCGAGGAGTTTCTTAAATCATGAGCAAGTCGCACGAGGTCATGTTCTTCACCGATGGTCGGCACACCAACACCTACATGTACGAGCCGCCGATGGATATACGCAAATACCTCGAACCGATTGACGAAGTAGCCGATCTCGGCATCGACACCCTGGTCTACGGCGTGGGCGATGGCAGCGTGCTGCATTACGCGACTGAGGCGGGCGAGCGCTGGGGTCAGAACATCGACCTGGTCGATACCGCTATCTGGTATCGGGCGGGTATGAACCTCATGTCGGCCATCGAGCGCGGCATCGATCCGCTGGACATTATCTGCGCTCGCGCTCAAGACCTCGGATTCGAGTTCATTCCCAGCTTTCTGGTGCCTATCGGCCACACTCCGAGGCAGCGCCGCACCAACGCCCGCACTGGCAATTTCGTGCAAGATCACCCTGAGTTCCAGGTCGGCCCTGAAGACCACCCCGATGCCGAGCACGACAGGCCGGAGCGGATGTCCTTTGTCCACCCGGAGGTGCGAGAGAACCGGATGGCCATCATCCGGGAGCTTGTACGAAAATATCCAACCGATGGCGTGGACGTGAATATTCACAGCGGTATTTTGCCATTGATCGCACGCCGGGACGTACCAGAACACACGCAGACGATCACCGACTGGATTGCAGAATGCCGAGCCGTCTGCGACGAGGCCGCGAAGGAGCAAGGCCGAGCCAAACGCCTGATCGTTCGTGTCGCGGCTACGATGCCTGGACTCAAAGCAATGGGAATGGATGTCGAGGCGTGGATCAAGGACGGGCTTGTAGATACGGTTATCGCCGTTCCGGTCGCTGGCGGCTTCGAGAGCGAGACCGACCTGCTCCGAGACTTTGTCGAGGCAACCGAGGGCACCGACGTGAAAGTCGTTGCAGGCATCAACTCCCAAGGGCCGGAAAACACTCGTGAGGTCGCCACCGCCGCCGCGACCAATGCCTACACCGCTGGTGCCAACGGCGTCTTCTTCTCGACGTATTACCCCAGTCCAGCGCGGTATCCCTATGACGACGCATCGCTCAGTCGCCTGCGGTTCATTGGGCGTCCGGAGATTCTCGCCCACAAGGACAAGAGTTTTCGTATAGGCCCGACTCCAGAGCGAAATCCAGGTGCCGTCTACGGCGAGACCGGCCAGTTGCCTGCCTATCCGGAGCCGGGCAAGACCGGGCCAGAAATCACCATTGATGTTTCCGACGACCTAGCCCCAAAGGAAGCAGTCGGCGAGCTGTGGCAGTGCGAACTGCGAGTAATGCTCCAGAACATGGTGCACCACGACAAGGTCAGGCTGTACTGGAACGGCGAAGAGGTGCCCGAAGCGTCGATGCGCCTAGCCGACTGGACATACCAGATCCGTCCGCGACCCGACCATGCCGTCCTCGGCTACCGGCTGCACGTCGACCTCAGGGGAGACAGGCTGCCGAAGCAGGGCACAAATACCATGCGCATCGACATTCTCGAAAAGGACGAGCACTTGATATTCCCTATATCCGTGGCCGAGGTGGAGATTTCCGTCGAGTACCTGCCGCACCGCAACGGCATCCGCGATGACGAGCGCTGGCCGGGGTATGAGGGATAGTCTCGGAAGTTACTCCCACTTCAGTACAAGTTTGGTGTGATGCTTTGGGACGACCATTTCTCGCCCCGTCGGAGCGTAGCTGGTATCCATCGGGTACACCTTGACATGGAGGCTCTGGCCGGTTGGTCTTCCGGCGGCGTCCCAGTCAGCGATACGCTGAAGCAGTCTGTTCGATGCACTCGCGTCCCCGTAGCTGCGGACGTACAACTCGAAAGGAAGGGCCTGGTCGGGGTCTCGGTGAAACAGCGCGAGACCGTTTTGTGCCGCGAGTCCCTCCGTCCAGTAGAACCGTTTGTCGGCATTCAAGTCTTCTTGAAAGCGTGGGACTAATCCACCGTTGGGCGAACCGTCGCCTTCGCCGAGTTGACAAATAGTCGGCTCGGTGGCTGCAATCCAGAAGCGAAGACTGTAAAGTTCTCTCATCGTGACCTGGACACCGCTTCGGTGGTCGATGGAGGGGCCGGCCAACAGCTCGTACAGGGCGTCGGGCTCGGTCGCAAGCTCATCGGCGGTCAGATAGATATTTTGGCTTGGGCCAATCAGAAGCTCTTGTATCGGACCCCGAAACGCCCCTCGGAGAGTAATGAATCCGCTTCCCATAGGTGTAGCGGATTCACTCACAAGGTGACCGATTTTGTTTTCGAGTGCGACGATGACCTGACGACCCGCGCGGATGGCAAGCGGAGCTACGATTCGCCCACCCGGTTTCAGTTGCTCGACCCAAGCTGGTAATAGCTCCCAAGCGCTCGTTGTAACGATGATGCGATCGTACGGCGCGTAGTCGGAGTATCCGTACCCACCGTCGGCGCAGAACGCCTTCACCTGGTCGTACTCGGCGTTCGACAGATGATCGCACGCGTCCTCGACCAGGTCGTCGTCGATATCCAGCGTCACCACCAGCCCGTCCTCGCCGACGATGTGTGCAATGAGAGCGGCGTTGTAGCCTGTGGCGGTGCCGATTTCGAGAACGCGGTCGCCGGATCCGACGTTGAGGTGTTCCAACATGTACGCCATGGCCGACGGCCCGGTCGAAGTGCTCAGCGTTATGCCACCCGATGCTTTGATCTCAAAGCCCTGATCCTTGTACACGCTTTCAATGGGAAACTGCGGCAAGAAAACGTGTCGTGGCACGGCTCTGAACGCGGCTTCGACATGATGGTCGTTGATCTGACCACTGGCGACAAGGTCGTCCACGAGGGCATCGCGTAACGTCGTTGCTTCGTCCGGCGATTGTGACAAGGCCAGCCATCTAGTTGATCGGTTTCCCGACCGATGATACCGTTCTGAGCAGAAATCAACCAGGAGCAGCAACATGAGCGAGGAATTCACGACATACGGGACTGATGAAGAACGCAACCAGTTTATCGTTCACTACGAGGACATCCCACAGGAGGAGTTGGCACCGGGCGCGTGGAGTCACCTCGTGGCGGGGGAAAAAGCCGTGGTGAGCTTCCTGACGATTCCGGCGGGGACCTATTTTCCGTTGCACCAACACGCCGCTGAGCAGATCATGATCGTGCTCGAAGGCTTCATCGATCAGATCATCGACGGCAAATTGTACCGTGTGAACAAGGGAGACGTCATCGTGATGCCCGGAAACATTCCGCACGGCGGCTACGTCCGTGACCAGGACTGCAAGATTATCGATATCTTTGCGCCCGCACGCGAGGATCTTGTCGCACGGGCCGCTACCGCCCGCGCGAAGATGAACTCATAACGACCTGTTAGTGCGAGCAGTAAGATGAGCATCCCGCCATACGATGTTGTGATTCGCGACGGTCAGGTTATCGACGGCTTGGGGACGGAACCCGTGTCGGGGGACATTGGCGTTCGGGGTGATCGAATCGAAGCTGTGGGCGACTTGAGTGGCTACGACGCCAAGTGCACCATCGATGCCAGCGGACAATACGTCATTCCTGGCTTCATAGACATGCACACGCATGCAGAACGAGGGTTGCCGTACCCGGAGCTTGCGGCCAGTGTTCACCACCTGACACAGGGAGTCACGACTGTTCTATGTGGTGCCGACGGCTACGGCGCGTGGCCGATCTATAGCGATATCGGCGCTCTGTCCGAGAAGCTGATGGCACAGGGCATCGGCACCAACGCTGCGCTGATGGTCGGTCTGGGACAGGTGCGCCGCCAGGTTATGGGTCTTGCCGACCGATTGCCGACCGGTAGCGAAGTCGAGGCGATGAAAGAACGTCTCCGGCTGGCAATGGAAGGCGGCGCCGTCGGGATATCGTCGGGCCTGGTCTTCGCTCCCGACCGCTACGTCGATACCGAGGGGATTATCGACATCGCCCGCGAAGTCGCGCCGTACGGCGGCATTTATCACACTCACATTCGAGACGAAGCAGACGGACTGCTGGAAGCAGTGCAGGAGGCAATCGACATCTGCGAAGGCTCGGGTGTCACGACTGTCATCACACACTTCAAAGCCGTGTATCGGCGAAACTGGGGCAAGCTTCGAGAGGCAACCGACGTGATCGCTCAAGCCAGGCGGCGCGGTGTGAAAATCTACGCGGACCAGTTTCCCTTCGTTGAAGGTGGGCCTATGCCACTGATCCCACCAGACACCTGGCTTGGGGCCAGTGGTGTTGTCGAAGAACGGGTAAAGCGCATATCGTCGATTCTCGAATCCCTGCCGATGGACAAGTTGCTGCACCTGTATCTTGAGATGAAGACGGGCGGTCAATTCGACGTAGGCGAAAGGGAATTCTTGGGGACGAATGCACCTTTGCTGCGGCAGATGATCGCCGGAGGGATCGGCTATAGTGTTCCGCCGGTTGGGACGGCCCTCCACCATTTCTCCTCATGGCTCGGGACTCATCAGGGGCCCGGCAATCCCGACGAGCGTGCCAGGTTTGCAGCCAGATTGTCAGACTCCGATGACGGAATGCGGATACGGGCAGAGGTTGAGCGCCATATCGCGAACTTGGGCGGTCACGACAAAATATCGATAACTGGAGTCTCTGATAGCAACCTGAATATGAAAACTCTTGGGCAAGCCGCAGAGATACTTGGTCAGACTGAGGTCGAGACGGCGATAACCCTCGCGCTGCGAGGTGCCGAGGCGTTCGTGATCCTTCACTCAGAGGAGGATGTCGAGTACGCCATGCAGCAGGACTTTGTTGCAACTGGAAGCGATGGCGACTATCCGTACTTTGGCGAGGGCAAGGGCAAGCTTGGCGGGCCTCAGGCGGTTCGTGCCTACTCGACCTTTGCGACCAAGCTCCGCAAATATGCGACGGAGCGCAATACGATTACATTGGCGCACGCTGTACGAGCCGGCACCTCGCTGCCCGCATCAATTCTTGGATGGGAGGATAGGGGAGTCATACGCGAGGGTGCTGTCGCCGACATCGCGGTTTTTGATCCGAAATCGATTCGGCCGCGCTCGAATCTGAGCGACCCACACCAGTACAGCGAGGGCGTGAACTTCGTCGTCGTGAATGGCAAACTCGCGTTGGACAATGGACAGCCGACCGGAGTTCTGGCGGGGAGTGTGGTCGGACGAAGTGGTTAGCCGAAGACTTCGTCGACCTTTACCTGCAAGCCATCGACGCTGTCTGAGGTAATCGTCTCGCCGCGGCTCAGTTTACGTTCGTCTGCAAAGCCTGTTGGCCCCGGCTGTGAAAACACGGTAACGACCTCAGCCTGCACGTCGACCAGCCAGACCTCTGGGATCATGGACTGCGCGTAGCGAGGCACCTTTTCGTAGCGGTCGTAAGCCAGAGAAGAATCGGCGACCTCGATGATGAGCCTTATGTCGGATGGTCTTGGATGCGCCTCGGCATAGAAGTCCGGCCTCGCAGCCGCGACAGTCAGGTCTGGCTCCGGCTCCGTGTACTCGTTCAGGTCGACCGGGTCTTGAACACCAACTATGTGATCATCTCCTATTCGATTCATCAACAATCGATTGAGTCGTTTGACTGAAGCTGCATGTCGCGATCCGATTGGCGCCATGGTTATTACCTCACCGTCGATGAGTTCGACCCGGTTTTCTTTCTTGAGAATGCCGGTCTCAATCATCCGTCCATAATCCGAGACGGTGAACTTCCAGAGTCGTTTCTCGACAACAGGTTTGGTAGCTGTAGTCATTCCAGCCTCCTTCCCATGATCATAGCAAACGTTACGAATAGTTGCCTAAATCGTCACGTCCAGGGCATCGGCAACGGTGTTGATGTCCTTGTCTCCGCGACCGCTCAGGCCGACCAGAATGATCGCGTCCTTTGGCAGCGTCGGCGCAAGTTTCGCAACGTGTGCGATAGCGTGGGATGGCTCCAGTGCGGGGATGATGCCCTCGGTGTGGCAGAGCAATTGGAATCCCTCTAGCGCCTCGGAGTCGGTCACACTAGCGTACTGGGCACGCTCGATATCCTTGAGGTAACTGTGCTCGGGGCCGACGCCGGGGTAGTCGAGACCGGCTGAGATGCTGTGTGTCTCGATGACCTGTCCATCATCGTCCTGCAACAGATACGACTTGCTGCCGTGCAGCACACCGACCTCGCCTGCGACTAGGGTTGATGCATGGCGCCCGGTCTCGACACCGTCTCCACCGGCCTCGACGCCCACCAACTGTACGGATTCGTCACCGACGAAATCATGGAACAAGCCAATTGCGTTACTCCCCCCACCCACGCATGCGATAGCGTAGTCGGGTAGCCTACTAGCCGCATCGAGGATCTGGGCTCGGGCCTCCTGGCCGATGACCGACTGAAAATCCCGCACCATCATTGGGTACGGGTGCGGACCAACCGCGCTGCCGATGAGGTAGTGGGTTGTATCGACGTTGGTTACCCAGTCGCGGATGCACTCGTTGATGGCGTCCTTGAGGGTCTTGCTTCCCGACGTGACCGGACGCACCTCCGCGCCAAGCAGCTTCATGCGAAAGACGTTCGGCGACTGGCGGCGGATGTCCTCCTCGCCCATGTAGACGATGCACTCCTGGTTGAACATAGCGCACACCGTTGCGGTGGCGACGCCGTGCTGCCCCGCTCCGGTCTCGGCGATAATACGCTGCTTGCCCATTCGCGCGGTAAGTAGGCCTTGGCCGAGCGCGTTGTTGATCTTGTGCGCGCCAGTGTGAGCCAGGTCCTCGCGCTTGAGGTATATCTGTGCTCCGCCGAGCTCGTTGCTCAGATTGCTAGCGTGGTATAGCGGCGTCGGACGACCGACGTACAGCTTCGAGAGACGCTGTAACTCGGCCTGAAAGGACTCGTCCTCCGTGGCGGCGAGGTACGCCTCCTCAAGCTCGGCTAGGGCCTGCATGAGGGTCTCCGGCACAAACTTACCGCCGTAAGGTCCGAAGTGGCCTGTGGTGTCGGGCAGTGGTTGTCGGGTAGTGGTAGTCATGGATCATCCCCTGCGGAATCGAAGGTATTCCCAATTATACAGACCCGTGGATGCGGTCACAGGGATTCTCTTGACCCTAATCGCGATCTCAACCTAGAATGGAAGCGACCGACCCCAAGGGAGTCTATACAAAAATGCCGTTGTACGAATACACATGCGAGACGTGCTTGAATACTTTCGAAAAGCTACGTTCATTCGATGCGATTGACGATCCGGCACCTTGTCCGGATTGCGGCTCGAATTCCAAGCGGCAGCTTTCGGTCTTCATGTCGTTCTCGACCGACGCAATCGGTCAAACGACAGCGGTGGCGGGGGGTGGAGGCGGGTGTTGCGGCGGTGGCGGCGCAGGCTGCGCCTGCTCAATGTCGGCGTGAAATAATTCTGGCAGATTCACACGAAACCGCGAAATACGCAAGAGGCCCAACAATGAACAGCTAAGGGCCTCTTTTTCGTCGACTCCGGTATATGGTTGCGGGTTAGAAATTCGTGGACGACGGGCCAGCAGTGTTACTGATCCAAGTTGCAAAGATCGCCCCTGCCGCCACGAGAATGAGCACTGCCGCCATAATCAGGCCAACTACACCAGTAACGGCAAATATCTTCACAATGAACGTGATGATTGGGCCAATCACCGGGACAGGCTTTATGACCTCGTAGCCGTTTTCGATGGGTACGACGATGAAGTCGAGGGGTTCGAGCATCTTACGAATCTTGCCCCGCCCACTAAAGTCATGCTCTTTCTTCGCAGACTTCTCTAACGGTTTGTACTCAAACATATTGAACCTCGCATGAATCTGTATTCGGAGTCCCGAACCGCTCAGGTGTACATCGACACGGCAGACGTTGCTGTCGATTCACAACTATACTGTAGCGTCATTTTACCAGCTAGACAATAGCCGTTGACGACCTGTGTCTGATCCACTCGACCGCTTACGGAACCAACGTAGGACGAACAACCGTCACCTAAAAATCGTCGATGACCTGGAACTCGTATGGAGGTTTGTTCCCGAAGAAGTCAGTGAACTGATATAGCACCCCGGCGCCGATCAGGCCGATCAAGAGCATCGCTACGAGTATAATGCCCTCGATTTCGAGTACCCGCCACGACCACGCTCTGAATCGCCGAGGCCAGGTCTTGATGCGAGGCCTGCCCGGTCTGGGTAGCCGCAGCCGTGGCGCTTTCATGATCTTCGACACCATCTTTTGGTTCTCCAAACAATCTCGATAAAGTTTATTCCACTACAAATCCTACGTGCGCGTCAACTCAAGGGTATCGGACTCAGTCCTCTTCGGCGATTACCTCTTCGAGTGCGTTGACGAGGCCGTCGATGTGCTCGTTCGTCATGGGCGACGATAGCATTATTGTCATCGGAGTCGATCCGAGCGAGTAACCTTTGAGATGGGTACCCAAGCTGATGCGCCCGAGCAGTTCGTCATCGTGATTGGTGAAACTTCGGTAGTCACGAACTGGCTTGTCGGTAAAGAAAGGGTTGACCACTGACCCTGCGGCCAGTACTTGGTTAGGAATCCCGGCGTCGTTGAACACGCGCTTCATGCCCGACTGTGTGCGCACTGCGAGGGATTCGAGATGATCGTAGACCTCATCGGTCAGAGCGCGCAAGGTCGCTAGTCCGGCTGCCAAGGTGAAATTGTTGCCGGAAAAGGTGCCGCTTTGAGATATCCCCGATGGTGCACCCGTGTTGTCCAGCATGTCCATCAGTTCGGACTTCCCGCCCATGGCGCCGACGGGCATACCTCCGCCAACGATCTTACCAAAGATAGTCAGGTCCGGATCGATCCCTGCTTTACCCTGATAGCCCGCCCTGCCGGCGCGGTAGCCAACGACTTCGTCGACGACCAGGTACATCCCAAGCTCTTTGGTTATGTCTCGCAAGAAGTGGGCGAAGTCGTCGGGAATCTCCATCATGCCCGGCTTTCCGTCGAAGAAGACACCGGCAACTTCATCCTGGTGCTCCCGCAAAATTAACTCGACCGACTCGCGGTCGTTGTACGGCAACATGACGACCTCATCCTGGGAACCTCTTGACATACCTTTGTGCCCAGGCATAACAGCAGGCGAGTCCGCAGGGCCTGCCTTGTCTAGAGGCGTAGCGACGCTGTGCTCGAGGGCATCGTGGCTGCCGTGATACGCACCCTCAAACTTGGCGATCTTGGGCTTGCCTGTCTTGGCCCGAATCAGCCGCGTGGCATGCAGCGATGACTCGGTACCGGAATTGGTAAATCGTACTTTTTCGATGGACGGGAAGCGGCTCACAATCTCCTGGGAAATCTCAGCTTCGAGTTCTGTCGGGTTGCCCAAGCCGAAGCCGCGTTCGACTTCCCTTTGGACTGCCGCGACCACGTCTGGATGCGAATGGCCGACGATCATCGCCGAATGGTGATTGGCGAAGTCGACGAAGGTGTTGCCGTCAATATCTGTGAGATAACATCCTTCCGCCTTGTCGACGTAGAACGGGAACGGCGCACGCCAGTACGCGCCCTTGATGATACCGCCGGGCATCGTTGCCTTGCCCCGCTCCCATTGCGCCCGCGACTTCGGGTTCTTGGCTGTGAATTCTTCGTGTAACGACGCCAGCGATCTGACCATTTCTTCTCCTGTGCTTTTGCCCTCACCCTAGCCCTCTCCCGTGGGGAGGGGGAACAAGAAGGCATCCTCTTCCTTTGGGAGAGGACCGAGGTGAGGGTTCCTTACAATCCCAACAGCTTTATTGCGTTCAGTCCCAATATTTTGCGCTTCGCCTCGTCGGATATGTCGGCGGTTACTATTCTACCAAGTTGGTAGCGGGCGTCCAGTATCGGCATGTCCGAGCCGTACAGCACCCGGTCCTCGCCTGCCCCTTCGACCAGAAACTCGATGGTGCCGTGCTCGGACATCGAGGTGCAGGTCTCCAGGTAGACGTTTGGGGCGCTCTGAGCCGTCTCGACCGACTCGATCTGCCCGTTCATATCGTTGCCTGAGTGAGCCAACACCCACGTGATGTTCTGGTACTTTTCGGCCAAGCGGGCGAAGCGGTACGGCCGCGTCTTATGCTCGTACTGTGAGTGGCTCATGATGACGATGCCGCGCTCGTTGCACCAGTCATAGATAGGAAAAAAGTCCGGGTCGTCTAGCGGCTTGCCATAGTAAACAGGGTAGACCTTCAGAAACTTGAAGCCCAGTTCGCTGAAGCACCGTTCGAGTTCCGGAATCACCTCTTTGTGGTAGCGCGGCGTGACGTATCCAACGCCGATGAACCGGTCGGGATACGCTTTCAGAAACCGCGCGACCGCGTCGTTGCTGCGCCTGGCGTCTCCATAAAAGATGCAGTTGACGCTGAGTTTGTCGATTCCCGCAGCGTCCATGACCCGGACGAACTCGACGGGATCGC
>Ga0114993_10000677_pt1 | contig 39423 bp, 27 predicted proteins | sample ArcticOcean_MG_C_FD_87042 | JGI IMG/M metagenome (GOLD analysis project Ga0114993, IMG submission 87042) | Marine microbial communities from western Arctic Ocean - ArcticOcean_MG_CB2_150 | ecosystem: Environmental > Aquatic > Marine > Oceanic | place: Arctic Ocean: Canada Basin | collected...
ATCCCGTTACTGAACGGATCTGTTAGCTATGCTGAAATTAATTTTGGCGGGCAAGTTTGGGTCTATTTTAGAAACCCTACCGAAGGACTTGGTCGAATTATTCAAATCGCACACCCTAGTGATCGCAATGAATCGGTGCTCAGCGTAAGGCTTAGAAATCAATCAATTGCTACCTCTGGTATATCTGAACGGTTCATAGAGGTAGGGGACGAATCATTCGGACATATTCTTGACCCCTATTCTGGATTTCCAATGGATCCTTGGGGCAGTGTATCAGTCATCTCTTCGGATCCTATGGAAGCGGATGCTCTTGCCACAGCATTATTTGTGATGGGGCCAGATAAGGGCTTCGAGTGGGCTAGGAAACAGCAAGACATAGCCGCTCTATTTATTCGTGATAATCACGGACAACTGTCCAGTAAGTGGACAACTTCTTTTCAAGAATTTTTTTCTGTACCACAACACTCAACAAAGGATAGATAAGCATGACTTCTAGTATCAGGACATCATTGATCGTTCCTGTATTGTTTATGCTTCTGGTGTCAGCAGTAAAGACCCCAGAAATTGTTGCACAGCAAGCTGACTCAGTTCGTATTGCAGAGTTAGAGAGAAATGTTGAAGCTCTCGCTCGAGAGTTAGAGAGAATGGATTTAGGAGATGTTGTAGTCGATTTGGATTCTGGCGAAAAGGGATTTGGTCCAGCGGCTTCTAGGGTATATAAAATCGAGAGCGGTTTATCGATTGGAGGATATGGAGAGTTTCTCTACGAGAACTATGCAGGGAAAAAGCAAGACGGGTCAGCATCGGGAAAAACTGATCAGTTTGATGCCTTAAGGGCGATTCTTTACACTGGGTATAAGTTCAATGACCGCTTGTTGTTCAACTCAGAAATCGAAGTTGAACACGCAAAAGAAATCTACTTGGAGTTTGCTTACATAGACTACATGCTTACGGACAATGTGGGTATGCGCGCAGGTATGTTACTGGCACCCTTGGGCCTAACAAACGAACTTCACGAACCTCCGATATTTTTGGGTACGGAAAGACCTTTGACCGAAAATAAGATCATACCGACTACCTGGAGAGAGAACGGGATCGGATTGTTCGGAGAAACAGAAACAACTTCGTGGCGTATATATACGATGAACTCACTCAATGGAGCTAAATTTAGCTCGAGTGGTCTTCGCGGAGGTCGCCAAAAGGGCGCGAAAGCAAAAGCTGAAAACTTTGGTATTGCTGCTCGCTGGGATTATATTGCTACTCCAGGGCTATTGTTAGGAGCCTCTATGTACACTGGCAATACTGGACAAGGGGCAGAATTGAATGGTTCTGAGGTGGGAGGACGCGTAACTATTTGGGATCTCCATATGGATTATAAAGTCAATGGATTCGATCTTAGAGCTCTTTGGGCGCATGCTTCTGTGAAGGATGTGGACAAATTGAACCAGCTCATTGGCCTTGCGGGCTCATCAGGAATTGGTGAAGCAATGGGTGGCTGGTTTGTTCAAGCGGGCTATGACCTACTAAGGACCAAGCAGGATACAGAGTCAGCATTTATTCCTTACGTGCGACACGAGAGAGTTAATACTCATCAGGCAGTTGCTTCTGGTTACAGCGCCAGTGCTAGTAAAGACCTGACAGCCATTTCACTTGGATTTGCTTGGAAGCCAGCAACCCAAGTGGTCTTCAAGGGTGACTATCAGATGCATGAAACTGGTACTAGCTCAGGGATTAACCAAATCAACTTCGTTGTAGGATGGCTTTACTAATTTTTCAAAGAGCTTTCTTCTGTGTAGCAGTGAGTATACTCACTGCTACACAGTTTTTATCTGCCCAAACCTTAACTATCACCGAGGGTGTTCAGCTGGCATTTCCGGGATCAATAGTTGAGAGAAAGACCTTTTTCCTTAATGACGAACAAAAAGAAGAGGCGAGAAGATTGGCTGGTGAAAATATTCCTATAGACAACAATCTAGTCATACCTTATATAGCACATACGGATGGGAATCCAGTTGGGATAGCCTATTTCGATGCTCACAGGGTTCGGACACTGCAAGAAGTGATTATGGTGGCTGTCGATACTGAAGATCGTGTCATACGAATTGAGACAATGCGATTTCAGGAACCTCCCAACTACCGTGCTCCTGGACGATGGATGGCTCAGTTTGAAGATCGAAAACTAGATCGGGACTTGTCACAAAAGGGCGATATCGCCACCATAACTGGTGCAACTTTAACGGCGAGAGCTGTTACTGCAGCTGTTCGTAGGGTCATGGCTTTGCATGCTGTGATCGATCCTTTATAAAATCTTAAACGTTGACTCAATTTCACCGTTGGTTTTTGTATATCAGTACTATTGTCACTGCTGTCAGCGGTGTCATTTACATGTATATGAAGCGATTTATGACAACGGATGATCCTTGGGCGGTTATCAACCATCCTTTGGAACCGTGGGCTCTGAAAGTGCATATAATATTTGCACCAGCAATGCTTTTTGCAGTAGGTTTGATCGCAACTAACCACATCTGGAGAAGCTTGAAGTCAAATCTTCCAACAGGGAGAAAGAGTGGTGTGTGGGCGACCTTTACTTTTTTCCCTCTAGTGTCAACTGGCTATTTGATTCAGATAGTGATTAATGAACTCTCACTGGAGGTTCTTTCTTGGTCACATTTAGGACTGGGACTCCTTTGCACTTGGGCGATACTAGCACATCGGTACGTACTCAAGCCCTTTATGAAAAGGAGAAAACGGTCGGGGACCTTGCCTTTGCATCCCGAAAAAATCCGACCTCATTCCCATCCTTAAGGCTAGAGTGTCTCAGTCCTGAGTCAACTGTTGATCAATAACAATGTATTCCGTTCATTTCTGCTTATGACTGACATTGTCGTGTGTTTTTCGCAGTGGGATTTCAGGAATCCTAAGTGTTGCGATACTTGCGAATATCATGATTAAGAAAGTCAGTGTATAGATTCTTCTTGTGGCTAAAGTGAAGCCGTCCTTGATACTATTATTGAGTTGTATGGAGGCGTTCGTACCATAAGATCTGAGTCCCGCTGCAATAGAAGATAGATTTCCGATACCAGAATCTCTAAATCCCTGAATCTCAATTGCGAATTCCTCTGGCATATCCGGGTGTAAGCTTAAGGCCCCGAGTCTTACTGCATCGGGCCCTGTTCTATCTAGTTCATTCGCCAGATCTAGGTAGATTGTTCTTACTCGTCCAGGTAACCCAGAACTTCCTGCGGCTACAATGTTCCTGCCCGCTTCATTTTTTTCAATTTCTAATGAAGCAGGTAGGTCCAAAGTGGAAAACGAAATACCTAGTGTGGTGCCCAGGACTGTTCCCATCACTGCAGCGCCCATGGTCGAACCGATTTGTCGGAAAAATTGTGATGCACTGGTTGCCTGTCCAATGAGGCGAACGTCGATTGCATTTTGGATGGCAAGGGTTAACAATGGAAGTGAAGGGCCAACACCGATTCCACAGAGTACAGTGTAGAACATCACTGCAAAATATGAGGTATTGCTGTCCATTCGGGCTAATAGTAGTGAAGAAAATAAGAAAATTATTCCTCCACAGAAAATCTGAGTTCTATAGTGTCCATATCTTGAAACCAATTGACCAGACAAGGTAGCGGCCAGGCTGATTCCAAACGAAAAAGGAATTAGTACTATTCCAGCTCTTGTTGCAGATACCTCCAGTACATTAACGAGAAAGAGAGGCAGGAAGATGACTACGGACATAAAGCTAGCTCCGTAGAAAAATGCTGCCAGGTTCGCCGTTCGAAAAACACGATTTTCAAAGAGTCGAAAATCTAAAACAGGACTTTCTGATTGTCGGGAACGATTCACGAAGAGCGCGAACAGAAGCAAGGTAATAGTCAACAATGCCAGAGTTAGCCACGAATGCCATAGAGGAGAACTGGAGTCTTGGGGGACAATGCTAGGAATCCATGGATATTTTTGCTTGTCAATCTGTAAGGCGAGCATTAGTGGTATCAGCCCACCGATTAATAATATGGCAGTGAGAAAATCGGGTCGAGTAGGTTTTTCGATAGGTTCTAGTGGGGGCATATGATTTTTCATGAACCAGAGAGCTATAGCTCCGAAGGGAACATTGACGTAAAAAACCCAACGCCAACCCTCAATACCGGGAACGAGGTTCCCAGCGTGGTCGGCTAGCAGCCCTCCCAGAAGAGGTCCAAGGACGGATGCTATTCCCCAAACCGCACCAACGAATCCTTGGTATCGTCCCCGCTCTGAGGGTGGATATAGGCTGGCGATGATTATGTAAGCCATGGCAAATATACCACCTCCACCTGCTCCTTGGATGCCCCTGAAAAGCACGAGCTGATTCATACCGTCTCCGATGATTGGCAGGTCGCCAAATTCACCAGCTAAACCGCAGAGTATCGATCCCGACAGGAATAATAGTACTGCACTGATCCCTATTTTTTTACGAGAGTATGTGTCTGCTAGTTTTCCGTAAATCGGTGCGAAAGCAGTAGAGGAGATCAAGTATGCAGTAGCGACCCAAGCGTAACGTTTAATCCCTTGCAAATCTGTTACGATTCTGGGCAAGGCAGTGGAAACAATTGTCTGGTCCAAGGCTGCCAGGAATAATGCCAACAAGACTGCTAGGAGGACTAAAGATCGGTCTCTATCAGCGATTCCTGATTGTCTAAGGTTTTTGGATTTTCCCATGTACCGTTGGATTAGCCTATTGTTTCAGTTTGCTAGTTGGACGCTCAAACTGTTGTTTTTATATAAAAATTTTCGGATCGATATCTATGCTATTTTCCATAGACGTCTATATTGCCCAGCTAGTGTAAATAAGAATTTAGGGGTTCTAGAACCGAATCTGAACACCAAAATTAGCCAGAACCAAGGATGTTAGTGAAGTTAACATAGAGGCAAATGAACTCCAACGGTCAAGGAGAATCATCTTGCAAGCTATGTTAACAGGGCCTTCTGACGTTCTGGTAACTACTATCTTGGATTGAGAAGTATTTCCAGAAGTTGACCATGGTAGATACTATGATCCACATTGGTAATAGTTTGAGTTTGCGGTCTACCTTCATACCACTGTACGGTCAAATTAACTAGTTCAATACCAGTGGGAATGCCGAAATGGACGGGAGTCGCTCCCTGGGAGCTGTATCCACCTCCAGTATCGACTATTCTGGATGTTATGTAACTCTGTTGGTCCGCCATGGAGGTATCCCAAGTTGAAGCGGATAGAGTGACAGTGGCGCCAGCTCTTGTCCAGTGTCCATTTTTGTCCAGAACAACTACTTGGAGAGAGTTCTCATTGTTTAGCGTACTAAGTTCGTTTTGGTATAAAGCGTGACTTCCATCGGCGTGGTTATTGGCAACCGCAAGGTCAACGTCACCGTCACCGTCATAGTCCGCCCAAGAAATACCATGACTAGTACCTTTTTCTAACATCAATCTTGGCGTCACTAGTTGGAAATCTCCGAGAATGTTTCTGAATAGATAGTCTGGTTCTTCGGCGATGGTGCTAATGAAGGTTCCTACATACAGGTCGAGCCAGCCGTCATTGTCGTAATCTGCAAAGGTAGCTGCAACTGAATGGTGATCTCCGTCGAAACCTTTGCCCGATGATCGCTTGATAAAGCCTAGCGTGTCATTTCGGTTCTCCCATATCAGATCGGGCCCATAGGATGCAACAAATAAATCCAAATCGCCGTCATTGTCATAGTCCCCTACGGCGACTCCCACGCTTCCTTGAGATGAAGTCCTTCCTGGTTGATCTATGCCTAGTTTTCCAGCGACGTCTTCGAATAAACCATTACCCAGATTAAGGAAGAGACCGTCTCTGTCACCATTCTGATTAGCAACGAAAACATCTAGGTCACTATCTCCATCCGCATCAAACCAGGATGCTCCGACCGTGCGCCTGGGGTCACCGATTCCGGAGGTTTCTGTGACGTCTGTAAAACTCCCTCCTTCATTACGGTAGAGTCGGTTGAGTTGGTCCCTAAAAGCTACGAAAAGGTCTAAGTCACCATCACCGTCATAGTCGATGAACGATGGTTGGCGTGTGGTCCCGGATCTGTCTAGTCCTAGTTCTGATGATTTATCAATGAAGCTTTTTCCCTCGCCTTGGTTTTCGTAGAGTTTGTTGTGACTAGTTGGATCAGCGGTGAATCCGACATACAAGTCCAAATCTCCATCTGAATCGTAGTCACCCCAGGCGACGGCTCGTGTCTCATCTTCATCAGCCAACCCAACGTCGGGTGCTACATCGGTGAAGAAATTTCCAGTATTTTGATACAATCTGTTAGCTTTTCCACGAAATCCGACATACAAGTCCAAATCTCCATCTGAATCGTAGTCACCCCAAGCGTTGGTCTGCGCGCCATCATCAGAGAAAACTTCGAACTGATGTCGGGAAAAATTTGGAGATTCGTTTTCTGATATATTATCGAAAGGCTGATCTTCGCCAATGTCCATACGATTGCAGGTTGCTAACAGAAGGAAAATTCCCATGAAAACTAAGTTTCGGTACGTAAGTTTTCTGAAGCCAGTCTTATTTTTCGCCATTTATAGAATCCGGTTCACGAGGTACACGATCTTAATCGTTAACATATTTTTGTCAGTTATAAAAGAACTTGATGGACATAAGTTCTGTATCTAACAGTATAAGGAGTGTCAGCTCATTTAAAAGCAACACTACTAGATTTATATAGCCCTTATATATAGGGTTACTTGAAGTAGCTGCAGCAACTGTAATAAACCAAATGGGAACAAAATGGAAAACGAGAGAATTGATATCGATCCAGGAGGCCTTTTAGAGTACTCGGTAGTATTCTCTGATCGCTCACTGAACCACATGTCCCAGTCTTTTCAGGGGGTCATGAGGGATATTTCTGGAACTCTGAAGCAAGTTTATAGGGCCCAATCAGTGGTTCTGGTTCCAGGTGGTGGAACATTTGGTATGGAAGCTGTGGCCAGGCAGTTTGCAACCGACAAAAATTGTCTGGTAATCCGGAATGGATGGTTTAGTTATCGCTGGACTCAAATTTTTGAAATGGGTTCTATTCCATCAGAAAGCACTGTTTTAAAGGCGAGCCGCCTATCTGAAAAGAATAATTCTCCCTTCAGGCCTCCAGTGATCGATGAGGTAATTAACTGTATCAAGCGGGACAAACCTGAGGTCGTGTTTGCTCCCCATGTGGAGACGGCAGCGGGCATTATTTTGCCAGACGACTATATCCGTGCTGTAGCAGAAGCTGTACACGAAGTTGGGGGCCTTTTCGTCTTAGATTGTGTGGCTTCGGGAGCCTTATGGATTGATATGGAAGCAACGGGTGTTGATGTCCTGATTTCCGCACCCCAGAAAGGTTGGAGTGGCTCCCCATGCAGTGGTTTAATTATGCTGGGTTCCCGAGCTGTCGATAAACTGGGGTCAACTACCAGTACAAGTTTTGCTGGTGATTTAAAAAAATGGAAGGAGATCATGGACGCCTATGAAAATGGTGGACATGCATATCATGCTACTATGCCTACGGATTCCTTGCGACAGTTCCACAAAGTAATGAAGGAAACGGAGGCATTCGGTTTTGCTGAAGCTAAGCAGAAGCAGGGAGAGTTAGGTAAAAGAGTTCGGGATTTACTTGAGGGAGTCAATATCAAGAGTGTAGCTGAAGTGGGTTTTCAGGCTCCCAGTGTTGTAGTGAGCTACACAGATGATGTTGGTATACAGAATGGTGCAAAGTTCTCCGAACTAGGGATGCAGGTAGCTGCGGGAGTGCCCTTGATGTGTGATGAACCCAAAGATTTTCAAACTTTTCGTCTAGGGCTTTTTGGTCTGGACAAATTAGCGAATATAGATCGCACGTTGGAAAGGCTGGAAGGAGTACTGACTCAGGTTTTAAACGATTAGGGAATGTGTGAGATCAGGTGGTTATCTTTACCATCAGCGAATTTTCCGAAAAGTACTTTCCTATGACTGCGGAATTCAATCGAACTATCTTTTTTCCCAATCTATGGCAGAAAGACGGGACAAGGCTAACTGAAGAGCTTGAGTTCCATTTCGCCCCCCACCTTGGGCTTTCAACGCATTGTATAGTTGGTGGGCCATCGCTAAGCCAGGCAACGATAAGTTCATTCGCGCGGCTTCATTGAGAGCAATGGCCATGTCTTTGATGAAGTGTTCTACAAAAAAACCAGGTTCGAAATCGTTATTAATTATTCTAGGTCCGTAGTTATCCAGAGACCAACTTCCTGCTGCTCCGGAACTCACGGATTTCATGACCGTCTCTAGATCTAATCCAGATGTGTGTGCATAAAGCAAAGCTTCGCAGACGCCTATCATACCAGATGCAATCAATATCTGATTTACCATTTTAGTGTGTTGACCAGATCCAGGACCTCCTTGGTGGACGATAGTGGTTCCCATAGCCTCAAAGCAGGGCCTTATTATCTTGATAGTAGCTTCTTCGCCTCCTACCATAATCGACAGGCGTCCTTCTCTGGCCCCTACGTCTCCCCCGGACACTGGAGCATCGACAGTAGCTACTCCTACCTTTGTTGCTTGTCGGTAGATTTCCCTAGCCAGGGAAGGATCACTCGTAGTCATGTCTACAAGGATATTTCCAGGGGCACACCCCTTAAGTAGGCCATTAGCGCCCAGGAAAACTTCTCGGACATCACTAGGGAAAGCGACTATACTGAAAATTACGTCACTGTTTTTTGCTACTTCCATTGGGTTATCTCGCCACTCCGCTCCTTTCTCTAGAAGTTCGTTAGCTGTCTCTTTGGTCCGTGTAAACACAGTTGTGCTGAATCCACGGTCCATGAGGTGTTTACACATGCTGCGTCCCATTACACCCAATCCAATCCATCCAATTCTAGTCTTGCCTGGTTCAACAGTCATCGCCGTTACTCTTTAGTGAATTGTTTGTAGAATTTCCATAAATCGCCTGCAGAACTATCTTGTTGTTACCACAGTGTATGTAATAGACACTGTGTCGCAAGGAGTAGGAATAGGAAGAATCTTTGTATTGTGTCGATCTTGGAGAATGTGTGGCAGAGAAGCAGTGGTTTAGACTGAAATGTGAATCTAAAGGATTCGCAATCTTTACCACAAAATATTTGAAGCAAGCGGGAGACTAAATGATGAAACGAAGACACTTGATTAGCTTGGGCTTTTTGTTGTTCATTTTACAGACAGGATGTGGATCGGAAGCTGGAGATGAATCTAATAGTAGCCCAGGAAATGGGAGTGTCCCATCCTTTTCTGTGGATCCTACTTGGCCACTAGAGTTGCCTAACAATTGGATCTTAGGATCAGTAACAGGCGTGTTTGTAGATCAGAAGGAGCATATTTGGATAACCCACCTTCCAGAGACGTTGACGGCAGAGGAGACATCAGCCGTCCAGGACCCTCCAATTGGCACATGCTGTGCTCCCGCCCCTGTGGTTATCGAATTTGATCAGGCCGGTCAGGTAATCCAGGCCTGGGGAGATTCTTCTCAAAATGTCGAAGACTTTCCAAGAAATCCCCATGGGATTTTTGTAGATCACAACGACTTTGTTTGGGTAGGGAGTTATAGGCACCATCGGGTAATGAAATTTACTCGTTCAGGGGAGGTGGTTTTGGTTCTAGGCGAGTATGACCAAAATTCTGGCAGCAATGATGTAAGTCTACTAGGGGGACCAGCTGGTATCTGGGTCGATCCTGAAACTAATGAAGCTTATATAGCTGATGGGTATAGAAATCGTCGAGTGGTGGTCTACGATGGAGAATCTGGAGAATATCTGAGGCATTGGGGAGCATATGGTGAGATACCAGATGATAATTATGACTATGGTGATCGAGATCCAGAGGGTCTTCCAGTTCGTCAATTTTCTACAGTTCATGGCATCTTAGGCAGCAACGATGGTCTGATCTATGTAGCAGACCGAAGAGGCAATCGAATACAAGTGTTTCAGAAAAATGGAGATTTTGTTTTAGAGAAGGTGATCGCTCCTAGAACACTGGCTTCTGGTTCAGCTTTTGTATTCGCGCTGTCCCCCGACGAGGAACAAAAATGGCTCTACATGGCTGATGGGACTAATCACAAGGTATGGATTTTGGAAAGAGAAACCTTGGATGTACTAGGAGAATTCGGCAGAGGAGGAAGACAGGTAGGACAATTTTTACGCCCCCATGGAATGAGTGCAGATTCAGAAGGGAATTTGTATATTGGAGAAGCTTCTACTGGACGGAGAGTGCAAAAATTTCTAGTGACAAAAAAATAGTAGAAAATCAAGATGGGAACAGTACAGATATTCCTTCGGGTGATGTGTACATGCCTTTTCCTGAGTGCGCCACACCCGAAACAATCTTTTGAGTGTGGTTATTTGCTGGGAAGAGTGAATCCATATATCTAATTAGGTTCTGGCCTCTTGAAAACCGATTGTCGCCTTGTAGATTGGCGCCACAAGACACATCTAGTTGATATGAATCCACGTCTTGATCCCCGATCAAGATGGTAACGTTTCTAGCCACTAGGTTCTCTTTAATTTGATCTAGACTTGTGGATCGCATATATGTGTTGAGATTTTTCAGGCCATAATGCCAGTAGTCGTACTCAGGGCATTTCGAGCGGATTGGTGAACTAAAATATCCATCGATAAAACGCTCTGGTCCGAGGTATAGATAGGTGGAGGGATTGGCCACAATATAGCGGGTGTTGATATGCTCAGAGGTTTCTTCTGGCTTCCTCCCTGCAGCAAACCTGTGTGCCACTTGTCCCCCGGCTGAGTGCCCAGTGACAATAATTTCTCTTAATTCAGGGAATCCAGACCTTGTGCTCAAGAGTTCTATTATTTTCTCAATGGCGCTGTATGAACTAACTCTTGGCCTAGGCTTGCTATCGGTGACAGAAAGGTGCCCCTTTTTCCATCCACTGTTGGTCCAGAATGGCTCGTTGGCAGTGGGGTTATCTTCTACTATTTGAAACTTGGGTGCTATGACAATCGTTTTGCTCAGGGATGGATCCCTTTGCTGGGCTGCTAAGATCATTGTTTCAAAATTTGAAGAATGATTTCTTGTTGTTCCATGGATTATGATGATGGCGGTCTGAACTCGTGGATCCCCTATGTCTAAAGAATGAGTTCTCAATATCGGCAAGAATGATTGCTGGCCCAATTGAACCGATTGAGCGCATGCACTGGAAGCCTTAACACATGGGTTTAAATCTTTTGAGACGGAGGGCTTAACTGGATCTTGACTATCTCCACATCCTGATAAGGTTATAAACCATAAAATGAGGGTTTTTCTAGCGATCCACACAATAACTCGAGAACCTGATTCTGTTCCTTGAATTTGTTTTAAAATTCCAGTGGTAGTTCTCATTTTGTGGCTTTGCGGTACAGGGGAAGATTCCCGAAGAAATTTACGAGTCGGGATAGGTCCAACTATGGGCATGTGGCTGGATGAGTTCAGCTGTCATACCCGGAAGTTTATCAGGATACAGAAAAGCTTCATATCCGTCATTGGCATCTAGAATTCGATCTTCAAAAATGGGAATGCCATGCTCTCTCAGATGGTCAATGTCGTGATGAATATCTTTGGTTCGCAGAGCAATATGATCCATGCCTTCTCCTTTCTCTTGCAGAAATCGATTCACTCTGGATTCGGGATTCCAGTTCTCGACCAAGTGCAACCAGCATTGGTTTGGGAGGAGTATCCTTGCGTCTAATTGCATGCCTTGACCCTGATCATCCCTGAGATCCTGTGCTTTAAGTCCGAAAAGTTGCTCGAAGCGATCACAGGCTTGGCTTAGATCATTGACGCATAATCCGACATGCTGGAGTTTGGTTATCTCTAGGGTTTCACTGAGGGGTGCGCTGACTGACTCTGGCGGATAAAACCAACTCCGATCGTGGGATTGAATAAGTTCGATGGTCAGTCCGGGCAGTTGATCCGGGAAAATGAAAGCTTCATATCCGTCGTTAGCGTCGAAAATTGTGTCTTCCCAGATAGGAATACCAATTTGTCTCAGGTGTTCAACATCTCCTTCAATATCGTCGGTTTCCAGAGATATGTGTTCGAGGCCTTCCCCTTTCTCTTGCAGAAATCGATTCACTCTGGATTCGGGATTCCAGTTTTCGACTAAATGTAACCAGCATTCGTTGCCTAGAAGTATCCTGGCATCCAATTGCATTCCCTGCCCTTGGTCATCTCGAAAATCGATAGCCTCAAGCCCTAAGGCGTTCTTGAATTGGGCACATGAAGCATGGAGGTCTTTGACTACAATCCCTATATGTTGCACTCTGAGTATAGCCATAATCTAGTTGTCCTTATGTTTGTGTATCTCTCCAGCTTTCATCACAAAACTCACTTTTTCAAGCAAGGTTATATCATCCAAAGGATTTCCTGGCACAGCTATCAGGTCAGCCCATTTCCCTGCCTCTAAGGTACCAACCTGATCGAGTATTCCAAGGAGCTCTGCTGCGTCTGAAGTGGCGTTTTTAATGACTTGCATCGGGGTGGCTCCAAGAGTCTCAATCATAACTTTGAATTCTTGTGCGTTGCGTCCGTGTAAATTGCCCGAAGCGTCAGTTCCGAATGCGAAGCGGACTCCTTCTTGATAGGCTTTTCTCATAGCTGTTTCTCTCAATCCAGACATTTCTATAGCTTTTTGGATGGAATAGTCGGGGATGCCTCGTTCTTCTCCAAACTCGATGATTTCATCCAGTATCAGAAGTGTTGGGACTATGAAAGCACCTTTTTCCTTCATCAATTCGATACCTTCATCATCTATTAAGCTGCCGTGCTCTATAGATGCAACCCCGGCCCGGACAGCTGCTTTCAATCCTTCAGCTCCATGAGCGTGAGCTATGACTTTGCGACCCAATCTGTCTGCTTCTTCAACAACGGCACGGAGTTCTTCATCGCTGTACTGGGGGTGGTCTACTGCATCTCCCGATGATAGAATCCCACCGGTTGCTACGATTTTTATGTGATCTGCTCCAAATTTTACCAGTGTTCGAACTGCCATTCGCAGATTGTCAGGTCCATCAACTACCATTCCAGTACCAGGGATGTCGATGAGGGGACTCCATCCGTTGACGTCAGAATGTCCACCGGTGATTCCTAGGGATGCAGCAGCAACATACATGCGTGGACCTGGAACGATCCCTTGGGCTATCAGGTCACGAAGGGCAACGTCGGCGTAGTGAAGTGCTCCAGCATTGCGGATAGTGGTAAACCCAGCTTGTAAGGTTTTTTCTGCATTTACAACACCGTAAATAGCTCCATGTGCCCCATGTTCACGGAGGACAGACATATCTCCGCCGTCATGATCCGAAGAGTTGATATGCGTGTGCATGTCCATAAGGCCAGGCAGTACTGTATGGTTTGATAAATCTATGACATTTGCACCCGTAGGAATCTCTATAGATGTGGAAGGTCCTATTTTGGAAATCCTATCACCGATGATGACTAGAGATACGGAATTCATTGTTGTACCGTCACCGATGATGACCTTGTCTGCCTGAATTACGGTCACTTGGTCTGATTGTGCTGAGACATTGTTGGTTGTAAAAAAAGACCAAAGGAGCGTCAGGCAAAGAAATGATCTTAGTGTATGGGCTGGGTAAGCAATTAATCGTCTAGGTTTCACTGGTCTTGAATCTCCGTTAAGGTTTCTTAGCCATCTAGGAAACAAATACAATCAGTTTAAGTAGCAAGATAAAGGCTCCGTTAGTTTAACTTAGTTTCTATTCTATTCCGAGGATCTTATGGGTTTGAATGCTTAGAGTCCATTTGGGATTCTTTAGGGAGTATGCGATTGCTTTAGCTGTGTTGGCTGCCAGATCGGGACCATCCATAGGTTGTAATGAAAAATGGTCGAATTGTAAATTTTCAAACTGACTTGGGTTGGCATCTTTTTGGGGAAATACAAATTTGAGTTCATCTCCAGTGCTGACAACGAGCTTTGCATTTGCTTTAGGGCTGACACAAGACCAGTCGATTCCTGTTGGCAAGCGTATGGTTCCATTCGTCTCTACTGCTACTTGAAAGCCCTTTTCGTGCAATGCTTCTATGGCTAGAGAATCTAGTTGCAGAAGAGGTTCCCCTCCTGTGCACACAACGTATCTATTCTGGTCCATTTCAACGGAGTCTGTCCATGTTTTTTCGACAGCTTCTGATAGCAACGAAGGGTTTCTGAATTTGCCGCCTCCTGGCCCATCTACTCCTACGAAGTCGGTGTCACAAAACTGACAGGTAGCTTTATTCCTGTCCTTTTCCTGTCCAGTCCAGAGATTGCATCCAGAGAATCGAAGAAACACTGCAGGACGTCCGGTATGCCTGCCTTCCCCTTGTAGTGTGTAGTAAATCTCTTTTACAGTATACATAGAAGGTCTTTAATCCAGCACAGTAAGTTTGACAGTTAGATTGCTATCTAAGAATAGTATATCAAGGTGATTGCTTTGTTTAGATTTCTAGCTTAATTGAAGCGTGAAGTCCAGAAAGATGTTATTTCTTTTGTAATACGAGTCTACTTAGAAATTTGAAACAGGATGTGAAATGAGTCTGTTTATTCTTAGAATATTTTTTGTAAGTTCCATTGTCTATATGAATCTGATGTTTTTCGGCGTCAACCCAATCATGGCACAAGAAAATGCGTACCCTTTACAGATGAGCGAAGGAAAAACGAGTCACCGTCCAGAAGTTCCAGGAGTTAATGGTTTAGTCACTGCAGGCCATCCTTTGGCGTCGATGGCGGGTTTAAGAATTCTAATGGCAGGTGGCAACGCAATAGATGCATCAGTGGCAGTGTTGGCGACTCTAAATGTTGTCCGACCGCAGATGTCGGGGGCAGGAGGAAATGGCTTCCTTACCTATTTCGATAAAAACTCTGGAGATGTTCATTCCTTGACCGCTGCGGGAGCTGCCCCTAAAGCTCTAGTAGCTAGCGAACTGGAAGCTGAAGAGCTAAACAAGGGAATTCTTGCTGGTGTAGTGCCTGGATTGCTAGGAGGTTGGGTATCCATGCTCAAGGCTCATGGTAGTATGAGCTTGTCTGAGGTGTTGATGCCAGCTTTGGAGTACGCTGAAAACGGTCATCCGATAGAAGCTTCAGTGGTCCAAGCCATCGAATCTCAGCAGGATTTATTTAGAAGTTATCCTTCCAGTGCTCGGACATTTCTTCCAGGTAATAAAATCCCGAAAGTGGGAGAGCTTTTCAGGATGCCAGAGTTGGCTTCCACATTTCGAAAATTAATGGAAGCAGAACAAACGGCATCTGATGAAGGGAAAAGTCGTGGCGAAGCTCTAGATGCTGCTTTCGATCGGTTTTACAGTGGTGACATTGCAGATGAATTCACGCGATTTTATGCGAAAGAAGGAGGGTTGTTTGCCAAAGAAGATTTCAAAGAATTTTCTCCGATTTGGAGCAAGCCTCTCCATGTGAAATATAGGGGGTATGACATTTATTCTTCTCCTCCGACGTCACGAGGTGGCCTGGAAGTATTAATGCAAATGAAACTCATTGAAAGGTTTGACATAGAGGCACTTGGGGAAGGAAATCCTCTTCTTACTCATTTGATGGTCGAGGCTATTCAAGTAGCCAAGTCTGACATTTATCAGTATGTCGCTGACCCGAATCTCTTCTCTGTTCCGACAGAAGGGATGTTGAGTGAAAATTATATTTCTCTTCGGAGCAAGCTAATCTCAGAAGACAATAGTATGACCTATCCGATGGCAGGCAGGCCTGATGGCCATGATAAGGGTTCCAATGAATTCTGGAATGCAGGGAAAAATCTACAGCTGGGCTCAGATAGGGAAGTCAGTCACCCCGGGAGTACTACCAGCTTTTCTATTATGGATAAAGAAGGCAATATAGTGGCATGTACACCTACCCATGGCGGTGCTTTTGGGACGGGGGTCGTTGTTGGAAATACGGGCATCACCTTTAATAATGGAACACGAATTGGATCTACTTCCCCTTACTCTGGTCATGTCAATTACGCCAGAGGTGGACAGGTCCCTATTTTAAACAACTCGCCAGTGATCGTACTTAAGGATGGTGAATTTGTTTTGGCTCTGGGGACTCCGGGTGGTGAGACTATCGGGCAGACACAATTCCAAGTACTGGTCAATGTTCTCGATCTAGGAATGTCCGTACAAGAAGCCATAGAAGCTCCACGTTTCAGTCTGTTTGCAAGGCCTAATTTTTATAGAGCTGGGTCTGAAATTACCATGAGAATTGAAGATAGAATTTCAATAGAACACTTCCGGGGACTGCAGAAATTAGGCCACAATGTTGAATTGGCCCCATCCTACTCATTGGGCAGCATTCAAGCAATTTTGAAAAATATCAGTTTGGGAACATTCATGGCTGGGGCGGACCCTCGTCGTGCTGCATACGCTGTAGGGTGGTGAACAATCCAGCTTATTAAATGATATGTTCCAATGATGTATCAGAGAATAAAAAATGGGGGATGACCTTTTTCTTGGGGCACCCCCCACTTTTACATAGGGGAATTATTGGAACGTTTCCCAATTCTTAGTTGCTATCAATCTTTTCTAATATGGTAGGGAGGAATTGTTTGATTCCTCTGTATTCTCTACTGGAGAAGAGTAGAAATCGGGCTCTTCCATGGCTTCAGTTGGAGAATCTTCGACTGAAGCACTATCAGAAAAATGAGTATAGGTTTTCGCCGCTACGAACCAACTCAAAAGTAGTACACCAGCACTCAAAACAGCTGCCATAACTCCTCTTTCTCCATTAATCACATAGTAAACATCAACTATCATGATTTGAGAGAGAGCTATGACCATAGCTGTTTTCATCACGTCCCCTACCATACCGATGGCATAGTCGAAGAAAATGACAAAAACTAACGACCCGAGAAGCGATGTTACTTCTGGACCAAAGGGTGCATTGCTAGCATAGTCCGGACCCATTTGCGGTGCGAAGAGAAACCGTACTCCTAAGTAAGTGACTAAAAAGACGGCAAAGGTGGTGGTGAGGATTGGCTTGATTCTATCGCTCATGATTTAAACTCCCTGAAAAAGGACATAAAAACCTACGAAAGCTATCTGGAATGTTAAGTCAGCTATAAAAATCTAGGGATTACTATTTCTTGCCGCAAATGAACAGGACTGTGATTTGGCTCTTAGGTTTCACACCAGTTCAGCCGTATGTCCAAGGATAGACGGAAGCCATCTGGTGTTGTGAGCCAGTTTTAGGCAAATTATAGGCACTGCAATATTTGATCGATTATTGCTTTATTAGGCATGAAAATTGCAACACATTTGTTTGGCTTTTAACGCTATCCAGTCTGGGTGAGTCATTACCTCGAGGTTCGGTGAGTTATACTGGACGATTGCCTGAAAAAAGACGAAATCGTTGTGATTGAAAAGAATAAATATGTGAAAAAAATCAAATTTGTAGCTTTGGTGTTTCTCTCTATTTTTGCCCTGTCAGACATAGTAGTTGCTCAGACGGGCCATTTGATGGGACGCGTCAGAGACGAGCAGGGTGCTGCGGTAGAGGGTGCTCTAGCTCGCGTTGTCAGTCTCAGCACGGATGAGATTGTCGCGTTGGCATCTACAGATGATCTCGGGTTTTTTGAATTAATGGAATTGCCTGGAGATCTCATCCGACTGGAAGTACAGAGGTTAGGCTTTATGGCTTATAGCCAAGAATTCCAGTTGGGCGATTCGGAGACTCGGGTCATAGCTGTTGAACTCCAAGTGCAAGCTTTGGAGATAGAAGGACTTACAGTGGAAGGGACTCGTGAACCAGCCGAGATTGCTTTTGAAGAAGAAGCAGGTTTGACAGTCAGGTCTGTCGAAGCAGCAGATATCAAGATGATTCCTGGATTTATTGAGCCAGACCCAATTCGTGTCGCAGAGGTTCTTCCGGGAGTGATAAGTACGTCCGACTTCTCGGCATCATTTAATGTTCGGGGGGGATCGGCTGATCAAAATCTGATTCTTTTAGATGGGTTTCCAATTTTCAATCCGGCCCACTTAGGAGGGTTGGTATCAGTTTTTAACTCCGATATGGTTCGAAGAGCTGAACTCAGTGCGGGAGGATTTCCGGCAGAGTATGGTGGGCGAGTTTCTTCGGTGCTCAGCATAGAAAGTGATCCTGGTAATGGTCAATTGGAAGTGCAGGGAGCTATTTCGTTACTGATGTCTAGGGGTTCGCTAGGAGGAAGCTTACCTAAGAAAATTAAGAATATACTAGGTCTCAGGGATGCTCGGTGGAGAGTTTCGGGAAGACGATCCTATTTCGATCTTCTTACAGATAAAATTCCGTACAAATTGGAAGATGGACAATTTATTTTTGAAGGGTGGACAGAAGGAGGCGATAGAGTTTCAGTCACCGGCTATAAAGGAGCGGACGTTCTAGGAATAGATTACACGGAATCTTTTCCTCTGAGTTTAGATTGGGATTTTGGAAATTCGCTTATAGGAAGCCGTTGGACCCATCCAACTTCAAGTGGTGGATCCATTGATGTAAAACTGGGATATTCAGGATTTTCTACCAATCTCAAATTTCCTGATTTTGGAGATGTGGAGTTTAGTTCAAAAATCTCCCAAACCACTATGAGTTTGGATTGGGAAAATCGCCCGAAACCCGCAGTTACCACGAAGGTTGGTGTTGAGGGTCGTTTCATGGATTACCAGAACTACGTTAAGGGTGGAGGAACACAATTCTGGAAAGTGGGAGGGCCTGGCACGGGCATATCCAGCTATGCTCAGCTTCAATGGCGACCTTCCAGGGCCTGGGTGGTTGAGCCCGGGTTTAGGTTTGACTCTTGGCTCAGGAAAGACGCTCAGAGAATGGATGAAATTTCTCCGAGGTTATCCTTTAAGAGATTTTTAGTTGGAAGAAGACTAGCCTTGAAGGCTTCATTGGGACGATATACACAATTTTTACATTCGGTTAGAGATGAAGATTTACCACTTGGAATTGACATATGGGTTCTGAGCGATCCGGATATTCCGCGAGTTCTATCAGATCAGGGACAGATTGGGTTGGAGTGGCGAGTAGGCAATAGCTGGTTGCTTTCTTTAGAAGGGTATTTGCGGGAGTTTGATGGTGTTATTACAGAAAATTTTGGGGAAAACCCTAATGACACGACGGATGATTTTCTTGGAGGTCGAGGGCGATCGTATGGCGTAGACTTGTTCGCTCAGCGTTTTAGGGGAAACACTACAGGATGGATTACCGTGGGCTGGTTGAAGGCATTGCGAACCTTCCCTGACTATAGAGCTGTGGGGTCCGCGGTTGAAATTCAATTCCCTCCGATCTTCGATAGGAGGATAGACGTTGATGTAGTCTTGAATCATGATTTTTGGAATTCCGCGCAGGTAGGATTGCGATGGAATTTCGGTTCTGGACTTCCTTTTACAGAGGCAGTGGGAGTATTCTCTTCGTTCGGCCATAGTATTTCAGATGGAAGCTTAAGGCCTGACGATCGTGGCAATTCCATTTTTCTCGGTCCTAAAAATGGGGAGAGATATCCTGTTCGTCATCGTCTGGATGTTAGTATACGAAAAGAGTTCAAAAACATTTTTGGTGCTGGATCGATAACACCCTATATAAACGTCCTCAATGTATATGATCGAAGGAATGTTCTCTTTTACTTCTATACATATGAGGATAGTACATCAGTAGACACCACTAAGTGGACTCGCAGGGGATATTCGATGTTTCCGATTTTACCTACTTTTGGTTTTGAGATGAGGTTCAGATGAAATATTTAGCGAGGTGGTTTAGCCTTGGAGTATTCTCTTTGACTGCCTGTGAGATGGATAGCGTATCCTTGATGACACCGGAGAGTCTCCTGATAGCCCAAGTTTATATTGCAAAAGAAGGTGCCAAACCCTTAGAGGCTACTGCATACCTTCATCGTGTTTTAGGAAGCAAGGACTACGGCCCCGTTTTGGGTGCAGATATAACTCTGACATCGGGAGATCGGAGTGTGACTTTGGTTAAGGATCCTGATCGCACCTCAACGTGTATCCCAGAATGGGTCCAGAGAGAGACATCAGATATAAGTGGTTCCCTGGGCACTTGTTATCGTTTGCAAGAATTGCTATCTGCTGTGCCAGGAGAGGCTATTCAGGTGAGCATCAAAGACGGCGGCGTGAGTGAGCTTTTTGGTCAAACCACGTTACCGGGTGATTTCACAATGAAAACTCCCAGGAATGGCCGGAAATTTTGTACTGTACAGAGAGATCAGATACTAGAATTGAGCTGGAGTGAGAGCCAGGACGCCTGGGCTTATGTTGTTGAAGCGAATGTTTGGGATTTAGACGACGTGTATAATTATCTGCCAGAAGAAGATCGTCCCCCCCAGCCACTTAATCTTGTCGGCCTTTCCATTTCTTCGGATGATACCAAGATGCGTTTCCCTTCTGAGGTAGGCTTATTTGATCGGTATGGCTTACATAGAGATGTGTTTCTCCAGTTACAAGTGGGTCTCCCGGAAAGCACTACTGCAGATATAAGTGTGGCGGCAGTAGATAGAAATTTCGTTAATTGGGCAAGGGCTGGTAAATTTCATCCATCTGGACAGATTAGAACTCCTAGCCTGCTAGGAAAATCAGGAACAGGGGTAATTGGGTCTTACCTTAGAAAGGACTTCAAGGTACTCGCTGATTCGACCTTGCAAGGATTGATTGGTAGTTGCATTAGCTAGTTAATTAGCTGAGATGTCGCACTTAAACTTTTATATCAAGGTGCCAACAAGCACGACTGAGGAAGTTTGCTTCCTGGCCATAGAATCTCTCCAACGTGCTAATGTCTTAGTACAGGTTCAGATACCAGAAATGTTAGGAGGTATATATAGCTTGGGTGGTTCTAGAGGGCTCATCCCAGCAGTTTCTAGTGCTTGATTTAAGATGGTAAGTTCAACGTCAATGATTTCTGCTAGCAACTTGTTTTGTACATCCAGCTCGGTGGATAATTCTTGGAACACTGTTAGGAAGCTTTCTGGCGGAAGGCCGTCTCCTCGTTCCAAGTGTGATCGCAAGCCAGTAAGTCTGTCATTGAGCTTAATAGGAAAAGCAATTTTATCCTTAGGACTCTGATTCAATAGCTGATAGAGTTGTCCTTCTATTTGACTGATTTTCTCGGTAAAAAGACTAGCGATAACATTTAATTGGCGGTCTCTAGAATTGGCTGTTCTATCTTGTATTTGAGATTTCAGATCTCTGATGGCGATCACGTGTTGGTTGGCTGAGCTTTCGTGATTTCGGATGTTCAGGGCCAGATTATGTTGTGCCAATAGGTCGTCTTTAGAGATGTTTGTCAGACGAGGGTCTTTCTGGACCTGAAATTGTTCGGTGATTTGTTGGTTGCCGATTGTTAATTGTACTTGGAACATCCCAGGAGGTGCCCAAGGTCCAATGGCAGGATTCCCACCCTCTAAGACGATTCCAGAAAATGTTACAGCACCAGGATATCTTAGATCCCATGTCTCACGGTAGAACCCTGGAGACTGGCTATTTTTTTCTAATAAAGTTTTTACATGTCTTCCTGCCGAATCTAGAACATCCAATTTAACCTCTCTGTCTCCGCTCTCAATGTGATAGTCAATCACAGCGGGGACTGCTCTTCTAATGGCATTGGAAGGTTTGAACAGATGGTCCTGGGAGTACTTCAGGGTTGGATCTATTTGGCGTAGTGTTTCAATATCGTCAAGGATCCAGAAGGATCTACCATGAGTAGAAATCACCAGATCTCTTTCTTCTACAATTAGTCCGGTAACCGGAACTGTGGGTAGATTCAGAGAAATGGAATGCCAGCTCTCTCCCTGATTGAATGAAATATAAACTCCAGTTTCAGTTCCTGAATAGAGCACGTTTGGGTTTTTGGGATCTTGCCTAATCACTCTTGTGAAGTCACTGGTACTGATGCCGCTGACTATGAAATCCCAAGTTTCTCCGTAATTAGATGTTTTCCACAGATAAGGTGATCGGTCACCCATTTCATATCGAATTCCTGAGATATAAACAGATCCGGGTTGATGTCTGGATGTTTCGATCGTTGTAATACGTGTGTGTGGTGGCAGATTGGCTGGGGTTACATCGGTCCAGCTCTGTCCTCCGTCTAGAGTTACATGCACCAGGCCATCATCTGAACCAGTCCAAATGACATCATCGTTGAAATGAGAGGATCCTATACTATAAATAGTCCCATAGATTTCGGGACCGTCCTGATCCTTTACTATGGGACCTCCAGAATCTCCCAAAGTTTCAGGATCAGCCCTTGTGAGGTCCGGACTAATTTTACTCCAAGCTTCCCCTTCGTTACTGCTTTTCCATAAGTACTGAGAGCCGACATATAGGACTTCAGGGTTAGTGTTAGAAATCGTTATAGGATAAGTCCAGTTCCACCTTTCTCGCATAACTCTAGCTGATTCACCCATTACAATTCTTGGATAGGGTTGTATATCAAATGCAAGACCCGTTTTACGATTATATTTTGTCAGAGTGTTAGTTGCACCAGCGAAAAAAATGTCTGGATTGTTGGGGTGTGGGGTTACATATCCACTTTCGCCTCCACCTACTGCATACATCCAATCTTCACTTTTCCCTCTGGGGTTTCTTAGGTGGCTACCTTCTGATGAAACACATACCGTAGTATTGTCCTGCTGTGCTCCACAGGCGTGATACGGAAAATCTGCAGTGGTAGCGAGACGATATATTTGAGCCGTTGGGTACCTCATATGCGTCCAAGTTTGACCACCGTTCACAGTAATGACTCCTCCTCCATCGTTACCGTTGATCATTCGTGATGGGTTGTTTGGGTCTATCCAAAGGTCGTGATGGTCACTATGAGTTCCGGGAATGGAGGTAAAAGTTTTTCCGGAATCCGTAGATTTAAGTAGCTCGAAATTTAAGACGTAGATTGTATTATCATCGATCGGATCAGCTTCAATCCTCTGGAAATAGAAGGCCCTCTGCCATAGGTCTCTATCGTTATTGATCAGAGTCCAGCTAGAGCCGGCATCGTCCGAGAGATATAGTCCGCCCCGCCCCGCTTCTACGTTCGCCCAGATCCGTTGTGAATTGGCACCAGAAATAGTGACTGTTATTTTCCCTAGGGGTCCTGTGGGGAATCCAGGGTTTTCTGTGAGATCCTTCCAAGTCGTTCCACCGTCGGTAGATTTGAGGATGCTGGATCTCGACCCACCACTCCATAACTTCCATGGCCTCCTATAAACCTGCCAAAAAGTGGCATAGAGGACGTCAGGATCTTTAGGATCCATCGCTAAATCAATAGCACCTGCCTCTTCACCTTGATAAAGAACTTTTTCCCAGGTTGTTCCACCGTTTGATGTGCGGAAAATTCCCCTATGGGTATTGCTAGAAAAAGGAGAACCCAGTGCTGCTACATATAGGATTTCTGGATCTAAGGGGTGTACTCGTATTCGACTTATTGTTTGAGTCTCTGTTAAGCCCATGTGGGTCCATGTATTTCCAGCATCACTGGATCTATAAATTCCATCTCCTTGCAGAACGTTTGCTCTGAGCTGTCCTTCACCCATGCCGATATAGACGATGTCAGGATTGGAGTGGGAAACTGCTACTGCTCCGATGGAAGAACTTCCAAGATGGCCGTCAGTGACAGGGTTCCAGGAGGATCCGCCATCTTCTGTCTTCCAGAGTCCTCCTCCTGTTGCACCAAAATAGTATTCATTTGGACGATTTTCGTGGCCAGCGACAGCGATTGACCGCCCGCCTCTGTTAGGTCCGATAGATCGCCATTCAAGGAGTGAAAAAGGGTCTTCTGGTGGATTGGCAAAAGCTAAAAACGGAAGGGTAACAAGAAAAAAAACTAAACTGGCTTTGGCAATTTGTCGAACCATTTTCATGAAATTATCCTTACAGGTTTAAATTGATAAACCGACCCTGGGTTTACCCAACTATTGCTCTGAATAGTTGGACCAAGTCCCTTCCTCATAAAGCATAATGTTCCCTTGATCATATAAATGACAAGGCGTTGGAATTATAATACAGAAAACCAACATTGCTGAAACCTGGCGAGGTTCACTTTTGTTTCCCATCCTTAAATACCATTGAACATATTTTTAGTCATTTATAGGGAGGTTTGTCTATGGACTTTGGAACTTCTAGCCGAAGAAGATTTCTAGGTTATTTCTCAGGGATCGGGTTAAGTTCTTCGCTCTTACCTGGAGTGCTTTGGTCTAAGATGCTAGATGCCCAGGCACAAGAAATAACATTAGCCATGATTCGTGATGCAAGCGCGCTATCAGGATTAGACTTTACGGATGATCAAGCTGAAGCTTTGGTAGAAGGAGTAAATAGGAATCTGCAGGGCTATACTGAATTGCGAGAATACAAGTTGGAAAACGGAGTGGCACCTCCCATCCATTTCAGCACGATTGTTCCAGGGATGAAAATTGACATGGTAGAAAGACCTTTTCGTGTAAGCTCTTTCCCTGACTTAGAGAGACCGAAGAACTTGGAAGATCTCGCTTTCTGGCCACTGGCGAAATTGGCGAAATTGGTGCGGACTAGGAAGGTGAGCTCTGTTGAACTCACAGACATGTATCTGGGCCGATTGAAACGATATAATCCGAAATTCAACAACACAGTGACCTTCTTGGATGATCTGGCTTTGAGCGAAGCCCAAAGAGCGGATGAAGAGATAGAAAGAGGTTTTTATAGGGGGCCTCTACACGGATTGCCTTGGGGAGCGAAGGATATTTTGGCAGTCAAGAATTATCCAACAACCTGGGGATCGAATGCATTCAAAGATCAGCAAATGGACTACGAGGCTACTGTTGTAACCCTCTTGAGAGATGCAGGTGCAGTTCTGATAGCTAAATTGACGACAGGCGAGCTGGCCAGCGGTGATCGTTGGTTTGGAGGTCGTACAAGAAATCCATGGAATTCCGAGAATGGGTCAAGCGGATCTTCTGCAGGCCCTGCCTCCGCTGCAGTTGCAGGATGTGTTGCGTTTGCTATTGGCACAGAAACCAGTGGATCTATCTTGAGCCCTTCTGTAGCTTGTGGCGCTTCAGGCTTAAGGCCCACCTATGGTCGAGTTAGTCGCTTTGGAGCGATGACCTTGAGGTGGACTGGAGATCGCTTAGGGCCCATTTGTAGAACCGTTGAAGATTGTGCTTTGGTTTTTAAAGCTATAGCGAAGCCTGATGAAAAGGATCAGAGTGTTTTGGACATCCCCTTTAATTGGGATGAAGGATTAGATGCTACGCAGTTCAAGGTCGCGTATTTTGAAGATGCATTTTCAGATGATCCAGGAAAGAAAGAAGACTGGATAGCAAATGACAGTAAAAGTCTGGAGACACTAAGATCTATTGGTGTCAATCTAAGTCCGATGGATGTTCCTTTGAAAGATTTTTCGACTGAGCCGTTGCGGGCATTGTCCGCCGAATCAGCTGCGGCCTTCGAAAGCTTTTTGTTGGAGAATCGAGACGATGAACTTACCAGGCCGGCTCGAGCTAGTGGCTGGAGAGTAAATCAGACCGTACCCGCTGTGGCTTATCTTCAAGCTCAACGCGTCAGAGGTATTATGATGCAAGAGTTGTCAGATGCCTTGGGCGATTTTGATGTATACGTAACTCCTTATGGTGATTCGAGGGCCAGACTGTCGGGCAACCCTCAATCGTCAGATCCATCTCCAACACCTAGCTCAGTGAGCAGACCTCCACGGAGGTCTGCAACCTCACATTTTTTCCAATTGGCAAATCATGCTTGCTATCCAGCAGTGGCCGTATGTAATGGGTTTGGTGATGATGGCCTTCCAACTGGTATTGTATTTGTTGGTAAACCCTTCGGCGAAACAAAAATACTAGCTGTCGCAAAAGCATTTCAGGATGCAGCTGGTTTTCATCAAAGGGTTCCTGATTTAGATGGATGAAGACAGAGCATCAAGGAGGGTTGGAGGGGTTAGGAATGTTCTCAAAGGTTCTGAAGAGATTATGAGCCTGTGGTTAAGAACAACGCGAACATGCCTGTTTCTGTTAATTTGCCTGCCAACTTGTTCTCCCACATTCAACCCATCTTCCTCTATCGATCCTAATAATCAGAGTTCAGAAAATATTGAGATTCACGTGAGAAACCTCAATTTTGCTGATGCACGTTTGTGGACTCTCCAGAAGGGAAGCCGCAAGAAATTGGGAGAGGTAACAGGGAAGACAAGTAAGGTTTTTTTGGTAGAGTGGCCCATCCCAGATGAACTACAGTTAGAAATTAATCTGGTCGGAGGAGGTAGATGCAGCACAGCTTCATTGATGACAGATCCGGGTGATATCATCGATTTTCAGATTCCAGGTCAATTCATCTATGAGATGGGAAGGGATTGTCAATTATTTTGAATTTTAGTGAATCGAAAAATAGCAATTACATCTCTCAAGATAATTTCATGGGGACGGGGTCAGTATCGCCAGAACTATCAGACGGTGTTCGCTATTATTAAGAATTCCATGAGGGACATTTTCTGGTGCAACAAGAATGCACCCAGTTTCCATTGGTATCTCTTTATCTTCTAGTAGAAACAATCCTAGACCGGCTATGACTTGGTAGACTTTGTCCATCCCTTTATGGCTATGAAGGTCATGCTGCTGTCCTGGTTCGAAACAGTTTAATCCGACCAATAACCGCTCTGATTTGAACAAAGTTTTTTTTGCCATTTTTTCGGGATCAAAAATGGCCATATTTTTTGGTTGACCAAAATGGTGATACTGAGTTTTTGTATTCAAGGTATCTTTTCTCCCTGTAAGGGGGGTGTGTGTATTGGGTTGCGGCGCGATTTGGTTATTTGTTCGAACGCATATCCTAATCCCAAAAGGTTAGGCTCACTGAAAGGGAGACCGAAAAAAGAAATTCCTACTGGCAATCCATTGCTTGTGAATCCAGCTGGAACTATCAGGTCAGGGAAGCCACTTAGGTTAGCGAGGTTGGTTGCAGAAACAGCGGGGTCAAGTGATGAGGGCCCACGGTTTTCACCTAGAGGTCCAGGTCGACGTGGTGAGGTTGGGTAGACAATTGCGTCCAATTGTTGTTTTGCTATGAGTCCTTGTAGGATTTCTCTTACCAGAGGCATTCCATGGTTGATCATAGCTAGATAGTCGGAGTCATGGAGGGATCCACTGTTCAATTCATCTTGAAAGAGGGACCAGCGTGTTGGGTTCGTTCTCTCTCCTTTCCCACCTTTGGCTAGGATTTGTTGGCTCCTTTTTACCATTTCCTCTAGTGTCTTGGGGTATTTAGAATCTAAGGTGGCCAAGTAGGTCTCAATCTGTTCTTTAAATTCTCTCCATCGAATGGTGGTATAGAAGTCAGCTTTTGCGTTGAGGAGCCAATCGGGATAGCGAACATCAACTATGGTTGCGCCTGCATTACGCATGGATTCTAATGAAGCTTCGATAATCCAGTCTACTTCGGTATCGTACCCCAGAAAATCTCGAGCGACTCCTATTCGGGCTCCTTCCAAGGCATTGGGGTTAAGGTAATGAGTATAGTCGGTTCCTATGGCTACAGAACTTTTTTCTGTGGCAGGATCATTCGGATCCACTCCCGTCATGACACTTAGCATCGCTGCAACGTCAAAGATATGCCTAGCCATGGGTCCAGCCATGTCAAAGGATAGTGCCAGTGGAACTATCCCATCTCGACTTAAAAGTCCATGGGTAGGTTTTAGCCCAGCGATTCCATTAGAGCTCGAAGGACCTCTCACTGAACCGCCAGTGTCAGTTCCTATGCCCAACTGAGCATAGGAAGCTGCTATAGCCACTCCAGTACCACCGGACGACCCAGAAGGAGTGCGGTTTAGGTCGTGCGGATTCAACATAGGACCATCCACAGAGCTGAGAGTAACACCAGAAGCAAATTCGCTCATATTTGTCTTACCCAGAATGATAGCACCTGCTTGTCGAAGTTTTGTGACTATGAAAGCATCGTTAGGAGGAATAGATCCTTTTAGTAGGATAGATCCTGCGGTGGTGGCCATGTCTTGAGTGTCGATGTTGTCCTTCAATACAACCGGTATTCCATGGAGTAAGGATCGAGGTCCATCGGTTTTTCTCTCAGCGTCCAGTGCGCGAGCGGTTTCTAAGGCGTGTTCATTAAGGGTGATAAGAGCGTTTAAATGTGGACCTTTATTCTCATATGCGTTTATCCGAGCTAGGTAAAGTTCCACCAATCGCTCTGATGTCAGTGTCCCTTTGTCGAAAGCTCCGTTAATATCTGAAATGGTCGCACTAGAGAGATCCAGTACTTGTCCCGATAGCCAGGAACCGATGGGGGTTAGGATAAGGATTACTGAAATCACACAGATACAAGTTCGAGTTAGAGCTTTAGCCATTGGAGTAATCTCCTGCTGCAAGTTTCAAGGGGGGAGCCTTGTGATGCTTCCTAGCCCACGATAGGGTAGTCGTGGGCTCACCGATAGGAGAGATTGTAATTTTCCTTTAAGGTGTTTGTGAGAGTGATGCTCAAATTTAACTGATATCAATTTTAGCAAAGATATGTGGTTGGCTAAAGTGAAAAAGGTGACCCATGGAATGGTTTCAAGCTGTTATGAAGAGGCGAAAAGCCTTGAAAATTGGTGGTATATCTGCAATGACGGCGATAGGAAGCATTGGGGTGATGCGCTCAGTGTTAGCAGAATTGGATTTTGATTTGGTAAAGGAAACTCGAACGAAAATGGGTACCTTGGTCACGATCTCTGTGGTGCATAGGGATGTCAGTATCGCCAGAACTATAATAGACGAAGCTTTTGTAGAGATCGATCGGCTTGAGGCTCTGTTTAGTAGGTATCGGGAAGGGACACCTCTATGGGTATTGAATCGAGAAGGGATTTTGGAAAACCCACCATCGGAGATGCTAGAGGTGCTGACACATGCTCTGGAGATTGATACCCTGACTGACGGAGCTTTCGATGTTACAGTGGCGCCCTTGGTAGATCTTTACTCGAATAGTTTTGAAGAGATGGGAGAATTGCCATCAGAGGTTCAGATCGAAAATGCTCTCAGTCTAGTTGGATCTCAAGGTATCAATTTTGACAGAGATAAGATTGTATTTGAACGTGATGGAATGTCACTAAGTTTCGATGGAATTGCCAAAGGATATATTGTCGATCAGGCAGTTAAAATTATCAAAAAAGAAGGAGTTAGGGGTGGATTGATCGATGCGGGTGGCGACATGAGTGCGACAGGTGAGGACCTATTAGGTGAAAGTTGGCGGTTGGCTATTCAGCATCCACGAAATCCAGGTAGCTATCTCTGTTTGATAGACCTCAGTGATGGTGCTGTAGCTACATCGGGCGATTATATGCAATATCTGACTGAAGATTTCATCGTACATCATATTGTCGATCCTCGTCTAGGTACGTCTCCCGATCACACCAGTTCTGTTTCGGTTATAGCGTCTACCGCCGCGGAGGCAGATGCGCTATCTACTGCTACCTTGGTCCTGGGACCGGAGAAGGGGATCCGCCTACTAAATGAACTGCCGGGAGTGGAGGGTATTCTGGTGACTAAAGACCAGGAAGTTATAAAAACTGAAGAGTTTTCTCGCTATGAAGTAACTATTTAATTGGTTTGACGTTGAAAACGCATGTCAAAAACTCTTCCCCAGGACCCAGACAATTCTGTAGGTACGTTTCTGCTGTTTCGTCTAAACCGGATAATGCCATTCGACGGGAAACGTTCTGAAGGCCACTCGTTGTCGAATTTCGGTACCCCGAAATGTCCCAAGAAAGCGTCTTTGTAAATAGGTGTAAGGACTTGTACTCGTCCAGGTTTCTGCTCCACTACCAAATGATTATTCATAATTTTGACCACATAGGTGGTGTTGGAATCCGTACTACTGTAGATGCCAGACAATTTCTCTAATTCTCTGAGGTTAGGGTTCCAAGAGTTTGTTCTCTGATAACGCTTGTTCGTATACTGCCAGGAATCCAAGGAAAATGCTTTGACGAGGCCTTCTCGAATTTCAAAAATGTAATGAATATCGTTAGCAGGATTCAGGAAAACAGAAGGTGAGGTAGGGATGAGTTTGTCTATACCGTCATACAGATCACCGCCTCTTAGCTCCAATTGCTTTGTTTGTCCTGTCACATGGTCGTAATAAAGTCCAGGATAGGAAGCAGTCATCCCTGGTGTCAATGTGATAGCTTGTGGAAGTTCAGGGTCAGTCAGGAATTCTCCGATGAAAATGTCAGCTATTTGATCCCTGATTGAACCAGGGTTGGCATCACTGGTATTACATAGCAGTGCAACTGAAAGTTGATGTTCTGGGTATCTTGCAACGAAAGCTCTGTATCCAGCTGTGGAACCGGTATGACTGATACGTTTTTGACCTTTGAAGTAATCAATCTGAAGTCCACCAGCATAAGTGATTTCAGAATCATCTGTCAGACGTCCTTGTTCGTGCATCATCTCTACGAATTTCTGTCCGCCGAGTTTACCATCTTCCAGAGCTCGATTCCAAATCAATAAATCTTTTACGGTAGTTAGTAGGCCACCGTTTCCGTGTACGTTTTCTATCGGTTGTAGGATTTCGAAATTCCCATCTCCCAAGGCTCTATAGGCAGTGCTTCTGTCTTTGATTATTCGCCTATGATCATCTCTCCACTGAGTATTTTTTAGGCGAAGTGGTTCAAAGATGTGCTCCATCGAAAATTGTGCAAAAGGAGTCCCGCTCACTCGCGTCACCACCATGGCCAGCAGGTTATATCCAGTGTTGCTGTACGAATATTCAGTTCCAGGATGAAAATTAAGCGCAGTTTGCCGACTGACGATATCTAAAACGTCATCGTGATTATGGCTTCGTTCGTGCCTGGGCCATCCAGATATGGAAGCGATGGATCCCCAATCTCTGAGACCGCTTGTGTGAGTCATCAAGTGACGCAGAGTTATCGCCTCACCATAGTCGGGCACTTCAGGAATGTATTTTCGAACGTTATCGTCTAGACTGAGGTCTCCGTCTAGTGCAAGTAGTATGATGGCTGCCGCCGTAAATTGCTTCGAAACAGAACCATTCTCAAAAATAGTTTCCTTAGTATTGGCTACCCCGTGTTGTAGGTCCGCCATCCCGTATGCTTTCTCCAAAATAATTTGATCGTTTTCCATTATGCCGACAGCACATCCGGGAGAGGAAGAGGTATTCCATTTCTCAAAAATATGGTCCACTTGAGAGGTTCGATTATTGACTTCAGAAGAGACGCAAGAGCTTACGATGGCAATAGTTATTAGAGCCAGATACAAAAGTTTCAAGGGATTCCTCCTATACCAGAAACAATAGTTCGATTGAAGAAAAACTATCCCTAGTGTATTAGATCACGCAATCGACCAGTCAATTGGGCAAAACTTCACGGAGTGGTGCCGTAGTGAATCAGAATACTTACTTCGGTCTTCTCTGTAGATCGGACAACCAAGTAGAGCCGGTCATACTCGTGGTCTTGGATTGGAAAGCTGTGCCCACCAAGTAGCCTGACGAGTTCTGGAGTGGTATTGGAATGACCACTCACCAAATGTACTCCGGGCGTCCTCATTAGACTTTCCGAAAGTGTTTCTAAGTGCTGTGGATCGTATAGTTCGATCTCTAGTTCCAACAAGGATGCTAAAGGTTCAACGGTATCGCGGGTACGTTGGAAATCAGTAGAATGTATGTGGGTGATCTCAGCATCTATCAAGATGCCAGCAAGTAGTTCTGCTCTTTCTCTTCCTTTCGAGGAGAGTGCAGCATCGTTTGAGTCGTCCACTTTTTCGGCATGTCTAACTAAGTAGATGACCGTGTTTTCTTCCATTTGACCTACAAGGGGATCCACAGGAGAAAAGCTAAAGAATATGAAGAGTAGTTTCAGTAGATGACCGTGTTTGAACCGTTTCATGTATTTTTCTCCTAATAGGTGACAGATCTTTAACTCCACAAAAGATTGGACCTATCAAATAACTCTGCAAGCATTTATTGTCTTTTATCATTATCATCCCTCTAAAATCTAGGTGTGGCTTACAATTATTTAGCTATGGATGTTTCAAAATGAGTTTCAGTTTTCGATTTGTTTGTGTTGTTTTTACCCTGTTGACGTTGGGACGTCCGAGTTTGTCACATGCTCAAGGCAGGCCACCTCTAAGCTCTTCTAGGGGCATCAGTTTGTCTGGTGGCATGCTACGCTACGCATTAGAAGCAGATGAGGGATCTACTGATCTAATAGCACTATCAACTGACTATACAAACTCAGATCGAACACGTATTGAGTTCGGAGCAACCTACTCTAAACCTAGAGTCACAGCTCCAGCGAGCGAGTCTAGTACAATATTTTCCCATGTAGCTACTCTGACGGCAGGAGTTCAGGCAAGATTTCCCATAGGGATCTTGGAACCTTACTTAGGGTTCAGCGGAGGCCTTTTCGTTCGTCGCGATGCAGATCCGGAAGGTGTCCGATTTTGGAACTCCACTATCTCTGTACCCATAGGTATAAGAGTGCGGATCGTTGGCCCTGTTGGAGTTCGGGGTGAGTATAGGATTCGGCGTGATCAACATGAGCCTTTTCCCTATGACAGTACTGAGATCACGGCTGGTGTTTATTGGATTTTCTAAACCTCGGTAGAGCCGTTGTTCTCTGATACTAATCCAGATAGACTACGTTGCAGTAGGATGCGCGAAGTGAGGGTCGCCCTCGGCTTCTTTGAAGATGTCGATGGAGGAAAGTCCGAGCTCCATAGGGTAAGGTGCCGGGTAACGCCCGGGGACTGGCTTCGGCTGGTTACGGAAAGTGCCACAGAGAGTAGACCGCCGATGGCTCTATATAAGAGAACAGGCAAGGGTGAAAGGGTGCGGTAAGAGCGCACCGAGCTTCCGGAAACGGAGGTTGCAAGGTAAACCCCACCTGGAGCAAGGCCAAATAGGGGACGATGAGATGCCCGTTTCATTTGAGTCCCGGGTAGGCTGCTTGAGGCTGCCAGTAATGGCAGCCCTAGATAAATGGCCCTCCTGCTACCTTGGTAGCAGACAGAACTCGGCTTATTAACGCGTGTCTGACTTGCGCCCGTAGCTCAGCTGGATTAGAGCGCTGCCCTCCGGAGGCAGAGGTCACAGGTTCGAATCCTGTCGGGCGTATTGTAGAGAGGGAGGTCATAATTTATTCAGGAGGCAGATAATGAAACTGAATCAAGTTTTCCAGTTGCTACTAGTATTAATTATTCCGATCGGTTGTGTTGCTCAAAGTGATCCGAACACAGAGGGCGTAGAGGCCTTTAAACTCGGCACATTCGAGGTGGACGGACAGCATCGGCTGGGTATTGTCCTGAGAGATAATTTAGTAATAGACCTTGTTTCTGCTAATACTGCTCTTCAGAAAAACCCTGGCACTTCAGAGATATCCATGCCATCAGATATGTTAGAACTGATTGAACGGTATGAATCTGGTTTGAAACACCGTTTATATGAGATAGTTAATGATTTGAACCACAATAATGGATTGGAAGGACCAGGGAAATCAGATTTTGTTTATGAGGCGAGTGACTTAAGAGCTCTTCCTCCAATTATGTATCCCAGCAAAAATATGAATGCCGCGGTCAACTTCTATACACATGCATGTGAAGGCTGTACTGAGGAACAGTTGCAAGCGAGGACTCAGGAGCGACAGGAGAATCGAGGGGTACCCTACCTGTTCCTGAAACCGACCCGCGGCGCAATCATAGGTAACGGCGACGACATCGTGATTCCTTATGGCCGTGACCGGATCGAATGGGAGGTTGAGTTGGCAATCGTATTCGGTACTGAGGGCAAGTACATCTCTGCAACTCGAGCCTACGACCACGTGTTCGGCTATATGGTCGCTATGGATGTGTCTGATCGTGGCGGGCGTCCACCTGGTGGTTACGGATCTGGTCAGGATTGGTTCGTCGGTAAGGGCCATGACACATTCGCGCCCCAAGGGCCGTGGATTGTTCCAAAGGAGTTCTATGGCGATCCAATGGAACGCTTGCACCAGAGCCTGGTCATCGATGGCGTGACCGTTCAGGAGGCCAGAGCGGGGGATATGATCCACAACATCCCAGAGTTAATCGAGTACGCATCGTCTCTAATCACTGTATTTCCTGGTGACGTCCTGCAAAGCGGAACGTCGGGCGGAACGGGCGCTGGTCGCGTTCAGCGGGCGACAGGATCTGGTTACCTTCAGGCTGGTGAAACGATCAGTGCCACCATCGAGGGAATCGGCACGCTAACGCACAGCGTTGTTGCTGAAGAGAGCGTTCCAGACGATCTATCCGGCGCACAACTGCCCCCAGTTCGTAGCTACAGACCGCCAGGGAATTGAGGTGGTATCACGAAGCGTAAAAAACCGCGAAACTCTTCTACTCAGTGGAGAAGAAATCTCTCAGATTCTCCAATTGGAAGATTATTTTGATCTGGTGGAAGATGCGTTCCGACTCTACGCTGAGGATAAGAGTCTGGATACGGGCCTGCTCCATATTGATACTCAAGATGGCGAATTCCATATTAAAGCTGGCGGATTGGTTAAAGGAAAGGCCTACCTTGGGCTGAAGCTGAACGGGGGGTTTTTTCAGAACCAAAAACGATTTGGCTTGCCAAATATTCAAGGCATCATCGTTCTCTGCGATGGAGAAGATGGGTCACCATTGGCTATTATGGAATCGGTTGGAATTACCATTAATCGAACAGGGGCCACCACGGGTGTTGCAGCTAAATATTTAGCGAAGCCCAACTCTGAGACAGTTACTATTTGTGGGTGTGGAACACAGGGCAGGGTGCAGCTCAGATCTTTAAAACAAGTGTTGCCCTTAAAAAAAGCTTTTGCAATTGATATGGACCCTGATATATCAGCTCGTTTTGCAATCGAGATGGCTGATGAATTACAGATGGAAGTAATGGCGGTCGATGTGGTTGAAGAGGCTTTGGCGGAAAGCGATGTGCTAGTGACCTGCACTCCTTCAAGTTCTCCGCTGATTAAGGCGAGTATGATTCCAGATGGTATTTTTATAGCGGCAGTAGGTGCAGACAGTCCTGACAAACAGGAATTGGACGTAGAGATCTTTTCTAAGGCCAAGGTAGTGGTTGATCTCTTAGATCAATGTATCAATGTGGGAGAGCTACATCACGCAATCGCCGCAGGTGTTATCTCCGCGGAAGAAGTCCATGCCGACTTGGGCCAAGTAATAGTTGGGGATCGAACTGGTCGCACTTCTGATGAGGAAATTATAGTTTTTGATGCAACAGGGTCAGCTCTTCAAGATACAGCGGGGGCAATCGCTGTATATCAAAGGGCTATTTCGGATGAGGGAAGGAATAATTTCAGTTTTTTCTCTTGAACACCCCCTCTTGGTTATGTTTTCCCTTTGAGTGCTTCAGTCGCTTTTTCCACGATATTACCGACTTTAATACCGAACTGATCAAAGAGGTCTTCAGAGGGAGCAGAAGCTCCAAACCTGTCTAGGCCTATGACTAATCCTCTGTTTCCTATCCACCGATACCAGCCGAATGAAGATCCAGCTTCTATTGCTACTTGAACAGGGCAATCGGGTAGTAAAATTGAGTCTTGATATTCTTTGGTTTGGCGCGAGAAGAGGTACCAACTGGGCATGCTGACTAAACGTGTGGTGATACCTGTGCTCTCTAGGATTTCTTTAGCTTCCAAAGCTATCCCGATTTCTGAGCCACTCGCAATCAAAACTACTCTAGGTTCTCTGTCTGAAGCTTCGGATAAGACATAAGCTCCGAATCGTGTTCCTTCTGCCGACGGAAATGTTGTCCTGTCGAATGGAATGACGCCCTGTCTTGTCAGGGATAAAAATGTGGGACCGTTTGTCCTCTCCATTGCAAGTTTCCATGCCATTGCTGTTTCTGCAGCATCTGCTGGTCTTAGATCTAACAGGTCGGGGATAGCCCTTAATGTCATTAGTTGCTCGACAGGTTGATGGGTGGGACCATCCTCTCCTAATCCAATTGAGTCGTGGGTAAATACGTACTTGACGGGCAGATTCATCAGGGCTGCGAGCCTTATTGAAGGTCTCATATAATCCGAAAAAATCAGAAATGTCCCTCCGAAAGGTTGGATGCCTCCATGTAAAGCAAGTCCATTCATTATCCCTGCCATGCCATGTTCTCGAATTCCGAATCGGAGTACACGACCCCCAGGGGTTTCATGGGCTAAGTCGGATCCTCCAGTAATATCGGTCATATTGGAAGGTCCTAGATCAGCTGATCCTCCGATGAGGTTGGGACAGCTTTCTGCAATAATCTGGAGTACTTCCCCAGACCAGGATCGGGTGGCTTTCGCCTTCTGGACATTCTGGTAGCTGGGGATATTTGTATCCCAGCCTTCTGGCAGGTCTCCTTTCATCATTTCCAGGTACTCTCTCGCTAGCTCTGGGTAGATATTTTTGTATGATTCGAAGAGTTCGTTCCACTCACTCTCAAAGGTACCACCTCTGACAGCGGTTTTTCGCCAAGTCCTGAGACTTTCAGGCTCAACATAAAAAGGCTTCTGCGAAGGGTAGTCGATATTGTTTTTAGTGGCTTCTATTTCTTCTGGTCCCAGTGGGCTACCGTGGGCTGAAGCCTTGTCTGCCTTGTTGGGACTCCCCTCAGCTATCCGTGTTCTTAGTACGATTAAGGAAGGGCGTTCAGATTCGCATTTTGCTTGCGCGATAGCTTCATCGATTTGGTTGAGATTAGACCCGTCCTCTACATAGAGTGTGTGCCATTGGTAGCTTTTGAATCGGTCGACTTGATCGGTAGAGCTGGTTAAGGATGTGTTGCCTTCGATAGTGATGCGATTGTCGTCAAAAATCCAGATTAGTTTCCCGAGTTTCTGATGTCCAGCGAATTCTGCAACTTCGTGTGATATGCCTTCCATTAGGTCTCCATCAGAACAGAGTGCATATGTATAATGATTGATTACGTCATGTCCATCTCTGTTGAATCTGGCTGCTAACCAGCGCTCTGCCAGAGCCATTCCTACTGAGTTGGCGACACCTTGTCCGAGAGGTCCGGTAGTTGTCTCTACTCCTGGTGTATGATCGACTTCAGGGTGTCCAGGAGTTTTAGACTCCCACTGGCGGAATGATTTTATGTCTTCTAGAGACAAGTCATAACCGGTCAGATAGAGGAGAGAGTAGAGCAACATAGAAGCGTGGCCGATGGAGAGAACAAAACGGTCACGATCTACCCAGTCGGGGTTATTCGGGTTGTGCTTCAGATATTTTGTCCAAAGAAGGTATCCGACTGGAGCAAGAGCCATGGGTGTTCCAGGGTGTCCCGAATTGGCATTCTGAACAGCGTCCATGGATAAAACCTTGACAGCATCAATACAGAGTTGATCTGTCGTTTCAGGCAGTCCCGTGGGTGACTCAGGCATTGTTTGACTCCAAGACAAAGTTGATTAATCGATTGGGTACGTAAATAACTCGTTTAACTATTCCTGTTTCTAGATACCTAGCAATATTTTTTTCAGACTTCGCAATTATTTCCATCTCTTCTTGGCCGATTCCAGCTTTCAAGGTGACCGTAGCTCTCAGTTTACCGTTGATTTGAATCGCCATTTCAACACTGTCATCGCGTGCTTTGTCCGCATTGTATTCGGGCCAATTCATACCTGAAAAGATACTTTTGCTATGTCCGAATGATTCCCAGAGTTCTTCTGCAAGATGTGGAGAAAATGGTGCTATCATTACTACTAAGGGCTCAATCTCAGATCTTTGCGGAGTGCGGCCCTTAGAGCGAACTACATTCAGATATTCCATCAGCGCAGCAATAGAGGTGTTGTACCTTAGCTCGGGAATTTGGTTGGTTACCTGCTGGATTGTTTGGTGCAATTTTCTTTCAACATTGGAATCTTTTTCTTTTTCATCATCGTGAAGAGACAACATGGCCGTTTCCCAAACCCGGTGTAAAAAACCGTGTGGCCCTTGGATCCCATCATCTTGATAGTCCCCACCTTCGTCAAAAGGCCCGAGGAACATCAGGTAGGTCCTGAAGGTATCTGCGCCATATTTTTCTATTATTTGATCGGGAATTATTACATTGCCCTTGCTCTTGGACATTTTAGCCCCTTCTCGAATGATTAATCCATGAGCCCGGAAACGTACGAATGGCTCTTGAAAATCTATATGACCAAGATCATGAAGAGCCATTGTTATGAAGCGGCTATACAGAAGATGTAGCACCGCATGTTCATTTCCGCCGATATAGCAATCTACAGGCAACCATTTCTTGGTAATGTTGGAGTCAAAGGGAACGTCTCCAGTGTCTGTGGAAGGGTACCTAAGAAAATACCAGGAACTATCTAAGAAGGTGTCTGAAACATCAGTTTCTCTTCGTGCAGGAGCTCCACACTCAGGACAGTCCGTGAGGTACCAGTCCTCGAGTCGAGCCAATGGGCTCACGCCAGAATCGTCGGGTTTAAAATCCTCAATCCGAGGAAGAACAATCGGCAAAGTTTCTTCTGGAACAGCAACGGGACCACATTTATCACAATGGATGATGGGGATAGGCGGTCCCCAATATCGTTGTCGAGAGATACACCAATCGTGAAGGCGATAGCTAACGTGGACAGATGCCATATCCATAGTTTTTAACCAGTCACAGATTGTTTTTTTAGCTTCGGCAACAGAGAGTCCGTCAAAATCGTTAGAGTTGATCAATACACCATCTCCTGAGTAAGCCTCCAGGAGTTCAGTCGCTTTCTCTTCTGAATGTCTTTCTGCAGATATCACTTGCTTGATGGGTAGATCCATAGCTTTAGCGAAGTCAAAATCTCTCTGGTCGTGTCCAGGGACAGCCATAATAGCACCCGTCCCATAGGCCATCATGACGTAGTCCGCTATCCATATAGGGATCACAGCACTGCTTGCTGGATTGAGAGCATATCCTCCAGTGAAAATGCCAGTTTTGGCCTTCTCTGTTTTCTGCCTTGCGACTAAGTCTAACTTTGCTGTTTTCTTTTGATAAGCCTGGACTGCTTTTTGTTGTTGTTCGCTAGTCACCTCTTTCACTAGCGGGTGCTCAGGAGATAACACGATATAAGTAGCTCCGAATACAGTATCGGGACGTGTGGTAAAGACCTCTATTTCTTGCAGATCTTTTGTTGTGGGAGACAGTCCATCCTTATTGAGATGGCCCGAGGGGGTTGTCTTTCCCTCCGCTGTCGATATAGAAAAATGGAGGATTGCACCTTCGCTGCGTCCAATCCAATTCTCTTGGGCTTTCTTCGTGGTTTCTGACCAATCCAGTTGCTTTAGACCATCCAAGAGCCTCTGGGAATATTCAGTTATACGGAAAAACCATTGCGCTATATGTCTTTGTTCAACTGGACTGTCACATCGTTCACATCGTCCGCCGATCACCTGCTCGTTTGAGAGCACTGTCATGCATGAGGGGCACCAATTCACAGGAGCTTCTTTCCGCACGGCTAG
>Ga0114993_10000682_pt1 | contig 39234 bp, 36 predicted proteins | sample ArcticOcean_MG_C_FD_87042 | JGI IMG/M metagenome (GOLD analysis project Ga0114993, IMG submission 87042) | Marine microbial communities from western Arctic Ocean - ArcticOcean_MG_CB2_150 | ecosystem: Environmental > Aquatic > Marine > Oceanic | place: Arctic Ocean: Canada Basin | collected...
AACGCCGACAACGCCGAAGCCATGCATGAGGTAGTTTTGGATCGCAAGGAAGGCGTCGGCGCCTGCACCAAATGCCACGCCATTTCGGAGAGCGAAGACGGCGTCAAAGAAGCCGAATGGGGCTACCGGCCGAGCGAGGCAAGGCCCTATACGACCTATTCACACGGCGCTCATATCACTTTGCTCAATCCGGAAGGTGTCAATTTGATGGATCCGGAGAATGGCTGCCGCACCTGCCACAAAATTAATCCCGAGGCGTCCTACCAGGAAGCGTTCGATCAAAGTGATCCACATCACTTCCAAAGTAACTTTTTTGCGATAGAACAGGAAACATGCGCGCAATGTCACAGCGAAGGGCAAGTTCAGCAGAACTGTCAGCTCTGTCATGTGTATCACGCAGACCCTGGATTCGACTTACGGATGGTGAAAAATGAAGACGCATCAGAAGACAATTAGCAGCCAGTGGCGCCTTTGCGTCGTATTTCTTGCCGCACTGGGCATTCTCGCCTTTATGGCTTGGCAAACGCCCGCCAGTGCTCAGGACGACGCTGAGGGCGAGGAAATGCATAGCGCCCTGCTGGATGAGAATCTTTTTCCAAGTGCGTCGCAATGTAAATCCTGTCATGAGGATATTTACCGCGAATGGGCGTCCTCTAATCACGCCTATTCGGCGATTTCACCCATGTTTCATAAATTCGAGAACGCCATCAATTCGCTGGCGCCGACCATCGGGGCGTTTTGTGTGCGCTGTCATATCAGCGTAGGAACGGCGATGGGCGAGCCGCGCGAAATGGCGATTTGGGACCGCAGCCAGGTCTCGCGCGAAGGCGTCACCTGCATTACCTGCCATCGCGTTAGCGAGGCCAATGGCCGTTCCAACGGCGAACGCCGGATCGTCGAAGGCAGCATCTTCGAGCCGGTGTTTGGCAATATTGGCGGCGACGGCGTCGCTGAAGTGGTGGCCGATGCCAGTTCATGGAAAGTGGCTACCAACGAAGAAGAGCGTGGCAATCAAATTCATACCTCGGCCGTTAAGATGGATCAGCTTTCGCAATCAGAATTCTGCGCCTCCTGCCATCAGGTCGCGGTTAATCTCGGCATCAAGCTCGAAGTGGTGTGGGAGCAATATCGCGACTCGCCGGCCCATAAGGAAGGCGTGAGCTGCCAGGATTGCCATATGAGCTACAATCCGGGCGTCGCCGGAGAATTCAGAACCGGCCCAGTGGCTGTGGTCGATGGCCGGCCGGTCAATCCCAACCGTACTCGCCATGACCATTCCTTCGCCGGACCGGGCTATCCAATCGCCCATCCCGGCATCTTCCCGCATAACCCGGATGCCGAAAATTGGACCATGCAGGAATGGCTGAAATTCAATTGGCGCCAACCGTGGGGCGATGAGGATTGGGAAGACGAATATGAAGAGGCCGTAGATGAAGGCGCACGCGAAGAAATCGAATTTCCCGAAGTTTGGGAAGACCGCTTCGATCGCGAGGAAGCGCGCGCCGTCGTCGAATATAATCTCGTGTTAATCGAAGAAAAACGCGATCTGCGCCGCCGCGTCATGGAAAACGGCTCGCATGTCGACGGTCCGTTCTTCGACGATCCACCGCGTGCCGGCGACGATCTCGATTTCCATTATGTCGTGACCAACACCAACAATGGTCACAACCTGCCGTCCGGCTCGCTCGGCGCGCAGCCCGAATTGTGGCTGAACGTGGCGTTGATCGATCCGAGCGGCAACAATGTGTGGGAATCTGGCTATGTCGACAGCAACGGCGACATGGCCGACCAACACAGCCTCGATGTGCTCGACGGAACCATCCCCTTCGATGATCAATTGGTGAATTATCAGACCAAGTTCCTGACCACCAACGTCAAAGGAACCGACCGCGAGATGTATCTGCCGGTCAATTTCGATCTCGACCAACTGCCGTTCCTACGCCCAGCGGCGCAGCCAACGACCGTGATCAACCATCCGCCGTTCGTGCGCATGGAAAGCCGTTCCATCCCGCCACTGGCCAGCCGTGATGCCGACTATTCGGTGCCGGGAGAGCTCCTCAGCGAACCGGGAACCTATAAATTAGCCTTCCGCATGCGCAGCCGGGCCGAGCCGATCTATTTCATGCGATTCGTCGGTGCGACGACTGAAATGGAGCGCACCATGAACGAGTGGATGTTGGAAGTCGATGCATTCACCGTCGAATTTGAAGTAGGGAGTTAGCCGTGACTAAGAAGTCGCATTATCGATTCACCTTTCGATTTTGGCCGGTGGGCGGCGTCGCCCTCCTGGCCGGCGCACTTGCACTGGCGGGTGTCGTCGAGAACGCGGCGGCGGATGAGATCGTCAGCGATCCCGCCGCATCTCAGATTGAGCATGATTCAGAGGTGTTCCGACCGGACCCGGCCTATGAAGATGCGGGCTACGACACTGAGGCGCAGCTGGAGATCTATGGTGGAAAATCGGCCTATCCGACGCCGCGCCCGCTAATTGAAGCGGGGCGCGATCTCTATGCGGCTGGGCCGTTCAGCGAAGCTGGCACGTTCCTCGGCACCTTGAATCCCACGTATAATCAATTTTACGTTTATGGCGATTGGCGGACGGCGATAGCCTTCAACGACAATGGCGCCAAGGAAGTTGGGCAGGTAGCGACCCGCCTTAATCTCGATTTCGATTACCGCTTTACTTCGACCGAGCGGATTCATTGGTTCATCGGGCCGCTTGACGGACAAGGTGAATTTACGCGTTGCGAGTTCTTCGGCGATGACGCGCCCGATAACGATCCCGACCGCGATTGCGATTTGCAGCTCGACGCCAATTTGGATGCGCTGTTTTTTGAAGGCGACGGCGGCGCGATTTATTCCGGCCTGAGTGGAGAATATTCCTCGATCGACGTGCCGTTTGCCCTTGGCCTGATGCCACTGCTGTTCCAAAACGGCATTTGGATTGAAGATGCTTTCACCGGTGCCGCGGTAACAATCCCGGCACTCAACAGCCCCTCGCTCGATATCTCGAATATGGATTTCACTTTCTTCGCCGGTATCGACAAGGTGACCAATCCGGGCATTGTCGACAATGACGGGCTGGCGGCGGATCACAATGTGAATATCTACGGCGCTGCCGCCTTCGTCGAAGCGACGCAGGGCTATTGGGAAGCGGGTATCGCGCATCTCGACGGCGAGGCGGGGCTTGACGACCAGAGCTTCACCAACGTCACCCTGGCCTTTTCGAAGCGCTACAAGGCGTGGCTCTCGAACAGCACGCGCGTGGTTTACTCGTTCGGCCAGGATCCGGACAACAATGCGCAACAAACCGCCGATGGCGTGATCCTCTTGTTTGAGAATTCGTTCATTACCCGTAAGCCGTCGACATGGGTGCCCTACGCAAACTTCTTTGTCGGGCTCGACAGGCCACAATCCGCGGCCCGCGCGGGCGGCGCAGGCGGCATTCTCAAGAATACCGGCATCAATTTCGAGACCGATGGCCTGACCGGATTTCCCAAGCTCGATGATACCGGTCAAAATACCTTCGGCGGTGCCTTGGGCATGGAATATCTGTTCAACCTCGACCGGCAACTCGTGGTCGAGGCCGCAGCGTTCCAGGTGATCGGCGGCGAAAATGAGGTCGGGCGTGCGGCCCGGGGGGACGAATACGCGCTTGGCGTGCGCTACCAGTTCCCATTGAACGAAGCTTGGATCTTCCGCGCTGATGCCATGCATGGTTGGCGCATGGAAGATGAAAATCTAGCCGGTACGCGCTTCGAAATCAGGCGTAAATTCTAGCGGCGCTTAAAGGGGGAGGCCCGAGAGAATGGATATTGCGATTAATGTCGTTGCCATCATTGTGTTGGCGACGTTGTCGATCTTTTTGTTTTTGACGATTGCCGGCAATGCGCGGCGCGCGGCGTTCGCCGGCGGCAGCGCGGAAATTCAGGATCGGAGACTCCAAGCTGAGATCGACCACATCATGGATCAACGCCGCATCGAGCGCGAATCCAACGAACTGTCATGGAACGGTTTCCGAAAATTCAAAATCAGCCGGAAGGTTCCGGAAGGCGGCGGCATTTGTTCATTTTATTTCTCGCCGCATGACGGCAAGCCTCTGCCGCCCTTCAAACCCGGCCAGTATCTGACTTTCGGCATCGATATAGCGGGGCAGAAAAAGCAGGTCATCCGTTGTTACTCCCTGTCGGACAGCCCGCATCACCCCGAATATTACCGCTGCTCGATCAAAGCCGTGCCGCCGCCGCGCGATAAGCCGGACGTGCCGCCGGGCCTGTCTTCCAATCATTTCCACAACAGTGTGAATGAAAGCGACATCATCGACATCAAGGCGCCGGGCGGTCATTTCTTCATGGACACGTCGAAACAGACTCCGGTGGTTCTGATCGGCGGCGGCATCGGCCTGACGCCGGTGCTCAGCATGCTCAATCAAATTGTCGAGAGCGGCTCGAAGCGCGAGACCTGGTTCTTCTACGGCGTGCGCGACAGCAGAGAACAGGTGATGAAGGAACATCTCGAGCAGATCGCGCGCGAGAATGAAAACGTTCACTTGTGCGTTTGCTATTCGAAGCCCGGCGAAGACGACGTCGAGGGCAAGGATTACCAATATGCTGAGCGCGTGAGTGTCGACCTGTTCAAGCGCATATTGCCGTCCAGCAATTACGATTTTTATATGTGCGGCCCACCGCCCATGATGAACACCATCGTTCCCGCACTGGAAGAATGGGGCGTGCCAGAAAAGCATGTGCATTTCGAGGCGTTTGGACCGGCCACGGTGAAAAAGACCAAGACCAAGCACAATAAGGAGGCGACCGAAGCTTCTTCAGCCAGTGCCGGCCTGAAAATCACATTTGCCAAATCCGGCAAGACGCTTGATTGGAACCCGGATATAGGCTCGATCCTGGATTTTGCCGAGGAAAATGATATCGACATCGATTTCGGTTGCCGGGCTGGCAATTGTGGCACCTGCATCACCGCGATCAAGGATGGCGAGGTCGATTATCTCAATGAACCCGGTGCGGAACCCGAAGCGGGCTCATGTTTGGCCTGTATCTCTGTTCCCAAAGGAAATCTGGCGATCGACGCCTAACAGCCCGACGCGAACAGCCCACAGCAAAAATAAGTCAAATTTTAGCCATGCAGAGCTATGTCAACGGGCTGAGATACCTTGTAGAATCATGAACCTGTGATAATGTGAAACCAATTCGGGAGGGTTACCGCCGGGCGATTCGCGGCCGTGACCTGGAATAATAAGGCGATATTGTCGACAAAACGGGCGGGCTGTTGACCATGAAAAAGCGTTTGTGCGTCGCTGCGTTTACCGCTGCGCTTCTCGGAACCACATCAATCTTTGCAATTCAGGGACCTGCATCAGCGCAGTCGCTTCAGGAAGAAGCCGCGCAATTGCTCGTCAGTCACCCACAAATCCGGGCGGCACGGCAAAATGTTGCCTCCAGCGAAGAGGGTGAGAACGCGGCGTTCGCCGAATATCTGCCGCGGGTCAGTGCCTTTAGCGATTTCGGCTATGAGCGCATCCACAGCAAGGGGCGGACAACCGCCGAGCCAGACCAAGGCCCTTTCACCACGGGACAATCGCGCAAGACCAGCGTCACCATTACGCAAACCGTGTTTAACGGGTATCTCAACGAGGCCAACAACGCCAACGCCACCTTGGCCAAGCAGTTCGCGGAAATCAGCTTGGAAGAAGCTGAGCAAAGCGTGTTGTTCGAAGGCGTCTCGATATATTTGGAAGTTTTGCGCAATATCCGCTCGGTTCAATTGGCCGACGAAAATACAGCCACTATCCAGCGCCAATTCGAGCTTGAGGATGAGCGCGTGCGCCGCGGCGCCGGCATCACCTTGGACGTTTTGGAAGCGAAGAAACGCCTGCAGGTGGCCAAGGAACGCCGCGTCGCTTTCAACGGTGCGCTCAGAGACTCGCGGAGCCGCTTCAACCAAGTGTTCGGGCATGAACCGACAATCGACGAAATGATTATGCCGACTCCGCCGCTCGGCTTGATGCCTGAGAATGTCGATATCGCGATTGCCTCGGCGTTGGTCGAGCATCCCGCTATTCGCAACAGCGACAAGCGCGTAGATATCGCGCAAGAGCAGCGTACGATTGCCAAAGCAGCGTTTTATCCGACCATCGATATTGTCGCGGAATGGTCCTACGAAGACGATCTCGGCGGCGTTCGCGGCAGCCGGCGAGACTATACGGCCAAAGTTCAAGCGAATTGGGATCTGTTCAACGGCTTCGCCACACGCGCCGGCGTTGCCCGGGCGTCGCATGGTTATCTGTCGAGCATCGATTCGAGCAATTTTGTTAAGCGCAAGATCAGCGAAGAAACCCGCCTCGCCTGGTCGGGTCTGGATACGGCGCGCAAACGCGTGACCCTGCTGCAGAACGCGGTCAACATCGCCGCCGAAGTGTTCAGTGGGCGCCGCAAACTGCGCGAAGCCGGCAAAGAAACAGTGATCAACGTGCTTGACGCCGAAAGCCAGATGTTTGATGCGCGCATCCAATTGGTCGCCGCCCAGCATGACGCGCGTATCGCGGTGTACCGCCTGTTAGCCGCGATGGGTCAATTGAATCTCGATACCGTCTCACAGCTCGCCTCGATTAAGCCGCAGCAAAATATGGCGTCGGCGGCCCTGGTAAAAGACGATAACGCCAACCAAATCATCGAGGCGGTCGCTGCGGCGGCGGGTGACGAGGAGACTAGCGGCGAAGAAATGAGTGCACCGGCAGATGCGGAGAAGATAGCGGCAGTGGAACCCAGCGCGGGAACCGACGAGCCGATGCAAGCGCCTCAGCCTGTGAAGGAATTGGCTGCCATCGAGAAAGCCGCGCAACCGAAACCAAGCACAGCGGTGACGGAAGCCAAGCCGGAGCCGACGACCAAAAGCGCCGGAAGCAAGACGGCGGCGCTTGATCCTGCGGTAAAAACAGAGCCGAGCCAACTCGAGGCGGTACAACAGGCGAAAGCCGTTACCGTCACGCAGCCAGAGCAGGTTCCCGCCAAAACCGAAATGATGGCCGAGAAAGCCGCGGCACCATCCGAGCCGAAACAAGAGCCGGTAAAAGCTGCGGCTGTCACACCAACCAAAAAACCAACAACATTATTGGCAAAGGCAAACATATCGGTCGATTCGCCTGCCGAGGTATCTGCTGAGTCTGAGAAAAATGCGACCGGCGCGTCAGCGGACAAATCGCAAACGCTTGCCTCTGCGTCTGATTCTCCGATTCGCCAGGTGAACTATACGGTGGACGGCGACCCCAATTTCATTCGCGCCTGGCCGTACGAATAGGCGCCCGGCCTAGGCTCTCGCGGCCCCGCCATTCCGAGTGGGAAGCCGGGTAAAAAGTAGTACGACGCGGCCTTTGGCGGCACCGTTACTTTTTCATATGTCCGTGAACTTCAGGTGTCCGTAAACGCGTCGGTAAATCACATGTCGGTAATACGCTGTGCGCGGCGCCGGCGCTATTTGCTGGTCGCCACAAATACGCCGTCCCATTCCTCGCCGGGCGGGTTGGCGATATAGTCATCGCGCCGTTCTTCGTAAAGATCATATAGAACGTCCAGCCTGTATGTTTTGCCCATTTCGCGGCATTCATTCAGGATTCGGGTTTGCGCTTCCCAGTCCTGCGCCTTGTAGGCGTTCAGCATCTCGCCGTGACGTTCCCGAAACGCCTGGAATTCCGACGACTCGTTCACGGTTTCATCGCCGAGCACGCAGTAGATATCGACCGGCACGGTCTTGCCCTTGACCTGGATGCGATCGAGTTGAATGACGGCAAAATTCTCTACATAGACGTAGGTATTCTCGCCGATAACGATATCGACACCATAGGTCTTCGATTGAGCTTCGAGACGGGCGCCGAGATTCACGCCGTCGCCCAATACAGAATAGTCGAAACGCATATCGGAGCCCATATTGCCGACGCAGATGGTGGCTGTATTGAGGCCCGAGCCGATTTTGAGCGGGATATATTTCCTGTTCTCCTCTTCGGCCTCGCGCTTGAGATCGACGTTCATTTTGTCGGATTCGATGAACATCGCCAGCGCCGAACGCACGCCGTTCACGGCATGGTCAGGATCGTCGAGCGGCGCGTTCCAGAACGCCATGATGCAGTCACCCATATATTTGTCGATGGTTCCCTTGCGCTCCAGGATGACGTTGGTCATGGGCGTGAGATAGCGGTTGATGAATTTGGTCAGGCCGACGGCGTCGAACTGCTCGGAGATGGTGGTGAAACCGCGAATATCGGCGAACAGCACCGTCATCTCGCGCATCTCGCCGCCGAGTGTCAAGCGGCTCGGATCCTCGGCGAGTTGGGCCACCAGATCGGGCGACATGTAGCGGCTGAAGGCGCCGCGCACTTCGCGTCGCTGGCGTTCCTCTCGCATATAGTTGAGGTATGTCAGCACCACCGAAACGATGAAGATGGATATGGCGGGGAACACCATATCGAGCAGCAAACCGTAAGAATCATAGATCCACCACGACAGGAACAGCAGGACCGTCACCGTCATGATGGCCAGTGCCAGCGTCCATAAAGCGCCCAGGAATGGCACCATGATGATCATCAACAGCCCAAATAACACCACGGCGACGAGTTCCGTACCGATCGACCAGGGCGGGCGAGACAAATAATTCTTATCGAGAATATTTTGCAGCAGCTGAGCATGGACCTCGACCCCAGGAATCGCGGCATCGAGCGGCGTCGCTTTAATATCGAGAAGTCCGATGGCGGAGGTGCCGAGGAAGGCCAGTTTGCCGGCCAGCTTCTGTGGCTCAACGGTGCCGTTGAGCACATCGAGCGCCGAGATATAAAGGCTCCGGTCATGCTTGCCGAATTTCATCCAAATCTGGCCGTTGCGGTCGGTCGGCACATTGAGACCCTTCAGCTTAACGCCGGTGATTCCACCAGGGCCATAATCGATCGCCATGGTCGATTGGCGCGTGCCCACGCGATAAAGTTCAAGCGCCAGCGTCGGGTACATATTTTTTCCCACCCGCACCACGAGCGGCACTTGGCGAACGATGCCGTCCACCGAAGGCTTAAACGTAAACACACCAATGCCCTGGGCAGAATCTTCGAGCACATCGATATTGCGGACAATGCTGGGGAATGCCCAGAGGAACGGCTCCGGCTGTAAGCCTTTGACACGGCTACGATTTCTCTTGGCCCACTGAGTTTTTACAGATTTTCTATCCTGTCCCTCTATAAGCTCCCGCTGCTGGGTCGATTGTCCGAGCACAACTTGATACCCCTTGATGATGCGCGCCAGGGTTTCATCGTTGCTGGGTAGTTTTTTCAGTTTTGCTATGGTCTCTTTATCCAAACCGCGCACGGTGTCGGCCAGCAGGCCTGGCGAGGTGCGGTCGGGCTCGGCAAAAACGATATCGTAGGCCACCCCGGCGACACCGGCTTTCTTCAGCTTCAACATCAGTTTCGCGATCAGCGTACGCGGCCACGGCCATTGCCCGAGCGCAGCTAAACTTTCATCGTCGAGATCGATAATGACGACCGGCTGATTGCTGTCCTTGCGCGGGGTAATTTGCTGGAAGCTGTCAAAGACCTTGAAACGCAACAGTTGAACCGGGGAGGAATCAGTGGCGCGCAGCAGGACGAACGCAGTCAAAACGGCGAGGGCGATCATATGCGCCCAGCTGTAATGCTTGATGAACCGCTTCAAAAATTTGAGTTTGATCTTCATGCCGCACTCCCGCGAATGAGCCGATGAGTATAACAAAATTAAGCCAAACGGCACGCACCCAACCACTCCCGTATAGGGCCAATTACCACAACCGGAATGGCGCTAATTCTCGGGCAATGTCAAAGGCTTAAGTGAAAGCGCCGCGGCTCGGACGGCTTCGCGTTCTGCGTCGTCGAGCGGAATTAAGCCTTTATCGGTCAGATAGCCATAGGTGCCGCTGACGTCTTCGTCGAGGAATGCGTCGATGAATTCTTTAATCCCGGGTATGACGCCGACATGGGCGGCCTTGACGTAAAAGTACATCGAACGCGACACCGGATAGCTACCGTTCGAAATGGTGTCGAAATCGGGCGTAACGCCGCCGATGGCGCTGCCTTGAATGACGTCGCGGTTCTGCTCCAGGAAACTGAACCCAAAAATACCAAGCGACAGGGGGTTGGCCAGCAATTTCTGCACGATGAGATTGTCGTTCTCGCCGGCTTCGACATAGGCGCCGTCCTCGCGAATCGCATGGCAGAGTGATTTATAAGCCGCCTTGTCGCTCTTCTTCAAACTGGCGATTTCCGCGAATGTCTTGCAGCCACCCTCCATCGCCAATTCGACAAAGGCATCGCGCGTCCCGGAGGTCGGCGGCGGGCCCAATATCTCGATGTTGTCTGCGGGTAGCGCAGGGTCGATGTCTGCCCAGGTTTCGTAAGGATTGTCGGTCAATTTTCCGTCCAGCGACACCTGTTTGGCCAGTGCCAGCCAGATTTGGCTGAGGCTGAGCTGTTTCGCCGGAAATTCCTTCGAACTCGCCAACACGATGCCGTCGAAGCCGATCTTGACTTCGACGATTTCGCGCACACCGTTCTTGGCACAGTTCGCCACTTCGGAAGCTTTGATCCGGCGCGACGAATTGGCGATGTCAGGATATGTAACGCCGATGCCGCCGCAGAACAGCCTGAGTCCACCGCCGGAGCCAGTGCTCTCCACGACGGGTGTCCGGTAATCGGTGACTTGGCCAAACTCCTCCGCCACCGCAGTGGAGAACGGAAACACAGTGGACGAGCCGACGATGCGAATTTCATCTCGCGCCGACGCAGAACCGGTGGGCGCCGCCCAAACGCACAGCATGAGCCCAGCCAGAAGCAATGCGGGGGTAAACTTAAACTTTGTGGCCATATTTTTTTCCATCGGCAATGCGGCGGCTAAGCAAAAATAGACTAGCTATGCGGCCGGGACGATACGGTTTCGTGACGGTTTCGTGACAATCGCCATCATGACCATGCGGAGTATTGACAAAGTCCCGTAGGCTCTTATATTTAACATAATGGTTAAGTATAAATCCGAGCCGCTCGACAGTGTTTTCTCGGCCCTCGCCGACCCGACCCGGCGCGCCATTTTGGCGCGACTCGCCACCGGTCATTCGTCGGTCGGCGATTTGGCGGAGCCTTTCGATATCTCGCTTCCTGCGGTTTCGCGTCATCTCCGTGTGCTCAGGAATGCGGGCCTCATTACCCGCCACAAAGATGGACGGGTGCGACTCTGCACGCTTGAGGCAGCACCGCTCCAGGCGGCGTCGGATTGGATTGAGACCTATCGGCAGTTCTGGGAGGGCCAGTTCGATTCTCTCGCTGAATATCTCGAACGCACCCAGGATGAGACTAAGCAGAACCCAGATGATCAAACGCAAGAACCCCTAAAGGAGGACGAATGATGGCAGGCGCGCAGGCAGCAGAAAGTCTATCGCTGGAGCTCACACGGGTGTTCCAGGCAACAAGGGAGAATGTCTTCCGTGCCTGGATCGATCGCGAGGAATTGTAACATTGGTGGGGCCCGAAGGGCTTCAATACTGAAGTCGACAGTTTCGACGCCAAACCTGGCGGCGCCTACCGCTTGTGTATGCGCGCGCCCGACGGCAGCGAACATTGGCTGCACGGCGAGTTTAAGGAAATCTCGCCGCATGATTTCCTGTCGATGACCTGGGTGTGGGAAGCCGGCGATCTGGCCGGCCACGAAATGTTAGTGAGCATCACCTTCACCGCCGTCGGCCAGGCAGCCGAAATCAAGTTGACACACAGCAACCTGCCCAGCGAAGGCGCCGTGGCGGCTCATAGCGACGGCTGGGTCAGTTCACTTGAATGCTTCGAAGAAACGATAACAGGGAGTGCATGAATATGAGCGATATCGTCTTACACGGATTTCCGGCCAGCACCTATACGCGCACGGCGCGTTTGGCCGCAGAAGAAAAGGGCCTTGCCCATAGCTTGGTCGATCCCGCAATGGGTAGCGACGACTATCAGGCGCTGCATCCGTTCGGCAAGATGCCGGCTATGACGCACGGCGATGTGCAGTTGTTCGAAACCTTCGCCATTGCGCGTTATTTCGACGAAGCCTTCGATGGCCCAGCGCTACAACCAGCCGATCCGGCGGGACGCGCCGTCATGACCCAGTGGGTGAGCGCGTATATCGATTATTTGTATCCGACAATTGTCCGCGGCCTTATCGTCCCGCGCCTGGTATTTCCCCAGCGCGGCGTTCCGGTGGACGAAGAAGCGCTGAAAGCAAACCTGCCCGCCATCGACAGCCAACTGGCGACCGTCGATGGCGTGCTCGCCGCCGCGCCCTATCTCGCCGGCGAACAGGCCAGTCTCGCCGATCTCTTTCTCGCCCCGCTGATTGCCTATTTGCCAGCCATGGCGGAGGGCCAGGCGGCGCTACAAAAATGTCCGAACATCAACGCCTGGGCGGAGCGCATGTCGGCGCGCCAGAGCTTCGGCGCAACCCAGCCGCAACTCGCGGCCTAACCGGGCGCGCGATAGATCGCGCGTTATTTCATCTCGACTTCGATGAAGATGACGTCATCGGTCCCGCTGGGATTGATGACGTCATGTTCGACCCCCTCCTCGCGGAAATAAGGCTGGCCGAGTACGAGCTCGATGGTGCGCTCGCCATCCGGCTCTTTCAAATGGAGCTGCCCGTTGGTCACCGGCACGACGACATAGTCCATTTCATGACGATGCCAGCTGGTGTGCGAGTTCGGCGGGAATTTCCATTCGGTGACCCGCACGCGGTCATTGTCTATTAGTTGGGTCGGTATCGCATCGCCCATGTCGGCCATGTCTCTCTCCTCACATATGTTGGATTTTATCCGCCCAGGGTCTCAATTTCGCCGAAGCCGGTCAATTGCGATTCGGCGGCTGCGCCAGGCCGAGGCTATGGCGGTCGATGGCGACGCTCTTGACCAGGGCAAATACCTCCCTCCCCGGCACCAACCCAAGCTCATGCGCCGAGCGTGCGGTAATGCGCGCCCACAGCTTGACGCCGATATCGAGTTGCAGATCCATTGCCGCGGCACCGCTCGGATGCATTTCAGCGATGCGCCCCGGAAACACGTTGAGAATGCTGAGATCGCTCGGCCGTGTGGTGGCAATGGCGACATCGCGGGCGCGGATGCGCGCCCGGACGGCGGTGCCCGCCGCCAGATCGAGGCCGGCGACGCGCAGCACACCGCCGGTGAACGCCAACTCGGTGAGGCCGAAATCGTCATGCCCGGCGACTTGGGTTTCGATCAGCGCCCCGGCCTCATGCCGCCCGGTATGCGGGCTCAAATCCGGCCGACTCATGATGTCGACCGCCGAGCCGGTGGCGACGACGCCGCCATCGGCCAACAGCACCATATGATCGGCGAGGCGAGTTACTTCCTCCAGCGCATGGCTGACATAAACGATGGGCACGCCGAGCACATCGCGCAGGCGCTCGATATGGCCCATGATCTCGCTCTTGCGCGCCGCGTCGAGCGCCGCCAGCGGCTCGTCCATCAACAATAGGCGAGGTTCGGATAGGAGGGCCCGGCCGATCGCCACACGTTGCTTCTCGCCGCCTGAGAGCGTCGCTGGGCGGCGCGCCAGCAGGCCGCCAAGGCCAAGCAGGTCGATGATCTGCGCCGCATCCTGATAGCGCTCACCCTTGGGCGCGAAGCGGCGGCCGTAAAGCAGATTGGCCTTAACGCTGAGATGGGGAAAAAGACGCCCCTCCTGAAACACATAACCTACGCGGCGGCGCTCCGGCCTGACATTAATCTTCGCGTCAGAATCGAACAGGGTATGTCCGCCGATGTGGAGGCGCCCACTGTCGGGCCGGAGCAGCCCCGCCATCATGTTGACCAATGTCGTCTTACCGGCGCCGGAGCGGCCAAACAACGCGGTGATGCCGCGATCCTCGATCCCGAACGCAACATCGAGGTTAAAATCGCCCAAGCGCTTCTGGAGATCGACCTGAAGCACGGCTCTATCCCTCCAACCGGGCGCGGACTCGGCGCGCCAGCAACTCGGAGGCGAACAGCGCCAGCATGGCGATGACGATGGAAAGAATCATCAGGCGCAGCGCACCACCCTCACCGCCCGGCACCTGGGTCAGGCTGTAAAGCGCGATCGGCAGCGTTCGGGTTTCACCGGGAATGTTAGATACAAAAGTGATGGTGGCGCCGAATTCGCCGAAGCCGCGCGCGAAAGCGAGCATCGTGCCGGTCAAAATACCGGGCGCCATCAGAGGCAGGCTGACGGTGGCAAATACCCAAATCGGCGGCGCACCCAAGGTCCGCGCCGCGGCTTCTAGCCGAATATCCACGCTTTCCAAGGAGAGGCGAATGGCGCGCACCATGAGGGGAAAGGCCATCACCGCCGATGCCACCGCCGCGCCGCGCCAGGTAAACGCGACTGTGATGCCGAACCAATCCCACAGCCAGGCGCCCATGGCGCCATTCCGCCCCAATAGGAGCAGCAGCAGATAGCCGACCACCACCGGCGGTACGACCAGCGGCAGATGCACCAGGCCGTTCAAAAACAGGTGGCCGGGAAAGCGTTTGCGCGCCAACAACCAGGCCACCGCGATAGCCACCGGCAGGCTGATCAGAACCGACCAAAACGCGACCCGGAGGCTGAGCAGGACGGCTTCGCTTTCAAGCGCGCTCAAGGCGAACATGGCACCCTCACGGCAGCGCGAAGCCGTGGCGGCGAAACAGTGCCGCCATCTCCGGCGTGGCGAGAAATTCGAGGAATTGCCGCGCCACGGGATTGTCGCGCCCGGTGACCAGAGCAATCGGATAGCGGATCGGCGCGTGCTCTGCCGGGGTGAATGCGGCGGCCACGCGAATGCCGTCAAAGTCGCCCGCGTCGCTGGCATAAACGATGCCGAGCGGCGCCTCGCCGCGCGCCACCAAATGGAGCGCCACGCGCACATCGGCGGCACGAATCAAACGGTTTTCCAGTACCGGCCAGAGACCGAGCGCCTCCAGCGCCTGACGGGCATAGATACCGGCCGGCACATGATCGGGATCGCCTACTGCGAGGCGCCGGTCGCCGAGCGCCGCGACGATATCTGTCTCAGCATTAAACGCACTGCTTGGCGGGCTGTCGGCCGGCGCGATCAAGACCAGGCTGTTGGCCAGCAAATCGCGCCGCGTGGCGGCGACGATATGGCCGCGCGCGGCGAGATAATCCATCCAGGCGGGATTGGCGGAGAGATAGATGTCGGCCGGCGCGCCATTCTCAATCTGTTTGGCGAGGATCGAAGAACCGGCGAAAACACCGCGAACCCGTCCATGCCCGGCGCGGGCAAATTGCTCGGCAGCTTCAGTGAGGGCCTCGGAGGTGCTGGCAGCGGCAAAGGCCAGCACGTCGGCGGCGTGTGCCGGGCGCGGCGCAGTCATGCTGACGGCCAGAGTGAGCACGGTAAAAGAGATAGTTACACGTGAAACCAACCTGGCGAAAGGCGTAAAAATCACGACGCGGGACACTCCTCAGGTCTGGCGAAAATCCGCCAGCATGCCGATCTATTTATATGGATCCGAAGATTTAGGGAGTGCCGCCGCACCCCGCCCTCAACTGAGATATTCCGCCGCAAAGAGCCGGTCCGATCCGCCGTTCGGCCAGCCACGCGGGTAAATTACCGCGTGCACGGAATAATAAATAGCCTAGCCGGAACGCTTGGACGTTGCAACGCAGCGCATGTGCTGCCATATGCGGGCCATGAATCTAAGAAATATTGCGATCATCGCTCATGTTGACCATGGCAAGACCACTCTGGTTGACTCCCTACTCATGCAGAGCGGCACACTGCGCGCCAATCAGCGCGTGGTCGAACGCGCCCTCGATTCCGGCGAACTGGAGCGCGAGCGCGGCATCACCATCCTATCGAAATGCACGTCAGTCGCGTGGCGCGATCTGCGCATCAATATCGTCGATACACCAGGCCATGCGGATTTTGGCGCCGAGGTAGAGCGCATCCTCTCGATGGTGGATGGCGTGCTGGTGTTGGTCGATGCCGCCGACGGCCCAATGCCGCAGACCAAATTCGTGCTCGCCAAGGCGCTTGGGCTCGGCCTGAGGCCGATCGTCGTCATCAACAAGGTCGACCGCCCCGACGCCCGGCCGTCGCAAGCGCATGAGGAAGTATTCGATCTGTTTTCCGCGCTCGACGCCGACGAAGAGCAGCTTGATTTTCCCGTACTGTTCGCCTCGGCGAAAGAGGGCTGGGCTGATTTGGATCCAGACGGTCCGCGTAAGGACCTCACGGCGCTGTTCGAAACTGTCGTAACGCACGTGCCGCCCCCGGTCGCCGAGCTGGACGCACCATTTACCATGTTGGTAACGACGCTAGAATCCGATCCATTCCTTGGGCGCGTCCTCACCGGGCGCATCCATTCCGGCGCGATCCGGCCCAATACCAAAATCCGCGCTCTCAACCGCGACGGCGAGCTCATCGAGGAAACCCGCATCACCAAATTGCTCGCCTTTCGCGGCCTCAAACGGACCGCTGTCGAGGAGGCCACTGCCGGCGATATCGTGGCCGTGGCCGGATTTGCGCGTGCCACAGTGGCGGATACGCTCGCCGACCCCAACGTGACCGCAGCGATGCCGTCGGAACCGGTCGACCCACCGACTCTGGCGGTAAGTTTTCTGGCCAATGATTCACCTTTGGCGGGCCTCGAAGGCAATCGCCTGACCTCGCGTGAAATCCGCGACCGGCTCCTGCGCGAAGTAGAAAGCAACATTTCCATCCGGGTGAGCGAGGGAGAAGGCGGGGACTCTTTTGAAGTCGCCGGGCGCGGTGAACTGCAGCTTGGCGTGCTGATCGAAACCATGCGCCGCGAAGGCTTTGAGATGTGCATCGGACGGCCGCGGGTATTGCAGCGCACCGACCCGGAAACCGGCGTGATGTTGGAGCCCATCGAAGAAGTGCAGATCGATGTGGACGATCAATATGTCGGCGCCGTGGTTGAGGGCGTCAGCGTGCGGCGCGGCGAGCTGATGGATATGCGCCCGTCGGGCGGCGGTCGCACCCGTCTGATGTTCCACGCGCCGTCGCGCGGATTGATCGGCTATAACGGCGAGCTAATGACCTCGACCCATGGCAGCGCGGTGATGAATCGCATCTATCATTCCTATTCGCCGCACAAAGGGGAAGTTGCAGGCCGTCGCACCGGTGTGCTGATTTCCAACTCGCAAGGAAAATCCGTGGCCTTCGCGCTGTGGAATCTAGAGGAACGCGGCCCCATGTTCATCGGCGCCGGAGAATCGGTCTATAGCGGCATGGTGATCGGCCAGCACACGCGCGGCAGTGATTTGATCGTCAATCCGCTAAAGGCCAAACAATTGACCAATATCCGCGCCTCGGGCACGGACGAAGCGGTGCGCTTGGTCACGCCGCGCCGCATGTCCTTGGAGCAAGCTATCGCCTATATCGATATCGATGAATTGGTCGAGGTAACGCCCAAATCGATTCGTATCCGCAAGCGCTTGCTCGACCCCCATGCGCGCAAAAAAGCGGCGCGCGCCGACGCCGCAGACTAAAGCGAGCGCAGGAAAGCAATCAGATCGCGGCGCTTCGTCGCCGCCAGGCCGCGGAAAGCTTCTTTGGCGGCCTCTGCTTCACCGCCATGCCAGAGGATCGCCTCGGCGATGCCACGGGCGCGGCCGTCATGCAGCAGAAATTCATGCCCGTTCACCGCCTCGAGCGAGCCCAGGCCCCACAGCGGCGGGGTGCGCCATTCGTGCCCGTCCGCTTCGAAATCGGGGCGTCCGTCGGCAAGGCCCTCGCCCATATCATGCAATAAGAGATCGCTAAAGGGCGCGATGTCGCGCTCCGAAAGGGCCGGCACGGCATTCTTGCCCGTGCGGGCGGTCGGCGTATGACAGACCATGCACCCGGCCGAAGCAAACAGCTCTTCGCCGCGCCGCACGGCCGGGTCCGCCCGCCTCTGCCGAGCCGGCGGTGCGAGATAGCGCAAATAGGCGGTGAGCGCCGCCAGCCGTTCGTCGCTGAGTTCCACAGTGTCACCGTTGACCTCTGCTGCGCGGCAGACGCGCTGCGGTGGCGGGCAGGTTGGCCCGGGATGCAATGTAGAAGTCAGCCCCATATCGCCGAACGCAGCGGCGGCAGTTTGTTGCAGCAAGCCGGCCTGATTGGCCTTCCAGCCGAAACGGCCGAGGCGGCGGGTTTTGCTTAACGGGTCCCACACATGATTGGGCCGCCCCGAGATGCCGTCGCTGTCCGCGTCTTCGGAGTCGGCCTGGGCGAGAATATCGCTTTCCGAAATCGCCTCCAGCAAGCCGGCGCCCGGCAGCGCCGAGGCGATACGCGGCGAGTGCATGGCCGGGTCCCCCAATTGGAGGAAAGCCATGCGGTAAAATACGTAAACCGGGCGGCGCAGTTGATAAGGCGTGCCGTCACCATATTCCCCTGACTCTGGATTGTATTCGACGAACAGCCGGCCCTCAGGCGGTATGCCGGCAATCGCCCGGCCCTGCAACTGGCCGCCGTAAGCCGGATGCGGGCGGGGCGCGCCATGTTCGCCCTCGCCGGGATTGCTGATGCGAATCAGTAGAGAACTCAGCATCTCGCCCTGGCGCAGCGGCGGATGGCCACGGCCGGCCCGCACATGACATGCTGCACAGGCCCGCGCGACAAATGTGGGCCCGAGCCCGGCAAACGATGGGTCGCCTTCGTTTTCCTCGTCTCCCTCGCCGCCGTGGCCACCCTCGACGGTGGCGAACCAACTCTGGCGGAAAATCGCGGCGCCATGAGAAAACTGTGCCTGCTGGTCGGCGTTCAATCCGGCGAGCGGGATACTGAAGCTCGCGCGCGGGCTGGCAGATTCGGTGACCTCACCGGAATCGGCAAGGGCCGTGTGCTGCCCCGGCCACAAACACACCAGGGCAAGGAGTGCCGCCATCCTGGCCGATGCCGGAAAAAGCCTTAGAAACATGCCGTTGTTCACCTCATAGCCATCAACATTGGCGAAGTTTCGCCGCGTGAATGGGGATCGCGCAAGCAGATCATAGCGTCCGGTGAGCGCCTAAGGCGCTTGCGAAAGCACGGCTGCGGGCGGGCGGGCGCGGCCCGGCAGCCAAAACACCGCGACCGCGATGACGAGAGCCATCGCCGCAAGGATGAGAAACAGCCAAAAAAATCCACCACCATAACCATGCAGCACGGCAACCAGGGGTACGGCCAGGGCTGATGCACTAAGGCCAAACAGAAACTTCACCCCAAAGATCCGCGAGCGCCATGCGTCATCGGTGTGGCTCTGACAAGAGACGAACGCGGACAATCGCTACTTAGCGCAAGACCCACGTCTTGCCAAACCCGTCGCACACCCCGGACACGCAGGCTAAACTGCCCCAAGGACAATCACTAATATGGTAGAGAAACCACGATGGTAAAGATGAAGACGATGCAAATTGGCAAGCCGGGTGCGGATTTCGAAATGGTCGAGCGTGTGGTGCCGGAGCCCGGCGCCGGCGAGGTACGCATCAAGGTTGAGGCCTGCGGCGTCTGCCATAGTGATGTCTTCGTCAAAGAAGGTGTTTTTCCCGACATCGATTATCCGCGCATCCCCGGCCATGAAGTGGCGGGGCGGATCGACAAACTCGGCGCGGACGTGGCCAATTGGGAAGTCGGCGCGCGCGTCGGCGTCGGCTGGCATGGCGGCCATTGTTTCAACTGCGCGCCATGTCGCGGCGGCGATTTTGTCAATTGCGAGAACGGAGTGATTACCGCGATCAGCCGCGACGGCGGCTATGCAGAGTTTATGCTGGCTAACGAAACTGCACTGGCGCGAATTCCCGATGATCTGCAAAGCGCCGAAGCTGCGCCACTCATGTGCGCCGGCGTCACCACGTTTAATTCGCTGCGCAATTCGGGCGCCCGGCCCGGCGATGTGGTCGCCATTCAGGGCGTCGGCGGGCTCGGCCATCTCGGCATTCAGTTTGCCGCGCGCATGGGATTTCGCACAGTTGCCCTGTCGCGTGGACAAGAGAAGGAAAATCTCGCCAAGAGCCTGGGCGCGCATGATTATATCGATACTGCGGCGGTGAAGGTCGGAGAGGCACTTCAGGCCTTGGGCGGCGCGCGCGTTATTCTGGCGACCGCACCGGACGCCGAATCCATGACGCCGTTGATCGACGGCTTGGGTGTCGACGGGCAGGTCATTGTGGTCGGCGCCGATGCCGCGAGTTTTGCCGCTTCGCCGGTTCAGTTGATCCCTGGGCGGCGCTCAATCCGCGGTTGGCCGTCGGGTCATGCCAAGGATTCCGAGGACACGCTCAATTTCAGCAGCCTCTCCGGCGTGCGCCCGACGATCGAGGAATTTCCACTCGAGCGCGCGGCGGAAGCCTATGCCCGTATGATGGCCAACGAAGCGCGCTTCCGCGTGGTCCTGAAGATATCCTGAGGGGTCGAGCCAGCCGAAAGGAACCCGCGATGTCCGATCTTCCGAGCGTTGTCAGCGACAGTGAGCTCAGCAATTCGTTCCTTAGCGAAACAATTCAGGTGTGCGTGGTGAGCCGCGATCACAAACGCACGATGGAGGGCATGGTGCGGCTCGGCATTGGCCCGTGGCGGGTCTATCACTATCGCGATGCGCCGGGCATCAAGGACACCGAATATCGCGGCGAAGCGGAAAACTTCAAAATGACGCTTTGCCTCGCCTGGACCGGCGCGATGATGTGGGAAATCGTCGAGCCGCTGGAGGGGCGCACGATCTACAATGATTTTCTCGACGAGCATGGCGAGGGCATCCACCATGTCGCCTTTGCCGGACGCGAAGAGGGCGGCAGCGAGATGCTGTACGACAACCAAATCGCCGAATTCGTCAAGCGCGGCTTCCCGGTCATTCAATCGGGCCTGTTAAAAGACGTCGCCCAGTTCCATTATTTCGATACCGAAGCAGCGACCTCGACGACCTTTGAGATATACAGCCTAAAAGGCCGCGACCTGCCCGAGCCCGACGAATGGTTCCCCGGCCCGCCGCCTGGATGAGGGCAAAGAATTAGCACTTCGCCATTGCCAATAGGGCCCTCTCGGGCTAACCCATTTGGAACAGAATTATCCGGCTTTCGATGGAGGACAGCATGACTATTCGGGTGGGCATTAACGGATTTGGCCGCATTGGCCGCAACATCTTGCGGGCCATTCATGAATCGGAGCGGGACGACATCAGCGTCGTTGCGCTGAATGATTTAGGGCCGGTCGAAACCAATGCCCATCTGTTCAAATATGATTCGGTGCATGGCCGCTTTCCGGGCGAGGTTTCGGTGCAGGGCGATGTTCTGGATATCGGCTCAGGGCCGATTCAGGTGCTGTCGGAACGCGATCCGGCCGAGCTGCCGTGGGGCTATCTTGGCATCGATGTGGCGCTCGAATGCACCGGTATTTTCTCGAAGCGCGAGGATGCGGCCAAGCATTTGACGGCGGGCGCGCGCAAGGTACTGATCTCGGCGCCGGGGCAGGATGCGGACCTGACGGTTGTGTACGGGGTCAACCACAAAAAGCTGACAGCGGCGCATGAAGTGGTGTCGAACGCGTCCTGCACGACCAACTGCTTGGCGCCGGTGGCCAGTGTGTTGAACGAGACCTTCGGCATTGAGCATGGCTTTATGACGACCGTACATGCCTACACGCTGGATCAGTCGATCCTCGACACACTGCACAAGGATCCCAGGCGCGCACGCGGCGCTGGGACCTCAATGATCCCGACTTCCACCGGTGCTGCGCGAGCTGTTGGACTGGTTCTGCCGGAATTGCAGGGCAAGCTCGACGGCACGGCAATCCGCGTACCGACGGCCAATGTCTCGATGATCGATCTCACGGTGGTCACCAAGCGCGCGACATCGGCGGCGGACGTCAATGCCGCCATGAAGGCTGCTGCTGACGGCCCGCTGGCCGGCGTGCTCGGCTATACCGAGGAGCCGCTGGTGTCGGTCGACTTCAACCATAATCCGGCTTCTTCGACGTTCGATTCAAGCGGCACCACGGTGATCGACGGCACGTTCTGCCGCGTCCTTTCCTGGTACGACAATGAATGGGGTTTTTCCAACCGCATGGGCGATGTCGCTGCTGTGCTGGGCGGGCTCTGACCGCGCCGGGTGGCCATGCGTAGTTTCCGCACGCTTGATGATATCGAGGTAAGCGGCAAGCGAGTTCTCGTCCGTGTCGATCTTAATGTGCCGTTCTCGGAAGGCGAAGTCAGCGATAACAGCCGTATTGAGAGCATCGCCCCGACCCTATTGGAGCTCGCCGATAAGGGCGCCAAGGTCATCGTCCTCAGCCATTTCGGCCGCCCCAAGGGCCGCGTGACGCCGGCCATGTCGCTCGAGCCGGTGGTGCCTCATTTGACTGCCGCCTTGGGTGGGCGTGAAATCACCTTTGCCCCGGATTGCATCGGCGCCGACGCTCGGCGCATTGTCGATGGCTTGGGTGCTGGCGAGGTGGCGCTCCTGGAAAACACCCGCTTTCATGCCGGCGAAGAGAAAAACGACAGCGCCTTTGCCGCCGCCCTGGCCGAGCTGGGCGAACTTTATGTGAATGACGCGTTTTCGGCAGCCCACCGCGCTCATGCCTCGACCACCGGCTTGGCGATGCTCCTGCCCGCGGCCGCGGGGCGGCTGATGGCGGGCGAACTGGCGGCGCTGGAAAGCGTGTTGTTGACGCCTGAGCGCCCGGTGATGGCTGTTGTCGGCGGTGCCAAGGTTTCAACCAAAATCGATCTTTTGACCAATTTGGTGGAGCGCGTCGATGTGCTGGCCATCGGTGGCGCCATGGCCAACACCTTCCTCCACGCCGCCGGCATCGATGTCGGCGCGTCGCTGGCGGAGAAGGATTTGCGCGCCACGGCGGATGCCATCAGCGCCAAGGCCAGAGAAGCCGGCTGCCGTCTATTGCTGCCAAGCGATGGCGTGGTGGCGCGCGAATTCGTCAGCGGCGCGGCGAGCGAAATTTGCGCTATCAACGCCATTCCCGAAAACGGCATGATTCTCGACCTCGGGCCGGACACGATCGCGGCGATCGAAAAAGCGATTCAATTGGCGCACACTCTAGTGTGGAACGGCCCGCTCGGCGCCTTCGAAATACCGCCGTTCGACGCCGCCACCAGCGCTGCCGCAAGGGCCGCCGCGCGCGCGACACGGGACGGGGGGCTGTTGTCGGTTGCCGGCGGCGGCGATACGGCCGCGGCGCTCCACCATGCCGGCGTGGCGGCGGATTTCAGCTATGTCTCGATGGCCGGCGGGGCCTTTCTCGAATGGCTGGAGGGCAAAGCGCTGCCTGGTGTCGAGGCGTTGAAAGATCAGCATTAAAGCCGCCGATAGGCATGTCATCCTCGTCCATACGCTCGGCCATGCCGAAGTGGCGCTAAACGCGGCCCACGCGCATGGCTCGGTGATCACCTTGCGCTCGGCGCCAGGCGCAGCGCGTTATGCCGGCCTCGCCTTTCTAAAGGCGCTGTTCGACAGCGCAGCCCTTGCCTATCCCGAAGCGCGTCACTCGGTCATTGTCGATTGCGGCGGCGACGCTGCCCTGGCGCACCGGGCGCTGGTCATGGGGTTTCGCCGCATCGCTTTTACCGGGCCAGGCGCGATGCGCGATAAACTGGTGCAGATCGCCGCCAAATGCGACGCCAAGCTGGCGCCGGTGCGTGCGCCCGCCGATGCTCTCGATCTGCTCGATTCGCACGACCCTGCGGGCAGTTGTGCGGCATATCTGGAATCACGCAAAGCGCGGAAAACAGGCAAAAATAGGACCTTGCGGCAGAGCGATTGAAATGGTTTCGCCCTTGCGTTAATCACGTCTTATCGGGACAACAAAGTAGGATCGGCAAAAATGAAAGTTACACAACGCGTTCGCAAGATCCTCGCCAACTATGAGAGCGACAATCCCGGCACCAAGGCGAATTTGGCCCGCATCCTGATGCAAGGCCGCCTCGGCGGCACCGGGCGGCTGTTGATCCTGCCGGTCGACCAAGGCTTTGAACATGGCCCAGCACGGAGCTTCGCGCCCAATCCCGAGGCTTATGACCCGCATTATCATTGGCGCCTCGCCATCGATGGGGGCCTCAGCGCTTTCGCCAGCCCGCTCGGCATGATCGAGGCTGGCGCCGACAGCTTCGCCGGCGCCATCCCAACAATTCTCAAGGTGAATAGCGCCAATTCCCATGCCGTCAGCAAGGATCAGGCAGTAACCGCCTCGGTCGAGGATGCGTTACGTTTGGGCTGCGCCGCAATCGGCTTCACCATGTATCCCGGTTCCGAAGAGCAGTTTGAGATGATCGAGGAACTGCGCGAATTGGCGGTGGAAGCCAAGGCGCATGGCCTGGCCGTGGTGGTGTGGTCCTATCCGCGCGGCGGTAACCTCTCTAAGGAAGGCGAGACGGCGCTCGATGTCACCGCCTATGCGGCGCATATGGCGGCGCTGCTGGGCGCGCATATCATCAAGGTGAAACCACCGGCGGCGCATATCGAGCAAGCCGAAGCGGCGAAGGTTTATCAATCCGAGGGTATCGACAGCGCCAGCCTGTCGGCGCGGGTCGCGCATATCATCCAGTCGTCGTTCGCCGGCCGGCGTATCGTCGTCTTCTCAGGCGGCGCGGCGAAGGGGCTGGATGGGCTCTATGACGAAATCCGCGCTATCCGCGACGGCGGCGGTTTTGGCTCGATCATCGGCCGCAATACGTTTCAGCGTCCGCGCGACGAAGCCTTGGCGATGCTTGATACAATCATAAAGATATACCAAAACAAAGCCTGACAGGCCGGGCGCCGGATTAGAGCAAATCCCGAGCAGGTGGAATCACCTGCGACGACGCATTTGCTTCAATTGCAAAGAGATAGAGCGTGCCGGGTGAGCGCACGCGAACCTGAAATGCTCTAGGGTTCCGGCAGGTTTTCCACAGTGAACAAATTGACTGGCTCGCGCACGCTTCTCAGACCATGACGGCCGAGCGGCAATAGTGCCGGACCATCCTCAGGAATCGCGGCGGCGAAAGCCTCGGATAACAACAAATGGCGCTCGAGCGGATCGCACATGGATTCGAGGCGCGATACCTCGTTCACCGCCGGGCCTATGACGGTAAAATCGAGGCGCGTCGGTGAGCCGACATTGCCGTAAGCCACTTCACCGAGATGAAGGGCCACGTTGAGCGCCATAGTGGGCTGATTGGCAGCGCGGCGGGCTATGTTAAATTCGGAAATTCGCGCCAAATCCTCGCCAGCCGCTGCCAGCGCATCGACGCTCGTCGCGGCGCGCGCCGCCGCCCCGCCCTCGGCCGGCAGCTCGAACGTGCCCAACATGCCGTCGCCCATGAATTTGAGCACTTGGCCGCCGCGCGCTTCGACCGGCTCGGCCATGCAGGTCAGATATTCGTTCAGCAGATCGACCAGCTCGCGCCGGTCCAATCTATCGCTAAGCGCCGTGAAGCCACAGAGATCGCAGTAAATTAGTACGGCTGAGAGGGTGTGCACATGGCCGCGCTCGATTTCTCCGCTCAATACCCGGCGCGCGGCGTCATGACCGAGATACGCATCCGCCACCGCCTGGGCAAAGCGCCGATTAGCGGCGACGCGGAGCGTTAAGGCGAGGACCGGAAGCGTCGCTCTCAAGAAATCGAGCTCAATATCGCTAAAACCGCCATCGCGATCTGTGGTCCAGGTGAAGACAACACCAAACCGTTGCTCATTGGCTGCTTCAATCGCGAAACCGCAAATCATGCCAAAATAATCAGTTGCCCCTTCTTTGCGAAAATTCTCGAGAATGGGAAACTCCTCGCCCGCTTCGGGGCCGAGAATGCGCCGACGCAACTCGGGCTCGCCGTCATCGACCATCACCTTGAGCGTACTGCGCTCCCATACGTCAGTCGCCGCATTCGCCGTCGAGTAGATTTCTTCTACCACGCCGTCGACGCCGCGCCGCCACACCAAGCCGAAGCCTTGGTACAGCGGATGGAGCACGCGCATGGCGCAGAGGCTGCGCTGAATATGAATGCCGCCCGCGCTTAGTTGCGCGCAGAAGCCCTCAAACACTGTGTCGGCGGTGTGGCCTTGAGACCAGCGCTCAAGCGCCGCAGCGTCCGGTAGGCCACGTTCTGTTGGGGTGACGAGTGTTGCCATGATCCTTAAAAGCGATATGTTGTGCGCCGGGCAATTATAAACCCCGCAGCGCTAAGCCTAGACCGTTAAATCGCTAATATCGAGTGCGACCTGCCGATGCCGGACATTTGCCGCCTTTATCTCATCACACCGCCGCAATTGGCGGTGGCTGCGTTCACCGACAGTCTGGCGGCGGCACTGGGCGGCGGCGACGTGGCCTGCGTGCAACTCCGCTTAAAAGACACAGATAACGACACCATCCGCGAAGCTATCGAAAAGCTGATGCCGGTGTGCCACGCCAGGGACGTGGCGTTTATCGTCAATGACCGGCCGGATCTCGCCGCCGAATGCGGCGCTGACGGGGCACATATCGGCGCCGATGACGGTGAATTTAGTGATGCCCGGCGCCTCGTGGGCGACGCCGCCATCCTCGGCGTGAGTTGTTACGATTCGCGCCATGCCGCCATCGAGGCCAGCGAAGCCGGCGCCGATTACGTCGCGTTCGGTGCCTTTTTCCCGACCCAAAGCAAAACGCCGCGATCGCGCGCGACCCCGGAAATTCTGGAGTGGTGGCATGAGCTCACGGTGGTGCAAGGCGTTGCTATCGGCGGCATTACGGCTGAAAACTGTGCGCCGTTGGTTCGTGCGGGCGCGGATTTTCTGGCCGTCATCGCTGCCGTGTGGGATCATCCGGACGGGCCAGCGGCCGGGGTGAAGGCGATCAACGATGCCATTGCGGAAGCGGCCACCGCTTGATATAGCAGCGCCGCCACGAGGCTCCCTGAATAATATGCAAATTGAGACGTTGTTATGAGAATCAACGGCAACGCAATCCGTCCCGGCATGGTGATCGAACACCAGAAGCGGCTATGGGTCGCGACCAAAATCCAACATACCCAGCCGGGTAAGGGCGGCGCCTATCTTCAGGTCGAACTCAAGGATTTACTGTCGGGCAGCAAACTCAATGAACGCTTCCGCGCTTCCGCGAATGTCGAGCGCGTGCGCCTCGATCAGAAAGTGCATCAGTTCCTCTTTGCCGAGAGCGATATGCTGACATTCATGGACATGGAAAGCTTCGAGCAGATTTCCCTGCCAAGCGACATTATCGGCGAGCCGGTTATCTTCCTCCAAGACGGCATGGAGGTGACGGTCGAATCACATGAGGGCACGGTGATCGGCGTCGAACTACCGGAGACGGCGGTGCAGGCGGTCACGGAGACGGAGCCAGTGGTCAAGGGACAGACGGCGGCTGCGTCTTATAAGCCGGCGCTCCTCGACAACGGCGTCCGGACGATGGTGCCGGCCCATATCCACGAAGGCGATCGAGTAGTGCTGAACACCGGCGACGGCAGCTATGTCGAACGCGCGCGCGACTGACGCCCGAAGCTAGAGCTCCCTTGTCCCGCCGTTCCCCACTCATCACTGTCATGGCCAACGCCGCCTACAAGGCGGCGCGTGGTTTGTGCCGGGATTTTGGCGAAATCGAACAGCTCCAGGTTTCACGTAAAGGGCCGGCCGATTTTGTGTCTTCGGCAGATCATAAAGCCGAGGAGATGCTGGTCGAAGATCTCCGCCGGGCACGCCCAAAATTCGGGTTTCTCCTCGAAGAAGGCGGTGTAATAGCGGGCGAAGATAGCTCCAACCGCTGGATCATCGACCCGCTCGACGGCACCACGAATTTTCTCCACGGCATTCCGCATTTCGCCATTTCCATCGGCCTGGAGCGCGACAGCAAGATGTTTGCCGGCGTGATCTATGATCCGTTGCGCGACGAATTGTTCTGGGCCGAAAACGGGAGCGGCGCATTTGTAAACTCGACGCGGCTGCGCGTCTCGGCACGCCCCCGCCTGGACGACGCACTCATTGCCACCGGAATGCCCTTCAAGGGCTGCGCCAGCCATCCAGAATATTCCGAGATGCTCGACAGCGTGTCGGCAGAAACTGTCGGCGTGCGACGCTTCGGCTCGGCGGCGCTCGATTTGGCCTATGTCGCGGCCGGACGTTTTGACGGATTCTGGGAATTCGCGCTGTCACCTTGGGACATCGCTGCCGGATTGGCGATTCTGCGCGAAGCAGGCGGCATCGCCACCGAAATGAACGGCGGCGATGCGATGATGAAATCAGGTGATATCCTTGCCACCAACGGACATTTACATGAGGATTTGCGGCGTCTGTTGGCTCGTGCGGCAACTCCTGCGGATAAATAGGGCCCGAATCGCAGCATCGACGATTCTGTTGTCGGCGCCGAACCCCTATATTATTGTATGCACGCAAGAAATTGGGAGAGTAGTTATCTATATCGCCCCCATATTTTTCGGGAAAGCCGCCGCCGCATTCGCGGCCGCGCGCATCTTTCTAATTCTGCCCGCATTGTTGCTGCCCGTACTCTGGTTGTCCGTGTCGAGCTCCGCGTTTGCTCAGGACACCCTCTATATCGGCGGCAGCGGCCAAACCGGCATGGAGATCGACCTCGGCGCGCTGGACCGGTTCGCGGTGCCCCTTGCGAGCAAAGGCTTGCGCCACCCTGGCGTCGCCGGTGGCGGCTTAGCGCCGGTCACCTTGCGCCCGCCCGGCGATTCGCCCAACGCCGACCGCGCACGCGCCGCGGCGCCGGCGCCAGAGCCCAAACCGGCCAAGATGGTGAGCAAAATGGAACCGCCCGCCATTGACGCCCCCGCCAAGAAGGCCGTGGTGATGCCGAAACTGGTGGCGCCGGAGCCGGCGCCCGACCCAGTGCTGGCGAAAGCGCCAGATGGGATGGCGCCAGAAGACATGACTAAGGAAGAGCGTGCCGCAGCGAAGAAGCGCAACAAGAATTCTGTATCCAGCACCAACTTCGCCGACGAGGCCGCACTGCTTGGCCTAGACGCGCCGCCAGCGGCGGAAGCCAAGCCCAAACCACTACCCAAAACAGAGACCAAATCGGCGCCGGAAACCGAACTGGCTGCGCTCGACCCAGCACCGGCACCAATGACACCTGTGGCGCCATCGCTGCCGGGCGAAACCATGCAGATCATGTTTGGGGCGGGTGAATCGGCGCTGCCCAAGACTGCACAAGCACCGCTCGCCAGCCTTGCTGCGGCGCTAGGCCAGGATGAAACGCTGCGCCTGCAACTCAAGGCCTATGCCGGCGGTGACGACGATTCTGCCTCGCAGGCACGCAGATTGTCGTTATCGCGCGCCCTTGCGGTGCGCTCTGAATTGATCGAGCAAGGCGTGCGCAGTACCCGCATCGATGTCCGGGCGCTGGGCAACAAATCTGAAAACGGGACGAGCGACCGGGTGGATGTCATTCTGGTTCAGCGCTAGCCCGATGATCGCTCCGATAACTCTGCGGCAACCGCGATGATCGCCTTACGCCCGTTTCTGATCCGCATGAGCGCCTTTTTGGCGATCGTGGTCGCCGTTTGCGCGGCGCTGTTCTCGACGCTCCTGGATGCATTTCTCGCCAACCCAGCCTTGAACGGCGTGATTCTGGGTGTGCTGGTGATCGGCATTGTGTTCGCCTTCCGGCAAGTTTTGCGGCTCGCGCCCGAGACCGCCTGGCTCACCACCGCCCGCACCAATCAGCCCGGCCTCTCGGTCAAGCGCGCGCCGGTCATGCTAGCGCCGCTCGCCACGATGATCGCGGAACGCCGCGGGCGGGTATCGCTCAACGCCGTTTCCATGCGCAGCGTGCTCGACGGCATCGGCTCACGCCTCGATGAGAGCCATGAATTGGCGCGCTACTTGATCGGCCTCTTAATCTTTCTCGGCTTGCTCGGCACGTTCTGGGGCCTGTTACAAACCGTGACCTCGGTGGGCAATGTGATCGGCGGGCTTTCGGTCGGCGGCGACGATTTAGGTTCGGCGTTCGATGATCTCAAGGGCGGCCTCGAGGCGCCGCTTGCCGGCATGGGGACAGCGTTCAGTTCGTCGCTCTTCGGCCTCGCCGGCTCGCTGGTGCTGGGCTTCCTGGAATTGCAGGCGTCTCAGGCGCAGAACCGGTTCTACAATGATGTAGAAGATTGGCTGTCGTCCCACACCCGTCTCACCGGCGGCACGCTCTCGGCCGAAGGCGGAGATCAATCGGTGCCAGCCTATGTGAGTGCGCTTCTTGAGCGCACCGCTGACAGCCTCGACGACCTGCAGCGCACATTGACCCGTGGCGAAGACAATCGCGCCTCGTCGAGCGCCAATATTTTCGCCCTCACCGACCGCCTGGCGACCCTGACCGATCAAATGCGCGCCGAACAAGACCTTATGGTCAAGCTGGTGGAAAACCAGATGGAAATGCGCCCGGTGTTGGAGCGCCTGGCCGAGACCGGCCGCCAACCGATTGCCCTCGACGATGCCAGCCGCGCGCATTTGCGCAATCTCGATGTCTACGTCGGACGGTTGCTCGAGGAAATGGTGTCGGGACGCGAGCAAAGCGTGAATGAGCTGAGAAGCGAATTCAAACTTCTGGCCCGCACGATCGCCGCCGTTGCCGAGAACGAACGGCGCGACGGGCGCGGCTGACGCGGTTCAACCGCGATGTCTTACTCTTCCCGTTCCCGTCGCCGCCAAGGAGTTTCCCCGGCCATCTGGCCCGGCTTCGTAGATGTTCTCTCGACTTTGCTGCTGGTCATGATCTTTCTGCTGGTCGTTTACATGCTGGCGCAATATTTCCTGCAGCGCTCAATTTCGGAAAAAAGCGAGGCGTTGAGCGAGCTTGACCATCAGGTCGCGGAGTTGGCCGATCTGCTCTCGCTCGAGCGCCAATCGAATACCGATCTGCGCAGCAATATTTCGCAACTTTCCACCGAGCTGCAAAGCTCTCTCACCGAACGCGATGCACTGAGCCTGGAGCTGACTCGATCCGAAGACGAGACCAATACCTTGCGCCTGCGATTGCGCGATATGACTTCGGAGGCGCAGACGGCGCTCAGCGAGGCGACCAAAGCCAACCGCATCGCCGCTGCAGAGCAGCTGCGCGCCGAAGCGGGAGAAGAGAAAATCCGCGTGATGCTGAGCGATGTCGAACAATTGCGCCGCGATATCGCGGCACTGCAGACCGTTCGTACCGATTTGGAAGAAGACGTGGTTCAACTTGCCGCCGCGCTGCAAAGCAGCGAGGACGAAGCCGGCCAGCTTGAGGCCACGGTGGAGCGCAGCGAAATCGAAGCCAGCCAGCTTGCCGCCCTACTGCGCGACAGCGAAAGCCAAAAAACTGACCTCGTTCAGGCGTTCAGCGCCGCGCGCGACCGTTCGAGCGAGTTGATGGCAGAGCTCTCCGATGAGAGCGAACGCACTGCCCTCGCCCAGAAAGAATTGAGCGACCGCGATGTCAGGTTGAGCGAGTTGCAGGGTCTTTATCTGCTGTCGGAAAATCAACTGGCGAAGACGCGCGATCTGTCGGCGCGGCAATCAGATGAAATTGGCGTTCTCAACCGGCAAATCCTGGCATTAAGGGCACAACTGGCGCGCATCGAGGAGGTGCTGGATGCGTCGGAAGCCAAGTCGGAGAAGCAGAACGTGGTGATCGCCGATCTCGGCCGGCGCCTCAATCTTGCCCTCGCCGCAAAGGTCGAAGAGCTCGCCGAATACCGCTCGGAATTCTTTGGCCGCCTGCGCCAGGTTCTCGCCGGCCGCCAGGGCTTCACCATTATCGGCGATCGCTTTGTGTTTCAATCGGAGGTGCTGTTTGGCTCTGGCTCAGCCGAGCTCGGCGCCAGCGGAAAACTGGGGTTGAATACCTTCGCCGACGTCTTGAAAGAAGTGATGACGCGCATCCCCGAAGACCTGCCCTGGATTTTACAGGTCGACGGACATACGGACCGCATTCCGATTAATACGCCGCGCTTCCCGTCCAATTGGGAGCTATCGGCGGGGCGCGCTATCGAAGTCGTAAATTATCTGGTCACCCAGGGCATTCCGCCGGAGCGGATGAGCGCCACCGGCTACGGCCAGTTTCAACCGCTTGACGAACGCGACGATGAGATCGCTCACCGCCGCAACCGGCGCATTGAACTTAAGCTGACTCAGCGCTGAGCGGCACCTCAGCGGCATCCGCCGCATCGCCGGCACCATCTGCCCCGGTGCTGTCGAATTGGAGTGACGCCAAGCGCGCATAGAGGCCGTCTTCGGCGACCAGGGCGTCATGGGTTCCCTCGGCCACCACGCGGCCCTCTTGCATCACCACGATCCGGTCGGCCTTTTGTACGGTGGCCAGGCGATGCGCGATGACGATGGTGGTGCGCCCCTTCATCAAGGTCTCCAATGCTGTTTGCACAGCGCGCTCGCTCTCAGCATCGAGCGCGCTGGTGGCTTCATCGAGCAGGAGAATTACCGAGTTGCGCAAGATCGCCCGGGCAATGGCCAAACGCTGCTTCTGGCCGCCGGAAAGCCGCATACCCTTTTCGCCGAGGAAGGTGTCGAAGCCTTCAGGCAGGGCGTTCAGAAACTCTTCCGCGCCGGCAGCCCGCGCTGCCGCACGCACTTCGTCATCGCTCGCGCCAGGCCGTCCGAAGCGGATATTTTCCCACGCATTGGCGGCAAATATCACCGGGTCCTGCGGCACCAGGCCGAACCGGGCACGCGCCGCCTCGGGCTGGGTGTGGCGCAAATCCATGCCATCGACACGAACCGTACCCTGACTGGGATCGTAAAACCGCAGCAATAAATTGAAAACGCTGGTCTTGCCCGCTCCGGACGGCCCGACCAGGGCGACCCGCTCACCGGGCCTGACGTTCAGCATATAGTCGATCAGCGCTGGCTCATCTGGGCGCGAGGGATAGTTGAACGTCACATTCTCCAGAGCGATGGCGCCCTCGGGCGGTTCGGGTAGGGGTTGGGGGTTTTCCGGCGCGGCGATGTCGCTTTCCTGGCGCAGTAATTCCACTAGCCGCTCGGCCGCACCGGCGGCATGTTGGAGATCGCCGTAAACTTCGCTCAACGATCCTACCGTGCCGGCGACAACAACGGCGTAAAACAAAAAGGACGCCAATTCGCCGCCACTCAATCTGCCATCGAGCACATCATGGCCGCCCAGCCAAAGCACCGCCGCGATGCCGGTAAAGACGAACAGAATGACGAAGGCGGTGAGATAGGCGCGCGCCCGCACGCGCCCGAGCGCCGTCTGAAATGCCCTGTCTACTTTGGCGCTGAAGCTGGTCTGGGTGTTGGCCTCCTGGCCGAACGCCTGGACGGTGTGAATGGCGTTGAGCGCTTCTTCCGCCTGGCCGCCAAGATCGGCGATGCGGTCTTGGCTGAGACGCGAGCGCTGGCGCACGCGCCGACCAAAAATGATGATCGGCACCACCACCACAGGCACAAGAATGAACACCAGACCGGTCAATCGCGGGCTGGTGATGAACAACATCACGATGCCGCCGGTGAGCAGGAGAAGATTGCGCAGCGCCGAAGACGCCTGACTGCCGATCACGGTTTGCAACAACGTGGTATCGGTGGTGATGCGCGACAGCAGCTCGCCGGTCTTGTTAATTTCGAAAAAGGCCGGGCTGAGGCGGAGAATCCTAGCGAATATCGCAAGGCGGATATCGGCCACTACACGCTCGCCCAACCAGGAGACGAGATAAAATCGCGAAAATGTGCTGGTCGCCAGCAGGACGACCATGCCGATCAGGTAAACCAGCGCGTTGTTTAGGAGATCGATATTCATTTGGAGATCGATATTGTCGCCGCCCAAGCCCTGATCGATGAGCAGCCGCAGACCGACGCCCATCGCCAGCACCGCCGCGGCGGAAACGGTGAGCGCAACAAGGGCGCCGAACACAACCGAGCGATATGGCCGGATATATTGCAACAACGGGCGTATCTGCTTGAGGTCTTTGCCCTTTTCCCTATCGCTTTGGGATTTACGGCGACCGCGGCCGGGGCCGAACATGGTCATGCGCTAAACCCCCGGCGGCGTGTTCTATTGCCGCCAATTGGTTGGCGTGCCACCTTCAAATATTGCGAATTACGATATGCCGTCACGTGTTCATTCCGCCCTGCGATGCCGGTTGGGTATATCAGCCATCACCGGAAGGGCCAACAAGAACAGATGCTTGCCCGCAGCCTAGGCAAAGAAGCACGGGGCTTGCCAGAAAACCGGTGTGGATATATATAAGCGCCCTCAGCCAGCGGATAGAATCGATGAAAAAAGAAATCCATCCCGATTATCATGAAATCAACGTGGTGCGCACCGACGGCAGCACCTTCAAGACCCGTTCGACCTGGGGCAAAGAAGGCGACACCATGACGCTCGACGTCGATCCGTTGTCGCATCCGGTATGGACGGGCGGCAACCAACGCCTGGTCGATACCGCCGGACAAGTTTCGCGCTTCAACAAGCGCTTCGGGGATTTCGGCATCAAGTAGCGCCAACGGCGCAACATTTCGGCAATCGCCCGCTAGGCGAATTTCACTTCGCCCTGACTGGCCAAACCACCCTCATCATTTGCTGCCCAGACGGCCGCGCTTGAACCATCATCCGTAGGCGCACCGCCCAGCGCCATCGCGTGGTCGACGAACAAGGGCGACATAGCCCGGAACGAAAATTCCTTGATCTCGGCGTCCGGGTGGCTGCGCCGGCAGAGATCCACCATCAGTGTCGCGATCAGTGGACCATGTACGACGAGGCCGGGATAACCCTCTTCCTCGGTGCAGTAGGGCTGATCGTAATGAATGCGGTGCGGATTGAAGGTAAGTGCAGAATAGCGGAACAGCAGGACCGGGTCAGGGGTGAGATCGCGCCGCCAGGCGGCCTCGGCTGGCGCCGGGTGCGGCGGCGGCATGGCGCCTGTTTTTGGCGCCTGGGTATAGACGATGTTCTGCTCTTCTTCGATCGCCACCTCATCGGCCGCATTTAAGACCGTATGACGCAGGCTAACGAACACAAGCCGGCCGCTCTTGCCATTTTTCTCGGTGATTTTGGCGATCTCAGAGCGCTTCACCGCCATCTCACCGAGACGGAGCGGTGCGATAAAACGAATTTGGCTAGCCGCCCACATACGGCGCGGCAAAGGCACCGGTGGCATCAGAGCGCCACGCTCCGGCAAACCATCGGCACCCAGTTCGGATTGCGCGGTGGAATCGCGAAAGAACATCCAGTGCCAACATGGCGGCAGCGGGTCGCCATCCTTAGGCGGCGCGTCGTCGCGGTCGAGCGCGGCACTCATGCCAGCGGTCAAGGCGCTGTCGATACGCTCGCGCTGCTCGCGCGCGGTTCCTATCCAGGCATCAAAATTATTATCCGTTTGCGCGTTCACCCCGTGCTCCCTTCTCGCTTAAGTGCCGTCCGCAAACTCAACGCGAACCGCTTCGGTATGCTCGCCCAGCCCCGGCACCGGGCCAAGCCCGGCGCTATCGCTAGCAAACTGCGCCGGCGGCGCGACCAGTTCCACCGCGCCGCTGGCGGTCGCTACCGAAACATGGCGCAGTTGCGGATGCGCCGCCAGATCGCTCACCTGGTTGAGGCGGCCAAAGGCGATACCAGCTTGGCGCAGCAATTCGGAAAGTGACTCCAGATCATGTGACGCAAACACGCTGGCGATCAGGCCATCCATCTCGGCGCGGTTGGCGACGCGGAGCGCGTTCTCACGAAAGCGCGCATCCGCCGTCAATGCGGAATCGCCAAAGATGTTGGCGCAGAAGCGCGCCCATTCGCGGTTGTTCTGCACGGCGATAACGATATGCCCGTTGGCGCCATTGGTGCCTACGGGATAGGCGCCATAGGGTGCAATCATGGCGTGGTTGAGGCCGCTTCGCGCCGGCGCGCCGGTACCGTGCAGATGATGCAGGAGCGGTACATTCATCCAATCCGCCATGCCGTCAAACAACGATATCGAGATGCCGTCACCGACGCCGCTCCGGCTGCGCGCATAGAGCGCTTCGAGAATGGCGCCATAGGCGTTCAGACCAGCACCGATATCGCAGGCCGACACGCCGACACGTGCAGGTGATTCGGGCGTGCCGGTCACCGCAGCGATACCGGCCTCGCACTGCACCAGAAAGTCATACGCCTTCATGTCGCGGTAGGGGCCGCTTTCGCCATACCCGCTGATGTCGCAAGTGATCAAGCTGGGGTGCTTGGCGCGCAACTCGGCAGAGGCGAAGCCTGCGCGCACCGATGCGCCCGGTGCCAGATTTTGTACGAAGATATCGGCGCGGGCGATCAGGGCGTGCAAGAAAGCGGCGTCATCCGGTTGCTTGAAATCCAACACCACCGATTGCTTGCCACGATTTAGCCATACGAACCAGGAGCATTCGCCGTGCACGAGATGGTCATAGGCACGGGCAAAATCGCCTTCCGGGCGCTCGATCTTGATCACCCGCGCGCCGGCATCGGCGAGGCGCGACGTGGCGAACGGCGCTGCCACGGCCTGTTCGACCGAGACAACAAGCAAATCCTTCAGGCGGTCAGCCACTGCAAAAGCTCAATAGGAACGCGGCATGCCGAGCACATACTGCCCGAGAAAGGCGAGTATCAGATTGGTCGAGATCGGCGCGGTGCGGTAAAGCCGCGTTTCGCGGAACTTGCGCTCAATGTCATATTCTTCGGCATAGGCAAAGCCGCCAAAGGTTTGCATACAGACATCCGCCGCTTCCCACGAGGCTTCCGAGGCCAGGAGCTTGGCCATATTGGCTTCGGCGCCGCACGGCACACCAGCATCGAACAAAGCGGCGGCTTTGCGCGTCATCAAATCGGCGGCTTGGGCGTTGGCATAAGCCTTGGCGATGGGGAATTGAATGCCCTGGTTGGCGCCAATCGGGCGGTCGAACACTTCGCGCTCAGAGGCATAGGTGCTAGCTTTTTCGATGAACCAGCGCGAATCACCCAAGCACTCGCCGGAAATCAAAATGCGCTCGGCATTCATGCCGTCGAGAATATATTTGAAGCCCTTGCCCTCTTCGCCGATCAAACTGCTCGCCGGAATTTCCAGATTGTCGAAGAACAGCTCATTGGTCGAATGATTGACCATGGTACGGATCGGGCGGATTTCGAGGCCGTTGCCGACCGCCTTGTCGAGCTCGACGAGAAACACTGAGAGACCGTCGGAGCGTTTCTTGCATTCTTCCTTGGGCGTGGTGCGCGCCAGCAGCAGCAACAGATCGGATTGCAGAGCGCGCGATATCCATACCTTTTGGCCGTTCACCACATAGGCATCATTGCCCTTCTTCTCGGCCATGGTGCGAAGCTGGGTGGTATCGGACCCGGTGCCGGGCTCGGTGACGCCGAACGCCTGCAAGCGCAATTCACCGCTCGCCACCCTGGGCAAATATTTTTGCTTTTGCTCGGCCGAGCCATGCTTGAGCACCGTGCCCATGGTGTACATCTGCGCATGGCTGGCGCCGCCATTGCAGCCGGTAGAATGAATCTCTTCCAAAATCGCCGCGCCGGCACCGACACCAAGGCCGCTGCCGCCATATTCTTCCGGGATCATCGCCGCAAGAAAACCGGATTCGGTCAATTCCTGGACGAATTCAACCGGGTATTCGCGTTCTCTGTCCTTGGCACGCCAATATTCTCCGGGATATTTGGCGCACAGCGCCCGCACCGGCTCGCGTAGTTCTTCATAATTATGTGTGAGATCGATAATCGCTTCGGATTTCTGCGTCATTTCTGCGTGGCCTTCATTCGACGGTAACGGAGTATATTGGGAACAGTTTATGGTATTCCATATCAAATACTCACTTCCTTCACATCCTTGGGGTTTAGGCGAACATTTTTTTTTAGGAATAACATCTTTGTGTGTCTTCCCTCCCTGATATCATACCCATCAGATTTCTGAGACAAGTTCTTCCACTTGAATCTGTCATTAACAATAGGCAATGCAAAATACATCCTAAGGATGTGTTTCACATCTTCTTTATCAAGGAATACGTATATTTTCTCAATATATCGTTTGATGGCTTCAAGTCTCTCAACACCCTTTACCTCAAACATTTTTTCTTTGTCTTCAATGTAGGTTGCATACCAATCAACCCATACTTCTTCATCTTGGGTTGTTTCTATGAGTTTAAGGAATTTTGTTTTCTGTCTCTTAATCTTCTCAATCTCTTTTGTAAGAACTTTTTGAGCCCTCTTAATCTGAATCTTGGGTTGTCGCTTGAGAACCCCATCAATCTCCAACTTTCCAATTCGCTTATCAATCGCTTCTAAATCCTTATCCAGGGATTTAATTTTGCGTTTTTCTGTCGCTATATCTTTGTCTCTTTGTTGTGAAGTTTTCTTGCCTTGTTTCAATGTCTCCTTCTTGAAACGTTCTCTCTCCAATGTGGAATACTTCACTACCTCACATATAACATCCCAAATATTATTTTAAGTCGTTATCAATTCTAACGACTTATTCATCTGACAACACTTACCCCTATCCCGATCTCCATTGTGGTGGGTGTCTAACTTGTAACTTCGATGACTTCCTGTACAACGATATGCATAAAAATGGTGGTGATATCTCAGTTTCAGAAAAATTTACTGCTTCAAATCAATCGTATATGATTGACGTATAGGAAAATACGATATGTCTAATTTAATAGAAATAATTGACCCGATAATAGAGGACTGTTGAAAACTTAAAAAATAAGTAGTTTAAATCTTATCCTATTGCGGGAGAACATATTTCAAAAATAGTTAGCGTAATGAGTAGCCCCTATAAGCGACATGGATTCATTATTGAAAGGGCAATTTTAGAACGACTAAAAACGAATACAAACTTTGAGGTATGGGAAGACCTTAGTTTTAATGGTCCTAGTATTGCTGATTATTTAGTTGATTAGGCAATTGAGAATCCGGAATTAATTTTTGAATAATAGACCTCGTATGTGGAGGGTCCTAGAACTCTACAAATAGTCGTGTTGGTTTATAATACGATAAATAAACAAATTTCCTCTTATGAGATAAAAAGAGGTAATAGACTACATGACTCTGGAAAACGACGGTTAATACTGAGGGATATTCTGTGCACGCAAATTTTACTTAAATCCTATGGAAAACAAAAAGGTCTAGAAATTTTATCTGCCAAAAGTTATATAATTCTCTATTACGGTTAGTGTTCCATAAAAATCCGTTTAGTCTTACACGGGAAGAGTTATACGAACATTTTGGTTTTTTAATATTCAAGAAAGTGAAAATGTTAAATGAA